>JAABUT010001092.1_pt1 | contig 33728 bp, 33 predicted proteins | sample 5559281 | NCBI WGS metagenome assembly JAABUT01 (sample SAMN10711880, study PRJNA513359) | rock metagenome | isolation source: Antarctica rocks | place: Antarctica: Victoria Land, Ricker Hills nord | collected 2016-01-04 | reverse complement strand
GGGACGCAGGCTGAAAGCCTACGCCACTGAGTGAGAAGTCCGGCTCAATGACGCGCCGGGAAGGAGCAACAACGATGTTCACATAATGGGGTCGGTTCGTTTTTCGCCATCGCTGGGATGTGTGATGGACGGGTGGAACTGGTGGGCGCCTAAGTCCGTCGTCGCCTTCACACGGCGGCTCGGCCTCGGCGAGACCGCCACGCCGGAGCCTGCACGGCTCCGCACCCGGCAACCTAGCCCGCATCGAGGCCAAGGGCGACTGAGAAAGAATCGAACCGCCAAAACGCCAGGAGGGATTTAACACAGCGGACCCGGAGACCACAGAGAGCACAAAGAATTAAAAAAGAGGATTGCTCTGTGCCCTCTGTGTTAAAATCCCATTCCCCTGGGTTCTTGGTGGCTTATCGGTCAATTAAAATGTAAAGCCCCGACAGTCTCTACCTCGCATCCGAACCCTGCGGCCTTGCGGCTTTCCGGTATTCGTCTACGCTGCATCGATCATCGGGACCTTACAATCATGAATATACAGACTGTTCGGACATTTGTCAAGGGGTTTGGGCGAGCAATTCCCGAAGGGTCAGTCCGTCGCCGGTGTGGGCACGGCGGTCGTCTGCTTCGGCAGCACGATTAACATGCGCGCGGCGGTCACGGTGAAGCCCCAGAGCAGGACACCGGCAACGATCAGTGTGGCGATGTAGCTCGTCCCGTCGATAATGCCGCCGACGAGCGCGGTGCCCACGCCGCCGCCGAGGAAGAGCGAGAAGGCGAAGAGGGCGACGGCGGTGCCGCGCGCCTGCGGGAAGGTCTCCGTCGCGCGCGTCTGGAGCGTCGAGTGGCAGAGCGCGAAGCCCGCCCCCGCGAGCAGCATCGAAAACAGAAAGAGGGGCCACGCCGGGATCAGCGCCGCCGTGACATACCCCGCCCCCATCATGCCGCCACCAATGAGGATCAGCCGTCGCTCGCCGAGCCGCAGCACGAGGTAGCGGAGCGACCGCGCCGCGCCGAGTTGTGCGACCCCGGTGAAGCCGAGCAGCAGCCCAATCGCGAGCGAGCCGAGGGCGAACCGGTGGTTCAGGTAGCCGCCGAGGTACGAGAAGACGCCGTTGTACAGAAACCCTTCGAGCATCACGAGTAGCAGCAGCGGCGCCATGCGCGGCGAGCGGAGGGCTGAGAGGTAGACATCGCGCGGGCGCGGGCGCGGGTTCGGCAACGGGAGGCGAATCTCCTCCTTCATCAGCAGCAGGAGCGCGACCGCGACCACGCCGGAGGCGACGCCGAAGATCGGGAAGACAAGCCGCCACGAGAGAACCGCCGCGATCAGCCCGCCGACGCTCGTGCTGAACGCTGAGGCCGCCGCCGAACTGGAGAGCAGGATCGCAATAGTCGCCTGCCGCTGCACATACGGCACGGTATCTCCAATGTACGCCAGCGTCAGCGGGAAGATCGCCGCTGCGGCGATGCCGGTCAGGAACCGCAGCAGCGTCACCACCGCCAGCGACGACGACGCGCCGCAGAGCGCGGTGCCGACGCTGAAGAGCACCATCGCGATGGAGACAACCTTCACCTTACCGACGCGGTCCGACAGCGGCCCGTAGACGAGTTGGAACAGGCCGTACGGCAGCATGTACGCCGTGATGAGGATGCCCGCCGTCGAGACGGACGTGTGGAATGCATCGGCAATCGTCGGCAGGAGCGGCGCGATCACGCGCGAGTCAAGGTTAATCATGAAGATCGCCCCGCCCAGCGCGAGGAGCAGCCAGCGTTGCCGCCCCTGCATCGCACCCGTTTCCCGTGTTGTCGTGCTGGATGTCATACGCGCTCGTAGGGTTGTTCGGTCGTCAGCCCGGCGACCGCGCGAAAATGCCGCACGTTGAAGGTACAGAGCGGAACACCCAACCCAACGGCGCATTCCGCGATTAATGCATCGAGGATGCCGATTCCGTGACTAAGGGAGCCGCGCGCATAGGTATCCAATGCCCGATTACCGTCACTGGCGGTTGGCCAGTGGACCTGAAACGGGATGAGTAACCGCCGCAACTTCTGTATTTCCCGCGTGTCTTCACATCCCTTCATCAATTCAAGGATCACGGGGCCGGGTAGTGCCATCTCTTCGTCGGTTGATCCAAACCAAATGAGCGCAGGACGATAGCCGCGAATGATGTCTGTCATCACGTCCGCATCGAGTAGCCGCACGGGTTACTCCTGAGCGTGCTTACGGAGAGGTCTCTGCCTTCGTTCACGATCATCATCTTTCAATTTCTGCACGAATTCGAGGGTGTCGCCGATATCCGCGCGATCTTTCCACATACCGATCAGGCCGTTCTTCATCAGTATTTTATAGAGTTCTCGGCCCGTCTTCGGCTTCTGATCGTCGGACATGGTGAAGTTATCGCCCGCGATGAACTCTTCAGCAGATTCGGATGAGCGGCGCGTTGCCACAGGATGCTCCTATTCAAGTCATTCCTATCTGGGAGTCGAATGAACTAATCGTGGTGCCGCTTGTTCGCGCGCTTGCGAAGCTTGCGGGCATACTCAAGGGTGTCGCCAATGTCGGTACGATCTTTCCAGAGACCAACCAGCCCGGATTCGAGCAGCGCTCTTCCCGTGAGTACTTTCTTGTCCGGCGATGACGACGGAGACTCCACCATCTCATCGTCAACCATATCGTCTTCTGGGGCAGATTCCGCACGAGTCTCATGCGGTGTCAATTTGCGTGTCGCCATCGAGATCTCCTTACTGAGCCGCAGTATACGCCGCTCAGAAGCCGAGCGCGACGCCCTCGGCGCGAGGGTCGGAGCCGCCGTAGCAGATGCCGTCCTCCCACGCGATGATCTGCGCCGCGCCGCCCGCGCCCCACTCCGGCAGCGCGTGCACGCTGTGGCCGCGTCGCCGCAACTCCATCAGCGTCGCATCTGGGAAGCGGCGTTCGATGCGCACCTCGTACGGGTTCGGCAGGTTCGCCGGGTCGGTGCCGGGGAAGCTCGTCCAGCGCGGCGCCTCGACGGCTTCCTGCGGCGACATCCCGTAGTCCAGCATGTTCACGATTGCCTGCATGTTCCACTGCGCCTGCTGATCGCCGCCCGGCGTGCCCCCGACGAACGCCAGCGACCCGTCCGCGCGGGTGGCGGCGTAGCAGTGGAGCGTGTGCATCGTCCGCTTGCCCGGTGCGAGGACATTCGGGTGCCCCGGCTGGAGCGAGAAGCCCCGCCCCGCGCGGTTGTTCAGGATGATGCCCGTCCCGTCCACGAGGCAGCCGGAGCCGAACGCCGCCGAGAGCGAGTGGATTAGCGAGACGGCGTTTCCCTCCTGATCGACCGTGCAGAGATACGTCGTGTCGCCGGCCATCTCGGGCATGAGCGAGAGCGCGGGGTCGTCCACGCGGGCGCGCTCGTTGTCGATCGAGAGGAAATGGCGCGAGCCGTGCGCCGCGCCGATCAATTTGTCCAGCGGGAAATCGACGAATGTGGGGTCGCCCGCGTACCGGTTCCGGTCCGCGAAGGCGAGTTTCTTCGCCTCGACCATCAGATGGAGCGTGGCGGCCCCCTGCGGCTCCATCCCCGCGAGGTCGGCATTGGCGAGGATATTCAGTTCTTGCAGGAGGATCAGCCCCTGCGACGGCGGCGCGGTCGTGTACACGGTGTGGCCTCGATACTCGGCGCTGATCGCGGGATAGACCGCCGTCGTATGCGCGGCGAGGTTGGCCTCCGTAATCAGGCCATCGTTCTTCGCCATCCACGCGGCGATTTTCTCCGCGAGTTCGCCCTCATAGAACGCCTTCCGGCCCTGTCGCCGCAGGAGGCTTATTGAGTCCGCGAGGTCCTCGTTCCTGAGGATATGCCCGGTGCGCGGCGCGTCCGTGCCGCCCTTCAGGAGCGCCTTCGCCGCGCCGCCCAGCTGGTTCCTGAGCACGTCCGCGTGGTCGCCGATCATGCCCGCGCCGTGCGGCGTGAGCGCGAAGCCGGTGCGGGCGTACTGCTCGGCGGGGCGCAGCAGGTCGCTCATGCGGATGCTCCCCCACCGCTCGAACGCGGTGAAGTACGCATCGACCGCGCCGGGAATGCCAACCGCGAGCGGCCCACGCACGGGCATCTTCGCGATGTGCCCGCGCTCTCGATACAGGTCGAGCGTCGCGGTCTGCGGGGCCGCGCCGCTCCCGTTCACGGCGGTCACGTTCTGCGTCTTCGCGTCGTAGTAGAGGAGGAAACAGTCGCCGCCGAGGCCGCACATCGCGGGGAGCACGACGCCGCAGACGCCCGCTGCGGCGAGCGCGGCGTCCATCGCGTTGCCGCCCCGTTCGAGCGCCCAGAGGCCTGCCGCCGTCGCCAGCGGGTGCTCCGTCGCCACCATGCCGCCGCGCCCCATCGCGACATTGCGCCGCTCGCCGGGGCCGCGCGCGTGGAACGGGCGGTCACTCGCGCGGGAGGGGGTGTTGCCATTCTTGCTTCGTGTCACGATGCGCTCCTTCGATGACGCGATTGAACTTCGAACTTCGTACTTCGCACATGGTAGCACGCAACCTTCGCGCCAGAATGATGCGGAATAGCCACGGAGGCACAGAGGACACGGAGAAGAAACGAAAAGATCGACACGTTTCTCATCCTTGTATTGTGGTTATCCCTCTGTGTCCTCTGTGCCTCCGTGGCTACCTCTCCCGTGCCGCCACGCTGCGGACGACCCAGGTGATGAACCATTCGGGGTCCGTGAGGGGGTCGGGATATCCCATGCGGACGGCGAGCGTCGTCGCGACGCGCCACGCGAGGGCGAAGCGCTCCCGTGGGTGGAACGTCGGGGCACGGCGGAGGAACTCCCGCGCCGCCGCGATCTCGTCGGCCGTCAGGAGGTGGATCGGCGCTTCGTACCCCGCCACCGGCGGCCCCCACGCGGCGGGTTCGCCGAGCGGCGCGATTTCCCGGAGCGTCGGCGCGCTGTCCTGCTCCCGCACGACGACGGTGCCGCCGACGATGTCCCCGAGCCGCCGCCCGCGCCCGTCCGCCACCATGCTGATGACGCCGACGAGGTAGCCGAACGGCAGGAAATCGACGAGCCGGACGACCGTGCGCGCGAGGACGGACGCCGCATCGACGGGCGCGCCGTCGTCCCGCAGCACGCGCAGCCGCAGCACACGCTTGCCGACCGTCTGACCGTCCCACAGCAGTTCCAGCCCCGCATAGTACGCGAAGACGAAGCCGAACAGGAAGAGCAGCGTGAACGCGCCGAGCACAGAGCCTACCGAACGCCCCTGCGGCCCGCGTGTGGTAACGGTGCCAAGCAGCGCGATGCCGATCAGCACGACAATGATGATGCCGAGCATGATGAGCGCGTCGAGGAGCGCGGCGAGCATCCGTGTCCCGACGCCCGCGAGCGGTAGCGTGATCGTCACCTGCTCCGGCGTCGTGATCCGCACCGCGTCGGGCGTGTCGGCGGTCGTGACGGGGGGCGAGAGGAGGGAGGGACCTAACTCCCCGTGCTGCCCAGTGGGCACCCGCTTCCCCATGGGGGAAGGGGGAGGGTATGGCTCAAACGCCATTATTCTGCTCGGGGTGGGTGGCGAGAAAGCGGCGGTCGGCGGCGGTGAGGGGGAGGCGAGTGAGCAGATCGGGGCGGCGGGCGCGGGTGCGAAGGAGCGCCTGCTCGCGCCGCCAGCGGGTGATGTGGGCGTGGTTGCCGCTCGTCAGCACCTCCGGCACCGCGAGGCCGCGAAAGTCCGGCGGGCGGGTGAAGTGCGGGTATTCGAGCAGGCCGTCCGCGAACGACTCCTCCGCCAGCGATTCCGGCTCGATCACGCCGGGGAGGAGCCGCACCACCGCGTCGGTAATCACCATCGCGGGCAGTTCGCCCCCGGTGAGGATGTAATCGCCGATGCTGACCTCGTCCGTCACCGCGAGGGCGATGGCGCGCTCGTCCACCCCCTCGTAGTGGGCGCAGAGGAGGACCAACCGCTCCACGCCCGCCAGTGCGTGTGCGCGTGCCTGCGTGAATGGCTGCCCGGCGGCGGACATTAGCAGCACCGGCACGCGCGGCTCCCGCATTGCGTCGTCCCCCAACACCGCCTCGATCGCCGCGACGACGGGCGGGGCCTTCATCACCATGCCCGCGCCGCCGCCGTACGGGTAGTCGTCGATCGAGCGGTGGCGGTCGGTCGTCCAGTCGCGCAGGTCGTGCACGCGGAGATCGACGAGGCCACGCTCCGCCGCCCGACCGATGATGCTCGCGCCGAGTGGCCCGCCGCCCGTGAACATGCCGGGGAAGATCGTGAGGATGTCGATCCGCATCGGTGGCGTTACGCCGTCACGGTGGCTTCGGTCAGCGCCGTGCGGACGCGCGCCATCGCCTCCTCCTGCGTCGGGAAGCCTTCCTCGAAGGTGGAGTAAATCGTGCGCTTGTCCAGCGTGATCTCGTACGCACCGCCCGTGGACGGCGTGATGAGGACACCGGCCAATTGCCCCTCGAAGGTCTTCAGCAACCCCTCCGTCAGTTTGATCGCGAAGCCGATGTAGCCGCATTCGTGGCAATACTCGATGCCGATGGTGGGAAGACGCTGCGCCATTGTGTCGCTCCTACCTAACCCCCTAACCCCCTTCCCTCCGAGGGAAGGGGGAACAACTCGTCTACCAAGTGAAACGCGAGCGCATTCCCACGTCAAGCGCGTATACGCAACGGCAATGAGCCACGAGTGCCCCTGTCCCCACTCAGTCCTCAGTCCTGTGTTTGGGATAGGCAGCGGCGATGTTTCGCATCAGGTCGCGGCCAATCGTCTCCATCTGCTTGCCGACAGCGAGCGAGGTTGTCTTCTCCAGCAGCATCTTCGGCATCCGCCGCAGCATCGGCGGGATCGTGTCCACCACGGCGAGTGTCGCCTTTCCGTCGATCCGCGTGCTCGCACCCTCCTCATCGAGCACGAGCGTCGCGGTGAAGTCGCCGAGCGCGCCTTTCGGATCGAGCGGCGGGATGTCCGTCGGGACGGACTGGAGCGTGACGGTGCGGCTGCCATCGCCGACAACGCGCAGTTCGAGTTCGAGGATGAACTGCAACCCACCCGCACCGACGGGCGCGAAGACGAGCCGGTGCGCGCCGTCCGCGTGCGCGACGATCCGCGCGACGCCCGGCACAAGCGGCAACAGTGTCGCCGCATCGGCAAGGAACTGGTAGACCGAGGCGCGCGACCCGGCGAGGGTCAATCGCTCGGCGAACGTCCCGCGCAGCACAAACTGGTCGTCACGAGCGGCGGTCGGCATCGATGCTCCTGTCTGTCCATCTCATCGGTTCGTCAGCGGCGCGACGCCTCACCGCGCGTCGTCTCTTCATCCGACGCCAGTATATCGCTGTCCGACAAATCGGGCGCTTCCGAACCGGGGTGGGGATCGTCGGCGGTGGCGGCCCGTCGCAGCGGCGCGTCCTCCGCGTCGTTCAGATCGCTCGCCTCATTCTCGAAGTACGATTCATCGACGATGCGGTCAACGCCGATGTCCTCAGACCCCTCGGCACCGAGAATGTCCTCATTGTCGGGTGCGGTCGCGGCGTTTCCGGGCGAGATGTACGGCTCCTTCCACTGCGCCTCCTGCGTGCTGTCCTGCGTCGGATGCGTGGACCATTCCACCGGCTCCGGGGATGCGTCCTCGGCGGGCATCAGGTATTCCGTCACCGTCCGTGTCGCTTCCAGCGCGTCGTCGGCGGATTCGCCCGTGGCGGGATCCGTTTCGTTGGGGAGCGTCCGGTCATCGGCGTACCGGTCGCCTGCGGGGAGATCGCGTGCGGATGCGTTGTCCATGCGGGTGATCCTTTCGTGCGTCGACCCCCACCACAGCGGTGAGGGCCGACGGTCAAGTTTGATCGGTTTCGTTTGCTGCTGTAAGGAGAGTTACTGCGCGCTTCGCTTCTGACCGGAGCCGAAGTGCCCCGCACGCGCGTGCTCAGCGACCTCGTGAGTGAAGAGTTCCGCGAGCTGCTTCTTCAGCTGCATCGCGTCCTGCCAGAACTTGTTATGCTCCCCACCATCCTGCATGTACTGCTGGAATTTCTCCAACCCCTGCAGCTCGTTGGCCAGCGCGGAGATGAGGTCGTAGTCGTGGTCGGAGACGGGATAGATGCCCTGGCCCTCGAATTGTTGATTCTGCATCCCCTGCCCCGGTGTGCCGCTGCTACTCGAACCTTGCTGCTGCATTAAAGCATGCCCCTTTCGTGTGAAGATATGGTCCCTGAAGTGACGATCGTGCAGCCGATCCGCATGATCGGGTGACCCATGAGAGAAAACCGCAAAAGCCGTGCCGCCACGTCTCGATCAGCCGTTTTCTTTCGGTATTGCCGACGAACCGCCGCCTTTCGGCGTGGATGTGCGGGTGGCGGACTCGCCCTCGCTGGGGTTGTAGAACTTCTCCGGGTTCGGATCCGCCTCCGTGCCGGGCGTGTCGCTCGTCCCTTCGCCGTATCCGAGCGGGGCGGCGGGGGAGGCTTTCGCCTCGGCGGCGGGTTCGCCAATCGGCGCGCTATCCGCCGGGCGGTCGCCACCGCGCGTGGTTGGGCCGGGTACGTCGCCGCGTTGATGTTGCATCGGGTTTGTTCCTCCTCGTATAATTGGTCGCACACAGGGAAGGCCAGCAACAACGGTGCCACGGGCGCACCGCACTCTCGGTTCTCGGTTCTCGGTTCTCGGTTCTCGGTTCTCGGTCCTTGGTCCTTGGTCCGTGCCGGTTGCCGTGCTCTGAAAGTGGATGGATAATCCGTGCGACCCCGCGCGCTCCTGTTGATGCTGCCCGAACAGAAGGTGATGCCATGACCGCTCCCAACACGTCGCCGCTCGTCTCCATCGGAACCTACACGGAAGTCGCCCAGAACGGGAAGGCGGAGGGCATCTATCGCTGTCGGATGGATCCCGCGTCCGGCGCGCTGACGCGGGAGCAGACGGTTCCCGGCGTCGCGAACCCATCATTCCTCGCCTTCGACCCGCAGCGGCGCACCCTGTTCGCCGCCCTCGAAACCGGGACGCACGACGGCACGCCGGGCGGCGGGGTCAGCGCCTTCGCCGTCGAACCGGGTACGGGCGCGCTGACCTTCCTCAACGTGCAGCCGACGCACGGCACGTTCCCCTGCCATCTCGTCGTCGATCCGAGCGGAAAGTACGTCCTGTCCGCGAACTACGGCAGCGGGAATGTGTCGGTGCACCCCATCGGGCCGGACGGGCGGTTGGGCGCCGCGACCGATGTCGTGCAGAACGTCGGCTCGGGGCCGAACGCCGCGCGTCAGGAGCACGCGCACGCCCACATGGTCACGTTCGATCCCGCCGGGAAGTTCCTCCTCGTCGTCGACCTCGGCATTGACAAAATCCTTGTCTTCACGCTGGATACCGCGATGGGCAAGATGGTCCCGCACGACATCGGCGCGCCAAACGGGGGGGCAATGCAGGCGCACGCGCAAGCCGAACCGGGGGCGGGGCCGCGCCATCTCGCCTTCCACCCCAACGGTCGCTTTGTCTACGTCGTCAACGAACTCAACTCCACGATGACCGCGCTCGCGTACGACGCGGCGGGCGGCACATTCCAGACGCTCCAGAGCCTCTCGACACTCCCCGCTGACTTCACCGGCGCGAACTCCTGCGCGGAGATCGCCGTCCACCCCTCCGGGCGGTTCGTTTACGGCTCGAACCGGGGGCACGACACCGTCGCGATCTTCGCCATCGACCCAACGACCGGGGAACTGCGCGCGGTCGGGCACGAACCGACGGGTGGGAAGAACCCGCGCAGCTTCGCCATCGACCCGACGGGCGCTTTCCTCCTGGCGGCGAATCAGGGGACCGACACAGTCGTCACCTTCCGCATCGACCCCGACACCGGCACACTGGCGGCGACGGGCGGCATCGCGCGGATTCCGACGCCGGTCTGCGTGCTGTTCGAGTGAGGGAACCCACTCCTGGCCCCTTTCCGATGCGCGATGGGGAACACCATCTCGCAGTCTCTTACTGAGGTTAGGCTTGATTGCTCTGCTAACCTCATGCCGAGCATTGGTGATCGGAGGATTGCTCATGCGTACCCGTCGTCTGGTCCCTCTCGTTGGCGCTGGCGTTGGCCTGGCGCTCGCCACCTGGCGCACGATCCGTCGCGTGCGCCAGTTGCCCTATCCCTTCTGGATGGCCGTCACCCCTTTCACCGATTGGTTGTATGGCACGCCAACGATCCTGGCACAACTCGATCTGCATCCCGGCCAGCATGTTCTGGAAGTTGGCCCGGGGCTGGGACGCCTCCTGCTCCCCGCCGCCGCGCGCGTCCTCCCGGGTGGGGACGTGACCGGCGTGGAGATCGACCCCGGCATCGCGCAGGCGCTGCGGGGGCGGGCAGCGGCGGCGGGCATTACCAACCTCACGGTGATCGAGGGCGATGCGGCGACGCAGCGGCTTCCCTCAGCGCATTTCGATGTGGTGTATCTGACGGCGGTGCTCGGCGAGATCGGGGAGCGCACCGCAGCAGTGCGGCACATTCACGACGCACTCAAGCCGGGCGGGATGCTCTTCATCATCGAGGGATGGCCCGACCCGCACCATCAGTCACCGGAAGCAGTCCGGCGTCTTGTCGAACCGGCGGGCTTTGCGCGGGTCGGCGTCTCCCTCGCATGGGGACGATATACCGCTCAGTTCAAGCGGCTGTGAGCGCAATGACAATGAAACATGTCCGCCCGTTTATCTGCCAACAATGAGTGTGCGCGGGGCCTTGCTGAGGATTTCGGGGCCGTTTTCGGTGACAAGGACGCATTCCTCGACGCGCACGCCGCCCCACGTGGGGTCGTAGTACCCCGGCTCGGCGGTGGAGAGCATCCCCGGTGCGAGGACGACGTTGTCCTCCTGCGGCGTGACCCAGGGCCACTCGTGGATGGAGAGGCCGACGCCGTGGCCGAGGACGTGCTCCGCCGCCATGCCCCGCGCGCGGATCGCGTCGATCGCCGCATTCGCCGCGTCGCACGCGACGACGCCCGGTTTCAGCAGCGCGATGCCGACCTCCATGCCCGCGATGATCGTCGCGTGCGCCCGCCGGAGCCGGTCGTCCGCGTGGCCGAGGACGACGGTGCGCGTCAGGTCCGCGCAGTAGCCGTCCACCCGCGCGCCGAGGTCGATGATGATTGGTTCGCCGGGCCGGAGGGGCGTGTCGTCCGGCATGTGGTGGGGGATGGCGGCGTTGCGCCCCGCCGCGACGATGGTGGGGAAGGCATTGCCTTCCGCGCCGTGCTCGCGGAAGTAGCGGTCGATCCCCCACGCGATTGCGCGCTCCGTCGCGCCCGGTCGCATCTCCTCCATCGAAGCGGCGAACGCGGCGTCCGTGATCGCGACGGCGCGGCGGATGGCGGCGATTTCGCTGGGGTCCTTGACCATCCGCACCCACTCCGCCAGCCCCCAGATCGCGTCCAGCGTCACGCCGGGGAGCACCGAGGCCAATTCTTCGTGCCGGTGCCACGCGAGGTGCGGCTCGAAGCCGAGCGTCGCGATGCCGAGGGCACGAATGCGCGCCGCCACCGCGTCCACGATGCCGTCCCCGAGCGGCGCGGGCAGGACCTGAATTGTCGCGTTCCCCACATCCGCCTCCGCCTCTCCCGCGCCCGTGGAGGAGCAGAAGAGCGTCGCGTCCCCATCCGCCGTGACGAGCGCCCAGCCCGCCGACTCGTCCACCGCGTCGTCCTCCTCGCGGAAGCCGGTGAGGTAGCGCCGGTTGTGGGCGTGGGAGACGAGCAGCGCGTCGATCTCCTGCTCGCGGATCATCGTGGCGAGTCGCTGGAGGCGGTGCGCGGTGTGGGTTGCGGGCATTTTCCTAACCTCCGATAGGGAAGGGGAGCGATACGGAATGCGTTACTTCGGTTTGAGCGTCGCGGATTGGAACTGAACGCCGAGGGCGCGTGGGTCGTAGATCGGCGCGTTCGGCGGGGCGTAATCCTGTGGGGACCAGATGTTGCACGTCGTCAGGTCCTTGCTCGCCGGGTCGATGCAACTGGTGATCCGCAGCAGGGCGGTGCCGTCGGCGGAGACGGGCAGGGCGTTCGGTGGGATCGCGATCGTATACTCCGCGAACTCCCGCGTCAGGTCGAAGTTCGCGATCACCGGGCCGTACTCGCTCGGGCCGGGGTCGAGCGCGATCCATGCGTGCGCGGGGACGCCGAGCGCGGCGGGCCGCTTCCCGCCCGCGAGGCGCAACGTCACCGTGCCGCCACTCCGGGCCAGCGACGCCGTCCACGGGACGCGCAGCAGGGCGGTGGGGCCAGTCCACCGGTAGAGCGTCGGGTCGCCTTGATCGTGCTCGACGCCGTAGAAACCCGCGACGTTGTACTGCTCGTCCGCCTGCCCCGCCGTGATCGTCAGCGGCAGCGCGCCGAGGGGCGGGTCGGACCCGGCGGGCTGGAAGCGGTAGACGGTGTACCGCAGGTCGTTCCGCTGCGGGTTGTGTGGCTTCTGGAGTTGGAGCGATTCGAAGTCGTTGAGCGTCACCGTGAACGCGGGGCCGAACCGCTGCTCCGGCGTGAGCCGCGCGTGCGGGAGGAAGAGTTTGCCGCCGTCGTTGCCCATCAGGACGTAGACCGGGCGGGTCGCGCTCTCGCGGGTCAGCCACGCCTCCAGCAGGTCGCCTTTCGGGTTGTTCGTGCTGATGACGAATGACGTGCGCCCGTAGATGAACTGGAACGGCGTCGCGAGCAGGTGGGGCTGGTCGCGGTCGCCACTGAAGAGGAGCAGGCTGTTCTCCGGGAACTGCCGCGCGATCTGCCCCAGTTGCGATTCAACGCCGCTGTACCGCCGCACCGTCCACGTCCCCGCGCGCGTCGCGACGAAGAAGAGCACGAGCAGCGCGGCGGCGGTGCAGCCGGCAATGTGGGCGATGGGGAACCTAACCCCCCAACCCCCTTCCCCATACTGCCCGGAGGGCACCCGGAAGGGGGAGCAGGGGGGGCGCACAGCCGTGCGCCCCACTCCCCTTCCCGCTTCGGGTAGGAGCCGGGGGTTAGGCCAGAGGTTCCACACCGCGTATGCCGCGAAGAGGGCGAAGATCGGCATGACAACCGGGACGTAGTGGCGCAGCGCGTAGATGTACTTGTCGTCCGTGTACGTCTCGTTGACGAAGATAAGGGTATGCACGAGCGCGAAGGCGAGCAGGCCGCCCGTCAGCCGGTTCAGGTCGCGCGCGATCAGGAGCGTCGCGCCGAGGGCGATCAGCAGCACGCCGAGCGGCGACCAGTACCAGCCGAGCCGCACGAGGTTCGCGTTGTGCCCGGCGGGCGTCGGCGCGCCGATGTACGACGCGAGCGACCCCACATGCCCCGTCAGGATGCGCGGGCGGAGGAGATAGCCGTAGCAGGCGTAGAGCGCCGTCGCCGCCGCGAGCGCGTAGGGCGTCCAGCGTCGCGCGCGCGGGTGTGTGACGAGCGGCCACCAGCGGTCGCGCAGCCGGTCGATGAGGATGAGGAGTATCAGCCCAACGACCCCGGCGACGAGCAGCGGCACGCGCTGATGCCAGATGTTGCGGTAGACGTGGTGCCACAGCCCCTCCGTGTAGCCGAGCGCGAAGACGCCCGCCTGCACCACCGCCAGCGCGACCATGCCGCCCGCGATAGCGAAAAACCAGGTGTGCGCCGGTCTCCATGCCCGCAGGAGGATGAGCACGACGGCGTACGCCGTGACGAGCAGCAGGAGGAAGATCGTTTCCTCGTGCGTCAGGGCGGCGTTGCCGAGCGCGAGCGCCGCGACGACCGCGCCGAGCCGCATGATCGCCGGGGAGCGCCGCTCCTCAAGTAGCAGCAACCCGAACAGCGCCGCCATCAGCGCGAACTGCTGGTACGCTTCGGTGTACGTCTGACGGACGAACCAGACCTCGATGCCGTTGAGCGCGAGGAACAGCCCCGCGATCAGCGCGACGGGCCAGCCGAACAGCCGCCGCGCCAGCAGCACGAGGCCCGTCAGCCCGAACAGCCCGAAGATCGCGGGCGCGAACGCGGGGCCGAGCGTGCCGAAAAGGGCATAGAAGATCGCCAGCCACGCGGGCCAGAGGTGAAGGAACTGCGGCACGATCTCGCCGCTCGTGGCGTCGGTGTAGAAGGCCGTGAGCCGGATGTCGCCGTAGAGGAGGTAGCGCCGCGCGTCCAGTTTGCCGAGCAGGTGCCGCACCGTCGCCTTGTCGCCGTCGATGCCCGCCAGCACGGGGTCGTGGAGGACGATGCTTCCCTGTTTTGCCATCGCGACGCCGCTGTTGTAGTAGATGCCGGTGTCCTCGCCGCCGATCAACGTCTCACCGGGCCGGAGAAAGAGCGCCGCCGCCACCGCGAGCAGCGCGAGCAGGAGCCACCCCGCCCGCTCCCACCGCCACGCGACGACGGGCAGCGCCTGCCGCCACACGACGAGACCGAGCGCGACCGAGGCAAGCGCGATGATGAGCGCGAGCAGCCAGAGTGAGAACACCCCGACCATCGCCAGCACGAGCGCGATTGGCCCGACGATGAAAATGCCGATCGCGAGCGCGAGGTAGATGCATTCAAGGGGTGTGAGATCGTCGATGATGGTGGGGATATTCCTACCCCTCAGCCCCCTCCCTCGGAGGGCAGGGGAGCCGTGCACTTGAGAAGGGCGCACCGCGTCCCCCGTGAGCAGCAAGCGAAGAGTGAGCCAGCCAGGGACACCAACGAGCAGTGCCAGCAGCGGAACCCCGACGATCACCCGTACCACGCCCAACGCTGCTTGCCTCCCGCCATGCTCGCACACTCCCCGTCGCAGTATGCGCGGAGGGGTATGGGCGTGTCAAAAGGACAACGACCCTTGAACCACAGAGGCATGGAGAAGACAGAGAGGGGAGAGAAAGAAGTCACGAATGTATTGTTCAGCCGTTTCCCGTGGAACGGCGGTCGCGCTTCCGCTTCTGCTTCTTGTCGCGGTACTGCTCCGGCATCTCTTCCTCGCCCTGCCGGTCGATCCACCCGGCGAGTTCCTTGTCAATCCAGTAGCCGAGGAGGGTGAAGAGACCAGCGAAGAAGAGCGCGCCCGCGCCCGCCACCGATGCGCCGGCGATGGCGTCGCCGAGGGTCGTCTGGATGTGCGCGCGGACCACGCCGCCGAGCCACGTACCGACGATAGCGAGCGCGATGCCACCGAGCAGCATCAGCAGCCACGGCAACCACGCCGGGCCGCGCCGCATGCCGGGGGGAATTAAGTGCTGGAACTGAAGAAAAAAGAGCGACCCACGCGCCTCGAAGAAGGCGGCGGCGAAGATGACGGGCAGGAGGAGAAAGCCAATCAACCCGCCAAGCGGCCCAACTGCCGCGTACACGCCGAGCGCGCAAATCGCAGGGAACGACCAGCGGGCGACACGACGTGCCTCAACCGGGTCTTTCCACCACTGATTCATGATAGATCAGTAGCGCGGGCTTTCCAGCCTGCGTCCTGACGTGGTCGGCGAAACAGGGACGCAGGCTGGAAAGCCCGCGCTACCACAATGGCGAGACAGAAGGCAGACTGAAGCCCGCTCCACCCCTTCATGGCGTCAGACCAATGCGACGGGCCGCATCGGGAGGCCCTGCGCGGCGAGATATTCCTTCGCTTCCGCGATGGTGAAGACGGCGTCGTGGAAGATGCCCGCCGCGAGCACGGCGTGCGCGCCCCCGGTTGTCAGGGCGTCCGCGAGGTGCTGGAGCGTGCCCGCGCCGCCGGACGCGATCACCGGCACCTCCACGGCGGCGGCGATCTGCGATGTAATCGCGAGGTCGTACCCGTCGCGCGTGCCGTCCGCGTCGATGCTATTGAGGACGATCTCGCCCGCGCCGAGCGCCACGCCGCGTGTCGCCCATTCTAGCGCATCCATGCCCGTGTGCCGCCTGCCGCCGTGCGTCACGACCTCCCAGAACGCGCCGTCCGGGCGGCGTTTCGCGTCGATGGAGAGGACGATGCACTGGTTGCCGAATCGCCGCGCGCCGTCCGCGATCAGTTGCGGGTTCGCGACGGCGGCGGAGTTGACCGAGACCTTGTCCGCGCCCGCCCGCAGCATCAGGGCGATGTCGTCTGTCGTGCGGACGCCGCCGCCGACGGTGAGCGGGATGAAGACCTGCCGCGCCGTCGCCCGGACGACATCGATCATCGTTGCGCGGTCGTCGCTGGAGGCGGTGATGTCGTAGAAGGTCAACTCGTCCGCGCCCGCCGCGTCGTACCGCGCCGCGAGTTCGACCGGGTCGCCCTGATCGCGCAATGCCGCGAACTTCGTCCCCTTGACGACGCGACCCGCCGTCACGTCGAGGCAGGGGATGATGCGCCGGGTGAGCGTTGGCGTCGGTGCAGCCGTTGCCATCATCGAACCTCCCTCAAGAGAGTGGGAATTGAACCGCGAAGGCGCGAAGGACACGAAGAAGGGAAGAGAAAAGAAGAGATTCTGTATTCTCTTCTTCTCTTCGTGTCCTTCCAGGTACCCTCTGGACAGTATTCGCGGTTAGTCCCATCCCCCTATGAGCCCTGACCGGTGGCGTAATCGCGCTGGTCAAGGCTGCGAAGGGTCAGGCGGGGCGGCGGGTCGTCCGTGCCACCATTGGAGGTGACGACGCGGCGGTTCAGTTCGACCACTTCCTCAAGTTCCTGCTGCACCTGCTTGAAGCGCGACCGCACCTGCTGCTCGGAGGCGCGCGCCAGTTCCTTGCGGACATCGCCGACGCGCTGCCCGACCTCGTCCACGCGCGTGTTGACGAGGGTGATCCGGTGCGCCACGTCGCGCAGGGCGTCGTCCGAGAGATCGATGCGGCTCGCGAGGTAGGTGTCCCGCTCCTCGGCGGCGTGGCGCAGGTCGCGGTCGATCGCGTCGCCCTGCTGCCGCACCTCCTCCAGCCGTTCGAGGACGAGGTCGTGCCGTTCGAGCGCCTGCTCATTGAACGTCAGGTAAACTTCCTCCTGCCGCACATCGATGGCGGCGAGGTTCGTCAGGCCATTGTGCAGGCGCGCGAACTCCTCGCCGACGCTCTTAAACGCCGTCTCGACAGCGGCGACCCGCTTGAGCGATTCCTCGACGCGCGGGGGGATCACGTCGATCCGCTGGTCCACCTCGATGATGCGCCGCTTCGCCTCGCTATCAACGATGCGGATCGCGTCCTCGAAGCGCTGAAAGTCCCGCCGCGCCTGCGCCGCCTCAACGCGCACCTCCTCGATGCTCTCGCGTAGCCCCTTCATCACATCGACGAGCCGCTCCTGCTGCGCGAAGGTGCGGGTGATCTGCGACTGGAGTTCATCGAAGCGGCGGTTCGTCACATCGGTCGTGTCGCGGCGGGCGCGGGTCTGCTCGATCAGTTCAGTCGCCTGCGCCTGCAACGTGCGGATGGAGGAGTGCGCCTCGGTGATGCCGCCGTGCATGTCGGCGAGCGCGGCGCGGATGCGGTTCTCGTCGAGTTGCCGCGCCTGCGCGTACTGCACCTGGCCGCGACGATGGTCGTCGAGGTCCGCGCGAACATCCGTGATGGCCGCCTCGACACTCTTCACGATCTCGTTCCCCCGCCCGCCCCGCGCGACCTGATCGCGCACGAGGGCGCGCAGTTCGTCGATCTGCTGCTGGAGGTTGTTGATGGTCGTCGCGTCGCGCCGCTGCCGCTCCTCATCGCGGGCGCGGGCGTCCATCGCCTGCCGCGCGTCCATCGCGCGGGGGTCCTGCCGTGGGTCGGGTTGCCGCATCTCCAATGGTGGTCCCTCTCGTCGCGACGCCCCCGGCGCGGGCCCGGATTCCACGCTTGCTAGACGGTTCGTCGCTGCCCTGCATTGTACCCCATCTTGCCATACTGTGAACATACCTTACCATGACGGTATTGTTATTGTGGGATTTGTCGTATGGGGAAGTAGCGAGTAGCCAGTAGCCAGTAGCCAGTAGTTGGACGGCGCGTGGTAGGCTTCGTTGCCTGTGATGAGTATGATTCCATCGATGCTGTTCGCATTCACTGGTTACCGGGTACCGACTACCGGCTACTGACTACTGGCTACTGGCTACTATCCCGGAGGGTTTCTCATGGCATCAACGGGGACGCGCACGATCACGAACGATGACCTGTTCGCGCTCAGCATCATCGGTGAGTTCCAGATGTCGCCGGACGGGACGCGCGTCGTCTTCGTCGTCACGCGGACGGATACGGAGAAGGATCGCACGGTCTCGAACCTCTGGCTCGTGCCAACGGCGGGCGGCGCACCCCGGCAATTGACGACGGCGTACGCGAGCGAGAGCGCGCCGCGCTGGTCCCCGGATGGCCGCATCATCGCCTTCGTCTCCGACCGCGAGGAGCGCAAGGAACTCTGGGTGATCCCCGCCGACTTCGGCGAGGCGCGCCGCCTGACGCACGGGCCGAACGACGCGAGCCAGCCCGCGTGGTCGCCGGATGGGCAGCGCCTCGTCTATATCGCCAAGACCGACCGCCCCGCGAACAGCGACGCGACGCACGCCCCGACGGAGGGGAGCGATGTGCGCGTCATCACCCAACTCGGCTACAAAATGGACGGCGAAGGCTTCTGGGATGGGCAGTACAAGCACCTTTTCATCGTGCCCGTCGCGGGGGGCGAGCCGACGCAACTGACGGACGGCCCGTGGGACGACACGCAGCCCGCATGGTCGCCGGACGGCGCGCGCATCGCCTTCGTCTCCCGCCGCACGGACGACCGCGAGTGGACGAATGTCTCCGACCTCTACACCGTCCCCGCAGCGGGCGGGCCGTCGATCAGACTGACCGCGAGCGTTGGGCCATTCAGCGCGCCGGTATGGTCGCCGGGCGGCACACAGGTCGCCTTCGTTGGCCACGACCAGCCGCAGGAGACCGGCCCGACAACGAACGACATGGTCTGGACGATCCCGGCGGACGGCGGCGCGGCGACGGCGCTCACGCGCGGCTACGACCGCTCCGTGACGGGCGGCGTGATGGGCGACATCGGTGCGGGCAGCGGGCAGTTCCCGCTGCAATGGACGCCGGACGGCGCGGGCATCCTCTTCGTGACGGAGGATCACGGCACGGCCTCCGTCGCGCAGGTATCCCTGACGGGCGGCGTGCGCATCGTCGTCGGCGGCGACCGGCATTGCGTCGGCTTCCACGCCGCGAAGGAGGCGCTCGTCGTGCTCGTCTCCAGCATGACGCTGCCCTGCGACCTCTTCGTCACCGGCCTCGACGGCACGGACGAACGCCGATTGACCGACGTGAACGCGGAGGCGCTCGCGGGTGTCGCGCTGCCGGAGCCGGAGCGCGTCTCCGTTCCGATTGACGCGGGTGTGGCGATGGACGGCTGGCTGCTCCATCCGCCGGGCTTCGACCCGGCGAAAGAGTACCCGCTGATCCTCGACATCCACGGCGGGCCGCGCGGGCAGTACGGCAACAGTTTCATGCACGCATTCCACCGCTACGCCGCTGAGGGGTACGTCGTCGCGTACTTCAACCCGCGCGGCAGCACGGGCTACGGACAGGCGTTCACCTCCGCACTCACCGGCAACTGGGGCGATGTGGACGTGCACGACATCATGGCGGGGTTGGAGTATGCGCTTCAGCGGCCGTATCTGAGCGCGGAGCGCGTCGGCATCACGGGCGGCTCGTACGGCGGCTACCTGATGAACTTCCTGATCGGCGCATACCCGGATCGCTGGAAGGCGGGCGTGACGGAGCGCAGCACGCTCAGCCGCATCTCGTCCTACGGCACGAGCGACATGATCTGGCGGTCGTTGGACTGGGAATTTAACGGGCCATACTGGGAAAACAAGGAGTTCTACTGGGAGCGCTCGCCGATCGCGCATGTCCACAAAATCACAACGCCGTTGCTCATCATCCACAGCGAGGACGACCACCGCTGCACGATCAGCGAGGCGGAGCAACTTTTCACCGCGCTCCGCCGCCTCCGGCGCGAGGTCGTCTTCGTCCGCTTCCCGAACGAGAGCCACGGCCTCTCCCGTTCCGGCAAGCCCGCTCACCGCCGCGAGCGCCTGGAGCGCATCGTCGGCTGGTTCCGCAAATACCTGGAGTGCTGAGTGCTGAGTGCTGAGCAAATGCTGCCATGCCGCTTTTCGACTCGAACCTTTGGCCGCGTTCTCAGCACTCAGCACTCAGCACTCAGCACTTCCCCTTATCCTTTGCTTCCCGTCGTCGCGATGCCCTCGATGAAGAAGCGCTGGGCGAGGAAGAAGAGGAGGACCATCGGCAGCGTGAGGATGACCGAGGCGGCCATCCACAGCGACCACTGCGTCTGGCCGTTCTCCACCTTGAGCGAGGCGAGGCCGAGGGACATCGTGTAGAGGTCCTGCCGGTTCAGGTAGATCAGCGGCGTGAGGAAGTCGTTCCACTTCGCGACGAACTCGAAGATGGCGACGGTGATCAGCGCCGGCTTGATGAGCGGCAGCATGATGCGCCAGAAGATCGTGAAGTAGCTCGCGCCGTCGATCCGCGCCGCCTCGACGAGGTCCTGCGGGATGTTCAGCAGGAACTGGCGCAGGAGGAAGATGTAGAAGGCCGACCCGAACAGATTCCCCGCCCAGAGCGGGAAGAAGGTGTTGACGGCGTGCAGTTTGTTCCAGATGAGGAAGGTGGGCACCATCGTCGCGGCGCCGGGCAGCAGATACGTGCCGATCACGAGCGCGAAGAGTTGCGCGCGCCCCGGAAAGCGCAGCCGCGCGAAGGCGTACGCGACGAGCGCGCTCGACAGCAGCACGCTGGCGACGGCGAGCACGCTGACGATCAGGCTGTTGCGGAGCCACGTCAGCACCGGCGCGTACCGGAAGACGTCGATGTAGTTCCTGGTGGCGACGGGATGCGGGATCCAGCCCGGCGAGAAGACCTCACTCTCCGGCTTCAACGAGGTCAGCACCAGCCAGACGAAGGGGATGCTGAAGAGCGCCGAGAGCGCTACGAGCAGCAGGTAGGTGCCGATCCGCCCCGTGCTCTGATGGCGCGGACTGCCGCCCGGTTGCACGCCCGCGCCCTGCGTGCGTTCGGCGGTCACGGGCGGGACGGCGATGGGTCGGACCGTGCGCGTTGCCATGTTTCCTCACCCCCTGACCCTTCCCTCCGAGGGAAGGGGAGAAATGCGTTCGACCTCTACTCCACTTCTGTGCTGACCCAGCGCTTCGAGACGCGGAACTGGATGAGCGTCAGCGCGAGGATGACGAGGAAGAGAAGCCATGCAATCGCGGACGCATACCCGACGTGGAAGTACTCGAACGCCTGCTTGAAGAGATACATGATCGCGAACAGGGCGGCGTTCTTCGTCCCGCCGTTCTTGTCGTACATCACATATCCCTGCGTGAAGACCTGCAGGCCGTTGATCACCGCAACGGTCGTAACGAAGAAGGTGACACCGGAGAGCATCGGCAGGGTGACGTTGCGGAACCGCTGCCAACTGTTCGCGCCGTCCAACTCCGCCGCCTCGTAGAGCGACGCGGGAATCCCTTTAATCCCGGCGAGAAAAATGATCATCGCGCCACCGAACCCCCAGAGGCTCTGGATGACGATGGTCGGCTTCAGCCAAAAAGGATCGACCGTCCACGCGGGCGCGGGCAGCTGGACGAAGCGGAGCGTCCGGTTCAGGAGGCCGTCGTTCGGGTTCAATATCCAGAGCCAGAGGTACGCGCTCGCTACGACGGGCGTGAGCGACGGCAGGTAGTAGACGGTGCGGAAGATGCCCTGAGCGCGGGACGCCCGATTCAGCAGTAGCGCGAGACCGAGCGCGACGAGGACATGGAGCGGCACGTACATCGCAGTGTAGATGAAAGTGTTCGCGAGCGACTTCCAGAAGAGCGGGTCATCCGTCAGCAGCGTGCGGTAGTTGTCCAGCCCCGTCCAGTTCGGGGAGCGGACAACGTCGTAGTTCGTGAAGCTGAAGTAGATCGACGCGATGATCGGCCCGGCGGTGAAGATGATGAAGCCGATGATCCACGGGCTGATGAAGAGGTACCCCGACAGTTTCTCCTCGGAGAACCGGCGGCGCGCCGTGCGCGGTGATGCGATTGCGGCCATCGTGACACCTTTCCTCACCCCCACTGCCCAGAGGGCACCCGCTCTCCATCGCCCTGAGATCAGAGAACGGGAGAAATCCGTTCGGCGATGGAGAGGGGAGGGGAAATGCAATAGCGATTATGCCTTGAATGAGTCGATGTCACGCTGCGCCTTCTCGTTCGCGCGGTCGAGCGCGTCCTTCGCGCTCCTTTCGCCGGAGAGCGTCGGCTTCACGCCCTCGTTGCCGAGGTCGTCGTCCAGTTGCTTGCTCACCGACGAGGAGGAGATGGGCGACTGGAGGCTCTTGTCGAGCAACTGCGGGAAGAGTTTCACCGCGCTATCGAACTTCGGCGCGATCGGTTCGTACAGTTTCTCGATCTGCATCTGATCGACCGCCTTGTCGCCCGTCAGCGCGGGGATGTACGGCTTGTTGTTCTTCTTCTGGTATTCTTTGGTCGCGCTTGCACCGATCATCCAGGTGTTCGGGTCGTTCATGAATTTGACGAACTCCCACGCGGCGTCGGCATCCTTCGCGTTGGCGGTGATCGCCCACGCGCTGCCGGTGGTGAAGCTGATCGGGTCGCTCCCGCCGCGCTTCTTCACGGGGACGACGGTGAAGTTGAGGTCCGGCGCGACGCGGGCGATGATGCCGAGCATCCAGTTCTCGTAGAGCGTCATCGCGACCTGCCCGCGCGCGAACTGCTCGTCGTTCTGCCACGCGGACGAGACCGCCTGGAACGACTTGAAGCCGCCCTGATCCTGGTACGCGCGGTTGCCCCAGTCGAGCGCCTCGACGATTTTGGGGTCGTTGAAGCTCGCCTTCTTCCCGTCGGCACTGAGGAAGGCGCCGCCGTTGCCGAGGCCCCAGAGATAGAGGAAGCCCGCGCCGTCCTTCGTGTACGTCTTCGGGTCGAAGCCCCAGCGATCGACGCGGTCGCCGCTGCGCTTCGTCAGCCGTTTGCCGTCATCGATCAGCGCGTCCCAGTTGGCGGTGTCCATCTGGGCGGCATCGACGCCGATCTCCTTCAGCGCATCCACGTTCACATAAAGCGGGCGCACGGTCATGAATTGCGGGATACCGTAGGTCTTGCCGCCGTATTTCACCTCGCTCGTCGCGGAGGGGTAGAAGCGGCCCATGTCGAACGTGTCGCGCTGGATATACTCGTCGAGCGGCTTGAGGACGCCGCGCGCCGCCCAACTGCTGAGCGTCGTGCGGTCCAGCCAGAGCAGTTCGGGAAGTTGTTTGGAGGCCGCGCCGGTGAGGATTTTCTGGTCCTCCACCTTCGGCACGATATCCAGTTTGATGCTCGGGTACGCCTTCTTGAAGGCATCGACGCGCGCGAACGCGAGCGGATTCGTCTCCTCGACGCCGAAGCCCCATTCCGTGATCGATGTCTGCCGTGTGAAGGCCGCCGACCCGCCCGTCGCCGTCCCCAAACCCGTCGTCGCGCCGGAGGAGCCGGGGACCGCCGTGCCGCCTGCGGCGTCCGGCACTCGCGTCGTCTTCTTGTCCCCGCCGCACGCCGCGAGCAGCGCGGACGCGACCGCGCTACCGCTGATGGCGAGCGACCCCTTGAGCAATTGCCGCCGCGTCAGTGGCAGGATGCCCGGACGTGATCGTTGCGTCATGTCGCGCCGTGTCATGTGTCCCCCTTGTGTCATCCGATGTGCCCCGGAAGCCGCGCAGTACGCAGACAAAATCCGGCACCCTGCGGCGCGGCGAACCGCTCGTTGTCTGGAATCGCGCGCGATTCGCGCCGCGTCGGCCCGTCGTCATCCATCGATGTGCCGCTTCGTGATTACTTTCTGGTACTGTTAGTCAAACACATATTGACTATTGCTATTCGCACATCAACCATCGCGAGAGGAAGGTTGCAAGATATATGCCACTTCCCCGCACCCCGATAATGGTCGCGCGCGCCGTAACGCACGGGGCTTTCCGCAGTCAGTCGTCAGCGAGAAGACAGAGTCTCATACAATGATCGTATGGCTACTATGCGATACTGCATACGCGATATGGAGACTTCCGGGAAGGAATTTTTCGACTGGTATCAGACGAGGGACAGATGCCGGGCGAGACGGGAAAAGATCGTGAACTCACCTTACCTGCGGGGACACCTGTCAGGGCATGTTTGGTAATTCCGTCAGACCGGCGATTCGATTTTGTTCGTCGAGCACTCTCCGTTATTGATTCGGTACACAACGATGGTGAGTTGCCGCTGATCCCTGTCATTCAGGGGTCACGAACGGTGGGGCGTTATATCCCGACTCGCGAAGGCGGTGCGGCCCGCATCGAGGCAGCAACGCCATCAGACCGCCGCGTGCTTTCCTTCGCGCACGAGATCGGGCATTTCCTCGACCATCAAGCACTGGGGAGGCGTGGTTCATATGCATCTGAATCCGGAAGTATCCGCTCCCTCATGCACGTCATCAAAAGCAGCAAATCGACCAAAACTCTTGAGAGACGGATGCGGCAAGCATCGATCATTACCACGGACAAGCGAGAAAACTGCGTTCGGTTTAAAGTCGACCGGAAGAACGTAGCCTATCTTCTTGAACCAAAAGAGCAGTTTGCGCGCGCATACGCACAGTACATTGCAGTACGTTCACGGGATGAGGTGATGCTTAGGCAATTGGAGAATAAACTTGGTGATCTCGTGACTCAAGGGGTATACTGTCAGCAATGGATGGGCGACGATTTTCTCCCGATTGCTCTGGAATTCGACCGTCTCCTGCATCGAAAGGGGTGGTTGCATGACCATCACGAATAAAGTGGCGGAAGCCGCTGATGAGACTGCGGAAATCCTCGACATTGCAGTCATGCCGACCGATGAGGCAGTGCACTATCTCGTCGAAACGTTCGGCACGAATGAACACGATGCACGGGAGTTGGTGCTCGTTGCAAAGGGTGAGCTAACGAGCGATGGACCTGTCGCACCGTAGCGGCCATGTGTAGTGCACTCCGAACGGAGAGAAGCGCGATGCTATTTACCGGCACTTGCGCATTGCATCAGTGATAATTACTTTTTATTTTTAACTGTGGTGGCGATGGCGTCCGCGACCTGATCGGTGGTGGCGGCACCACCGAGGTCGGGGGTGCGGATTGTGCCAGCGGCGAGGATCGCGCCCATCGCGGCCTCGATAGCGTCCGCAGCGGCGGTTTCGCCGAGGTGGCGGAGCATCAGCGCGCCCGCGCCGATGGCGGCGACGGGGTTGGCGATGCCGCGTCCCGCGATGTCCGGCGCGCTGCCGTGGACGGGTTCGAAGAGCGAGGGGGCGCGGCCCTCCGGGTTCAGGTTGCCGCTCGCCGCCACGCCGAGGCCGCCCGCGAGCGCCGCGCCGAGATCGGAGAGGATGTCGCCAAAGAGGTTCGTGCAGAGCATCACGTCGAAGTCCTGCGGGCGCAGCACCATCCGTGCTGCCGCCGCATCGACGTAGAACTTGTCGAGGTGCACATCCGGGAACTCGGTGCCGACCTGCGCGATTACCTCGTCCCAGAGGGTGTAGGCGTGGCGCATCGCGTTCGACTTCGTGATGTTCGCCAGCCGCTTTCGGCGCGACCGCGCGAGATTGAAGGAGTACCGCGCCACCCGCTCGGTGTTCCCCCGGCTGATGACGGTTAGTTGCGAGGCGGTCTCCCACGGCGTGCCCGTGCCCGTGCGCCCGCCCGGCCCGGCCAGCTCGCCCTCGACATTCTCTCGCACGATGACGAAGTCGATCTCCTCCGGCTTCGAGTGCGCCAGCGGGTTCGAGATGCCGGGGAGCAGCCTGCAGGGCCGGAGGTTGATGTACTCGTCGAAGGCGATGCGGAAGGCGAAGAGCGTCTCCGCGAAGGCGACATCGTCCGGGACGCCGGGCGTGCCACCGTGCGCGCCGAAGAGGATCGCGTCGAAGGTGCGGAGGGTGTCGAAGCCGCCGGTCGGGATGATCGGGTCGCCCGTTTCGAGCGACTTCCGCGCCGACCAGTCGAAATCGGTCATCTCCAGACGGAAGCCACCCGTCGCCGCCTCCGCCGCCCGGAGCACGCGCACCGCCGCCGGGATGACCTCTCGCCCGATCCCGTCCATCGGCATCACCGCAATCCGGTACGTCCGCATCCCCACGCTCCTTCTCCGCTATACGACTATCGCGCGGTGAGTATACGCGATGGCGAGACGGAGCACGCGAAAACCTCCCCGCGAGCGGGGAGGCATTCCGGCAGTTGTCGCACAAGGGGAAATGGTTACCCCTTCTTGTCACGCGGGTCGTGACCGTAGCTGCTGCGCTCGGTGATCTTGCCGTCCCGCGTGTGGATCTCCAGTTCGGCGCGCTCGCGCTTCGCCGTCACGGTAGCGGCGCGCACCGCCGCCTCCTTCGTCGTGTGCAGCGAGGAGGCACGCTTCGCCCCCTCGCGCTTCACGGCCCAATCACGCTCACCCTCATGCGGGATGACGTGCACCGGTCGAGTTGCCATCTAATTCCTCCTTAACGCGATTGTTCGCACTATCAATAACTCCGTTGATGTCAAGAGCAACATACGTACCACAAGAATTTCCTCTTCAATGGTACGCCGTACGATTTCGCCGGTTTCTTCGTTATAGAGGGTGAATCGTCCGTTCATGCGTCATTCATGTGCGTTGCGCTATCACTGGCGGCACATGATGTGCGCACGAACGGCACGACTAGCCTGTGTGCGTGTGGAAGGGCAGACAACGGAGGGCGGAGTAATCCGAAACGTATGATCGAAGGGCATCGCGCGCGGATGGGCGCGGGCGTGGCGAATACGTCGGCATTCTGGCAACGGCTTCTCTCGTGGCGGGTCGCGCTCGGCGTGATCCTGCTCCTCGCCGTGCTCGTGCGGATGCCCTTTTTGCACGTGCCGCTGATCACCGATGAGGGCGGCTACGCCTACACCACGCACTACGGCCTGAGCGGAAAGACGCTCTATCGCCTCCTCTGGTTCGACCGGACGCAGGGCATCCTCTGGGTCTACCGCGTCATCTTCCAGACGCTGGGGCAGACGATCTTCGCCATTCGGCTCTTTGCCGCCCTCTATAACGCGGGATCCGCGCTGCTCGTCTATGTGATCGGGCGCAAACTAGCCGACAAGCGCACCGGGCTGCTCGCGGCGCTTCTCTTCGCACTCTTCTCCGTGATGCCCCATGTGCAGGGGTTCACGGCGAACGCCGAACTCTTCATGACCCTCCCCGCGCTGGCGAGCCTCGCGCTCCTGCTGCCCGCCGACGCGCTTCGCATCGACCTCGCCGCCCCGCTCTTCTCCCGCACGAACACCGTCGCCACCCGCCGCATTCTCCTCAGCGGCCTCTGCGCGGGCGTCGCCGTCATCATCAAGCCGGCGGAGATCGCGGCAATCGTCATCGCGGCGGCGCTGTTGCTGCTCGCCGCGCGGCGGGCGGGCACGCCGTGGCGGGGTATCGCCCGCACACAGGCCCTCCTCGGCGTTGGCGTCTTTGTCGGCGTCCTCCCCGCGATCATCGACGGCTTCGCGCGCGACGGGCGGGCGTATATCCGGCAGGTGCTCCTCTATCGCGGGGCGACGGAGTCGATCATCTCGCCGCATGCAATCGGGCGGCTTGGCCACTCGATTGGGAACAGCCTCGTTGTTGGCGGCGACGTGCTGCCGCTCGTCATTCTCACCGTGCTCGCGCTCACCGCGTACCGGCACACGCTCCCAGCGGACGCGCGACGGCTCGCGCCCCTCTGGTTCCTCGCGAGCCTCGGCGGGATCGCGCTCGGCGGCAACTGGTTCACGCACTACTTCTTCCAGTTGCTGCCACCGCTGGCGATCTACGGTGCAATCGGCGTCCGCGCCGCGTTCGTGCGCGGGGGCGCGGCCCTCTGGCGCGTGCGGCTCGCGACGATGCTCAGCCTGAGCGTGATGCTCACCGCCGCCTATGCGGGGCACTACTTCGTCGCACAGCCCGCCGAGATTTCGTGGGACCTCTACCACGACCGCGCGTATCAGGCGCAGGGACCGCTCGTCGCGTACCTGAAGGCGAACTCGCGCCCGAACGACCGCATCTACATCGCCTTCGAGGCGCCGGAGGTCTACTACCTGAGCGAGCGGCAGAGCGCGTTCCCCGTCGTTTGGCGGCAGCCGCTCCTCAGCGACCCCGCCACCTTCAACCGGCTCATCGGCACCCTCGACACCCCCGCCGGGCCGGAGTACATCATCGATCTCGACGCGCCCCGCTTCCAGCGCGCCCACGACCGCCTGCGCCCCGTCCTGGAGCGCCGCTACCAACTCGTCGCGATCATCCAGGGCATCCAGGTCTACCGGCGCGTCCCCTCCACCTGGGACACGCCCTGGACGGAGCCGGTGGATCGGTAGGACTGAGGACTGAGGACTGAGCATTGATCCCACACTGTTCTATAATTCCTATGGGCCATCCTCTCTGCCGCGCCGGGTGACGTGCGCCGCCCCAAAGGCAATCGGCGGTAGAATGTATTGACTCTCTACTCTCGCACGCAGCGCTCCGTTACCCCTCAAGGAGATATACATGCCGACGATGGACTTCGAGATTTATCTGCCGAGCGAGGCGAGCGCGAAGGAGCGGCGCGCCGCGCTGGCGAATTTGGCGCACTGGGAGGACATGGCGGGCATCGAGAAGGCCGTCGTCATGCCGGTGCCGAGCGCCGCGCCGAACAACCGGGCGCTGATTGAGACACTGAATGGCGACCCACGCTGGGTTCCCTGCGCCCAGGTTAACCCCAATGCGCCCGGCGCGGTGAACGATGTGCGCCACGCGGTGACGACGCTCGGCTGCCGGATGCTCAAGGTGATGCCCGCGCTCTACAACGCGCCCCCGCTCGGTGCAGCGGTGCGGGCGCTGATGGACCTCGCGCGGGAGCTGCATATCCCGGTCAATATCCACTCGACGGGCATCAACGGCGACCCGCTGGAAATCGGCGCCATCGCCCGCCGCTATCCCGACGTGCCGATCATCATGGATCACATGGGCTACCGCAACGACGGGCGCGCGGCAATCGCGGCGGCGGAGGATAACCCGAACATCGCTCTCGGTACGACGATCGCCGCCTTCGAGCCGTCCTTCGTCGCGACGGCGATCGCGGCCATCGGCCCCGAGCGCATCATCTTCGGCTCCAACCTGCCGGCGTGCTACCCGGACCTGGCGATGGAATCGCTGCGGCGCGGCAACTTTGGCACGGACGTGGAAACGCTGATCTTCGGCGGCAACCTGGCCCGGATGCTCGGTATCCAGTAACGAGTAGCGAGTAACGAGAAGAATGCCTCCCCTCGTTACTCATCGCTCTCTCATTCCCACGGCTCCGGGTCGGTCAAGGCGTGCCGGAGGGTGTCGAGCGTCAGGTTGCCGCCGGAGAGGATGACGGCGACCTTCTTGCCCGCGAGTTCGTCCTTCATCTGCACCGCCGCTGCTGTCGCCGCCGCGCCCGCGCCCTCCGCGAGCAGCCGCCCGGAGCGCAGGAGCAGCAAAATTGCCTGCCGCATCTCCTCCTCGGAGACGAGCACGACATCATCCACCCCGGCGCGCATGGCGAAGGGGAGCGCGAACGCCTCGCGGGTTGCCAGCCCCTCCGCGAAGGTGCGCTGGGAGTCGAACGAGCGCAACTCGCCCGCCCGCCACGACTCGTAGACCGCCGGCGCGCCCGCCGCCTGCACGCCGATGACGCGGATCGCGGGGTTAATCGCCCTGGCGACGAGCGACGCGCCGGAGACGCCGCTGCCGCCGCCGAGCGGCACGATCAGCACGTCGAGGTCGGGCACCGCTTCGAGGATTTCCAGTGCGTACGTCCCGACCCCGGCGATCAGGAGCGGCTCGTTGGCGGGGTGGACGAAGCGCATTCCCTCCGTCTCCGCCCGTCGGCGCGCCTCGCCGAGGAACTCGCCGATGTCCTTGCCGTACCGCACGACCTCCGCACCGAGCGCGCGCATCGAGCGGACCTTGTCCGGATTTGCCGCTTCCGGCCCGTAGATGATCGCCCGCGCGCCGAAGAGCCGCGCCGCGTAGGCGATGGACTGCCCATGATTGCCCGTGCTCGCCGTGACGATGCCCCGTGCCCGCTCCTCCGGGTCCATCCGGGCCAGCAGGTTGATGCCGCCGCGCAGTTTGAACGCGCCGATGGGCGTGAGGCTCTCGCACTTGACGTAGACGGTGCAGCCGAGTTCTTCCGCGAGCAACCAGGGTTGGAGCAGCGGCGTCGGTGTGAAGTACGGCGCGATCGTCGTCCGCGCGCAATAGACATCGTGGAGCGTCGGGATTTGCCACGGAAATTCCGTCGTACCCGGTGTGGGTGCCGATGTGGTGCTTGTCATCGCTGGGTTTCCCCTCTCGCTGGTGGCCGCTATCATCGTGTGCGCGCATCGTGCGCGCTCCCATGCGGCAGGGCAAGGTGACGGATGATGGCACATCTTCGGCCACCTCTGGAGCGAAAGAAGTTGGGATGTAGAATGGGATCATGGAGATTACACCCATCGAGCCGCTCGCCGCAGTCTGACCCGACCCGGAAATTGATGCGCTCCCCAAGGCCGATCTCCATCTGCATCAGGAGTGGTCGCCGCGCCTCGACCGCGTGCTCGCGGTTGTGTCCGCGAAGTTCTGTAGATTCCTCCACGCTGACCAAACTGGAGAAAGTGTCATCGCTCCCAAGATAGCTGCCTGAAGCTGGACAAGCCAACTGCACCAGGGGATAGACCCCGATCGGTGCGATACGCTACCAGACGACCACGCACGTCTCCGTCCCCCGGACGCCCACGGCGCCCGCAATCCCCATCGTCGTTCAGTTGCCGAGCGATTGCAGGTCAGGACTCTCGACATAGGCGATCAGATCGTAGTGCCCCGTCACCGCGTGGACCTGCTTGATCACCGAGCCCTCCAGCTCCATGCCGCGCAATTCCTCGACCAACTCCTGCACCCGCGTCGGCTCGGCCTCGATCAGCACATAGGCGTGGATCATCGTTCCCTCCTGATCGTCCATCATCGCGCCCTCCCATCCGCCGGGCGGCGGTGTGCGGACAGTGTACACCACGGCAACATGGCCCGCCCATGCCTCCCGCCGTGCGTCGCTCCCCACGGGAGCGTCATCCTCACCCTCAGGTAAAGGTCCGCAGCGGCACACTGCCAGTGCGTGCCAGGACGTCGAGTTGGTGCTCGACCGCCTCGACTGCCCGGGCGAGCGGGAAGAGCTTCTTACTCACCTGCATGTCGGCATCCGTCGAGAGAGGGTGCCAGAAGATGCCGTCCAGGTTGGCGGTCAACTCGGGGAGCAAGTTCCCCATGCCCAGTTCGAGCCCTTCCTTGGAGTAGCCGCGCTTCGCCAGCGGACGGATGAAATGATCTTCTGCCGGGATACCGAGTTCCGCGCGGAAGGCGTGCAGCGCGTCGAGGTGATCCGCGTTGGCAGGTGTCTCGGTGGTACCGAGGCGCACGCGGAACCCCGCCGCTTGCAACAGCCTGATCCCGGCGACCGCCTTCTCCCACGAACCCGTACCACGATAGGCATCGTGATCCTCCGGCCGCCCGCCGTCGAGGCTGACCTGCACAATCAGGTTGTCATTGGCGATGGCGACGAGCTTCTCCAAGCGCGGCCCCCGCAGGATCATCGCGTTGGTCAGGACGGTCGTCGGCACGTGGCCCGACGCATAGGCGAGCATCGCATAAATGTCGGGCAAGATAAACGGCTCACCGCCGGTGAAAAAGAGATGCTCGAAGCCGAGCGCGACCGCCTCATCGACGAGTTGCCGCACGTTCGCCAGCCCGATCGCGCGCCGGGGCGCATTCGGACTCGACTTTGCTACGCAGTAGGAGCAGCGCAGGTTGCAATCGTAGTTCGTGTAAATCCAGAGCTTCCACGGGACGGCGTGCGGCGTCTCGCCCGATCCCTCATGCTCACCTTCCGCGAGCGCGGCCATCCCACCCATCTCGTGCTCCCTTTTGACGCAACGGTATCGCCACCCGGACGCTGACCACCCACCGACCGGCTGGACGAAGCAGTCTGTCCAGACCCTCTCCATTCTAGCAGCGAAATCTTACAAAAATATCACGCTATCTTGCGTGGCGCGCTGGGGGTCTGAGCCACCGTGTGCCGGGGGTGCAGCCCTCACCCTGAGCCTCGTCCGTCCACCGTCTCAGTGCCCCTTCATAACGCCCTCCGCGCCGCCGCAGGGCGTTAGATCGTACACTTAGCCAAGACCTAGGCTCATCCGCAAAGACGGTAAACCAAGAAAGCGAAGTGTCCGTGGTATAGCAAGCGAATCTCCGAGGTAAACGGCGTTCGCTTCACGCCGGAGATCCACTGACCGTTTTCCCTCGTATTGACAAGCCGGAATAGTCCAAACGCATCACCGTCATTGCGGAAGAGCCGGTATGTCTTGGCTGAGTGTGTTAGATCGCTGTAAGGTTTACCAGATACGGTGATCGGATGGCGGTCACCCCGCACCACGGGCAGCGGTTTGCATCATGCCGGGAGAGAAGGACGCGATGAAGGATGAGGCGATCGTGGCACAACACACGCAAGGGGAGCGGAGGATCGCGGCGAGTGAAGCGCATCTCCCCGCCTGGCTGCCCAAGGCGGTGCTCGTCATCGCGCGCATCGTGCTCGGCTATCTCTTTTTCACGCAGCTCTTCTGGAAGCTGCCGCCCTCCTTCAGTTGCTCGCCGGATTTCCGCTTCACGACAGCGAATGCCGACGGCAGTCTTGTGCGGGGAGATGGGCTGTGCGACTGGATCGGCATCGAATCAGTCTGGGCGACGCGCCCACACACGCTGCTGCGCGCCGGGAGGCATATCGGTGTCCCGATCAGCTGGGCGGCGCGGGTGAACGGGGTGTTCATCGATCATGTCGTCGAGCCGAATATTCGTTGGTTTGGCTGGGTGATCTGGGGCACCGAGGCCTTCATCTTCCTCAGCCTCTGTTTGGGCCTGTTCAGCAGGCTAGGCGCGCTTGTTGCCATCGGCATGGCGACCCAGCTGGTCGTCGGCATTGCCGGCATCAGCGATCCCGAGGAATGGGAGTGGGGGTATAACCTGATCTTGCTGCTCGCCATCGTGCTCTTCGTGTCTGCCTCAGGACGCATTTTCGGCCTCGACGCCCGACTGCGGCCCCGGTTGCTGGCTGAGGCAGCGCGCGGGAATCGTATCGCACGCTTCGTGTTGCTGCTTACCTGATGCCGAGCGTTGACGGTTTTCGGCTCGGGAGCAAGATCGAGCGAGGTTCGACTGGCGGCATCGTCCGCAGCACTTCCGTCAAAAAAGTGACCGGGATCCCTACAGAGACACTTGGGATTCCTCGCTTGCCAAAGCGGCGAGGATGCGTTGCCACACTCAGGTGTCGCACCATAACCGGTACCGCTTGTACGCCGTTTCCCTTTTATCATACTCCTCCGGTATCTCGCGCCATGACCAGTCCGTGCCTAGTACTACAGCAGCACTTGCGAATTTGCCTGGCTACTTCGTCAGTACGGACGTGGCGTCGCGCCTCCGTATTTGAGCCGCAACGCAGTACGAACACCAAAGTGCTGCTGTAGTACTAGGCAGGCGAGGCAGTCTTCGATTGCTTCTTCCGGTAGCCGCGCCACTCTAGGATGCGTCAATTCCCAGCGCGCCGCCACGGTTTCTGCCGTCGTCAGTGCCTGTTCACGCGCCGTAGCCGAAGATCTCCCGAACATCCGCCGCGAGTTCTCCGCGTCGCCCTGCCCAGGGCTGTTGCAAAGTCGAGATGTGGTAAGTGAGTGACAAAAGACACCTTTCTCCGTATGGTTGCGGTGTTGAATCGTGACCACACAAAGAAAGGTGTTGCTATGCAGTCTACCATGTCCTCCT
>JAABUT010001091.1_pt1 | contig 33751 bp, 45 predicted proteins | sample 5559281 | NCBI WGS metagenome assembly JAABUT01 (sample SAMN10711880, study PRJNA513359) | rock metagenome | isolation source: Antarctica rocks | place: Antarctica: Victoria Land, Ricker Hills nord | collected 2016-01-04 | reverse complement strand
CGGGGGACAACATCCAGATGAAGGTGGAGTTGATCACGCCGGTGGCGATCGAGGAGGGGCTGCGGTTCGCGATCCGCGAGGGAGGGCGCACCGTCGGCGCCGGCGTCGTCACCTCCCTCACCTAACCCCCAACCTGTAGAGAGGAGCCCGGCACAATGGCGGAAGAACGACGCAATCGAGGTGGTGGGGCTGCGACAGCGGCCCCGCGCCCCGCGCAGACAGCAGCAGCAACGGCCGCGCGCCCGAAAGTCGGCGGACAGAAGATTCGCATCCGGCTGAAGGCGTACGACCACAAATTGCTCGACCAGTCCGCATCCAAGATCGTCGAGACAGCGGAGAGCACCGGCGCGAAGGTCGCAGGCCCGGTGCCGCTGCCGACGCGGATCGAGCGCTACACCGTGATGCGGTCGCCGTTCGTGGACAAGGACTCGCAGGAACACTTCGAGATCCGCACGCACAAGCGGTTGATTGATGTCCTCGAGCCGAGTCAGAAGACGATCAGCGCGCTGATGCGCCTGAATCTTCCGGCGGGCGTTGACATCGAAATCAAGCTCTAGTGAGTGAGCGGTAAGCGGTGAGCAGTAACTTGGAGGCAGTCTGAAGGTGAGTGGTTGCGTGCGGTGGCAAGAAACGACGGCTTGAGATGCGTTTCTGCCCACTGCTCACCGCTCACTGACTGAGGGAGACGCAACGGATGTTGGAAGGTTTGTTGGGCAGAAAGCTCGGAATGACGCAGGTGTTCGACGCCACGGGTCGGGCGCACGCGGTCACGGTCATTGAGACGGGTCCGTGCGTCGTGACGCAGTTGCGCACGCAGGAGGCCGACGGATACAACGGCGTGCAGCTCGGTTTTGGCACGGCGAAGCGGTTGAACCGCCCCGAGCAGGGCCATTTGAAGGCCAGCGGCGCGAGTTCTCGCCATCTGCGCGAGATTCGCACCGATGGGAATGGCGACCTGACCGTTGGGCAGACCGTGACGGCGGACACGATCTTCAAGGCCGATGACGCGGTTGACGTGACGGGGCAGTCGAAGGGGAAGGGCTTCGCGGGTGTTGTGAAGCGGTACCACTTCGCCGGTGGCCCGAAAACGCATGGTCAGTCCGACCGGCACCGCGCGCCGGGTTCCGTTGGCGCGGGCACGACGCCGGGCCGTGTGTTCAAGGGCCTGAAGATGGCCGGACATATGGGCAATGAGCGCGTGACCGTGCAGAACATGCGCGTTGTCGATGTCGATGTGGAGCGCAATCTCGTGCTCGTCGCGGGTGCGGTTCCGGGCGCGAATGGTGGGTTCGTGATGATTCGTCAGAGCATCAAGAACCGCCGCAACGCGCGGGCGTAATAAAGGGAGAGGATTGGCTCAGATGGAGGCTTCGGTCTACAACGCCACAGGCGAATCTGTCGGCACAGTGGCGCTGGATGACGCGCTCTTCGGCATCACGCCGAACGTTGCGGTGATGCACCAGGCGCTCGTCCGCCAGCAGGCGAATGCGCGCCAGGGCACGCACGACACCAAGACGCGCGGCGAGGTGCAGGGCGGCGGGCGCAAGCCGTACAAGCAGAAGGGCACCGGGCGCGCGCGCCAGGGCAGCACCCGCGCCCCGCAATGGAAGGGCGGCGGCACCGTCTGGGGCCCGCACCCGCGCAAGTACACACAGTCGATGCCGCGCAAAATGCGCCAACTCGCGATCCGTTCCGCGCTGTCGGCGAAGGCCGCGAGCGTCTCCGTCCTGCAGGGTGCGGTGGACCTCGATGGGCGCACCAAGGCGATGATTCGGCTGCTCGGTGGCCTCGATAACCCGCGCACGACGCTGGTGATCGTGCCGGGGCGGGTCGAGAACCTCTATCGGGCGGCGGGCAACCTCGGCCATGTCAAGGTGCTCAACGCCGGGTACCTGAACATGGCGGACCTGCTCAAGTATGAGCGGCTGCTCTTCACCGTCGAGTCGCTGGAGCACATCTCCCGCTTGTGGGGCGATGGCGCGTACACGGCGCAGGTCGTGGAAGCGAAAGCGGGCACGGTGGCGCCGACGAAGAGCGCGCCGCGGAAGACCGCCGCGACGACCGGCACAGCGGCTACAATGACGGCTGAGACAACGGCGACTGTGCTCCCCGATGGCGAGGAGGCGGAGGTGCCCACGCCCATGGGCGCGGATGACGCAACGGAGACGGAGGCGAAAGCATGAATGTTTGGGATGTCCTTCGCCGCCCGGTCATCACGGAAAAGAACACCCGCCTGAACGAGTCCGGGCAGTACATGTTCGTGGTTGACCGGCGCTCGAACAAGACGCAGATTAAGGAAGCCGTTGAGTTGGCCTTCAAGGTGAAGGTCACTGCGGTCAACACGCTGAATGCACCGGCGAAGGTGCGCCGACGGGGCCGCGTGCTCGGTGAGCGCTCCGGCTACAAGAAGGCATATGTCACGCTCGCACCGGGGAACTCGATCGAGTTCTTCGAGGGCATCTAAACCACGACGGGAGAGGATAGGGTAGATGGCGATTAAGAAATATAACCCAACATCTCCGGGTCGGCGTGGCATGACCGTCTCGACCTTCGAGGAGATCACGACGAACGAGCCGTACAAGCCGCTGACCGAGGTGCTGAAGAAGCACAGCGGCCGGAACGTGCACGGTCACATCACGACGCGGCATCGCGGCGGTGGCTCGCGCCGGTTGTACCGGATCATCGATTTCAAGCGGAACAAATTCGGCGTTGTCGGCAAGGTCGCGACGATCGAGTACGACCCCAATCGCTCCGCGAACATCGCGCTCATCAACTACGCGGACGGCGAGAAGCGGTACATCCTCGCACCGAACGGCCTGAAGATCGGGCAGGTGGTCCAGGCGGGTTCCGGTTCGCCGATCCGCGTCGGCAATAGCCTGCCGCTGCGCGACATGCCGCCGGGCACGGCCATTCACAATGTCGAGATGAAGCCGGGACGGGGTGGTCAGTTGGTGCGATCTGCCGGTGTCTCCGCGCAGGTCGTCGCGAAGTCGGAATTGCACGCGCAAGTGCGGATGCCGTCCGGCGAGACGCGCCTGCTGCCGCTCGACTGCATGGCGACGCTCGGCCAGGTCGGCAACATCGACCACGAGAATATCGTGATCGGTAAGGCGGGCCGGAACCGTCTCAAGGGGAAGCGGCCCACGGTGCGTGGCTCCGTGATGAACCCGCGCGACCATCCCCATGGTGGTGGCGAGGGCAAAGCGCCCATTGGTGGGCAGCCGCAAACCCCGTGGGGCAAGCCCGCGCTCGGGTATCGCACGCGCCATAACAAGCGCACGGACCCGATGATCGTTCGGCGGCGCACGAAGCGGCGGTAAAGGGAAGTGAGCAGTATGCAGTGAGCAGTAGACAGGGTCGGAAAGAACGGCGCGAAGCGCCTCCCGCTTTCAACTGCACACTGCACACTGTTCACTGTCCACGCGTAAAGGAGTAAGGATCGGTGTCGAGGTCGTCAAAAAAAGGTCCGTTCGTTGAGGCCAAGCTGCTGGCCAAGGTTGAGGCGCTGAATACCACGGGGGAGCGGCGCGCGATCCGCACGTGGTCGCGGGCGTCGACGATCTTCCCGCAGTTCATTGGGCACACCATTGCGGTCCATGACGGCCGTCGTCATGTGCCGATCTTCGTCTCGGAAAACATGGTCGGCCACAAACTGGGGGAGTTCGCGCCAACGCGCTTCTTCCGCGGCCACGGCAAAGACGCTGATAAGTCGTCGCGACGGCGCTAAGGTAGGGAGAAGCGAAGCGTATGGCAACGGTACAGCCAACAACGCGCGTGCGGGCCGTGGCAAAGGATGTCCACATCTCCCCGCAGAAAGTGCGCCTGGTTATTGACCAGATTCGTGGGAAGCGGGTCAACGAGGCCCTCGCGATCCTCCGGTTCCTGCCGCAGGGTGCGGCGGACGAGGTCGCGCGGGTCGTTCGCTCCGCTTCCGCGAATGCGGAGCACAACAATGACATGGATCCCGAGGATCTGATCATTGCGCTCGCGTATGCGGATGAGGGGATGAAGCTAAAGCGGTTCACCGCGCGGTCGCGTGGGCGGCCGGGGCCGATCCTCAAGCGGTTCAGCCACATCACGATCGTCGTCGAGGAGAAGCCGCGACCGGTGCGCCCCCCGCGCCCCGCAGCGAGCGCTGCGCGACGACCGGGTGCGACGACCGGACGTGGCAGGAGTCAGACGCCGACCGTTTCCCGTGGTGCGGTGGGCGCGGTGCCCGCGCGGCAGCAGGCGCCCGGTTCCATCGAGCCGCTGGAGCCAAAGGTGGACGAAGCGGAGGAAACCGCACCGTCGGAGACGATGGAAGCGGCCCCCGCAGTGGACAATGTCGAGTCAACACCGCCGCCAGTCACGGCAGCGCAGGCGGAGGCGGAGGCGAATGAAGTCGCCGATGCTGGCCTGTCGCAGCCCCGTGGCGAAGGTGGCGAGCGTCGGGACCAGAGGTAAGGAGGAAACCATGGGACGGAAAGTTAATCCCATCGGCTTCCGGCTGGGGATCGTCACTGATTGGGACTCCCGCTGGTTTGCCGAGCGCAACTACACGCAGCTCCTGCACGAGGACATCGCCCTGCGGCGGCTCGTGATGCGGGAACTGCCTAATGCCGGGATCGCGCGGATCAATATCGAGCGCGCGGCGAACAAGGTGGACATGACGATCTTCACGTCCAAGCCGGGCGTGGTGATCGGCAAGCAGGGCGCGAACGTCGAGAAGCTGCGGAACACGATCAAGGGCGTGATGAAGCGCGACGTGCACCTGAAGATCGAGGAGATCAAGACGCCGGAACTCGAGGCGCGCCTCGTCGCGGAGAATATCGCGGAGCAGTTGGCGCGACGTGTCGCCTATCGCCGGGCGATGAAGCACGCGGTCTCGCAGTCGATGCGTCGCGGGGCGAAGGGTGTCAAGGTGCGCCTCGGTGGCCGCCTCGGCGGCGCGGAAATGTCCCGCACGCTGACGGAGAAGGATGGCCGCGTGCCGCTCCACACCCTGCGTGCGAACATCGACTACGCGGTTGTCCATGCCCACACGACGTATGGCCGGATCGGTGTCAAGGTCTGGATCTACAAGGGCGATGTTATCCCGGAGCGACGGCCCGCGCAGAGCGGCGCTGAGCTTGCGGCGGACTAAGGGAGAGGGTTCGTAGGATGTTGTTGCAACCAAAGCGAACGAAGTTCCGCCGTGTCCATCGCGGTCGCCGTGAGGGTGCCGCGCATCGTGGGACGACGGTGGCGTTCGGTGAATTCGGGTTGGTCGCCACGGAGAATGCGTGGGTTTCCAGCAATCAGATCGAGTCCGCGCGCCGCGTCGTGACGCGATACACCCGCCGGGGCGGCAAATACTGGATTCGCGTCTTCCCGGACAAGTCCGTGACGAAGAAGCCCGCCGAAACCCGCATGGGTTCCGGGAAGGGCGCGCCGGATCATTGGGTCGCCGTGGTGAAGCGCGGCCGGATGCTGCTCGAAATGGGCGGTATCCGCGAGGATCAGGCGAAGGAAGCCCTGACCATCGCGGGGCACAAGTTCCCGATGGGCACGAAGATCGTCAAGCGCGAGTTCCTCGAAGGCGAGACGATGGAGATGGGCAAGAAGGCTGAGATGCGCGCGCAGATGGCCGACAGCGGTGAGTTGGTCGAAGGCATGGACGAGATGGAGCAGCAGCCGGAGATCGAGGGCGGCGCGGACAACGCGGCGGATGTCCCCGCGACGGAAGAGGGCGGTAGCGGCGAGCACAAGGAGAGCGAGTAAATCATGCGAGTCGATGAGGTGCGCGCGCTCACGGATCAGGGTCTTATCGAGCGGCGCAATGAGATGAAGGAAGAGGCGATGCGGATGCGGTTCGCGCTCGCGACGAATCAGCAGACGAACAGCGCACAGATGCGCAGCCTGAAGCGCGACATCGCCCGGGTTAACACGATCATGCGCGAGCGTGAAATTGCGGAAGCGTTCCAGCAGGCGCTGGGCACGGGAGTAGTCAGTAGTCAGTAGACGGTAGACGACGGTAGACAGAATGACACGCGCGAAGCGGCCCCGCTTCCAGACTGACTACTGACTACTGACTACTGGCTACTCAGATGAGGGAGAGGCCGATGGTGGCGGAACAGAACGACGCGGCGGTGGCCGTCAACCCAGCAACGCGCGCGTCGCGGTTGATGAAAGTTGGCCGGGTCGTCTCGGACAAGATGGACAAGACAATTGTTGTGGCGGTGGACTTCACGGTGCGGCACCCGCTGTACAAGAAGCCGATGCGGCGCACGCACAAGTTTAAGGCGCACGACGAGCAGAATCACTGCAAGATCGGTGATCGCGTCCGGATCGAGGAGACGCGCCCGATGAGCAAAGAGAAGCATTGGATCGTCCGCGAGATCCTGCACGCGGCCTCGCAGGATTAACGGAGGAAGAGAACGATGATTCAACCGGAGTCGCGCTTGCGCGTCGCGGACAATTCGGGGGCACGGGAAATTCTGTGCATCCGCGTCCTCGGCGGGTCGTTTCGGAGATACGGCGGGGTCGGTGATGTGATCATCGCCGCCGTCAAGCAGGCCCAGCCCGGCGCTGGGGTGAAGAAGGGCGATGTCGTCCGCGCGGTGATCGTGCGCACGGCGAAGGAATACAACCGCCCTGATGGTTCGTCCATTCGGTTCGATGACAATGCGGCGGTGCTGATTAACCCGCAGGGGAACCCGCGCGGCACGCGCGTTTTCGGCCCCGTCGCTCGTGAGATCCGTGAATCGGGCTACTTGCGCATCGCGTCGCTCGCGCCGGAAGTGCTGTAGGAGGAAGCGATGCGGAAGATACGTCGTGGCGATGAGGTCATCGTCATCTCAGGCAGGAATAAGGGGCAGCGCGGCCGCATCCGGATCGTGATACCGGACAAGGACCGCGTGGTCATCGAGGGGCTGAACATTGTCAAGCGGCACCGCGCGCGTGCTCGCGCCCGGCAGGCGGGCATCATCGAGATGGAAGCACCGCTGCATGTGTCGAATGTGATGTACTGGTCCCCGCGCGCGAGCAAGGGCGTCCGCGTCCATGTGAAGCGCGACGAAAATGGCAAGAACATCCGATATTACAAGATCAATGACGAGGAAGTCGTCATTGAAAACGTCGCGGATGAGCGGTAGAGGAGGCGGAGAGATGGCTGCTGAAGCACAACCAACCAGCGAAGCGCCCCGCGTCGTCCCGCGGCTACGCAGACAGCATGACACTGTGGCGGTCCCGACGATGACGGAGCAGTTCGGCTACAAGAACCTGATGCAGGTGCCGAAGCTTCAGAAGATCGTCATCAACATTGGCATGGGCGAGGCGGTCGGCAACGCCAAGTCGCTGGACAATGCCGTGAACGATCTCCAGTTGATCACCGGCCAGAAGCCGGTCGTGACGCGGGCGAAGCGCTCGATCGCACAGTTTAAGATTCGTCAGGGGATGCCGATCGGCGTGATGATCACGCTGCGCGGCGCGCGGATGTACGAGTTCCTCGACCGGCTGTTCAACATCGCGTTACCGCGTGTGCGCGACTTCCGTGGGCTTTCCCCGGACGCATTCGATGGGCGGGGCAACTACACGATGGGCCTCAAGGAGCAGCTGATCTTCCCTGAGATCGAGTACGATAAGATCGACCGCGTCCGGGGGATGGAAATTTCGTTCGTCACGACGGCGCGCACAGACGCCGAGGGACGACGACTGCTCGAACTGCTCGGAATGCCGTACGCCCGCCCGCAGGGGCAAGCGGGCGGCGTCCAGCAGATTGCGTCATAAGGGGAGCGAAGGATGGCAAAGAAATCTCTCGTCAACAAGGCGAACGCGGTGCCGAAGTACCGTGTGCGCGGCTACAGCCGGTGCAAGTTGTGTGGACGCTCCCGGGCGTACATGCGCAAGTTCGGCCTCTGCCGCATCTGTTTCCGTGAGATGGCGTCCAATGGCAAGTTGCCGGGCGTCACCAAGGCATCGTGGTAGGAGAGGGAACGCATGAGCGTCAATGACCCAATCAGTGACATGCTGACCCGCATTCGCAACGCCGGTATGATGCGGCACGCGGAAGTGGCGATGCCGTCGACAAAGGTGCTCGTTGAGATCGCCCGCATCCTGCGGGAAGAAGGTTTCGTCGAGGGTTATCGCATCACGGAGCAGGCGCCGCAGAACCAGCTGACAATTCAGTTGAAATATGATGACACAAAGCGCCACGCCATTCAGGAGATCAAGCGTATCTCCAAGCCCGGCCTGCGCATTTACCGGCAGCGGGGCGCGATCGAGCGTGTGCGCAACGGGCTTGGCGTGGCGATCGTCACCACCTCGCAAGGGGTGATGACGGGCCGCGACGCCTACCGGCGCGGTGTCGGCGGCGAACTGCTCTGCACGGTTTCTTAGGAGGAGTTGCGATGTCCCGAATCGGTATTCGCCCGATCCCCATTCCGGCGGGTGTGACCCTGGAGCACGCGCCGGGATCGATCACCGTGCAAGGGCCGCGCGGCACCTTGGCGCGCACGATCCCTGCCGCGATGATCCTCGAACGCGAGGACGGCGTTCTCCATGTGAAGCGCCCGACCGAGGGGCGCGTGCACCGCGAGTTGCACGGCCTGACGCGAACGCTCGTCGCCAACATGGTCGAGGGTGTGACGACCGGTTTCCGCAAGGAACTGGAGATCAACGGCGTCGGCTACCGCGCGGCGATGGACGGCAAGGACCTCGTCCTGACCGTCGGGTATTCCCACCCGGTGCGCTTCGTGCCGCCGGAGGGCATCACCTTCGTGGTGGACACGCCTCTCCGCGTCGCGGTGACGGGGAACAACAAGGAAGTGGTCGGCGAGTACGCCGCCCGCATCCGCAAGGTGCGCCCGCGCGAGCCGTACAAGGACAAGGGTATTAAGTATCTCGGCGAGTGGACGCGGCGCAAGGCCGGCAAGACCGGCAAGACCGCGAAGAAATAAGCAGGACTAAGGACTTAGGACTAAGGACTAAGTGAGATTCAGGTTCGCTTAGTCCTTAGTCCTAAGTCCTTAGTCCTCGATCCCGCACCGGCCCGCGTTGACGGGCACGGAATGAAGGAGTGGCGGTAAACCCTATGCCCATGCAACGACTGAAAGTACGTAAGGCGCTCACGCTGCGGCAGAAGCGGCATCGGCGTGTCCGCGCGAAGGTCTCCGGCTCGCCGATGCGACCGCGATTGAATGTCTTTCGCTCCGGGATGCACATCTATGCGCAGGTGATCGACGACACGCGCGGTCACACGCTGGTTGCCGCCGGTTCGGCGGAGCCTGCCGTCCGGTCCCGCGCGACGGATGAGATGACGAAGACCGACAAGGCGAAGATGGTTGGACAACTCATCGCCGAGCGCGCCCAGGCGGCGGGGATCACAATGGTCGTCTTCGACCGGGGTGGCTTCCTGTATCATGGTCGGGTCCAGGCGCTCGCCGATGCCGCTCGCGAGGGTGGACTCGACTTCTAAGGGGAGGCACCGAACAGATGGTACGGATTGATCCGGGTACAATAGGGGATCTCGAGGAACGCGTCGTGCAGATCAACCGCGTTGCGAAGGTGCAACGGGGCGGTCGGCGCTTCAATTTCTCGTCCGTCGTCGTCGTTGGCGACGGTAAGGGGCATGTCGGCGCGGGGATGGGCAAGGCCGGCGAGGTGCCGGAGTCCATCCGCAAGGGCGTCGAGGACGCGAAGAAGCGCATCATCAAGGTGAATATGGAAGGCTCGACCATCCCGCATGAGGTCGAGGTGACGTTCGGCGCGTCGCGCGTGTTGCTGCGGCCGGCGCGGCCCGGCACCGGCGTCATCGCGGGTGGCGGCGTCCGGGCGGTCATGGAGGCGGCGGGTATCCACGATATCCTCACTAAGACGCTCGGCAGCACGAACTCCGTCAACGTGGTGCGGGCCGCGATCCTCGCGCTCGAAACACTCGAATCCGTCGAGAGCGTCGCGGCGCGTCGGGGCAAGCCCGTGTCGTATTTCGGGCGACGACGCAACAAGGAACTGGCCGAAGAAGCGGCGAACGCCGCGTCGGCGTAGTCGCCAGAGGAGAGAAGTATCGTGGCACAGAACGCAGCGCCGACCATGCGCGTAACGTACATCAAGAGTTCGATCGGGTACGCACACGATCAGAAGAAGACCGTCGAATCGCTCGGTCTGCGGCGGCTCCACCAGACGGTGGAAGTGCCCGACACCGCCTCCGTGCGCGGCATGTGTCATAAAGTGCGCCACCTCGTGACGATTGAAGAGCCGTCCGGGGCGACGAAGGAGTAACCTCATTATGCAGCAGCACGACCTCAAGCCGAACGCCGGGGCGAACCGCGAACGCAAGCGCGTTGGCCGTGGCATCGCGGCGGGTCAGGGCAAGACCGCCGGTCGCGGCACGAAGGGCCAGAAGGCGCGCTCCGGGCCGAATGTCCGCCGTGGCTTTGAAGGCGGTCAGAACCCGATCTACATGCGGATGCCGTACAAGCGCGGGTTCACGAACATCTTCAAGCAGCCATTCGCTGTCGTCAATGTGGAACGGTTGGAAGAACTGTTCAACGCGGGCGACGAGATCACACCAGAAGTGCTCGTGGCGCACCGCGTCGTCACCGACAAGGTGCTGCGCCCGCCGGTGGTGCCCTTCAAGGGGTGGCAGGTGAAGATTCTCGGCGATGGCGAGATCACGAAGGCGCTGACCGTGCGAGTGCACCGCGTCACGGCAACCGCGCGCGAGAAAATTATTGCAGCGGGCGGGACCGTTGAGGAGACCGCCGCAGATTCTGTGGAAGAGACGGCATAACGATGTTGCAGGCAGTGTTCAATGCGTTTCGCATCCCCGATCTGCGGAAGAAGATCCTCTTCACACTGGGGATGCTGCTGATTTTCCGCCTGATCGCGCATATCCCATTGCCGAACGTGGATCACGTGGCGCTGGACCGGCTATTCCGCAACAACGCCTTTCTCGGCACATTGAACCTCTTCTCGGGGAGCGCGCTCCGCTCGTTCTCCATCGCGATGATGGGCGTCTACCCGTACATTACCGCCTCGATCATCGTCCAACTCCTGACGCCGATCATCCCGAAATTGGATGAGTGGTCGAAGGAAGGCGAGTCCGGCCGGGCGCGCGTCAACCGCGTGACGCACATCCTCACCGTGCCGATTGGCTACCTGCAAGCGTACGGCCAGATCCGCCTCGCGGTTGCCAATCAGGTGATCCCGGCGGATCAGTTCGGTATCTTTAATTTGCACACCTTCCTGCCGAGCTTCACACTGCTGACCTCGACGGTCGCGGCGACAATGGTGCTCGTCTGGATCGGTGAACTGATCACCGAGAACGGCGTCGGCAATGGCGTCAGCATCATTATCTTCGGCGGCATCGTCGCCGGGTTGCCGGGTGGAATCGCGAACCTGCTGACCGGTGGTTCGTCGTTTAACCTCGTCTCGATCATCCTCTTCGGCGCGATTGGCTTGCTGACGGTCGTCGGCATCATCCTCATCAATGAGGGCATGCGAAAGATTCCCGTGCAGTATGCGCGCCGGGTGCGCGGTCAGCGTCAGTACGGCGGGCAGGCGACAACCATTCCGTTGCGCGTCAACTCGGCGGGCATGATCCCGCTGATCTTCGCGGTCAGCATTATGATTCTGCCCTCGACGATTGCGAACTTCCTCGCGTCGTCGGATCGCGGCTGGCTGCGGGACGCCTCGCGGCAGGTGGCGCGGCTCTTCGATCCGGGCAACTGGCCGTATCAGATCGGCTACTTCCTGCTGGTCGTCGGGTTCACGTATTTCTACACCGTTGTCGTCTTCAATCAGCAGAACATCCCGGAGAACTTACAGAAGAATGGCGGTTTCGTTCCCGGCATCCGTCCGGGTCGCCCGACCTCTGAGTACCTCTCGCGCGTGCTGACGCGAATCACGCTCGCGGGCGCGCTCTTCCTCGGGATCGTCGCGGTGCTTCCCTTCTTCGCGCGCATCTTCACGGGGATCACGCAACTCCCGTTGGGGAGCACGGCGCTCCTGATCGTCGTTGGTGTAGCAATTGACACGATGCGTCAGCTCGAATCGCAACTGCTGATGCGTAACTACGAGGGCTTCATCCGGTGAGCGCGACGCGGAATACCAACATCCTCTTCTTCGGCCCGCAGGGAGTGGGGAAGGGGACGCAGGCGATGATCGTCGCGCCGCTTCTGCGGCTCGCGCACGTCTCAACGGGTGATCTTTTCCGGCGGAACATGGCGGATGGCACCGTGCTCGGCGAGAAAATCCGCCCGCTCTACGACGCAGGCGGATTGATCCCCGATGACATCACCATCGCCATGCTGGACGATCACCTCGTGCGCCTCCGTCAAACGCAGCCCGATTTGCGCGGCGTGGTCTTCGATGGCTTCCCGCGCACCGTGACGCAAGTCGAGGCGCTGGATGCGTTCCTGCTGACGCGCGACGAGCGGGTCGATGCGGTTGTCTACATCGACGCGCCGCGCGGCGTGCTGGTGGAGCGCATCCTCAGCCGGGGGCGCGTGGATGACACCCGCGATGCCGCCGAGGAGCGCCTGCGGCTCTACGAAGAGAAGACCGCGCCGTTACTCGCGCTCTTTGAGCGGCGCGGAATTATTCAACGAGTCAACGGCGATCAGCCCATTGAGGCGGTCACGGCGGATATTATCGCCGCGCTGTCGCCGCTGTTTGCCGGGAGTGTGGCGTAGATGGCGCGCGGCGGAACGATGACGCTGAAGTCAACGCAGGAGATCGCGAAGATGCGCGCGGCTGGCCGGGTCGTCGCGAACGCCCTCGAAGAGATGCGCGCGTTCGTGCAGCCTGGCATCACCACCGCGCAGATCGACGCGGTCGGTGAGGCGGCGATCCGCAGGGCGGGCGCGATTCCCTCGTTCAAGGGCTTGTATGACTTTCCGGGCAGTGTCTGCGTGGCGGTCAACGATCAGGTCGTGCACGGCATCCCCGGCAAGCGGGCGCTGAAGGTGGGGGACATCATCTCGCTCGACACCGGCGCGTTGCTCGATGGCTGGCACGGCGACGCGACGATCACGGTCCCCGTCGGCGAAATCGACGAGGAAACGACACGATTGGTCGAGACGACGTATGGTGCGCTCCTCGCGGGGATTGACCAGTGTCGTTCCGGCGGGCGCGTCGGGGACATTGGCCACGCGATCCAGCAGTACGCGGAATCGCGCGGCTACGGCGTTGTGCGGCAGTACGTCGGCCACGCGATCGGGCGGCGGGTGCATGAGGACCCGCAGGTGCCGAACTTCGGTAGCCCCGGCACGGGCACGCTGCTGCGGAAGGGCATGGTGCTGACGATTGAGCCGATGCTGACCATCGGGTCGTACGAGACGCACACGCTGCCGGATAAGTGGACAGTGGTGACGAACGACGGTAAGCGCGCGGCGCAGTTCGAGCATACCGTGGCGATTACGGACGGGGAGCCGGAAATTCTGACGCAAGCCTAGCGTAATATGCGGGCGCGTGGTATGCTGTGCGCCCGCTGTCGTGAAGTCGGTGGCGTTTGCGTGGCCCGCGATGGGCGAAAATGACGAGAAACGAGGAGCGCGTTTGGCGAAGAAGGATGTCATCGAGGTCGAGGGGAAAGTCGTGGAGCCGCTGCCCAACGCGATGTTCAGGGTCGAGCTGGAGAGCGGACATGAGGTGCTTGCCCATATTTCCGGCAAGATTCGGTTGAACTTCATCCGCATCCTGCCGGGCGACCGCGTGCGCGTCGAACTATCGCCCTATGATCTGGCTCGTGGCCGTATTGTGTACCGTCATCGGTAACTGAGGAATCCAGGAGAGGAAGACGCATGGCACGTATTGCCGGTGTAGACATCCCGCGAGAGAAGCGTGTCGAGATCTCGCTGACGTACATTTATGGCATTGGCCTGACCACCAGCCAGAAATTGCTCGCGCGCACTGGCATCAACCCCGATACGCGTGTGAATCAACTGACCGATGATGAGGTTAACCGCCTGCGCGACGTGATCGAGAAGGAGATGGTCGTTGAGGGCGATCTCCGCCGTGAAGTCGCGATGAATATCAAGCGGCTGATCGATATTAACTGCTACCGCGGTATTCGGCATCGCCGGGGAATGCCGGTGCATGGGCAGCGCACGAAGACGAATGCACGCACCCGCCGCGGCCCACGCCGCGCGGTCGCGGGCAAGAAGAAGGCGACAAAGTAGTGAGCAGTGAGCAATGAGTAGTGAGCATTTGAATAGGAAAGCGCTACGCGCGTCATTTTCTGCTCACTGCCCACTGCTCACTGCTCACTAAAGGAGCGAAGCGACGCATGGCGGAACAGCGACGGCGAGGGACGCGGGGTGGCAAGAATCGAGTGCGACGACGGGATCGGAAGAACATCCCGCGCGGGCGTGCCTATATCCAGTCCACATTCAATAATACGATGATCACGCTGACCGACCCACAGGGCAATGTGCTCGCGTGGGGCAGCGCGGGGTCATCGAACTTCAAGGGGTCCCGCAAGAGCACGCCGTATGCCGCGCAGGTCGCGGCGGAGGGCGCCGTTCGCCGCGCGATGGAGCATGGTCTGCGCCAGGTCGAGGTTTTTGTGAAAGGCCCCGGCAGTGGCCGTGAGTCGGCGGTGCGTGCGCTCCAGTCCTCCGGCCTGCAAGTGCTTGCGATCACCGATGTCACGCCGATCCCGCACAACGGCTGCCGAGCGCCCAAGCGACGGCGCGTCTGAGCGGTTCTCTTCGCCGCGCGGCGGTTGGTCCGGCCGCGCGGATTAGTATGATTGGCAGCGTGACGCTGATAACAAAAAAGGAGGCTGGACGCGGTGCTTGACATTGCACAGCCCAAGGTAGATCTCACAAAAAGCGGGCAGAACTACGCGCGGTTCACGGTCGAGCCTCTCTCGCCCGGATACGGCACGACGCTCGGCAATGCGCTCCGGCGCATCCTGCTCTCGTCGCTCCCCGGTACCGCGATTACAAAAATCCGCATCAGTGACGTGTGGCACGAGTTCAGCACGATCGCGCATGTGCGCGAGGACGTGACGGAAATCGTGCTCAATTTCAAGCGGATTCGCCTGCAGAGCAACGACAACCTGCCGGAGACACGAGTGCGCTTGTCGTGGCAGGGCGCGGGGACGATCACGGCGGGCGACATCGCGTGGCCGTTCGAAGTCACCTGCGTCAACCCGGACGAGGTGCTCGCCCACGTCGAGGACGAGGAGGGGCAACTCGACATCGAGGTGACCGTGGAGCGTGGCCGCTCGTACCGCTCGGCGGAAGCCGCCGAGGGGCTGGCGATCGGTGAGATCGCCGTCGATGCGATCTTCACGCCGATCCCGCGCGTTAACTTCGTCGTGGAGCATACGCGCGTCGGCCACATGACGGATTACGACCGCCTGATCCTCGAAGTGTGGACGGACGGCACGATCGATCCGAGCGAGGCGCTGCGGCAGGCCTCCGTTATCCTGACGGAGCACGCACAGTTGATCGTCGATTTCGCGAGCGGTGGCGCGGAGGAACCCGTCGGCATCGGGCCGTACGTCACGCCGGAGGCGGAAGCGAAGTTGCTCTCTGAACTCGGACTATCGTCGCGCGTGCTGAACGCACTCCGTAGCCAGAAGATCGACCGCGTGGGCCAGGTACTGAAGATGAACCCGGAGGACCTGATGGGCATCCGGAACTTCGGGCCGAAATCCCTCTCCGAGTTGCAGGAGAAATTGCGCGTGCATGGCTTCCTCGGCGCGAACCGGAAACTCATCCCGGACGATTTCGAGATGAGTGACAACAGCGACGCCGAAGCCGAGACGGCGGGAGCGAGCGCATAAGCGCGGATGTGCGGGCGAATGTACGGGCATTAAGGGAGGATTACGGTGCGGCATCGGAAGGCAGGGCGTCAGTTCGGGCGCAACTCGGGTCAGCGCAAGGCGCTCATGCGCGGCCTGATGAACAGTATCATCCTGAATGAGCGGATCATCACGACCGAGGCGAAGGGCAAGAATGTCCAGCCGCAGGTCGAGAAGGTCATCACGATTGCGCGTGAGGACACGGAGGCGCACCGGCGGCTCGTGATGTCGAAGCTCGGCAACGCACTCGCCACGCTGAAGTTGTTCGAGGAGATCGGCCCCCGGTTCGAGGGCCAGCCGGGTGGGTACACGCAGTTGTTCCATCTGGGCCAGCGGCAGGGTGATGGCGCGCCAATGGTCATTCTGCGGTTGATGGAGTAGTGGCGGGCGTATGGACCGGTTGCGGCTGATGCTTGCGTACGATGGCGCGGCGTTCGCCGGCTCGCAGGTGCAGCCCGGTCAGCGCACGGTGCAGGGTGTCGTTGAAGCGGCGCTCGGCACGTTGAACGGTCAATCGGTACGCATCGTCCTCGCGGGGCGTACTGACACCGGGGTTCATGCACAGGGGCAGGTGGCGCACGCGGACGTAGATCGCGTGCGCGGGTTGGATCAGTGGATACACGGTCTCAATGGCCTGCTCCCGCCCGACGTTCGCGTTACCAATGTCGTCGTTGCACGCGGGGCATTCCACGCGCGATTCGATGCCATTGGGCGGACATATCGTTACTGTATCTGGAACGGCCCGGTGCAACCGCCGCTGCTCCGTGGGACGACGTGGCACCGGCGTTCGGTGCTCGATATGGACGCGATGAACGCCGCCTGCCGCGTCCTGATCGGCGAGCACGATTTCGCGGCGTTTGCGGGCGACGGGCGAGGGGTTCCGGGTCGATCCAACCGTACGGTGCGCACCGTGCGGTCGGCGGGGTGGATGGCAGAGCGGAGTCTCGATGATGTCTCCGGCTGCGCTCTGGTATTCACCGTTGAGGCGAGTGGCTTCCTGGCGCATATGGTGCGGAATCTCGTCGGCTCACTCGTGCTGATCGGCAGTGGCGAGCGAGCGGCGGAATGGATGGAGACGCTGCTTCACGGTCGGGATCGCCGCAGTGCGGCACCGACCGCCCCGCCCCAGGGGTTAACCCTGTGGCGGGTGACCTACAATGAGGATGCGGAGAAGGTGCCAGTGATCACGACCGTGGACGCTGGAAGCGTGGGAGAAACGAGCGAATGCCGACACTAACGAGCACAACCTGGTCGCCGAAAGCGGCGGAAGTACACCACGATTGGTTCGTGGTCGACGCCAACGGTCACACATTGGGCCGCCTCGCGACGGTCGTCGCGCATGTCCTGCGCGGGAAGCACAAGGCGACGTTCGCGCAGCACATGGACATGGGTGACTACGTCATCGTGGTTAACGCGGACAAGATCGCCGTCACGGGCAAGAAGCCGCGACAGAAGATCTACTACCGGCACTCGAACTACCCCGGCGGCTTCAAGCAGCCGACGTACGCCGAGGTGATGAAGAAGCACCCGACGCGCATAATCGAGAGCGCCGTCAAGGGGATGCTGCCGAAGAACCGACTCGGCAAGCAGCAGTACATGAAGCTCAAGGTCTACGCCGGTGGGACCCACCCGCACGAGGCGCAGAAGCCGGAGCCGATGGTGATTACGGAGAATGTTGCGCGGGCGGCGGAACGGTTGGCCGCAGTGAGTGGTGAAGGCGCGTAGGAGTAGGAGAGGGAAATCAGTGGTAACCACGCAACTGACAGGTCAGTATCACAACGCCGTTGGCCGACGCAAGAGCGCTATCGCGCGCGTCCGGCTCTACCCCGGCACCGGCGAGATGATCGTCAACGGCAAGGATGGCCGTGAATATTTCGGTGGGCGCGAGTTGCACCAGATCACGATTGGCACGCCGCTCCGTATGACGAACACCACCGATCGCTTCCTCGTGAGCGTTAAGGTCGTTGGTGGCGGCGTCAGTGGGCAGGCCGGGGCGATTCGCCACGGCATCGCCCGCGCGCTCTGCCGGTTCGACCCCGAACTCCGCACGACGCTCAAGAAGGCCGGATTGCTCACGCGCGACGCGCGAGTCAAGGAGCGCAAGAAGGTCGGTCTCAAGCGCGCGCGCAAGGCGCCTCAGTACACCAAGCGCTAATCCGCTTTCGCAGAATCGGAACGCCGCGCTCGAATGGGGCGCGGCGTTTTCTTTTGCTCGTGGATAGACCGGTGGTGGCGGGCTTCAGCCTGCTCCAGACGCACAATGCCCCATGATCCGGCTAGAAATCATTCTCTGCGGGCGACGGCGCGCGGTGGGATGACGGGGTGCGATGTGTCGTGCCATCGTGCGCATCCGCGAAGTGGTTGCGCACAAAGGCAACCGCATTCGCCACGCGCTCGACGCAACGGGTCTCGCTCCACGACGCCACGGCGAGGGGTGAGAGTTCGAGTGTGATCGCGCCGTGATACCCACGGGCATGCAACCGCTGGAGCATCAGATCGAGCGGGAGCACGCCGCTCCCCGGCAACTGATGTTCCCGCGTCAGCGAGTTAACCAGGCCCGATGCGATGGATGGCGGCTCCTCGCGGCGGTCGCTGAAGTGGATGTTCGCGAGGCGTGGGAAGACAACATCGACGGATGGCACGATGTGCAGCCCGAACGACGCCGCATGCGACGTGTCGAAGACGATGTCGAGATCCCACTCCTCGCACACACGGTAGAGGTTGTGCAGTTTGTCGAGGAAATCGAGCCGTGGCTGCGGCTGCACGGTGCCCCGGTTCTCGACCGCGAGCCGCGCGCCATTCCGCTTCAGGATCGTCGTCACCGCATTGATCGTCTGGAAGAATGCGCGCCCGCGCTCCGTGTGCAGCCCCGGCCCGCCGCCCGCGTGCATCACGAGCGTGCGGCATTCCGGCAGCGCCGCCGCGTACTCGGCGGAACGGAGCATGTCATCGTGGACGTGCTGCGGAGCGCGGACGAAACGCAAGGAGGGGTGGATGGAGCAGATCGGCACGTCGTGCGCTTCGGCGATGCGGTGGGCGCGCTCCGGGCCTTCCGCGAGCAGTCGCCCGTTGAGCATCACTTCCAGCCCATCCGCGCCCGCACGACGCGCGATGTTCGCGACATCGGGGAAGTTTCGGGGCATGAGGCTACCGGTCGAAAGAAGAATATCCATCGTTGGTCTGCTCCGGCTCACGTTGCAGTGGCGCCCCACGCTCCGCTGTGAGTCGTCGCGCGGTGGCTCATTCGAGTGTAGCATCGCGGTGGCGGTACAACAAGGGTGCGCCCTGCCGAAAAAACGACCGACGCCGCCCGATGGCGGGAAAGATGGTCGTGCCCGGAGAATGATCCGGGTACTCGTAGACATTGCGGAAGCGGTACGCTATACTGCATCGAATCCCAAAGGGGTACCGGTTGGGTGGCCTACAATTTCATGCCGGATGGAGTGTTGAATGGCGATCGCTGTTGGCGCGCACCAGCGCAGTCGTACGAACGTACGTGGCGTAGTATTCCGTACCCGCTTTCTCGGCTATCTCCTGCTCGCCCCCGCGATGATCTACATCATTGGCCTCGTCGCCGTCCCGTTGTTCTTCGCGCTCAAGTTCAGTCTGACCGATGCGACGGTGAGCAACCTCAGTGGCGAACGGGGCTTTATCGGCCTCGAAAACTTCACCGGCCTCATTCAAGATGGTACATTCCGCGCCGCTCTGCGCAACACCTTCGTCTACTCATTCTTCACGGCGATCTTCACCTCGCTCCTCGGCACGACGCTCGCTTTCATCCTGCTCGCGCAGTTCCGTGGCAAGAAAATTGTGCGCTACCTCGTGCTGCTGCCGTGGACGATCCCCATCGCCCTGACGATTCAGGCGTGGAAATGGATGTTCCACCCGCAGTACAGCGTCCTCAACTGGCTCGGCAAGCATCTCCACATCATCAACGCCCAATACGGTATCCAGTGGCTCGGCCAGCCGACGCCTGCGATGATCTCGGTCATCACGACAAATGTCTGGCGCAACTTCCCGTTCTCCGCCATCATCCTCCTCGCAGGGCTGACCTCGATCCCGCAGGACATCATCGACGCGGCGAAGATCGACGGCGCGGGCTGGTTCACGCGCTACCGCAAGATTATCGTGCCGATGATCGCGCCCATCCTCTTCATCGGCTTGCTCTTCAATCTCGTGTTCAACTTCACCGATCTGACGATCATCTATCTGCTGACGCAGGGTGGCCCCGGCACCTCGACCGAGGTGCTCGCGAGTTACGCCTTCAAAGTCGGCATTAATGCCGGGCAACTCGGGAAAGGCGCGGCGGTGACGCTCTTCCTCTTCCCGCTCATGCTCCTCTTCTCGATATTTTTCCTGAGGCAACTGCGTAAGAGGGATCTCTAGGATGGCTGTTCGGGAGACTGTCGCGCCTATCGTCCCGGTGCGCGCGGAACCTCACGTCGCACGCTCCGCGCCCGTCACTTTTGCGACGGTTGCTCGGCGCATCCTGTTCGGCTTCGGTATCATCGTCTTCATCGTCATCGCGATCTTCCCCGTCTACTATATGATCGTCACGACCTTCAAGCAGAACGACGACCTCTATAACCTCAAGCATTTCCCGCTCTGGTTCAACGCGAAGCCGACGATGACGCACGTGCAGTACCTCTTTCAGAAGACGGCGTTTCGGACGTGGCTGGTCAATTCGTACCTGATCGCGCTGGGGACGGTGATCATCACCCTCATCACCGCCGTGCCCGCCGGGTACGCGCTCGCTCGGCTGAATTTGCCGGGGGCGGGGCCGCTCTCCATCGGCATTTTCCTCACGTACCTCGTGCCGCCATCCCTGCTCTTCATCCCGCTCTCGCAGGTCGTCTCGCGGCTGCACCTGACGGACACGATCTGGGCGCTGATCATTGTCTACCCGACATTCACGATCCCGTTCTGTACGTGGCTGATGATGGGGTTCTTCAAGACGGTGCCGTTCGAGATCGAGGAGGCGGCGCTGATCGATGGATGCAGCAGGATTCAGGCGATCCGGCGCATCGTGCTCCCGCTGAGCCGGGCGGGCATCTTCTCGATCATGATGTTCGCGTTCACGCTCGCGCTCCAGGACTTCATCTACGCCCTCACGCTGATTTCCACGAAAGAGAGCAAACCCGTCACGCTCGGCGTCGTGACCGATCTGATTCGCGGCGATGTCTTCTACTGGGGTGAGTTAATGGCCGGGGGCATCCTCGCGGGCCTGCCCGTCGCGATCCTCTATAACTTCTTCCTCGACGATTTCATCGCGGGGATCACCGCCGGTGGCGTCAAGTAATCACCCCAGGCGACGTTCGCGCTGTTAATCACGAACCGGGTCTCGCAGCGGAGAGGAGGAACGTGGCAGGGAGAGGCGTTGTAGTAGGAACGAATAACCACCACCGGGAGTCGCTGCCGCGCGTCCATCGTTCTCGTGCCGCCCGAAGGCGCACGCTCGCGCCTCGGCGGATCGGTTCGGTGGTGTGATTGCCGCGTTGAGGGCTCAACGCGATGGTGACGGGTAGGAGGAAGCAGCAAATGGGTGAGAACGACAGCAACATGCGCCACGGACGGCTGACACGCCGCATCTTCCTCGGTGGGACGACGGCGGCGGCGGCGAGCGCCATTCTCGCCGCGTGCGGCGGGGGCAGCAGCGCGACGGAGGCCCCGAAGGCGGCGAGCGCGGTGTCGGGCACCACAGCGGCAACGAAGGCGCCGGTCGCGACCACTGCCGGTGGCGCACCGACGAGTGCGGCGGGCGTGACCTCGGCCCCATCGGGGTCGGCGGTTGTGGGCACGACGGGCGATCCGAACGCGAAGTATGCCGGGCCGAAGATCGAGACGGGCGGCACGCTCAAACTCCTCATGTGGGCGCACTACGTGCCCGCATACGACGAGTACTTCGACAAGTGGGCGACGGATTGGGGCACGAAGAACAACCTGAAGGTGACGGTAGACCATGTGCCGACGAATACCGTCGTCACGAAAGCCGCCGCCGATGTCGCCATCAAGGGCGGGCACGACCTCACGCAACTCCAGTTCCCGACCGACCCGCACGTCTTCACGGAGAACCTCGTCGATGTGAGCGGTGTGGCGAAGTACCTCGACCAGAAGTACGGCGGCTTCATCGACGCGGCCAAGCAGGTCTCGCTGATCGATGGCGTCTGGAAGAGCGTGCCGGACTTCGTCATCCCCTATCCCGGTATCTACCGCAAGGATTATTTCGACGCAGCGGGCGTGACCAAGCCGGTCGACACATGGGACGATCTGCTGAAGGCGGGCACCGCGCTGAAGAAGGGCGGGCACCCGGTTGGCCTCGGAATCAACCAGGGGTCGTTCGACTCCAATAGCCATTTGATCTCAATTCTGCTCGGCTTCGGCGGCAAATGGGTGGAGAAGGATGGGAAGACGATCGCCATCAACTCGCCGGAGACGAAGGCCGCAGTCGAGTATGTCGTGGAGTTGTACAAGAACGCGATGACGCCGGAAGTCCTCGCATGGGACGACTCGGGCAACAACCTGCTGCTCACGTCCGACGTGGGCAGCTTCATCCTGAACCCGATCAGCGCGTACCTCTCGGCGAAGCAGGAAATTCAGGACAAGTCCCTCTTCTCCCTGCCGCCCGCCGGACCCAAGGGGCGATTCATGGTCGCGTCCGGGCCGTACTCGTGGGGTGTCTGGAACTGGTCGAAGCAGCCGGGCGCGGCGCAGCAACTGATCGTGGATCATATAGACGACTGGCTGAACGGCACGAAGGCGAACAAGGGATACGAATTGCCGACGCTGAATAGCTGGCTGAAGAAGCCGATGCCGGTCCTCAGCGATACGCCGAAGTTCAACATCCTCCAGGATACGATCAACGATCAGAGCACGGTGATCGTCGGCTATCCCGGCTCGCCGGACTCCAAGGCCGGGCAGGTCAACAACACGTACATCATCCCGCAGATGATGGCGAAGGCGGTCAATGGGCAGTCGGCGGATCAGGCGATCAAATTCGCGGAAGATCAACTGAAGACGATCTACAAGTAGCGAACACATGACAAAGAAGCTGACGCCGCCCCACTTTGCTATGAGGCGGCGTCGGTTTGCGTCAGATCGCGGGCCGCTGGCAGATCCGCGCGGGCAGTCGCACCCCGCACGGCATCGACAATCGCCGCCGCGATGGCCTGTTCCGCCGCCATACACAGGGCGATCACATCTGCGACACCGATAGTGGCTTCGTCCTCGGCAGTCGTGATGGCGAAGATGATGTCGCCGTCCGCGATGGTATGCGCCGGTCGTATCGCACGCGCGAGGCCGTCGTGCGCGCTGACGGCGAGGCGGGTCAGGAGTTTGCGCGGGAGCGGCGCATCGGTTGCGACCACGCCGAGGGTTGTATTCGTCCCCAATGACGCCCGGATCGGATGCGCCGGCGTGTCACGCCTCAGCGCCAGCCATCCCTCGGTGTCGTGCGCCCCGGCGATGATGCGGTTCGTCGCGGTCTCCCAGATGTCCCCAATGGCATTGACCGCGACCAACGCCCCCACCATGAATGCGCGATCCTGAATGGTGACGCGCCGCGCAACCGAGCCAACGCCGCCCTGCATCGCCGCGGCGCGCCCGAAGAGCTTCCCGACAGTCGCACCTGTCCCCACGCCGATGCTGCCCGCCACTGTCGGTTGGGCCGTTGCGTTTTCGCAGGCGGCGTAGCCCAGGCGCGCGTCGGGTGGCGTGGGAACACCCACCGCGAGGTCGTAGAGGATCGCGGCGGGGACGATGGGGACAGGGCCTGCCACTGTGGGGAAACCAATCCCGCGTTCCACCAGCCACGTCATGACGCCATCGGCGGCGGCGAGGCCGAACGCGCTGCCGCCGCCGAGGAGGATGGCGTTGACGCGCCGCTCGATTCCTTCGGCGAGGAGCGCCGTCTCCCGCGTCCCCGGCGCGCCGCCGCGAATATCAACCACGCACCGCGCGCCCGGTGACGGCACAAGTACGACGGTACATCCTGTCACATGCTCAAGGTCGGTCGCATGACCAACGCTGATGCCGGGAACTGCGGTGATTGTCGTGTTTTCCGCGCACATTGTGCCCCCTTTGCGGGGAGTATGCCGCGCAACACGCGATGCGTCGAGGGCGAGTCTGCCATTTCAGTACGGTGAGGGATCCGCCTCGTTAGTCCTTGCCCTTGCCCTTGTCCTTGCCATTTCCTTTGCCGTTGTCATGCTCCGGCCCTTTGTTGACGGCTGGCGCGGGCTGCGGTGCGGGAGCAACAACGATGGGCGCGGCCTGCCGTGGCGGCGCGGCGACGGGAGGCTCGACCGTTGGCGGTGCAGGTGTAGGTGGCGGTGTGGGGGCAGGCGTTGGCGTCGGTGTCCGTGCGAGCGGTGTGGGCGTGGGGACGCCCGGCGGCAGCGTCGCGACCACCGATTGCTCGGTCGGGGCGGCGAGCGCGGTGGCGGATGCGGACTGCCCGGTGGGTATCGCGAGCGCGGCTGCATGCGACCGACCCCGCGTCACGCCAAAGACGACGCCCGCGACGAGGGCGATCAAGGCGAGAACGCCGTACAAGGCGATCAGGCGCATGCGGCGATTGGGCGGCTGTATCGTCGCGGGCTGCTCAACGTCGTCGATGATCGGTGATGCTGCCATAGAATCGAATGCTCCTCCGTACCACGCGGAAAGATGGTATGCAGGAGCGATGCCACGCGGGCGGAGCGAGCGGAATTAGCCGGTGATGCCGCCTTGATCGCCGCCGTAGTTCAGGCTTGCCTTCCACTCCTTATCAAGCTCCTCGATGCTCTCCTTTAGGACTTTCTGGACCACCTGATCGTACGAGAGTTCGTCTTTGAATGCCGAGACGAGCGCGCCGATGTACTTGCTTCCATAGGCGTTAATGATGAAATTAACGATGCTCTCGCTCTCTGCATACGACAGGAGGGCCTGCTCCTGACTGAGCGGGAAGGGCGAGTTCAGCGCGCGTACCGGGATCAGTTTCCCGTTATCGGCCGCGTCCCGGACGAGCGGACGGAACCGCACATCCGGCGTCTCCTGATTGTGCACGGCAAGCCCTTCATCGAGCCAGAGCGGCGGGTGGTTATATGGGTTCAGGCTCGCCTGGTAGACGATCATGTGGCTAATCTCGTGCGGGATGACGCGGCGAATCTCGGCCGCCGATCGCCCCGGCCCGATCGCCGCCTGGATCAGCCCTAGTTCGGTCGAGGCGTTCCCGCCGATCCAATCCGCGCTGTTCGGCGGCAGGGCGATACGAAGGTCGCGTGCGCTGGCGTAGATGAGGATGCGGATGGCGCGATCACCGTTGACGTTAAAGGTCTTCTTCAGCGTGTCAACGGTGCGCGTGGCGGTGTCTACCACGTCCTTGCCGAAGGCATCGTCGCCGCTGTACCAGTAGACGGTGATCTGCCCGCTCGTCGTCTTCTTCCACTGTTGCTGATTGTCCATGTAGAAGAGCGTGGCCGGGTCGGTGCGGTACTGCGTGCCGTCCGCGAGCGTGAATGCCCAGCGGTACTCAACGTCGATACCGGGCAGCAGGAAGTCCGTTTTTGTGTCAAGCGCGTAGTCGAGTTGGGCCCGTTGCCCGCGTTCGAACGGGACCCGCACGCGCTTGACGACCGGCGTGTTGGCCGCATGATAGAGCAGATTGATGCTCGCGATCTCACTGAGCACCGCTGTCGCCTCCAGATGGAATTCAATCGAATCGGGGAAGTGCGCCTGCGCCGTGCTCTTCGTCACATTCACCGTCGCGCTCGCCGCGCCGATGGGCGAGAGCATCGACGCAAGCGGCGTCGCGATCAAGCAAAGCAGTAACGGCAGCACGACAAAGGCCCGGCGTCTCATGCGGCGTCCTCATCTCCGGCTGCGGGGGCATCACCCATATGCCAGCGCAGATATGCGTTCATAAAGCCATCAAGGTCACCATTGAGGACGGCCTGCGTGTTGCTCGTCTCATGGCCGCTCCGCGTGTCCTTCACGAGATTGTACGGGTGGAGGACGTACGAGCGAATCGCGTTGCCCCACCCGGCAGCGACGTGCTCGCCCTTCAGTGTCGCCTGCTCGTCGGCCCGCTCCACCTCGCGCCGCTCGACAAGCCGGGCGCGCAGAATCTTCATCGCCGTCTCGCGGTTCTGCGTCTGCGACCGCTCATTCTGGCAGGTGACGACGACCCCGGACGGGATGTGCGTGATGCGAATCGCGCTGCTCGTCTTGTTGACGTGCTGGCCACCCGCGCCGGACGCGCGATACGTGTCCACGCGGATATCGTCGTCGTTAATGACGATCTCGCTGTCGTCCTCGATTTCGGGGAGCACCTCGATGAGCGCGAACGATGTGTGCCGCCGCTTGCTCGCGTCGTAGGGGGAGATGCGGACGAGGCGATGGACGCCGCGCTCGGCCTTCGCGTAGCCGTAGGCGTAGCCGCCGCGAATCTCGATGGTCGCGCTCTTAATCCCTGCTTCCTCGCCCTCGGTCAGATCGACGATGTCCGTCGCGAAGCCGCGAATCTCCGCCCACCGCAGGTACATCCGCAGCAGCATGTCCGCCCAGTCCTGGGACTCGGTGCCGCCCGCACCCGCGTGGATCGCGAGGATCGCATTGGAGGCGTCGTGCGGCCCCGCGAGCATCAGATCGAACTCCATCTGGTCGAGCCGCGTCTGCAATTCCTCGACCTCGGCGTGCAACTCAGGGACGATTGATGCATCATCGCGGGCAAGGGCCGCCATCTCGGATGCGTCGCGGATTTCGCCCGCGAGCGTGCGCCACGCAGTCACCTGCGTTTGCAGAGCCGTCATACGCTGCATCACGCGCTGTGCACTCTGGGGATCATCCCAGAAGCCCTGCACGGCGGACTGTGCGCCGAGTTCTTCGATTAAGCGCTCCTTGTCGGCGAGGTCAAAGACGCTCCTGCGCGACTTCGACGCGGTCGCGGAGGTCTTCGAGAATGGTCGTCAGTTGGTCAAACATGGTGGAAACCCCTATCGGTCGCCGCCGATCTGGCGTGCGTCATCAACAACGCCCCTAGTATAGCAAATCGCGAGTTCTTTTCGTCACTCAGCGTGGGGCATGAGCAGGGCAATCGCGTCGTATCCGACGATGACTTTGAGGATGATAACCTATCCCCTAAAAAGTATGATAAACTGTCCCCCATAGCGGTATAGGGCAGTCTCGCTTGTGAATGGAGGGGAAACATGAAGGAGCGGCAGCGCGCGAAGCTGAGCACGACCGTGGACCCGGAGTTGCTCGATGCGGTGGATCGGTTTGTGGCGGAACATGCGGCAGCGAACCGGAGCCAGGTGATCGATGAGGCGTTGCGGCTCTGGGCCGCGCGCGAGCGGGAGCGCGCCATCGAGGCGCAGTACGCCGCGCCCCGCTCGGCGCAGGAGCAGGAGGAGTACGCCACCTGGGAGCAGCTACGGCGGTCGGCGGCCACGCGCCTCTTTCGTGCCCAGTGAGTGCCGGGAGCCGCTGGCCCCGGCGCGGGGAGATCTGGTGGGCATTCACGCCCAGCCAGCCGGACGATCCGTATCAACCACGCCCGGTGCTGGTGCTCTCGGTTGACGCGCGCAACCGCTCCACCGATGATCTGATCGTCATCCCGATCTTCTCCACCGGTCGCTTGGGGCCGACCCGCGTGCCAGTCGCGGCGGGGATCGGGGGCCTGGCACATGAGAGCGTACTCCTCTGCGAGGAGATCACGACGATTGATCGCGACTATCTCGATACAGGTCCCCTCGGGCCGCTCGTGCCGGAGAGGCTCCTGGCGCAGGTGCTCCTCGCCGTCCATCACGCCCTCGTGCCGTGAGCGCAATGTACGGTGAGACGGATTGAGATGCGAATACCCCGTGGACTGACAGCGGAAAGATGAGGCGCACAGACCATATGGTACACTTCCTGCGGGTGGGGAGGAGCCTTGTGTGCCGATTATGACGTGAGTGAACGTGAATTGACACAGTCACCGGAACAACCCATCCCACCATCGCAACCCACACCGGAACCGGATATGCCAGCCGCGTCCCCTGATGCGGCACGGAATGCTTTGGAGACATTCCAAGCCCTCTATCCGTTCCCGTTCGACGCTTTCCAGGAAACCGCAATCGCGCATCTGACCCGTGGCGAATCGGTGATGGTCGCCGCGCCAACGGGAACGGGTAAGACCGTGGTCGCGGAGTTCGCGGTGCACGCGGCGTTCCTGCGCGGCGGGCGCGTGCTCTACACCACGCCGATCAAGGCGCTCTCCAACCAGAAATTTCGTGACCTCCGCGCGCGCTACGGCGAGGCCGTCGGCCTGCTGACCGGCGACGTGACGGTGAATCCGCGCGCGCCGATCCTCGTGATGACGACTGAAGTCGTCCGCAACATGCTGATCCAGACGCCGTGGGAGATGGACACGGTAGACGCGATTGTCTTCGACGAGATCCATTTCCTCGCGGACCCGGAGCGCGGCACGACGTGGGAGGAGGCGATCATCCTCTGCCCGGAACATATCCAGCTCGTCTGCCTCTCCGCGACGGTCTCGAATGCGCAGGAGATCGCCGCGTGGATTGGCCGCACGCATCGCCCGATCCATCTCATCACCCACGACGAGCGCGCGGTGCCGCTCGCGCTCTATTACTACCTCGACAGCACCTTGAATCTCATCATCGACCGCTCCGGGCGGCAGGTGGCGGAGTTCCCCGACATCGGCGGGGAGGGGCGTCGCGCGTTCCGGGGGCAGTCGTGGGAGGAGGACGCCTACGACATGCCGCCGGAGCGCGACGAGCCGACGCCGACGGAGATCGTCCTCGCGCTCCAACGGAGCGATCTGCTCCCCGCAATCTACTTCCAGTTCAGCCGCAAGGATTGCGAGGTCTGGGCGCAGCACCTCGCCGCCGCCGGGGTCGATTTCGTCGCGACCCGGCGGGAACGGGTGGAGGCAATTGTCGAGGCGCACCTGGGCATGTTATCGCCCGAGGATCATCACCTGACGCAGGTGGCGCAGACGACGCGGCTGGTGCGGCGCGGCATCGGCTACCACCACGCGGGCCTGCTGCCGATCCTCAAGCAACTCGTCGAAACCCTCTTCACGAACGGGTTGATGGGCGTCGTCTACGCGACGGACACGCTGGCGCTTGGCGTCAACATGCCCGCGCGCACCTGCGTTATCGGGCGGATGAGCAAATGGGACGGTCGCCGCCGCCGCCCGCTGATCCCGAACGAGTTCCAGCAGATGGCCGGCCGCGCCGGGCGGCGCGGGATGGACCCGCTGGGGCACGTCGTCACGCCGTACAGCCCGCGCATCTCGTTCGCGGAGACGTTGCAGATAGCCACCGGGCCGCTCTACCCGGTGCGGAGCGGCTTCTCCGTGCGATACAACACGGTGCTGAACCTCTGGGACCCACCGGAGGGGAGCCGTGTGCGCCAGTTGCTCAGCCAGAGCCTGCTCCAGTACCAGACGAACCGGCGCGTGCGCGACACCGAATTGGACTTGATGGCGATTGAGGAACGGATCGCCAATGTGCCGAAGGGGTGCCTGCTCGGCTACGAGGGGGGCGATGATCTGCTGGAGGAGTATCGCACGCTCGGTCGTGGCCACAAATTGGCGGAGACGCAGGAGCGGCGGGCGCAGGACGACGAGTCGCGCATCCTGATGATGACCGATGACCGCCCGTGGAAGGAGCCGACGCGCCATACCTTGCGACAAGTCTTCCGCACATTACCCGTGGGCGCGCTGATTCATGTGCGCGACCGTGGCTGGGGCGTTTATCTGGGGCGGCCGCACGACGGGGGGCGCGCGGCGATTGGGCGGTTCCTGTTCGGCGTCGTGGAGCCGGACACGCCGCCGACGATTGATGTGGTGACCGAGTACCGGCAGATCGACCATCTGCCCTCGCCTGACGCCGCCGTTGCCGTGCCGGACGCCATCGTCGCGTCGCCGATGGATTCCGGCAATGCCGACGCTTTCCTATCGCGCGCGGAGTGGATCGACCTGCGTTCCGCGATTGGCGCGCTTGGGTTGCCCGATCTCGATGGGTGGCTGATGGAGTTCCGCACTGCGCGCCGGAATGTGCAGCGCGAGGAATTGGAGGCGGCGCGTGCATCCACGTGCGCGGCGCACGACGCCGTCATTCGTCTCGACGGCCAGGTGCACGCGCACGTCTGCGACGCCTGCCCGGTGCGCGACGAGCATCGCCGGAATGTCAGCGTCGTCGAGCGGCTCGGGCGGGAGCGGCAGGCGCTCGCGGAGCGTGCGGCGCGGGAGTCGCAGGCGGACGACGCGCAGACGCGCAACCTCCTCCGGGGCATCGCCGCCGTCCTGCATCAGTTCGGCTACTTACATCGCGGGTACACGACGCCGAAGGCGGACCTGCTCGCGGATATCTTCGACACCAACGGCCTCGTCCTCGCGGAACTCGTGGATCGCAACTGGCTGGATGAGATGAAGCCGGAGGATGTCGCGGAGGTCTTCTCGTGGTTCGCGTACGACCGCGACGCGCGTTTCGAGAACACCTTCGAGTTGCCGCGCCACCTGACCGTGGTCCGCGAGCGGCTCGACGACCTGACGCACGGCGTGCTAATTGCGGAGCGGCGCGCGGGCCTGGCGATCACGACGGGGTACCACCCGCTCTTTTACGGCGCGATCCGCGCGTGGTGCCGGGGCGCGGTGCTGGAGCGTGTCGTGGAGAAGGTCGGCCTCGGCGAGGGCGACGTGGTGCTCGCATTCAACAAGACGCTCGACATCATGCATCAGGTGCGGAGCATGTTGCGCACCGTCCGCGCCGACAGCCCGCTGCTCGAACGGCTCGCGCAGGCCGAGCGCATGGTGCGACGCGGCATCGTCGAGCAGTCCTACACCATCGGCATCATGCCGGTGCCCATCCCGGACGTGCCGCCGGATGACCAGGTCGATCAGGAAGGGGTGTCGTAGTGTCGGTGCACGTGGGAGTAACGGTGCTAATCGTCGGGTTGCTGCTCGCGGCGTTACTCGCGGTCGTCGTCAGCCGGTGGGCGCTGAAGATGGATCGCCGCGCCCGCCGCAAGCAGCAGAACGCCGTCCGCAAGCGACGCCGGATCGGTGGCATCGACGGCCATTGAGAGAAACCGGGGAGAAACCGATTGAACCGCAGAGGCGCAGAGGACGCAGAGAAGAGAAGAGAAAGGGAATCCATTTCTCTCTTTTCCCTCTCGGTGTTTCCTCTGCGTCTCTGCGGTTCTCCCCGGTTTCTCTCAATGGCGTTCAGAAGGCGATGAACCCGCGATCCGTCACGCGCGCTGCGGGGATGACGGAGAGTGCGAGGAATGAGAGCGTTGCGAACGGGGCGGGGAGGGGCGATCCGAGCACTTGCACCTGTGCCGACAGCTCTTCTAACTCTCGCGCGACAACGCGGGCGGGCTGATCGGACAACAGACCGGCAATCGGCAGGGCGAGGCGTCCGCGCACGACGCCATCGACAACGAGGGCGAGGCCACCGTCCATCCGCTCAACCTCCCGCACGGCGGTTGCCATATCCCTATCGTTCGTGCCGACGACGACGATGTTGTGCGCGTCGTGCGCCACGGACGACGCAATCGCGCCCACCCTCAGCCCCAACCCGACGACGAGACCGACACCGACATTGCCCGTCTCCCGGTGCCGCTCGATGCACGCCAGTTTGAGAATGTCCCGCGCGGGGTCGGCCTCCGCGTAGCCACCGATGACGGTCGGCTGCACGCGCACGCACTCCGTCACGATTTGCCCCGGCACGATGCCGACCGCGTCCATTGGGCCACTATCCGTGGGGAGTGCGAGGCGCGCGACACCGAACGCGCCGATGTGCATGGTGCGTCGTAATACGTCGGGGACGTGAGCGGGCGTGTCGAAGAGCGCCTGACCCTCCGCCGCGACTTTCGTGCCGCCGTGATACGTTTCGAGCACGCGAAAGCCCGTTAAATCCTCCAGCACGATCATATCCGCGCGGTTTCCCGGCATGATCGCGCCCTGCGTGCGCAGGCCCCAGTAGTTCGCGGTGTTGATGGTGCAGAGTTGGATCGCCCGCACGGGGTCGAGGCCACCCCGAACCGCGCGGCGCAACGTTTCGTCCATGTGCCCATCCGCGACGAGGGTTGAGCACTCGCGGTCGTCGGAGCAGAACATGATGCGCGGCCACGTCTTGTCGGTGACGAGCGGCAGGAGCGCATCGAGGTTGTGCTCCGTCGAGCCTTCGCGGATCATGACGAACATGCCGCGCCGCAGTTTCTCCGCCGCCTCATCGAGCGTGACGGATTCGTGATCCGAGCGCGGGCCACCCGCGATGTACGCCTGGATGGCGCTGCCCCGCACGCCGGGCGCGTGCCCGTCCACCGGGCGATACAGCCGCTCGCTCACCAGCGCGCGCGTCAGCACCTCCGGGACGCCCTCGATCAGCAGCGGGAATGCCATCAACTCGCCGAGGCCGATGATCTCCGGCGCCGCCAGCCCCTCGGCAATCTCGTCCGGTCCGAAGGTCGCCCCGGCGGTCTCCCACGGGCTGGCGGGGACGCAGGACGGCATCGTGAACCGGCAGGTCATCGGCAGGTCGCGCGTTCCCGCGATCAGGGCGTGCATCCCCGCCATGCCGAGCACATTGGCGATCTCGTGCGGGTCGGAGACGGTGACGCTCGTGCCATGCGGAATGACCGCGCGGGCGAACTCCGTCACCCAGAGCAGGCTCGATTCGACGTGGATGTGCGCGTCCATCAAGCCGGGTGCGAGGAACCGCCCGCGCAGATCGACCACCGTCTCGCCCGCGTCGTACTCTCTGACACCCGCAATCGTGCCGTCCACCACGGCGACGCTGCCCGTTTCGATCTCGCCCGTGTGCACGTTGACGATCCGCGCGTTCGTGAAGATCAGATCGGCGGGCGCGCGCCCGGCGGCGACATCCACGAGTCGCCTGCGCCGCGTCAGGTCATGCGCGCTTACCGCGTCCATCATCGTGCGCCTCCCGTCGTGAAGGATGCATCCGCATCCAATGGCCAGACCGGACGCCGGAGTCGGTGGAACCTGAACCGCTCCAAGTGCGGGCTGCTAATGCCGGGCGTGTCCACATCGATGATCGCGGCGGCGATGGGCGCGAATGCCGCGCGGAAATGGACGCTCGACTTGACGACGATCGCGCGCGCCGCTGTCGGCTCGATGCCGACGCTGCGGAAGAGCGAAAGGTCGAGCGCCTGCACGCGCTGCTCCGTGACGATCACCCGGATTCCTTGCAGGTCGAGGACGGTGGTGCGGCCCATCCGCGTCCGGCCCCCGGTGCCCATCGGCCCGGTGTTCGTGAAGACGCCATCGGTGATGCGGACGACGCGCGCCACGGTGTGCAGCGGCACGCCGTGGCGATCATCGGTCTTCCCGCCGAGCTGCACGGCGATCTCCGCGTTCTTGCCTGCCGCGACCGCCTGCGCCACCGTTTCCGGGTCGCAGATCACGCCGACGATCACTTCGTGGATGCCCGCCGCGTGGAGTGCGTGGAGCAAAGCGGTGCCGTCGCACGGCGCGCCCGCACCGGGGTTGTCGCCGCTGTCCGCGAGCACGACTGGTGTGTGCGTCGCCGTTGCCACGCGATGTACCGCCTCGGCAATCGGCGTGAGCGTGGGGCGGAACTCCGCGCGGCGGCTCCACGCCGCATCCGCCAACCGGCCGGAGATTTCATGCGCGAGGGCGGAGTTCGCCATCGTCGTGACGAGGACGCTCAATCCCGCGTCGTGCACGTCGCTGTACGGGAACCCGCCCGCGATGCTTATATTCAGGACATCCGGGTGCGCGCGCTCCCGGTTCGCGGTGTCGAGCAGGGCGCGCATCGGGGACTCGACCATCGTGCATTGCGGCGGGAGGGGCGCGAGTAGCGGCGGCGCGAGCAACGCCATCGTGGCCAGTCGTCGGTCGTTCCAGAGGCGCGCGAGGATTTGCGTTGCCTCGAAGCCGCGCTCATAGGTGTCAACGTGTGGATACGTGGTGTACGCGACGAGTGCATCCGCCGCAGCGATCAT
>JAABUT010001090.1_pt1 | contig 33753 bp, 35 predicted proteins | sample 5559281 | NCBI WGS metagenome assembly JAABUT01 (sample SAMN10711880, study PRJNA513359) | rock metagenome | isolation source: Antarctica rocks | place: Antarctica: Victoria Land, Ricker Hills nord | collected 2016-01-04 | reverse complement strand
CGTCCGCCACCACTATCCGGCGCTGGCCCTCACCCCGCACCCGGTGGTCGTCGCGGACGCCGAGGGCGAGCGTCGGGACGACGCGCTCGACCGATACGGCTTCGAAACCGCGACCGGCCGATGGCAGGACGTACTGAGCGACGACCGCGTGCACGCCGTCAGTGTCACCGCGCCCAACTTCCTGCATCGCGAGATCGGAACCGCGGTGGCGGCGGCCGGCAAGCACCTGTGGATCGAGAAGCCGGTCGGGCTCTGCGCCGCGGATGCCCGGGCGGTGGCCGCGGCGGTCGCCGGGAACGGCGTGCAGAGCACGGTGGGCTTCAACTACCGCAACGCCCCGGCCGTGCGGCACGCCCGGGACCTCGTGGCATCCGGAGCCATTGGCCGGGTGACCAATGCGCGATTCCGGCTGTTCGCCGACTACGCCGCGCACCCCCAGGGCGGGTTGTCCTGGCGCTTCGATCGCGCACGGGGCGGCTCCGGCGTCCTCGGCGACCTGGCCTCGCACGGCGTCGACCTCGCCCGGTACCTGCTCGGCGAGCTCGATTCGCTCGTCGCGGACACCGCGGTCCTCATCGCCGAGCGCCCCCAGCCCACCGGCTCCGGCAGCCACTTCGCCGTCGCAACAGGTGGGGTGCTCGGCCCCGTCGAGAACGAGGACTACCTCAACTGCCTGCTCCGCTTCGCCACCGGTGCTCGCGGTTCCCTCGAATCGAGTCGGGTGAGCGTCAGTGACCAGTGCAACTACGGGTTCGAGATCCACGGCACGCAGGGCGCGCTGTCCTGGGACTTCCGCAGGATGGGCGAGCTGGCGATCAGCACTGGGGGCGCGTACCTCGACCAGAGCGTCAGCACGGTGTTCGTCGGACCTGCGCACGGCGAGCTCGCGGCGTTCCAGCCGGCTGCGGGTATCGCGATGAGCTACGACGACCTGAAGGTGATCGAGGCGGCGTCGTTGCTCGAATCGATCGCTGTCGGCGAGCCTCGCGGGGCGACGATCGGCGACGCCGTAGCCGCCGCGGCGGCCCTTGACGCGATGGTCGAGTCGGCGCGTACGCGACGCTGGGTCAGCGTGTTGCCCGCGGCGTAACAGCCGCGACGCACGCGGTCAACGAACCGGCAATCGAGACCGGTCAGGCTCGACAGTGGCCGATCCCACTAATAGTCCCGGAAGCGCTTACCACCCATTGTTCGTTGTACTCGATGACGACGGGAGATCCCCGGGCGTCCGACCAGGAAGACACGACATGAACACAACGCTCGCCCTAGACGCCCGGATGGAACAACTCAGGGACAGCTACACCTATCGCGTCAACATGCTGCTCGAAGAGGGCCGCGAGGATCTTGCGGCGGAGCTCGCCGATCAGTATCCCGAGGACGCCGCGCGCACGCTCGCAGGTTGGGATCAGCGCGTCCAGCGCAGCTGACGCTGCTTGGCCTCCTCGAAGGCCGCTCGTCCGCTCAGCGCGCTGGGGACGCCGACCTCCCACCATGCGCCGGATTCCGTCCACGACGACGGATGGGTGCGGCACACCAGCACGGCGGGGCGGCATTCGTCCTTCGCCCGTTGTCGCGCTGTGGCATACGCCGCACGCAGTTGCGACACACCGGCTCCGGCCGGCACGTCGAGGACGGCGCAGCCGAGTGCTGCCGCGTGGGCAGCGAAGTCGACGCGCACTCCCCCGGGCTTCGCGCCCGGGCCCGCGCAGTCGGCGAACAGGTTGTTGAAACCGGCGGCGCCCTGCGTGGTCTGCAACCGATGGATGACGGCATACCCGCCGTTGTCGCACACCACCGCGACGAACGGGTGTCCGCTGAACGCGGCCGAGTACAACTCCGAGTTGAGCATGAGGTACGAGCCGTCCCCCAGCAGGGCGGTCACCTGTCCGTCCGGATGCGTCCGCGCGCGGGCCATCGCGGCACCCCACGGCCCGGCGACCTCGTAGCCCATGCAGGAGAAGCCGTACTCCAGATCCATCGTGGGCCCGGCTGCGGCCGTTCCGGTGCGCCAGCCGCCGTTCAGCTCACCGGGCATCCCGCCCGACGAGCCCAGCACGTAGTCGTCGGGGCCGCTCGCGTCGTTCACGACACCGACCACCTGCGCGTAGGTGAGCGTTCCCCCCGTCGGCTCACCTACCCGCAGCCGGTCGATGTGCGCGTCCCAACGCGCCCGCTCGAGCGCAGCACGCGCGACCCACTGGTCATCGGCAGACCAGCCAGCCAGCGATAGCGTCAACTCGGCAACGGTCTCCCGTGCGTCGCCGACCACCGCGTGCGCCGCGTGCTTCACGGCGTCGAAGCGCGCAGTGTTGACCGCGATGAGTCGGAGATCGTCTCGGAACAGGCTCCAGGACGACGTGGTGAAGTCCTGTAGCCGCGTGCCGATCGCCAACACGACATCTGCCTCGCCCGCGAGCGCGTTCGCCGAGGCCGAACCGATCGTCCCCAGCGCGCCGACATTGAGCGGATGCGGCTCCGGCAGCGCCGTTCGCCCGGCAGCCGTCTCGGCCACCGGAACGCCGAACTCGTCTGCGAACCGGAGCAGACCCGCTCCTGCGCCCGAGTACCGCACACCGCCGCCGGCGACGATCAGCGGCCGCCGGGACGCGCGCAGGATCGCTGCGGCTGCGGACAGGGCCTGCGGGTCGGCGCGCGGGCGCGGTACTCGGTGCACACGAGGCTCGAACATGGCCAGCGGGAAGTCGAACTCTTCGGCCTGCACGTCCTGGGGCAGCGCCAGCGTCACTGGCCCACAGTCGGCCGGATCGGTCAGGACGCGGGCAACCTGCGGCAGGGTTGCGAGCAGTTGCTCCGGGCGGGTGACGCGATCGAAGTAGCGCGACACCGGCCGAAACGCATCGTTGACGCTGATCGTCGCATCGCCGAACTGCTCGACCTGCTGCAGCACCGGGTCCGATGCCCGCCCGACGAAGGTGTCACCGGGCAGCAGCAACAGCGGTAGCCGATTGGCGTGGGCGAGACCCGCTGCCGTCACCATGTTCAGCGCGCCGGGGCCGATCGACGATGTCGCGATCATGACCTGTCGGCGGTCCATGGCCTTCGCGTATCCGACGGCGGCGAGAGCCATGCCCTGCTCGGTCTGGCCGCGCCAGGTCGGCAGTTGGTCGCGCACCTCGTGCAACGCGGTGCCGAGACCCAGCACGTTGCCATGTCCGAAGATGCCGAAGACGCCCGCGAACAGCGCCACCTCGGTGCCGTCGAGCAGTTCCGAGCGTTGCGCCACCAGCCACCGGACGAGCGCCCGGGCGGTAGTGAGCCGGACGCTCGTGCTCATGTGGCGCTCCAGGTGTCCCGGATCCAGGCGTGCGCGGGATCGTCGCAGAACGCCATCGAGCGCGTTTCACCCGGACCGGCCAATACGTTGAGGTAGTACATCGGGTAGCCCGGCGCCGCGACACACGGCCCGTGGTAGCCGTGCGGGATCAGCACGACGTCGCCGTCGCGAACCTCGAGAGCCTCGTCCAGCTCGCGCAGCCCTTCCGCGGTGTGCTCGGGCCCGGTGTAAGTGCGGTGCAGACCGAAACCCACACGACTCGGCGTCACCTGGTCGGGCCCGGCGATCCGGTAGTAGTAGATCTCCTCGTTCGCCACGTCGCAGGGGTCTGTGGCGTCGTGCTTGTGTGGTGGGTAGCTCGACCAGTTGCCCGGCGGGGTGATCAGCTCGCAGCACATCAGCTTCTCCGCGTGGTCCCAGACGCCCGGGGTGCCGAAGTTGACCACGTGGCGGGTGGCGGGGCCGGCGCCGCGGGTCTCGACCGGCACGCGTTCTGCGGCACCGTACGCCGGCGTACGACGGCCGGTGCACCGCGCCGAGGGAACGGCGATCTCCGCGCCGCGGGGGCTGGTGATGCGCAGCTGGGTGTCCCGGCCCGCGTAGGCGAAATCGGTCACGCCGGTGAAGACCGATTCCCTGCCGGCCAGGCTCATCGTGGCCTCGAGACCGCCGTCGGTGGAGTACATCTCGACGGTGACTGCGCCCGACAGCGGCAGCACGAACACCTCGGATTCTTCCGTGTACAGGGTCTGCGGTTCGCCCGGCACGAGCGACAGCACGCGCAGGCCGCTGAACCTCCAGCCCGCGGAGTCCGCGGTGACAGCGATCGGCGCTGCGGTGGCGGGTAGATGCAGCGTCACGAGTCCACGCCCTCCGTCGCTGCGCGCAATACCTTCGCCGCCGCGTCGACGGTCCCAGCCACATCGCCGTCCGCGGGGTACAGCACGGTGCGGCCGATCACGAGGCCGCGGACGACCGGCTGGCGCAGCGTCTTGCGCCACGAGGTGACCTGCGCGTCGAGGTCCGGCCCGGGAACACCGCCGAGGACGACGCAGGGCAGCGTCGTCGCGGCATAGACCACGTCCGGATCGTCACACGCGGGCGTCTTCAGCCAGGTGTAGGCGCTTGTCGTCCCGAGCGCGGAGGCGACCGTGACGGCACGCGCGAGGGACGCCGCGTCCTGCTGCAGCACGAGCGAGCCGTCGGCCTCGCGCCGGTAGGGCAACGGCTCGACCATCGCGATGAGCTTGTCTGCGGCGAGCTCGGTGACGGCCTGCGCGCACGCCTGCAGGGTGGGCACGGTGCCGGCGTCCTCGTCGTCGATCCGCAGCAGCATCTTGCCGCCTTCGAGCCGGCATGCGGCGATGCTCGCCGCGTCGTAGCCGGTGAACCGGTCGTCCATCGTCCAGGTGGCGCCGTCCAGACCGCCTCGATTCATCGACCCGATGACGATCTTCCCCTCGAGCGCGCCGAGCAGGAGCAACTCCTCGATGACGTCCGGCGAGCCGAGCACGCCGTCGACATCCGGGTGGTCCAGCGCGGTGATCAGTCGAGCCAGCAGGCTTCGCCGGTCGGCCATGGCCATGGGGTCGCTCCCGGCCTGCAGCGCCCCGCGGGCCGGATGATCGGCGGCCACCAGGAACATCGTGCCCCGATCGTTGAGCAGCGTCGCCGGTCGCCGGCGCCGCGCGTACGCCTCAGCGATCGCATCCGGTCGCAACGTCCGAGTGTCCAGCAGCTGCAGCCAGCGCTCGTCGTCGATGGCGACCGTCACCGCGCTGCCTCGTCAAGGTTGCCTGCGGACACCATCGCCTCGAGTTCGTCGATCGTGGGCATCGCGTCCGCGCAGGCCAGCCGGGACGCGACGAGCGCACCGGCAGCGTTGGCGTACTCGGCGCAGCGCACCGGATCCCAGCCGGACAGCAACCCGTGAACGAGCGCCCCACCGAACGCGTCCCCCGCACCGAGACCGTTGACGACATCGACCCGCTGAGGTGCGACGGTGGTCATGCCCTCCGCCGTCGCCACAAGTACCCCGTCGGCACCCTTCTTCACCAGGGCCAGCTCTACGCCTCGATCGAGCAGCCGGCGAGCTGCTTGCTCGGGCTGCGCAGTGCCGACCGCGACCTCGACCTCGGCCCGGTTGCCGACCACCACCGTTACGTGCTCGAGCATCGACTCGTACTCGCGACGCGCGTCCTCGGGCTCCGGCCAGAACATCGGGCGCCAGTCCAGGTCGAGCACCGTCCACCTGCCGGCGTCGCTGTCCGGACGGCCACGGTGCGCGAGCATCTCCAGCTGGGTGGTTCGAGCCGGGTCCACCGAGACGCCCGTTCCGGTCACCCACAGCAGCGGCACCTCGGTGATCAGCTCCCACGGCACGTCCGCGGTGGTGAGCGTGAGATCCGGCGCGATGGGCAGCCGGTAGAACAGCAGCGGCGGATCCTCGGGCGGGTCGAGCGAGCAGAAGACCACCGGCGTGAGCAGATCGAGGGCCGTGCCCACGTAGCTCGCGTCAACGCCGAATGCGGCGAGCGCATCCCGGACGTAGCCGCCGAAGTCATCCGGGCCGACCTTGGTCAGCACCGCGGTGCGCCGGCCGAGACGTGCCGCGCCGACCGCGACGTTGGTCGCGGTGCCGCCGAGCGACTTCGCGAAGGTGCTCACCTGCGACAGCGGGAGGCCGGACTGCTCTGGGTAGAGGTCGACGCCGACCCGTCCGACGGTCAGCGCCTCGAATGTCGGACGCCCGTTCATCGGTACAACGCCGGGGTGTCGCGCAGCTCGATCTGTTGGGGTTGTCCGCTCTCGAGCGCGCGGATGCTGCATGCGGCAACCTCGGTGGCGACGTAACCGTCCCACGCGGAGGCGAGCTGACCGTGCTCGTCGGAGTCGATCCCGTCGACCCATGCCTGCAGTTCCCGCCGGTATGCCTCCTCGAATCGCGGACGCCAGTCCGAGGGGACGGCGCGCGCCGCCTGGCCTGCCGTCCGGCGCACCGTCGGCGGCGGAGCGTCCAGCGACACGGTGCCCCGCTCCCCCACGAGCTCGCAGCGCACCTCGTAGCCGTAGTCGGCGTTGATGAACACCTCCACATCGATGAGCACCCCGCCGGCGGAGGAGAACACGAGCAGCATCGGGTCCTGCGTATTGCCGGCCCGCTCGGCCGGCCTCGCGCGATGCACCGTGACCGACACCAGTTCCTCGCCGAGCAGCCAGCGAGCGATGTCGATCTCGTGCACCGCCGACCCCGAGATCAACGCCGACGAAGGCTGCCCGGCGGAAACCGCGTTGCGGTGCGTGCAGTGCAACATCAGCGCGGCACCGATGCTGCCGTCCTTCAGCGCGAGCTTCAGGTCGACGTAGCCCGGGTCGCAGCGGCGCATGAAGCCGACGCTGACCAGGCGGCGGTCGAGGCCGGATTCGGCTTGCACGATGCGCACGCAGCCCTCGACGTCCGGCGACAACGGCTTCTCGCACAGCACCGCCTTGCCGGCCGAGAGGCAGGCCAGCACGTACTCCTCGTGCGTGTTGTCCGACGACGCGATTAGCACCGCGTCGACGTCGTGGTCCTTGACGAGCACCATCGGATCGTCGAACAGCCGCGCACCGCAGCCGTCGGCCACCCGCGCGGCTCGTCGCTGGTCGACGTCGAATATTGCGGAGACCTCGCTGCCGGATACCGCGTGACTGAGCAGTCGGGCGTGTTCGGTACCCATGACGCCGACGCCGAGCACTCCAACTCGGACTGGCATGCCTTGCCCCTTCGCGGGATCTTCGAGCGGTATCAGTTGATCGTCTTCGTGTCTGCGAGCAACTCCTGTCCCGCCTCGCTGCCCTTGCCGCCCGCGCCGTCGCCGTCACCGTCTCGTTCGAGCTCGTGCGCGAGCTGCTCCAGCTCCGCGCCGCCGGCCATCATGCCGGTGAGCTCGTCCACGCTGATCTCCGACTTCGCGAAATCGCCCAGGCTCTTGCCGCGCTTGAGCAGCAGGAACCGGTCACCGACCGGGTACGCATGGTGTGGGTTGTGGGTGATGAAGATGACGCCCAAACCCTTGTCCCTTGCCTGTGCGATGTACTTCAAGACGACGCCGGCTTGCCGGACGCCAAGCGCAGATGTCGGCTCGTCGAGGATGAGCAAGCGGGCACCGAAATGCACCGCACGGGCGATCGCGACCGACTGTCGCTCACCACCGGACAGCGTGCCGACCGGCTGATCGGGATCCCGGATGTCGATGCCCATCTCGGCCATCTCGCTGCGGGTGATCCGCCTCGCCTTCTCCGCGTCGAAGCGGCGCAACGGGCCCCAGCCCTTGGTCGGCTCCGACCCTAGGAAGAAGTTCCGCCAGATCGCCATCAGCGGCACCATCGCCAGATCCTGGAAGACGGTGGCGATGCCGACGTCCAGCGCCTCGCGGGGTGAGTGAAAGGCCACCGGCTCACCGTCCATCAACACCTCGCCCTGATCCGCCTGGTACACCCCGGACAGGATCTTGATGAAGGTGGACTTGCCAGCGCCGTTGTCGCCCAGCACACAGGTGACCTCACCGGCCCGGACGGTGGTCGAGATCTCCGACAGCGAGATGACGCTGCCGAACAGCTTGGTGACGTTGCGGATCTCCAGCAAGGGGGTGCCGTCCTCGGAACGATTCTCGGCGACTTCCTCGATTTCGACGTGAGCCATATCGGGCTACCTCCTGGACCGTTCGGCTAGCTGACGGACGAACTGATTGGCGAGTACGGCCAGCAGCAACATGACGCCGACGAAGGCTTTGAACCAGTCGGAGTTCCAACCGGCGTAGACGATGCCCTGTTGGGTCATGCCGAAGATCAACGCACCGAGGGACGCGCCGATTGCCGAGCCGAGGCCGCCGGTGAGCAGGCAGCCGCCGATGACCGCGGCGACGATGAAGATCAATTCGTTGCCGATACCGAACTGGGCCTGCAACGTACCGCCGCGCAGGATCAATGAATTGCCGAGGAACCACGCGAACGCCGAAGTGATCATGAACAGTGCGATCGTCGTGCGGTCGGTCGGCACGCCCACATTCTTGCTGGCAGCCGGAGCTCCACCGGTGGCGAAGATCCAGTTGCCGAACTTGGTCTTCAACAGCACCCAGGAGGCCACGGCGGTGAAAACGATCCACCACACGACGGTGATCGAGAAGTCCTGCCCGGCGATCGTCACCGTGCTGCCCAGCACGTTGTTGAGGACGGAGTAGCCGGGGACCAGATCGAGGTTGTTGACCTGCACCGTGTTGGTCACCTGTTTGGTGACGCCGAGGTTCACGCCCTGCAACGCCAGGAACATACCCAGCGTGATGATGAAACTGGGCAGCCCGGTACGGGTGACGAGATAGCCGTTGACGAAGCCGATGGTCAGCATCAACAGCAGCGACACGACCAGCGAGGCATAAACGTTGAGCCCCCAGTAGGTCGTCATGACGCCCGTCGCCAGACCTGCGGTACCGGTCTGGACTCCGGCGGACAGGTCGAAGTGGCCACCGATCATGAGCAGCGCCACAGGCACTGCCATCACGCCCACCAGTGACGCGGCGTCCAGCCAGTTCGCCACCCCGGACAGGGAACGGAACGGCTCGGACTGGACAGCGAAGAAGACGTAGATGATGACCGCGCCGACGAGGGCGCCGAACTCGGGCTTGAGCAGCAGGCGGCGAAGGACGCCGACATGCGCGACGCGTTCGTCCGCGCCGATCGCTGCCGCCGTCATCGGGTGCCGCCTGCGGAGAGCTTGAGGACCGCCTTCGCGTTCGCCTTGGTGATCAACGCCGGGCCGGTCAGCACGGGCTGGCCGCCGCCCAGGATGTTCAGGTTGGCCTTGTACAGCGTCAGCATCTGTACTGCGAGGTATCCCTGCAGGTACGGCTGCTGATCCACCGAGAAAAGGATCTTGCCGGCCAGGATGTCCTTGCAGACGCCGGCGTCCAGGTCGAAGGTGGCCAGCTTGGCCGAGGAATTGGCCGCCGTGATCGCCTTCTCGGCATAGGAGGCTGCCTGTGCGTTCAAGGTGACGACGGCGTCCACCGTCTTGTCCTGCTGCAACTTCGACTGCATCGTCGACTGGGCCGCCTGCAGGTTGTTGATGTCCACCTGCAAGTTCGTCACCTTGCCGCCCAGCGTCTTCGCGACGCCCTTGCAGCGCTGTTCCAGCGACGTGTTCCCCGCCTCGTGAATGACGCAGATGACGTTCTTCTTGCCGTTCCTTTTCAGCTCGGTGCCCACGGCGCGACCGGCGACGCCCTCGTCTGAGCCGATGTAACTTTGCGCGCCGTATTGCTGCCATTGATCGACGCCGGAGTTGATCACTATCACCGGGATGTGCGCCTTCGTGGCGGCTATCACCGCGGCCTTGAGTGCCTGCGGGTTTGCCATCGACACCACGATGCCGTCCGGCTTCTGGTTCACCGCGGCGTTGATGTACTGCGCCTGCGTCGTCGGGTCGGCGCTGCTCTGGTAACCGATCTTGTCGCCAAGATCCTTGCCCGCCTGCTGGACGCCGTTCTTGACCACGCTCCAGAATGCGTCACCGGGGCCGCCGTGGGTGATGACCGCGATGTTGACCTTGTAACCGCCTTTGCCACCACCGGTCTTGTTGTGCTGCACGTTCACGGAGTTGGCGCTGCTGCAGGCTGATGCGAACAGCAATGGGACAACCAGCACGCCGAGCAATCGACGGGAACTTCGACTGATCATGTCGCTCCTCTTTCTGAATGGACCATTGCCGCCGCCTCAGCTGGCGGTCGGGAAGTGATAGCTGGCATCTGCGGCATGATGCCGCTCGGGCCAGCGCGAGGTGACGACCTTGGCGCGGGTGTAGAACGACACCCCTTCCGGGCCGTGGACGTGTTTGTCGCCGAACAGCGAGTCCTTCCAGCCGCCGAAGGAGTAGTAGGCCATCGGCACCGGGATGGGCACGTTGATACCGATCATGCCGACGTGCACACCGCGTTGGAACCGTCGAGCGGCATCGCCGCTCGAGGTGAAGATAGCGGTGCCGTTGCCATACGGGTTCGCGTTGACGAGCGCGATCGCCTCCTCGACGGTGTCAACGCGCAGGACCGCTAGCACCGGGCCGAAGATCTCCTCCGTGTAGACGTCCATCTCGGTAGTCACGTGGTCGAGCACCGTCGGGCCCACGAAGAATCCGTCCTCGAAACCCGCGACAACCAGCCCGCGGCCGTCGACCGCGAGTCGAGCGCCTTGTTGCTCACCGGTCCCGATCAGGCTGACGATGCGATCTTTGGCCACCTTCGTGACCACCGGCCCCATCTCGCTGCTGGCCTCGCGTCCGCTACCGACGGTGACATCGGCCGCCTTGGCGGTTACGGCATCGACCACGGCATCTGCGCCCGACCCGACCGCGACCGCTACCGAGACCGCCATGCACCGTTCGCCTGCGGAGCCGAATGCGGCCGCGACGAGGTGGGTCGAGGCGAACTCGATGTCGGCATCCGGCAGCACGATCGCGTGATTCTTCGCGCCACCGAGTGCCTGCACCCGCTTACCCGTGGCGGACGCTCGCTCGTGGACGTAGCGCGCGATCGGGGTGGAGCCCACGAACGACACGGCCGCGATGTCGGCGGAGTCGAGGATGGCGTCGACCGCTTCCTTGTCTCCGTGCACGACGTTGAACACGCCGTCGGGCAGTCCGGCCCGCTGCCACAACTCGGCGGTCAGCATCGACGCCGACGGGTCGCGCTCGCTCGGCTTCAGGACGAAGGTGTTGCCGCAGGCGATGGCCACCGGGTGCATCCACATCGGCACCATGACCGGGAAGTTGAACGGCGTGATGCCGGCGACGACGCCGAGCGGCTCGCGGAAGGAGAAGACGTCGACGCCCCTGGACGCCTGGTCGGAGTATTCACCCTTGAGCAGCTGCGGGATGCCGCACGCGAACTCGACGACCTCGAGCCCGCGCTGTACCTCGCCCGCCGCGTCCGAGAGCACCTTGCCGTGCTCGTCGGTGATCAGCTCGGCGAACTCGTCGATGTGGTCGTGCACGAGCTCCCGAAAGGCGAACAGCACCGTCGCGCGCTGGCTCAACGACGACTGCGACCACGTGGCGAAGGCGTCCCCGGCAACGGCGGTCGTTACATTCACGTCGTCGGCGGTGGCGAGCAGCACCTGCGCGTGGTGCGCCCCGGTAGCGGGGTTGAAGACCGCAGCCGCTCGCGTGGAGCCCGCCGGCGTTCGCTTCCCGCCGATCCAGTGTTCGACTGTCTTCACTTTCTGCACCCCTCTGGTGTGTGTCATCCAACTCGTGCCGGATTGCCCGTGTCAAGACTTTGTCCTGACAAACATGCACTACACCATGTCAGTTAGTCATGACATACTTGGGGGATGTCTCCCAGGCCGCAGCCTGCAGCGCTGCCACGGGCGATCTCACTGGATCGGAACTCCCCGGTGCCGCTCTACTTCCAGGTCGCGAAGGAACTCGAGCGCACGATCGTGGCAGGCGAGCTGACGCCGGGCATGCGGCTGCCGAACGAGGTCGAGCTCGGCGATCTGCTCGCACTCTCCCGCCCCACCATCCGCAAGGCGATGGAATACCTGGTCGACAAGGGGATGGTCGTGCGTCAGCGTGGGATCGGCACGCGGGTCGTGTCGCCGAAGGTGCGGCGCTCGCTGCAACTGACCAGCCTGTTCGACGATCTCGAAGCAACCGGGCAGCGCCCAACGACCGACGTGCTCGGCAATTCGGTGCAGGAGGCCTCGCCTGACATCGCCGGGCTGCTCGGCGTCGTCGAGGGTGCGCCGGTGATCGCTCTCGTCCGGCTGCGCAGCGCGCTCGACCAACCCATTGCCCGGCTCACGAACTACCTGCCTGCCGAGCGCCTGTCCATCAGCACCGACGATCTGCGGGCCCACGGGTTGTATGACCTGCTGCGTCGCGGGGGGATTCATCTGCACTCGGCCACCCAGGTCATCGGTGCGCGCACCGCCACCGCGCCGGAGGCCCGGATCCTCGGCGAGCGCAAAGGTGCGGCGCTGCTGACCATGCAGCGCACGGCGTTCGACGACCACGGCACGATCGTCGAGCACGGCGATCACATCTACTCGGCGGCACGCTACAGCTTCCACATGAGCCTGCTGACGGCCTGAAGCTGTTATGACGGTGTTCGTGCGCCCCGCGTCCGCTGGTGACGCGGCAGCGTGCGCCGCGATCTACACGCCATACGTTACCGACACCGTGATCACTTTCGAGCTCGATGCGCCGGATGAGTGGGAATTCGCGCAGCGCATCGAAGTGGCACAGCGGGAGCACGACTGGCTCGTGGCCGAGGACGACGGCAAGGTGGTCGGCTACGCCTACGGCGGCCCGTACAAGGAGCGCGCCGCATACCGATGGGCGTGCGAGGTCAGCGTGTACCTCGAAATCGGACGCAGACGTACAGGTGCAGGTCGCCTGCTCTACCAGACATTGCTCGGTCGGTTGGCCGCACGCGGCTTTCGCACCGCCGTCGCCGGAATGACACTTCCCAACGACGCGAGCGAGGGACTGCACCGCGCGTTGGGCTTCGAGCCGGTCGGCACGTACCGCCGCATCGGCTGGAAGCACGGCGCCTGGCACGACGTCGCCTGGACCCAGTGCCCGCTCTCTTCTTCAGATGATCCGCCGTCCCCCCCGCGCTGAGCAGTCGCGCGGGAGAAAGCCGGATCAGAACAGGGCGCGGGCCAATTGGCGGCGGGCAGCGGACACCCGCGGGTCGTCCGCGCCGAGCAGGTCGAAGTACTCCAGCAGCCGCTGCCGGACCCGCTCACGGTCGTCGCCGGACGTGCGGGCAACGCTCGCGAGCAACCGGTCGAAGGCTGCGGGAATGCCGTCGCCGGCCAGCGACAGGTCAGCCGCGGCGAGCTGGGCGTCGATGTCGTCGGGCGCCGTGTCGGCACGCTGCGCGGCCTGCCGGTCGATGGATTCCAGGCGCTGCATGAGCCGCACCTGCCCGAGCGCCAGCCCAGCCTCGGCGTTTTTGGGCTCCTGCGCCAGGATCGCTTCGTACCGCTGGGTCGCGAGCGCGTAGTCACCCGCGTCCAGCGCGTCCTCGGCCGCGGTAAAGCGCGGGTCATCGGGCTCCTCCGGCTCGGCCGGCGGCTCCTGCGGCGCATCGTCGGCGGCGGCCTCGTCCGGCTGGTTCGGGTCCTGCGACGGCACCGCGGTGAGCCCGGCACGTTGCGCCTCCTCCAGCACGACGCCGACGAACTCGCGGATCTGCGCCTCGGGCAGCGCACCCTGGAAGCCGGGGACCAGCTGTCCGCCGATCACCGCGAACACCGTGGGGATGCTTTGCACCTGCAGCGCCTGCGAGATGCGCGGGTTCGCGTCGACGTCGATCTTTGCGAGCACCCACGTGCCGCCCGCGGCCGTTGCCAGCCTCTCGAGCATGGGCGAGAGCTGCTTGCACGGCTCGCACCATTCGGCCCACAGGTCGATGAGCACCGGAACCTGGAACGAGCGGTCGAGCACCTCAGCCTGGAACGTCGCCTCGGTGACGTCGACGACGAATTGGTCGGCTGCGGGGGCCGGCGCCTCGGCCGCACGCGCGGCGGCCTCGGTTCGGGCTTTCACGGCCGCGAGGTCGACGGCGCCGGCCATGGCAGCCGCCATCGCGGGAGCGGCTGGGTTCGCAGTGGGAGGGGTTCGTCGTGGTGCACCGGGACGCATGCCATTCAGTTTCCCAGACGCGGCACGGCCCTCGGTACCGTGGCCCGCATGACGGTGCGGATCGAGCGCGACGGGCCGGTGTGGACGGTCGTCATCGACCGCCCCGAGGCGCGCAACGCCGTCGACGGACCGACCGCCCAGGCACTCGCCGATGCCTTCCGGGCCTTCGACGAGGACGCCGCGGCCAGCGTCGCAGTGCTGTGCGGAGCAGGCGGCACGTTCTGCGCCGGTGCCGACCTCAAGCAGATGTCGAACCCGCTCGAGCCCGACATGACCAGCGACGCACCGATGGGCCCGAGCCGCCTGGTGCTCTCGAAGCCGGTGATCGCGGCGATCGAAGGGCATGCGGTGGCCGGCGGCATCGAGCTCGCGGCCTGGTGCGATCTGCGGGTGATGGCTTCCGACGCCGTCGTCGGTGTGTTCTGCCGGCGCTGGGGCGTGCCGCTGATCGACGGCGGGACGGTGCGGCTGCCGCGCATCGTGGGGCTCGGCCGGGCGCTGGACCTGATCCTCACCGGCCGGCCTGTCCACGCCGACGAAGCGCTGGCCAGCGGGTTCGCGAATCGCGTAGTCGCGTCCGGCCAGGCGCGCGCGGCGGCGCAGGCGCTGGCTGCCGAGATCGCCGCGTTCCCCCAGGCGTGTGTGCGCTCAGATCGCCGATCGGTCTACGACGCGCTGGGCCGCGAGGATCTCGACGCGCTGGACGTCGAGTTCGGCCACGGACTGGCGTCGCTGCGCTCCGACGCAGTCGAGGGGGCGCAACGCTTCGCGTCCGGCCAAGGCCGCCACGGCACCTTCAGCAGCTGACCGGGTAACGGAAGGTTAGAAGCGCGCAGCCTCGCGGTATTCGCCCCAGATCGGCTTGAACGCGTTGCAGATCTCGCCGAGCGTCGCTTCGGCGCGGGCCGCATCGAGCATGGCCGGGACGGTGTTGCGGTCGGCCTTGGCGTCCTCGACCATCCGCTCCAGCGCCTCGTCGACGACCGCCTGGTCTCGCGAGGCCCGGCGTGCGGCAACCACGGCGCGCTGTTCGAGCTCGACCTCGTGCGACACCCGCTCAATCTCCAGCGGCGCCCCGACGTCGCCGGTCAACGTGTTGACCCCGACAACGCGCTTGTCACCCTTCTCCAGCGCGACCTGGTACGCGAATGCGGAGTCGGCGGTCTCGGTGATGAACCAGCCGTCTTCGATACCGCGCAGTAAGCCGGAGGTCATCGTGCCGTCACCGCCGAGATCCTTGATCCGCTCGAAGATCTTCTCGGCATCGGCCTCGAGCTTGTCGGTCAGCGCCTCGACGTACCACGAGCCTCCGAGCGGGTCGGCGACGTTGAGCACGCCGGTCTCCTCGGCGATCACCTGCTGGGTGCGCAACGCGATCTGGGCGGCCTTGGACGACGGCAGCGCGAGCACCTCGTCCAGCGCGTTGGTATGCAACGAGTTCGTCCCGGCGAGCACCGCGGCGAGGGCTTCCACTGCGGTGCGCACGATGTTGTTGTCCGGCTGCTGTGCAGTCAGCGAGACGCCGGCCGTCTGAGTGTGGAATCGGAGCGACTGTGCCCGGTCGGTCGTGGCGCCGTACACGTCGCGCATCCACCGCGCCCAGATGCGGCGGGCCGCGCGCAGCTTGGCGATCTCCTCGAAGAAGTCGATATGCGCGTCGAAGAAGAACGAAAGACCAGGCGCGAACTTGTCGACGTCCAGTCCGCGGGACTTGCCCAGCTCGACGTAGCCGAAGCCGTCGGCAAGCGTGAAGGCGAGCTCCTGCGCAGCCGTCGCCCCGGCCTCACGGATGTGATAGCCCGACACCGACAGCGGCTTGTACGCCGGGGCCTCGGTCGCCACATACTCCATCAGATCGCCGATCAACTTCAGCTGCGGTTCGGGAGGGTAGATCCATTCCTTCTGTGCGATGTATTCCTTGAAGATGTCGGTCTGCAGCGTGCCGTTGAGCTTCGCCGGGTCGGCGCCCTGCCGTTCGGCGGCGACGACGTACATGCAGAACAGCGCGACGGCCGGCCCGGAGATCGTCATCGACGTGGTGGTGGCCTCGAGAGGGATGCCGTCGAACAGGACGTCCATGTCTGCGGCCGAATCGATCGCCACGCCGCAATGCCCGACCTCGCCGAGCGAGCGCGGATCGTCGGAATCGCGTCCCATCAGGGTGGGCATGTCGAATGCGACCGAGAGGCCGCCGCCACCCTGGGCGAGGATCATCTTGTAGCGCTCGTTCGTCTGCGTGGCATTGCCGAAGCCGGCGAACTGCCGGATCGTCCACGGCTTGCCGCGGTAGCCGGTGGCGTGGATGCCGCGGGTAAACGGGTACTCCCCCGGCCAGCCGATGCGTTCCATGCGGTCGTCCGGGCCGGTCGGCCCGTAGACGGGCTCGACGGTCTCGCCGGACAGCGTCGTGTAGTCGCGCGCGGCCTTCTTCGCACTGGTCGCGCGGTCGTAGCGCTCCTGCCAGCGGGCGCGCCCGGCGGCGTTCTGCTCAGCATCCATGTGTGACGACCCTAGAGATGTCGGGGTTTCGCGGGGTGTCCGCTACGTCCAATCAATTTACTAGGACGTCCTACTAAATGCCAGGTGACCGGCTTATCCTGATACGCGATGCCTCACGTTTCGGTCGGTGCGCGCCGGGTCGCCCTCGGCGCTGCCGTGCTGCTCGCGGCCGGGATCGTCACCGGCGTCGTGATCACCCGCCCGGGCGAGCCGACGCCGGACCGCGCCGCCGCCGTCGTCGCCGCACCGAGGCCGTCCGTCGCCCGCAGCAACCGGCCGGTGCCGAAGCCCCGCCCGGCGGTGCCGCACGACGCGGTGCCCGCGGCGAGTCCGCGGCGATTCACGCTGTCCGGCCCGGCGTTCACGATCAAAGCACGGGTGTGCGGCATGGCCAATGAGCGGCCGCTAGACCCGCCCGGCGAGCAGCACCACACGGTGTGCTGGGTGCGCAACGACTTCGGCGTCGCCCCCGGCAGCCGGTCGGCGACCACCTACGTGCTGGGGCACTCGTGGGCTCCCGACCCGCAGGAGGTCCTGAACCAGGCGTCGGCGCGCGCCACTCGCGACGTCCTGCGCGCCCGGCCGGTGCGTTACGACGGCGTCCCGGTGTACCCGGCGCCCAGCTTGCTCGGTTACCACCTGACGCTGAGTACGCCGCAGGGGCGGCTGACCTACACGGTGCGCAAGGCCTACGGGGTCCGCAAGCTCAAGCTCGGCGACATCCGGACCGTCATGGACGACTCGGTACGCAACCGCGTCGTGCTGTTCACCTGCGCGCAGCGGCACGGTGTCGACTACAACTACAACATCGTGCTCGAGGCGTTCCTGACGTCTTCGCAGCGGATCGCCACCCGCGCCTGACCGTCACGCGCGCGCGGCGAGAGCGGATTCGATTCGGACGAGTTGCGCGGCCAGCCTGTCGACGTCGGCCTTCGTGGCACCCTGCTCGGATTTGAGCAGCGTGAGCACCAGCTGCCCACCCGGCTCGAGCGCGGCGGACTCCACTTGGTCGATGTCGTCGCCGTTCTGCAGCCGCACCGCGTGATCGAGCTCGGACCGACGCAGGCCCAGCCGGCGAATCGCCGCGGGCAGTATCCTCCCGTCACGGACCACCATCGTCTCGGAGCCGTCGAAGATCCTCGCAAACAGCGCGTTGCGCAGCGCCAGCCGGTTGAGCAGCGAGTTGACGAGCACCAAGGTCACCGCGCCGACGGCCCCGCCGGTGATGCTGAGATCGTTGCCGATGATCGCGTTCTGCACGACATTCGACAGTAAGATCATGACCACGATGTCGAGCGTGTTCAGCCCGGCCAGCCCTCGTTTACCGGTGGCGCGAACCAGCACCGCTACCAGGGCGTACACGAGAACGGTTCGCAGCACCTTTTCGGCGTATGGGATCTGCGCGACGAACATGTGATGCCACACGATGCTCTCCGATCACTAGGTTGACGCACTATGGCGCTGTCACCGCACGAGTTCCACGACCACGCCCGTCGGGCGGCGGACGGCGAGGGCCGGCTGCCGCTGTCGCGCATGACGTACTGGGACATCTTTCCGTTCGAACCCGACGGTCTGCAGGTTGCGCCGCTGCGTGACCCCGTCCTGCCGGAGCCCATCCGTCATGGCGAGGATGGCACGCCCTGCCACAACTGCACGAGCGACGCCGGCGTCTGGCGCGACGACCACTGGCGCCTCGAACGGTTCGCGCCGGCCGGCGTGCCGCTTCTGCTGATGCTCGTGCCGCGCGGACACGTCGACCTAGCGAGCCTGGACGACGACCGGGCGCGCGAGCTGGGCCTGCTCACCGTGCACATATCGCGCGCGGTCGAGGCGCTGCCGTACATCGCGCGGGCGCACGTCAGCCGGTGGGGCGATGGGGGCGCGCACCTGCACGTCTTCTTCTGGGCGCGGCCGGAGGGACAGTTCCAGCTGCGAGGCTCGTGCCTGCCGGTCTGGGACGACCTGTTGCCGGAGTATCCGGAGGAGGTCGCGGCGGCCGATGCTGCGCGAGTGGCCCGCGCAGTTGCAGACAGCTATGGCGGGGTTGCCTCCTAGGCGTGGTTCCGGCTCGCAGCGACGTCGGGTGTTGCGCGGTCGGTCCGTTACGCCCCCCGGCGGCGGCCGGCCTCGGGAAAAGGCGGCAGCGACGACGGCCGCCTGATCGGTTCTGTTGCTGTTTGATGTCACCTTCCAGTGTGTAAAACCAGCGAAATTGTTCGACTACAGGGTTGCGATTTGATTCACTCGTGCAGTATAATCGAACGTATGAGCGAGGCAGTTCGGCCGGTCGATCTTACCGTTGTGCTCGCCGCCGCTGGTGCGCTCGTTCACCAACTGCAGTCTGTTGAGCTGACCTCCTGTGCCGATTCCGATTTGTTGGACGGGATGCGGGAGCTGGAGCGGTTGCGGCGGCGTATCGACAGCGCCGACTACCGGTTGATCGACGAGGTGTCGCGGCGCGGGGCTGCCCGATCAGTACGGAGCGAAGTCGACCGGCCGGTTCCTGCGGCACCTACTCAAGGTGCATCCGTCGGACGCCAACGCGCGGGCGCGTGCCGCTGAGGCGGCCGGACCGCAGTACCTGTCCGGCACGGGCCTCGCCCGCACCGCCCACGGCGCGTTGGTTCCCGCCGGCGAGGCCCTGGCCTGGGGCCGCGGCGACATCGAACTGCTGTGCGTGGCCATGAACTCCGTACGCGAGATCACCGCACACGGCAACACCCATCGCCTGTTCACCCGCACCCAACGCCTCGCCATCGCCGCCCGCGACGGCGGCTGCACCTTCCCGAGCTGCCCCGAACCACCCGGACGACGTCAGATCAACCACGTCCAACGCCACGAACACAGCGGACCCACCTCGATCGGCAACGGCGCCCTGGCCTGCCGCTACAACCACCGCGAACACGAAAAACTGGGATGGCGCAATTCAATGATCAACGGCGTGCCCTACTGGATCCCACCAAAATGGATCGACCCCGAACAGAAACCACAACGCAACACTCTCCACGACGCCGAGGCCGCGTAGAGCTGCGGTCCTCGACGCAGGGTGAGCCCCGTCTGGCTTGACGTCGCTGAAGATCCGCCGCGCCGCTCAGGACAGCGGTGCGGTCAGCTCGAGGTGGACGCCGTCCGGGTCGCTGAAGGACAGGATGGCGATGCCGGCGTCGGTCAGGTCGGTGACTTCGCCGTGCGGCACGCCCTTCTGCTCGAACTGCCGCTGGGCGGCGACGAGATCGTCGCGGGACCCGACAGCAAAGCTCACGTGGTCCAGGCCGGTGCGCTCGGAATCGAATCGCTGCCCCTTCGGCGCGACGGGACGCAACCCGAACAGCGTTCCTGACGGCGTCTGGTAGACCGTGCCGCCGTAGAAGTCCTCCTGCGACTCGGTGACCCCGGGCTCGCCGACGCGGTCGGAACTGTCTATCGCGACGGGCCAGCCGAAGACGTCGTCGTAGAACGCCTTGGAGGCGGCGATGTCGGTGACGGTCAGGCGGACGTGGGCGTAGCCGGAGCTGGAGAGGATAGCCATACAGTTGACGTACCCAGCACGGGTCAGCCACTCTCGTCGTCGAAGTCGCCGGCCGCGACGCGTACTGAGCGCAGCACCTCGAACAGCTGCTCGAGATCGTCGTGCGGCACCGCGGCCAGGCCGAACTTCGCGTCGTTGAACGCTCCCGTCGCCTTGTCGGCAACCGCGCGGCCGTCGTCGGTGATCACGGCTAGCGTGCCCCGGCCGTCGCGCGGATTGGGCTCCCGCCGCACGAGCCCGGCAGCTTCCAGCCGGTCGATCACATTGGTCACCGACGTCGCGTGCACCTGCAGCCGCTCACCGATCTTGGACAGCGGCAACCCGCCTTCCTTCGAGTGGACGAGGAGCACCAAGGTCTCGTACCGGCTGAACGTGATGCCGAACGGACGCAGCATCGTGTCGAGCTCGGCGAGCAGAATCTGGTGCACGCGCATGATCGACGTGACCGCGCGCATCGAGGCGTAGACGCCGGGCTGCTCGTGCGGCCAATGCTGCGCCCACAGCTGACCGGCCCGGTCGATCGGATCGAACTCGAGCGCATGCGGCATAGCCGAAGGGTAGTTTGACGTCGCTGCGTTGGCCACGCCGTAGCGCACTACGCGCAGGAAGATCGACGGCCAGCCGGCGTAGCGTGCGAGCCATGACCGACGCAGCTGGAGCCCTGGCCCGACTCGATCTGCTCGACCTCGACGACGACCTCGACGACGACGACCGCCTGCTGCGCGACACCGTCCGAAAGTTCGCGAACGACCGGCTGCGCCCGCACATCCGCGACTGGTTCGAGGACGGCACGCTGCCCGCCCGCGACCTCGCCCGCGAGTTCGGCGAGCTGGGCGTGCTCGGCATGCACCTCGACGGTTACGGGTGCCAAGGCGCGAAGCCCTCGCAGTACGGCCTGGTGTGCGCCGAGATCGAGGCCGTCGACTCCGGTCTGCGCTCGCTGGTCAGCGTCCAGGGATCGCTGGCGATGTACGCCATCCACGCATACGGCAGCGAGGAGCAGAAGCAGCGCTGGCTACCCGGTATGGCCGAAGGCAAGCTCATCGGCTGCTTCGGCCTCACCGAGCCCGACTCCGGGTCGGATCCCGGTGCGATGCGCACCAGGGCTCGCCGCGACGGCGACGACTGGCTCATCACCGGCACCAAGATGTGGATCACCAACGGCTCGCTGGCCGACGTCGCCGTGGTCTGGGCGCGCACCAAGGACGAAGGCGTGCGCGGCTTCCTCGTCGAGAAGGGCATGGCCGGCTTCAGCACGCAGGACGTGCACCACAAGATCTCGCTGCGCGCGTCGGTCACCAGCGAGCTGATCCTCGACGACGTTCGGGTGCCGGCCTCGTCGATGCTGCCCGAGGTTCGCGGCTTGAAGGGCCCGCTGGGCTGCCTGACCGAGGCACGGTTCGGCATCGTCTGCGGCGTCACCGGGGCGGCACGCGACGCGCTCGCGGCCACGCTGGACTACGCCACCAGCCGCAGCCAGTTCGGCAAGCCGATCGCCGGCTTCCAGCTGACCCAGAAGAAGTTCGCCGACATGGCAGTGGCGCTGCAGCAGGCGCAGCTGACCGCGCGGCATATCAGCGTGCTCAAGGACGCCGGGCGAATTGCGCCGCACCACATCAGCTTCGGCAAGTTCGCCAACGTCAGCGCCGCGCTCGGCATCTGCCGCGAGGCGCGCTCGATCCTCGGCGGCAGCGGTATCACCACCGAGTACCCGGTACTGCGGCACGCGGTGAACCTCGAGACCGTCTACACATACGAAGGCACGCACGAGGTGCACACGCTGGTGCTCGGCTCGAAGCTCACCGGCATCGACGCGTTCCGCTGAGCCCACGCCCCGCCGGAATCGACAGGCCGCCGCGGACACTGGCACGCTGCGCAGCCATGGACTGGAATCTGCGCTCGTGCTCGCGCCGCGGGCACGTCACCTATGCACCCAGCGAGCCCGAGTTCAGCGCCAAGCTGGAGGCGACGACGCCGCTCGGCGACGCGTGGCGGTGCCTGCGCTGCGGCACGTACGTGCTCGGCGATCCGCACAGTAGCGGCCCGGCGGACGATGCGCCGGTGCTCCTTCGCGGCAAGGCGTTACGTGCCGCGTTCATCCTGCGCGCGCTGGCGATCGAGCGGTGGGCGCGTGGCTTGCTGCTCATCCTGCTGTCCATCGCGGTGTTCCGGCTCAAGAGCACACAGGTGAGCCTGAAGGAACTGTTCGCGCGCGACCTCAGGTCCCTCGACCCGTTCTTCCGCCAGATCCACTTCAACGTCTCGGACTCCTCGACCATCCACTCCCTCGAGAAGGTGCTCAATGCCAAGCCGTCGACGTTGAACCTGATCGCCGTCGCTGTGCTGTTCTACGGCCTGCTGCAGGTCGCGGAGGGGATCGGATTGTGGTCGCTCAAGCGGTGGGGCGAGTATGTAGCGGTGGTCGGCACCACGCTGTTCATCCCGCTCGAGGTGTACGAACTCGTGGGGAAGGTCAGCTGGATCAAGATCGCGGTGCTGGTCATCAACGTCGCCGCCGTGCTGTACCTGCTGCTGTCCAAGCGGCTGTTCGGGGTGCGCGGCGGCCACCGGGCCTACGAGGAGTCACTGCACGAGGTGTCGCTGCTCGAGGTCGAGCAGGCATCCGCGCGTCCTGCTCAGCCCAAGCATGCGTAGCCGGCGCGACGCACAGCCGCTTCGCGCGGGTCGTCGCTGAGCCGGATCCCGAGCCGGTTCGGCGTGTACGCGTAACCGACACCCGCATCCGGGTCGGCGAATCCGTCGGCCACGCCCCCGTCGACCAGCACCGCCATGGAAGCGACGTTACCGGCCGGTATCGCCTTCCGGCGCGAGCGTCCGGCGAACGGTTGGGCAGGATGGGCGGGTGCCCGACAACGATCTCCTGCCGCTGCTGCGCGAACGCCTGCACGGCATCTATTCCCCGTTGCTGTCCGACCTGAGCGCAACGTTGCTGTTCACCGCCGGCGGCATGGCGAATTGGACGATCGACATCGACAACGGCCGGGCGACGGCACGCAGCGGCGGGCCGGCGCATCCCACCACCACCGTGCACGCCCCGATCGGCGTGCTCACCGATGTGATCTCCGGGCGACGCTCGGGTGTGCAGGCCTTCCTCGACGGCGCGCTGACCGTCCGTGGCAACCTCGCCCTCGCCCTGCAGCTCGACGGATTGTTCCCGGGTGACGAGGCCGATGTCACACGCACCTTCACGCGCTCGGTGCGCGCCGGCGGCCTCGAGACGTTCTACCTCGAGGCCGGCCCGGTCGACGCGCCGCCGGTCGTGCTCGTGCACGGCTTGAGCGCGACCAACGCGTCGATGCTGCCGTTGATCCCGGCGCTGTCGAAGGACTTTCGCGTACTCGCCCCCGACCTGCCCGGACATGGCGGCACCCAGGCCACCGGCGATCAGCACGCCGCAAGGTTCCTCGGTGATTGGCTCATCGCGTTCCTGCGCGAGACCTGCGATCAGCCGGCGGTGCTGGTGGGCAACAGCCTCGGGGGCCGCACGTCGCTCGAAGCGGCGCTCAACTCGCCGTCCGAAGTGCGTGGGCTGGTCCTGCTGTGCCCGGCCGTCGCGTTCCGCAAGCTACGCCAGCTGGTGCCGTTCGTGCGCATCGTGCCGGACGAGATCGCGGCGCTGCCGGTACGCGTGCCGCGCCGGATCGCGATGCGCGGGCTGCGTTCGCTGTTCGCCGATCCGTCGCGACTACCCGATGCCTGGTTCGACGCGGCGATCGACGAATTCATCCGAGTGATCACGATCCGGCCCAACCGGCTCGCGATCTTCTCCGCGTTGCGCCACATCTACCTCGATCAACCCTTCGGCGAGAGCGGCTTCTGGGATCGGTTGCCTGCGCTGAAGCCGCCGGCGCTGTTCGTCTGGGGCGACAAGGATCTGCTCGTGCCTGCCGGGTTCGCACGCTTCGTCTCCGATGCGCTGCCGACGGCCGAGACGATGGTGCTCGAGGACTGCGGGCACGTGCCGCAGTTCGAGTACCGGGACATGACCGCGGAGCTCACCCGCGAGTTCATCGAAAGCCTCACAGTCGACTAGGCGTCGGGGGTTTCGGGGTAGGGAACTCCAGATACCCCCAGTAGAAGGAGTTCCATGTCCACCGATGCCATCGTCTTGCTCAAGAACGACCACAAAGAGATCCGCAAGACCTTCCGTGACTTCGAGACCGCCGGCGAGAACGCGACGAAGAAGAAGGCCGACCTCGTCGCCAAGATGATCGAGCTGCTCACCGTGCACACCTACATCGAGAACGAGATCATGTATCCGGAGGTCCGCCGGCTGCTGCCCGACCTGGAAGACGACGTGCTGGAGTCCTACGAGGAACACCACGTCGCCGACGTGTTGTGCATAGAGCTCTACGCGTTGCCCGCCAGCGCCGAGCGCTTCGACGCCAAGACCACCGTGCTCATCGAGAACGTCCGTCATCACATCGAGGAAGAAGAGGACGAGTGGTTCCCGAAGGTGCGTGAGGGCCTCGGGCGCAAGCAACTGGCCGAACTCGGCGAGCGGATGCTCGAGGCCAAGAAGAAGGCGCCGCACACCCCTGCATCGCCGTCGGCGTTGAAGAAGACCATCGACGCCGTGATCAAGTAACGCCGGTCCGCTTTCTCGTCGTCCGTTACAGCGTCGCCACCAGATCGTCGGCGGCGCTGTACGGATCGGTCTGACCACCGACCACGCGCGCGGCCGCAGCATCCAGCGCAGCAGACCCGTGCACCTGCCCGAAGCGCAACTTCACCGTGCCGAGCGCGATCGCCTCGATCTCGGCGGCAGCGCGGGCGGCTCGGCGCCGGTCGAACTCGCCGCCCTCTGCCATCCACGCTCGGTGCTTGTCGATCGCCTCGATCACCTTGTCCATTCCTTCGGCGCGCGAGGCAACCGTCTTCACAATCGGTGGCCGCCACGAACCGGCGGCGGAGTGCCGTCCGCCGAGCGACTGCATGTAGCGCAGATCGCGCGCGACCTGGTCGGCGCCGTCACGGTCGGCCTTGTTGACGACGAAGATGTCGGCAATCTCGATGATCCCCGCCTTGGCTGCCTGGATTCCGTCGCCGAAACCGGGGGCGACGATGAGCAGCGTGGTGTCGGCCAGCGACGCAATCTCCACCTCGGCCTGCCCTACGCCGACGGTCTCCACCAACACGACGTCGCGGCCGACAGGCCGCCGAGCTGCCCGCGGGAGGCCATCGAGCGGATGAACACGCCGTCGTCGGTGGCGTGGTCCTGCATCCGGATGCGATCACCGAGCAGCGCGCCGCCGGAGAACGGCGAGGACGGGTCGACGGCCAGCACGCCGACGCGCTTGCCCACCGCACGCAGCGACGTGACCATTGCGGCCGTAGACGTCGACTTGCCGACCCCCGGCGACCCGGTCAGCCCGACGACCTGCGCGTTCCCGCTGTGCGGGGCCAGCGCAGCCGCGACCTCGCGCAGCACCGGCGAGTCGTTCTCCACGAGCGAGATCAGCCGGGCAACCGCGCGCGACTGCCCGTCGCGGGCACGTTCGACGAGATCGGCGATGTCGGCAGAGCGGGCATGCCGGCGAGGCTGCCGCGAACCGGTCAACGATCAGGCTTGGTTGCCGGCGACGTGCAGGATGAGCGCATCCCCCTGGCCGCCGCCGCCGCACAGGGCAGCCGCGCCGGTGCCGCCGCCACGCCGCTTGAGCTCGAGGATCAGCGACAGCGCGAGCCGCGCCCCGGACATGCCGATCGGGTGGCCGAGCGCGATGGCACCGCCGTTGACGTTGACGATGTCCTCGGACACGCCGAGGTCCTTCATCGACTGCAGGCCGACCGCCGCGAACGCCTCGTTGATCTCGATGAGGTCGAGATCGGAGACCTCGAGCTTCTCCTTGCCCAAGGCGTGCTTGATCGCGTTGGCCGGTTGTGACTGAAGCGAGTTGTCCGGGCCCGCGACATTGCCGTGCGCGCCGATCTCGGCGAGCCAGGTCAGGCCGAGCTCCTCGGCCTTGGCCTTGCTCATCACGACCACCGCCGCGGCGCCGTCGGAGATCTGCGACGCAGAGCCCGCGGTGATCGTGCCGTCCTTGGTGAACGCCGGGCGCAGTTTGCCCAGCGACTCGGCCGTGGTGTCGCCGCGGATGCCCTCGTCCTCGCGGAACTCGATCGGGTCGCCCTTGCGCTGCGGGATGACTACCGGGGTGATCTCCTCGTCGAAGACGCCGTTCTTCTGCGCAACGGCCGCCAGCTGGTGCGAGCGTGCGGAGAACTCGTCCTGCTCCTCGCGGCCCAGGCCGAGCGTCTTGTTGTGGTTGTCGGTCGACTCACCCATCGGGACGTTGTCGAAGATGTCGGTCAGCCCGTCGAAGGCCATCGCATCGACCATCTCGACAGCGCCGTACTTGTAACCGCTGCGCGACTTGGGCAGCAGGTGCGGGGCCTGGGTCATCGACTCCTGGCCACCGGCGACGATGATGTCGAACTCGCCCGCACGGATGAGCTGATCGGCCAGCGCGATCGCATCCAGACCCGAGAGGCAGACCTTGTTGACCGTAAGTGCGGGGACCGAGAGCGGGATGCCCGCCTTGTGCGCTGCCTGCCGTGCCGGGATCTGCCCCGCACCGGCCTGCAGCACCTGGCCCATGATCACGTACTGCACCTGGTCGGGTGACACCCCGGAACGCTCCAACGCCGCCTTGATGGCGACGCCGCCGAGATCGGCTCCGGAGAAGTCCTTCAACGAGCCGAGCAACCGGCCCATCGGCGTACGTGCCCCGTTGACGATGACCGATCCAGCCATGCGGGTGTCCTCCTCGCTGGGCCCGCGCAAGCGAATATGTGGCCACGGGCAGACGCTCCACTGTAACCAGGACGGCGGCTCGTTCGATGTGAACCGTGGCACGGCCGGTCGCCAGTAGTCGCCAGCAACCGGTCGAGGTTGCCAGGATGAGCAGATGGTCTCGATCCGTCGCGCCCAGCCGTCCGACGCGGGCGAGGTGCTCACCGTCCAGCGGGCAGCGTTCGTCACCGAGGCGCAGCTGCATGACGACGTGCACATGGCGCCGCTCACCCAGACGCTGGACGAGGTCCGGGCGACAATAGCGGCAACCACCGTCCTCGTCGCGACCGACGGTCCCCGGATCGTCGGCGCGGTCCGAGCGCTCGCGGCGGGCGACGCCTGGCACATCGGACGGCTTGTGGTCGTACCCGACCTGCAGGGCCGCGGCATCGGGACCGAACTGCTGCGCGAGATCGAACGCCTCGCGCCGCCTGATCTCGACCGGTTCACGGTCGAGACCGGTCCCAAGAGCGAGCCCAACATCCACCTGTACGAGCGGCATGGGTATCGCCAAGTACCCAACGACACCATCCTGATCCGACTCACCAAGCAGCGGGAGCCCGTCTCATGACCACCAGTCTCTTCAGCAAGATCGACCATGTCGGGATCGCGGTGCCCGACATCGACGACGCGATCGCCTTCTACCGCGACACCTTCGGCGTGCTCAGCGTGCACGAGGAGACGAACGAGGAGCAGGGCGTGCGCGAGGCGATGCTGGCCGTGGGCGACGGCTCCACCCGCATCCAGCTGCTCGCCCCGCTCAACGACGACTCGACGATCGCCAAGTTCATCGGACGCAACGGCCCAGGCGTCCAGCAGGTCGCGTACACGGTCGAGGACATCGAGATGGTCAGCGCCACGTTGCGCGAGCGCGGCCTGCGGCTGCTCTACGACTCCCCCAAGCGCGGAACGTCCGACAGCCGGGTCAACTTCGTTCACCCCAAGGACGCGCGCGGCGTGCTCATCGAACTCGTCCAGCCCGCCGCGGACGCGCACTGAGCGAAGTTACCTTCGAGTAACCTTCGTCGCAGCCCCGTTCATCACGAGGAAGGCCAGTTCGTGGACGACATCCGCAACGCGATCCTCAACGACGACCACGCCGCCGTAGCCGATCTGCCGGTACCGGAGAGCTACGAGGGAATGGTCGTGCGCGCCGACGAGGCCGACATGTTCGACGGCCTGGCCACCAAGGACAAGGACCCGCGCAAGAGCCTGCACCTGCAGGAGGTGCCGACGCCCGAACTCGGCCCCGGCGAGGCGATCGTGGCGGTGATGGCCAGCGCCATCAACTACAACACCGTCTGGACGTCGATCTTCGAACCGGTGTCGACGTTCTCGTTCCTCAAGCGTTACGGCAAGACTTCGCAGCTGGCCGCCAAGCATGACCAGCCCTACCACGTGGTCGGCTCGGATCTGTCCGGCGTCGTGCTGCGCACCGGGCCGGGCGTGACGAAGTGGAAAGCCGGCGACGAGGTCGTCGCGCACTGCCTGTCCGTCGAGCTCGAGGATCCACAGGGTCACGACGACACGATGATGGACCCGCAGCAGCGCATCTGGGGCTTCGAGACGAACTTCGGCGGCCTGGCCCAGCTTGCCCTGGTGAAGTCGAACCAGCTGATGCCCAAGGCGGCGCACCTGAGCTGGGAAGAGGCCGCGGCGCCCGGGCTGGTCAACTCCACCGCCTACCGCCAGCTCGTCTCGCACCACGGCGCGAACATGAAACAAGGCGACACCGTGCTCGTCTGGGGGGCGTCGGGCGGCCTCGGTGGCTACGCGACACAGTACGTACTCAACGGCGGCGGAACGCCGATCTGCGTCGTCTCCTCGCCCGAGAAGGCCGAGGTCTGCCGCGCGATGGGTGCCGAGCTGATCATCGACCGTAGTGCCGAGGGGTACGAGTTCTGGAAGGACGGCCAGCAGCAGCCGTCGGAATGGAAGCGCCTGGGCGCCAAGATCCGCGAGCTGACCGGCGGCGAGGACGTGGACATCGTCTACGAACACCCGGGCCGCGAGACCTTCGGCGCGTCGGTGTACGTGACCAAGCGTGGCGGCACCATCGTCACCTGCGCGTCGACGTCGGGCTACATGCACGAGTACGACAACCGGTACCTGTGGATGACCCTCAAACGGATCGTGGGCTCGCACTTCGCCAACTACCGCGAGTCGTGGGAGGCCAACCGGCTGATCACCAAGGGCGCGATCCACCCCACGTTGTCGAGGGTCTACTCGCTGGCCGACACCGGTCAGGCTGCCTACGACGTCCACCGCAACCTGCACCAGGGCAAGGTTGGCGTGCTCTGCCTGGCGCCTGAGGAGGGCCTCGGGGTGCGGGACCCGCAACTGCGGGACAAGCACCTCGAGGCGATCAATCGGTTCCGTAACAGATAGGGGCTCATTGCGGTTCGTCCAACCCCGAAGTGGGACGATGAGCGGTATGAGCGACTCGATGTCCGACCTGCTACCGCTCTACGAGTCGAGCCGCGCCTTCGACACCGCCATGCGTGGCTACGACCGCGAACAGGTCGACCGCGAGGTCAGCCGCCTCGACGACGATGTGCGCATCACCACCGCCGAGCGGGACGCCGCCGCAGCCCGCACGGCCGATCTCGCCGCCCAGCTGGCCAGCATGCACGCCCAGGTCGAGTCGCTGCGCCGCCAACTGCGCACCGCTACCGACTCTGTGAACGTCGACAATGTCGACGAGCGCGTCAAGCACATCTTCAACGCCGCCCGCTCCGATGCCGCTCGGTTGCGGGAGGAGGCGCAGAGCCAGGCCGAGCAACTGCGTAACAGCGCTGGCGACGCCGTTGCCCGCACGCGTGCCGCGGCGCAGGCCGAGGCCGAGCGCCTCGTCGGCGAGGCGACTGCGCGCAAGGCCGAGGCCGACGAGACGTGTCGCCGGCGCATCGCGGAGGCCGAAGCACACAAGGCCGAGGTCGAGAAGTCGCTTGCTGAGGCCGAGGGCCGCACGCGCGCCGAGGACGCGCGGCTGACGGGCGAGGCGGAGGCACTGCGTACGAAGCTCAACACCGAGGCCGCCGACGAGCGTGCGCGTCTGGATGCCGCCGCAACCCGGGCCCGCAGCTTGGCCACCGAGGACTTCGAGATCACCCAGCGGATGCGGCGTACTGCGGCTGCGAGCGAACAGTCGGAGCAGAAGCGTGTGGCCGAGGCCTTCGTGACGAAGACGATGACCGGCGCCCGGGTCGCGGCGCGGCAGTTGATCGCCGATGCCACACACGAGGTCCGCAGGCTGCACGCGTTGCGTGACGAGGCGCACGCACAGCTCGACACGCTCTACGCACGGTTGCGCGCGGCGCTCGACCACTCGCTGGCCGAGACCCCGGCACGGCCCGAGCTGCGCGACACCGGATTGGCAGCGAACCTCGGCGACGACAGCCATCCCCGCCCCGGCGGCTGAGCCCCCCGCCGCTTTCCTTCTTGTGGTTCCAGATGACCACTTCGCTCGCGTCGAACTGGCTATTTGGAACCACCAGAAGCCACGGACGGGGCCTCAGTTGTAGTCGCGGAAGCCCTTGCCGGTCTTGCGTCCCAACCGCCCTGCCGTGACCAGGTGCTCCAGTAACGGTGCCGGGGCGAAACCGGGCTCGCGGAACTCCTGGTACAGCTCGCGCTCGATGGCCAGCGACACGTCGTTGCCGACGACGTCGAGCAGCTCGAACGGACCCATCGGGTAGCCGCAGCCGACCTTCATTGCCGAGTCGATGTCATCAGCGCTCGCGTAGTGCGCCTCGAGCATCTTGATCGCGTCGTTGAGGTACGGGAACAGCAGTGCGTTGACGATGAAGCCCGCCCGGTCGCCGCAGCGCACCGCGTGCTTGCCGATCTTGGCGGTGACGTCCAGGACGGTGGCCTCGACGTCGGGCGACGTGGCCACCGTGGTGACCACCTCGACCAGCTTCATGATCGCGGCCGGGTTGAAGAAGTGCATGCCGATGACCTCGCTGGGCCGCGATGTCGCCACGGCGCATTCGACGACGGGCAGCGATGACGTCGTCGTCGCGAGGACGGTGCCCGGCGCACAGATGTCGTCGAGATTCGCGAACAGCGTCTGCTTGACCGCGAGATCCTCGACCACGGCCTCGACGACCAGCTGCACCGACCCGAGATCGTCCAACGACGTCGAGGCGGTGATACGACGCAGCCCCGCGTCGCGGTCGGCTTCGGACAGCTTGCCGCGCCCGACTGCCTTGTCCAGCGAGCGGGTGATGGTGCCGATCACCTTGTCGGCCTTCTCGCTCGAGCGCGCCACGAAGGTGACGTCGTAACCGGCCTTCGCGAACACCTCGACGATGCCGGTGGCCATCGTGCCCGAGCCGACGACGCCGACCCGCGACACCTCGCGCGCGCCCTCCAGAGCGGCGTTCTTCGGCGGTGTCTGGTCGTCGGTGACGACGGCCGGTGAGTCGGCAGCCTCGTAGGTGTAGAAGCCGCGGCCGGTCTTGCGGCCGAGCAGGCCCGCCGTCATCATCTGCTTGAAGATCGGCTGCGGGGCGTGCAGGCGGTCGCGCGACTGCCCGTACATCGTGTCCAGGATCTCGAACGCGGTGTCGATGCCGATCAGGTCCAGCAGCGCGAGGGGACCCATCGGCAGACCGCAGCCCAGCTTCATCGCGGCGTCGATGTCCTCGCGGGTGGCGTAGCGCGTCTCGTACAGCGAGACCGCGTGATTGAGGTAGCCGAACAGCAGCGCGTTGGCGATGAACCCGGCACGGTCACCGATGGTGACGTCCGTCTTGCCGAGCTGCTGGGCGAAGGCTTCGACGTCCTCGACGACCTCCGGCTCGGTGACGACCGTGCGCACGACCTCAACGAGCTTCATCACCGGCGCAGGGTTGAAGAAGTGCATGCCGACGACCTTGCCGGGACGCCCCGTCGACACCGCGATCTCGGTCACCGACAGCGACGAGGTGTTGCTCGCGAGCACGGTGTCCGGCTTGCAGATGCCGTCGAGCGCTGTGAAGATCGTCCGCTTGAGCGTGAGGTGCTCCGGCACGGCCTCGACGACGAGGTCGACCTCGGCCAGTGCCGACAGGTCGGTGCCGTACGACACGCGCTGGAGCAACGCCTGCTGCTCCTCGGCACTGAGCTTGCCGCGATCGACCGCGCGCGCCGTGGATCCCTCGATGTGCCCGCGGCCGCGCTCCAGCGCGGCCTCGTCCTTGTCGACGGCGATCACTGTCAGGCCGTTGCGGGCGAAGACCTCGACGATCCCCGTACCCATCGTGCCGAGCCCGACCACGCCGACCTGCTGGAACTCCCGAGCCATCTGAACACGTCCTCCACACTGTCGCCGCACGTTGGGCAATCCGCAGAACCCTAGTCTGCCTGGCAGTGCGGCGCCGGTCGGTGCGGGTCAATTCACGCCATAGGATCAGCGCGCAGATCAACCGGAGGGCCGATGCATCGCAGGATCCCGCTCGCCACGGCCGCCGTCGTGCTGCTGGGCTCGCTCGTCCCCGCGTGCTCCAGCGACAGCAACCTGGCCGGTAAGCCGAACACGACGCTGGGCAAGGCGCTGTCCCGCGTGCAGAACACGGCGGACACGCGGCACTACGTCGAGTTCGGGAGCCCGGCCGACTCCTTGCGCGCCAACGGCACAGCATTCGCCGACGGCGGCTACCGGCTGGCCGTCGGGCAGGGCTTGGGCCTGCTGCTTCCGGTGAGCAAGCTCGTCCAGGAAAAGCTCGGCTTCGATCCGCTGAGCGCGGACTACGCGATCACCGCGGGCCGGCCGCCGTCCACCGGCGGGCTCATCTCCGGCGTCAACCTCGGCGGCACCGGACCGAGGCTCGAAGCTCTCGGCGGAAAGCAGATCGACGGTGCGCGCGGCACCACCTACCGCTTCCGGCCCGACCACCGGATCGGGTACGACGACAAGCTCGGCCGGGCGTTCGCCGGCGTGCCCACGGATCTCAACGTGGTGCAGATCGACGGCTCGACCTTCCGCCGCGGATCGGGCAAGGCCGAGGTTGAGCTGACCGACGCGTCGGGCTCCAGCCTGCTCGACGACGGCGCCATGCGCTCGGTCGCCGGCTGCCTCGGCGAACCGCTCGCGGCCGTGCTGACCGACCAGCTGCCCACGCCGCCCGCGCGACTGCCGGCGCAGCGACAGCCCAGGCCTATCACCGGCCTTCAGACGATCGGCGTCGGGCTGAGCGGGAAACGTGGCGCGCAGCCGCTCGAGCAGCTGTGCGTCGTCGCCGACTCGCCGGCACGCGCCAAGGCCATCGGCACCCGGATCGAGAACGCGCTCGCCAACAGCGTCTCCGTACGGGCGAATGTGCGCTGGTCCCAGCTGCTCGAGCGCTCGAAGGTCACGACCACGGGCTCCGTCGTCAACGTGACGGCCTACGCCCGCGGTCAGCAACGCGGCGGGCTGTTGCTGCAGGCGCTGCCGGCGGGTGACCTCCCGGGGCTCAGCGGCTGAAGCGAGCGATCGCCTCAGCCAGCAGCGGGCTACGGGTCGACGCCGCCTGGGCCCACGCCTCGAAGTCGAGCGTGTCGTCGAAGCTGCCGCGCTCGGCGATTCCGACGGCACGTTTCACATCGCGCGCCAGCGACGGGTCGATCTGCGCCCAGCGCGTCGCCGTCGCCAGCGCCACCGCGAACGGGTCGTCGGCGATCTCGCGGACGAGCCCGAGACGCAGCGACTCCTGCGCGTCGAGGGTCTCGCCGTCGAGGATCAGCGACAGGGCCCTCTGGCGACCGAGGGCCTGGGTCAGGAAGTACGTGCAGCCACCGCCCGGGTGCAGGCCGAGCTTGATGAACGTGACGCCGAGGCGAGCTTTGGGCCCGGCGATGCGCACGTCGCAACTCATCGCGAGATTGACGCCGGCACCGACCGCGGCGCCATGCACCGCCGCGATGGTCGGGATCTCCAGGCGGCGCACCCGCAGGAAGCTGTC
>JAABUT010001089.1_pt1 | contig 33787 bp, 34 predicted proteins | sample 5559281 | NCBI WGS metagenome assembly JAABUT01 (sample SAMN10711880, study PRJNA513359) | rock metagenome | isolation source: Antarctica rocks | place: Antarctica: Victoria Land, Ricker Hills nord | collected 2016-01-04 | reverse complement strand
CTTCGCGTCCTTCCGGGTGCCCTCTGGGCAGTATTCGCGGTTCAATTTCCCTTTCTCTGTGGTTAGGCATTTTCCCGTTCGGGAGGGGTAACACATGGCGGTCGCCACGAGGGTACAACGCACAAGTGCAGATGCCAGCCATGATGAATTGGTCGCGCGGACGCGGCGGCGGCGGAAACTTGAGAGCATCCTGATCGACAAGGTGCTGGCGTACAGCTTCCTAACCGTGATGACGATCTTCGCGCTCTTCCCATTCGCGTGGATGTTCAGCACCTCGATCAAGAAGGCGCAGGAGGCGTTTGTCATCCCGCCGCGCTGGATCCCGCACAACCCGACATTCGTGGCGTACCGCGTCCTCTGGGACACGCACGCGGCAAACAACAACAACATCGCGCGGTATTTCCTCAACAGTACGATTGTCAGCCTCGCGACGACGGTGCTGTCGGTGCTGATCGCGGTCCCGGCGGCGTACGCCTTCGCGCGGTTCGTCTTCCCCGGCAAGAACGCCGCCTTCTACCTCATCCTCGGCCGGAACATGTTCCCGCTCGTCGTCTTCCTCGTGCCGCTGTTCCAGTTAATGGCGACGTTGAAGTTGCAGAACAACTACTTCGGCCTGACGCTCGCGTACCTCACCTTCTCGCTGCCGCTCGCGATCTGGCTGCTCAAGGGGTTCTTCGACAACATCCCCGCCGAACTGGAGAAGGCGGCGCGGATCGACGGCTGTACGCGCTTCGGCGCGTTCATCCGTGTCATCCTGCCCCTCGCGACACCGGGCATCGTGGCGACGGCGATCTACTCCTTCATCGGCGCGTGGAACGAGTACATCTTCGCCAGCACGCTAACAAGCAACCCGAACCTGCGCACGCTCCCCGTCGGGCAGGCCTACTTCCTCTCGGAGAACAACTCGCAGTGGGCCGCGCTGATGGCGGTCTCGCTCGTCATCAGCATCCCCGTCGTCGTCTTCTTCCTCATGCTGCAACGCTTCTTCATCCGTGCGCTCACCGAGGGTGCCGTCAAGGGATAGGACTAAGGACTGAGGACTGAGGACTAAGTGAATCCGTTCCCTACTCAGTCCTTAGTCCTTAGTCCTTAGTCCTACGAATAAGGAGTCATAGATGGCGGAAGTGGTATTGACGGATTTGGTGAAGTCGTACGGGGGCGTGACCGCCGTCGACAACATCTCGCTCACGATTGAGGACGGCGAGTTCGTGACGCTCGTCGGGCCATCCGGCTGCGGCAAGAGCACCACGCTCAACCTGATCGCCGGCCTGCTGGAAATCACCGACGGCACCATCGCCATCGGTGGCCGCGTGGTCAACGACCTCGACCCGAAGGATCGCGACATCGCGATGGTCTTCCAGAACTACGCCCTCTACCCGCACAAGACCGTCTACGAGAACCTCGCCTTCCCGCTGAAGATGCGCGGCGAGAAGAAGGATGAGGTTGAGCGCAAGGTGCGGGCGGCGGCGGAGAGCCTCGGCATTAAAGAACTGCTGGACCGGCGACCGCGCGAACTCTCCGGCGGTCAGCAGCAGCGCGTCGCCCTCGGGCGAGCGGTGGTGCGGGACCCGCAGGTCTTCCTGATGGACGAGCCACTCTCCAACCTCGACGCCAAGCTGCGCGTGCAGACCCGCGCGGAGATTAAGCGCCTCCACCGCGACCTGAACGCCACGATGGTCTACGTCACGCACGACCAACTCGAAGCGATGACGATGAGCGACCGCGTGGCGGTGATGGGCGGCGGGCAGGTGCACCAGTACGGCACGCCCTTGGAGGTCTTCGACTCCCCGGCGGACCTCTTCGTCGCCTCGTTCATCGGCTCCCCCGCGATGAACATCGTGCGCGGCACGCTCCAGCAGACCGACGGCGCGCCGTCCGTGCGGGTCGGCTCCAGCCGGTGGCCACTGTCGCAGCGGTTGTACGCCGCCGCGCAGGCGATGAAGGCGGGGCCGGAGGTCGCATACGGCATCCGGCACCGCGACCTCGACGTGAGCCGGACGGAGACGCCCGATAGCGTGCGCGGCATCGTCTACGCCGTCGAGCCGACGGGCGACATCACCTTCGTTCATGTGCGCGTGGCGGGCGACGCGGTGATCGCCAGCGTCGAGCCGGACGTGACCTTTGCGCCGGACGAGGATGTCTGGGTGACGCCGAACATGGATCGGATCTACTTCTTTGACGCCGTCTCCGGCCTGGCGATCCGCGACAAGATCCGCTCCCCCGGCGAAATTGCCCGCGCCAGCTTCGCGAGCGAGGCGATGGCTATTGAGGACATGCCCGTCGATATCTCGATTCCTTCGGTAACAGGGGAGTAGTCGCCCCTCTTCCGTCAGTGATAGCGTACTCACACAACTGAGAACCAAAAACCGAGAACCGAGAACCGAGAAAGGACACGGCAGACCGGATGACGGTGAAGATCGAGGGCGTCTCGGAATTAACCTTGCAGGTCACGGACCTCGATGCGTCGGAGCGGTGGTACACGGAGAATCTCGGCCTCCCCGTTGTCGGGCGGCAACCGGAGCAGGGCTTTGTCTGGCTCAAGGCGGGCGAATGGACCCGGCTTGGCCTCTGGCTCCCCGGCGAGCGGGAGTTCGGCGACCAACCCGGCACGCACGTCCATTTCGCGATGCGCGTGCACCGCGAAGACCTCCCGAAACTCGCGGATGAATTGCGTAACAAGGGTGTATCGGTCGAAGGCCCCGTGCACCACGATGGCAAGGACAGCAGCATCTACATCAAGGACCCGGACAGCCACCTGATTGAATTCTTCGACTACGAACCGCAGCAGGATCAGCCCGACGGGAATACGAAGTAGCGAGTACTGAGTACTGAGTACTGAGTAAAGAATACATCCCACTCAGTACTCAGTACTCGTCACTTTGTGGGGAAGGGCGCTTCGTCCTCGTCGAGGATTTGCGCGCCGAAGAGGTTGGCCATGCGCTGGATGTGCGCCTCGTCGTCATCGGCAGCGGGCGGCGCGACTTCGGCATTGGCAGTGCTCGTGCCGTTCGTCGCGCGTACTGGCTCGGCAGCCGCGACGATGGGGGCGATAGGTTGCTGCGGCGCGGGCGGGGCTTGCATCGGGGTCGGCGCGGGCACCGAGCGGAGGGGGCGACCGTTGCCGTTGGCGCGGTCAACGGGGCGATCCCCCACCAGTTCAGCCGTGACGCGCACCGGTTGCCCGACGATCTGCCCGATCACCTTTTCGAGCAGCAGTCGCGTCTCATCCTCGCTGATGTGCTTGAAGTGGAACGCGCCCGTCGTCCGCAACACGATCAGATTGCCGCGCACCTCGGCGGGGTCAACATCGAGCAGGACGCTGAACGTCTTCGTGCGCCCCTCCATCTTCACGCCCTGCTTGACGCGGTTCCAGACCTCGTGCAACTGCTCGACTGTCAGCGTGCCGCTCGCGGCGGGCGTCTCCGCTGGCGATGGCGCGGGCGGTGCGGGTTCGGCGGGCGGCGCGGCGCGATCCGGGCGGAAGCGATCCGGGCGGAGCGCGACGGGCGGCGCCGCGTCGTTCATCGGCGGCGGGGCAGGTGGGCGCGATGGTCGCGCCTCCATCATCGGCGCGGGCGCGATGGACGATACCGCGTGCAGCGGCGGCGGCGCGATGTCTGCGGGAGCACGCTGGACGACGGGCGCGGGTCGAATGCCCTGCCCGGTGCGCATCAGAACGGCATCGACCAGCGCCAGTTCCAGCGGCAGGTGGCCGTACGCCGTGTGCTTCAGGCGGAACTCAACCTGGCTAAAGACCTTCGTGATGTATGCGACATCGGCGGGCGCGAACTGCCCAGTGCGCTCGTGGATTGCCGCGTCCGCGATCTCGCTCGCGTTCGGCACCGCGTACGCCGCGTACAGGAGCGCGCGGAGGGCGGCGACGATCTGCCCCGCCAGCACCCCCGGCTCGACGCCCGCCTCCGTCGCGGCGTTGATCGCGGCGATGCCCGCGCCAACGTCGTTCGCGGCGAGCGCGTCGATGATCGCCAGCACGCGCTCATTCGACCCCGCGCCGAGCACATCGCGCACCGTCTCCAGCGTGATGCCGTCGCCCGTCCCGCCGTACGACGCAAGCGTGTCGAGCAGGCTGAGCGCGTCGCGCATCGACCCCGTCGCCTGCCGTGCGATGGCGGCGAGGGCGTCGTCGCTGGCGGTCAACCCCTCCCGCTCGCAGATGCGGCGCATCAGCCCGACCATCGTCTCCACGGGAAAGCGGTGAAATTCGAACTGCTGGCAGCGCGACGCGACGGTATCGAGCAGCTTCTCCGGCTCCGTCGTGCAGAGGACGAACTTCGCGTGCGCGGGCGGCTCCTCCAGCGTCTTCAGGAAGGCGTTCCACGCGGGCGGCGTCAGTTGGTGGCACTCGTCGATGATGTAGAAGCGGTAGCGCAACTGCGCCGGCTGGTACTGCACCGTGTCGCGCAACTGGCGGATCTCGTCGATGCCGCGATTGGAGGCGGCGTCGATCTCGATCAGGTCCATCGTCCGCCCCTCGTTGATGGCGCGGCAGGAGTCGCAGGCGTTGCAAGGGCGTCGGTCCGGGTCCGGGTTGAGGCAATTGGCGGCCTTCGCGAGCAGGCGGGCGGTACTCGTCTTGCCCGTCCCGCGCGGGCCGGAGAAGAGATAGGCGTGCGCGAGCCGCCCCTGCCGGATCTGGCTCTTCAGCGTGCGGGTGATGTGCTCCTGCCCAACGAATTCGGCCCCGTCGAACGAGGTGGGGCGATACACGCGGTAGAGCGTCTGCACAGCGGGTTTCTCGGCGTCCATACTGCCTCTCGGTCTCTCAATCCTGTGAACACATGGGTGTTCGTATAGGCCCCAGTATCGCCGAACGCGCGCGGGCGGGCAACCGGATCGAGGGGCCAATCGAAGGGCCAATCGAGGGGCCGATTGAACCGCATCTGCCCGGAGGGCGCCCGGCAGAGAACGCAGAGAAACACAGAGGAGGGAAGGAGGAAAGAAAGAGAAGCCCTGTACGGAAATACACCTTTCCCCTCCTATTTTTCCTCTTCCCGTCTCTGCGTCCTCTGCGCCTCTGCGGTTCAATCGGTTTCCGTTCCCCGTCGTTGTATGATGGTCGCGACGGGGAGCGGCGGTGCGGCAGGCAAGGGGGATGTGTGACGCAGTGGCGGCGGAACCTGGCGGCGATCTGGACCGCGCAGATGCTCGCGATTGTCGGGTTCAACACGCGCGCGCCGTTCTTCGTCTTCTTCCTGCGGGACGATCTCGGCGTCCACTCGACACGCGCCCTGACGATCTGGTCCGGCGTGCTGAACTCGGCGGGCGCATTGACGATGATGATCGCCGCGCCGATCTGGGGCGTGATCGCCGATCGCTACGGGCGCAAACCGATGGTGATGCGCGCGATGGGCTGCGGCTTCCTGCTCGCCGTCCTCTCGTCGTTCGCTCAGCACCCGTGGCACGTCCTCCTCCTGCGGATGCTCGAAGGGGCGACGCTCGGCACCGTCTCGGCCTCCGTCGCCTTTGTCGCCAGTTCGGTGCCGAAGGACCGGCTCGGCTTCAGCCTCGGCCTGATGCAGATGGCGGTCTTCTCCGGCGCGTCGATTGGCCCATTCGTCGGCGGTTTCCTCGCGGATCAACTCGGCTACCGGCACACGCTCTGGCTCTCCGGCAGCCTGCTCGGCCTCGGCGCGCTCGTCGTGCTCTTCTTCGCGCGCGAGAACTTCGTCCCACGGTCGGCAACGCAGGCCAAGCCGCCATCGTTCCTCGCGACGACGCGCGGGCACCTGCACAACAAACTGCTCCTTGTGCTGATCGCCGTGCCGATGCTCGAACAAACCGCCAACCAGTCCGTCTCCCCGATTGTGCCGCTCTTCGTGCGCCACCTCGTCGGGGAAGGCGCGACGAACCTCGCCTCGATCACCGGGCTGATGCTCGGGTTGGGCGGCATCGCGGGGGCGATCTCCGCGATTGTGCTCGGGCGGCTTTCCGACCGCAGCAAGCCGAAGTACGTCCTGCTCGCCTGCTTAATCATCGGCGGCCTCGCCTACTTCCCGCAGGGCCTCGCCCCGACCATCGTCGTGCTGATCGCTTTTCGCATCGTCTTCGGCCTGACAACGGGCGGCGTCGGCCCGACGACGAATACGCTGATCGCGGAGATCACGCCGCCGGAGCAGCGCGGCTCGGTCTACGGCCTGCTCGCCGCCTCGACCTCGGCAGGCGGGCTGATTGGCCCGCTCGGCGCGTCCACCCTCGCCGCCGTGACGAGCCTGCGCGTCCCCTTCTTCCTCACCGGGGCGATGCTCCTGCTCGCCGCCGTCTGGGTCTGGCGTGCCGTCCCCCTCACCATCACCAATCCAGCACAACTGGGCGAGCCGGTCCCCGTCGCGCAACCCCAGACCGCCGCGCACCGTCCGTAGAAGCAGACTTGCGAGCGTAAAGGGGGCATCGTGGCAGAATCGCACATCGTCCGGGTCGAGTGGGGCGTACTGGCGGGGCGGCGACCGCGCAACGCAGGGAGCAACGCGCGGCGCGGGGAGCACGGCATCACCGTCCGGGTCCCCATCACCCGCCTGACGACCGATGACGGCGCGCAAGGCTTCGGTGTCGCTCGTGTCGGCGACCGGGACGATGCCGCCGCGCTCGTCGGCACGCCGCTCGCCGACCTCTTCGCGCCCGAACGCGGCGTGACGGATCGCTGGCTGCCGTGGGAGTACGCCATCTGGGACCTGATGGCGAAGCGTGCGAACGCGCCCGTCTACACGCTCGCGGCGGCGGTCAATGGTCGGGGTCGGACGCCGCCCGCGCCGTACCGCGTGCCCTGCTACGACACCTCGCTCTACTTCGACGATCTCCACCTGACCAGAGACGACGAAGCCGCCGCGCTGCTCGCCGCCGAGGCGCGGGAGGGGTACGAGCGCGGGCACCGCGCCTTCAAGATCAAGGTCGGGCGCGGCGCGCGGTACATGCCAATCGAGGAGGGGACGCGACGGGACATTGCCATCGTTCGCGCCGTGCGGGCGGCGGTGGGTCCCGGTTTGCCGATCCTGCTGGACGCGAACAACGGCTACACGCTCAACCTGACGAAGCGCGTCCTCGCGGAGACGGCGGATTGCGGCATCTTCTGGATGGAGGAGCCGTTCCATGAGGATCCGCTGCTGTACGAGGACCTCCGTGCATGGCTGGAGCGCGAGGGGCTGCCCATCTTGATCGCGGACGGCGAGGGCGACGCCTCATCCCACCTGCTCGACTGGGCGCGCGACGGCATCGTGGACGTGGTTCAGTACGACATCTTCGGCCACGGCTTCACGCGCTGGCTCAGGACGGGCAAGCAACTTGACGGCTGGAACGCCCGGAGTGCGCCGCACCATTACGGCGGTCACATCGGCAACTACACCGCCGCGCACCTCGCCGGGGCAATCGCGGGGTTCACCTACGTCGAATGGGACGAGGTGACAACGCCCGGCCTCGACGCGCCCGGCTACATCGTCCGCGACGGCTGGGTCGAAGCGCCCGACACGCCGGGTTTCGGTTTGACGCTCGATGAGGCGGCATTCCGCCGGGCGGTGGAGACGGCGGGATATGACCTCGCGAAGTAGGGCGGGGCGGGATGGGGAACCTCACCCCCAGCCCTGCCCCTCCTTCGTCGTCACCGTTGCCTTTGCTTCGGTGTCTTACTGCTGTAACGCGAAGAAGTAGGATGGATCCCCGGTTTTGTACAGGCCATACCAGGCTTCCAATGTTCGGGCGTCGTAGACTTCCAGCCGCTTGAAGATCTGGTAGGCGAAATCGACGGGCGCGGTCGCGCTGGCGGTGATGAGGTTGCCGTCCGTCACCGCCGCCTCGTCCTGATAGAGCGCTGCACCCCGATAGCCCGTCGCGCGCAAGTACTCCGGCGCGTTGCTCGTATGACGATGTGCGTCCAGTATGCCCGCGCGGGCAAGGCCTGCCGTCGCGCCGCAGATCGCCGCGACCGGCACGCCCGCTGCGAGGAAGGCCCGCGCCTTCGCGATTGCCTCGGTGTTCTTGCCCGCATCCCATGTATCGCTGCCAGGCAGAATCAGCATCGCGCTCTGTGAGGCGTCGAGATCATCGAGGGCCATGTCGGGCATGATCGTGACGCCACCCATCGTGCGCACCGGCTCCCTGCTCACGCCGACAGTGACCACCCGATAGCGCCCCGGCTGCGCCTGCCACTGCGGGTTATTGATGCCGGCGATCGCGTATCCCGTTTCCCAGTCTGCGAGTGTATCCAAGACGAAGAGATGTACCGTCTGTCGCTCCATCTGAAACTCCTTTCGTCGCGCCTTCATGCGCTCGTCGTGCAGTTTTGCGGTCCGATTCGATCCGCTCTCTTGAGTATATCTCTCATAGAGGGCATAATCAGTCCTATTAAGATGATGGTGGTCGCACTCTTTCGCAAAGGGGAATTCGGCAGATGTATCACCCGACGACGCGCGTGCTCGCCGTACTGGAACTGCTCCAGGCACATCCCATACTGAGCGGCGCCGCGCTTGCGGAGCGGCTGGAGATCGACCGGCGGACGCTGCGCCGCTATATCGAGATCCTGCAGGACCTCGGCATCCCGATCGAGGGGGAACGAGGGCGGTACGGCGGCTACCGGCTGCGCCCCGGCTTCAAGCTGCCGCCGCTGATGTTCACAGAGGATGAGGCGCTGGCGCTCACCCTCGGCTTGATGGCGGCGCGCCGACTTGGCCTCGCCACCGCCGCCCCGGCCATCGAAGGGGCGCTCGCCAAAGTAGAACGGGTGCTGCCCGATGCGCTGCGGGAGCGGGTCAAGGCGGTGCAGGAAACGCTCACGTTCACGCCACTCCCGCCCGCAGAGCCACCGGCCAGTGGGACGGTGCTTGTTATCAGTGCTGCGGCGCGGGAGTGGCGGCAGGTCCGGATGCGCTACCGCTCATGGCGCGGTGAGGAGAGCGAGCGGACCTGCGACCCCTATGGCGTCGTCCACCACGCCGGTCGGTGGTATCTCGTCGGTTGGGACCATCTGCGGAAGGCGATCCGGGTGTTCCGCATGGATCGCGTGGGCGATGTGGCACTGCGTCAGGAGACATTCGTCCGCCCCGCAGACTTCGACAGCGTGCAATACGTGCTGCGCTCGCTGGCGAGCGTCCCCTACCGGTGGACAGTCGAGGTGATGCTCGAAACCACGCTGGAGGAGGCGCAACGGCGAATACCGGCATCGCTCGCCCTGTTCGAGCAGACAGAAGGCGGCGTCCTACTGCGCGTTCGGGCGGCGCGTCTCGACGGGATGGCGCGCATGCTCGTCGGGCTGGGCTGTCCATTCATCGTTCGCCGGCCCACGGAGTTGAAAGCGACGTTGCGCGATCTCGCGGCGGAAATTGCGAATCAGGCGGAACGAACGACGGCGTAACGATCACCGAATCCAGCGACCCGGCCTGTCTCTCACGCGATTCAGGCGATCGCGAACGTCACATCGCCCATGATGTAGTCGTCGCTGCCGTCGAGGGCGGTGTTCCACATCACCATGTACCACCCGCTCAGCAGGTTCGGCCCGAGGGTGACGGTGATGCGCCGGGGGTCATCAGGGTTCACTTTGATGCCCGTGGAGACGACGGTGCCGTTCTCATCGTGTACGTAACCGCCCGTCATGGTCGGATTCATCGGCTTGCTGAAGATCAGCGTAATCTGCTGCGGCGCGGTGATGACGGTCGTGCCGCTTGGTGGCACGGAACCGACGAACTCCGGTGGATTCGCCGCAGCGGCGGGCGCCCCGCCCGTCATGCAGAGCACGAGCAGCAGCATCGCCGCAGTAAAGACCCGGCCGCCATGCCGCATGCGCATCATCTACCCCTTCATTTCCACGCCTGACGACCATGCGCGGTATCGCGTTACACACATAGTATACGGCACGACCGTCGCTCCCGGATGTATCGCAGGAGACGGCACGGTTTAGGGCGTATTCAAAGTCGTCATGTCGGGGAATCTTACCCCCCCTCTGGGCAGCAGGGGGTTAGAACTCCTCGGCGCAACGTCGAGCATATACACCTGATGCAAACATGAGACAGTAATGGGAGGACAAGGTCAACGTCACTGCGAATTCGCCGTCGTTGGAATGCTGGCACGCTTCGTGTGACAATGTGGGGAGATGGTCCTAACCCCCCGTGCCGCCCAGAGGGCGATTCCCCCGTATTGCTCCCCTCTCCGCTTCAGGAAGGAGTTGGGGGAGGGGCCTCCGAGGCCCGTGTGAGAGAGGAGAACGATACCTGTGACGGGACATGACATCATCGTTGTTGGCGCATCCGCCGGTGGGGTGGAGGCGTTGCGGACTCTCGTGGCGTCGCTCCCAGGCGATCTCCCCGCCGCGCTCTTTGTTGTGCTACATGTCCCGGCGGACGGACACAGCGCGTTACCCGAAATTCTGATGCACGCCGGGAGGTTGTCGGCGTCGCACCCGCAGGATGGCGACCCGATCACCCACGGACATATCTACATCGCCCCGCCCGATTACCACCTGCTCGTCGAGCTGGGCCATGTGCGCGTCGTTCGTGGCCCGCGCGAGAACCGCCACCGCCCCGCCGTGGACCCGCTCTTTCGCAGCGCGGCGCGGGCGTACGGGCCGCGCGTCGTCGGCATCGTCCTCTCCGGAATGCTCGACGACGGCACCGCAGGCCTGCGCGCGATCTGGGAGCGCGGGGGCGTGGGGCTGGTCCAGTCACCGGACGACGCGCTCTTCGAGGGGATGCCATTGAGCGCGATCATGAACGACCACCCGAAGGCGGTCCTGCCCGTCGCGGCAATCGGGCCGGAGCTTGTGCGCCTCGCGCATGAGCCGGTGCCGGATGCGGCGAGTGCAACGGAAGCCGCGCCCTCAAAGACGCTCGAGATGGAGACGCATGTAGCGGCATTCGATATGGACGCAATCGAGGACCCCGACAAACCCGGCAAGCCATCCGTCTACGGCTACCCGGAGTGCGGCGGCGTGTTGTGGGAACTCGCCGATGCTCAGGTGCTGCGGTACCGCTGCCGCGTCGGGCATGCCTACACGGCGGAAAGCCTGCTCGCGGATCAGTCCCAAAGACTGGAGGACGCGCTCTGGGCAGCGACGCGCGGATTGGAGGAGAAGGCCGCGCTCTCGCATCGCCTCGGCGCGCGGGCGCGAGATAGCGGCCACATCCTTCTGGCCGATCGCTACGCGCAGCAGGAGCGCGACGCGCGCACACGCGGCGGTGATCCAGCGCGTCATTCTGCAAGGTGGTGGATTTTCCCTAACCCCCCAACCCCCTTCCCTCCGAGGGAAGGGGGAGGAGAATTGGGATCGGCTCGTTTCTGATGAATACGGCACGCTGTTTGATGCAAGTCACCCCTTCCCCCGTGAGGAAGGGGCCGGGGGTTAGGGCTTATCCCAGTAGTCGGGTGATTTTTCCGAGGAGTGCATCGATTGCGAATGGCTTTTCCAGCGTGTCATAGCGGGCGGAGGACAGTTCATCGGTGCGCGTGCGGATCGCGCCGACATCCGCCGAGCAGACGAGAACCGGGATTTGCGCGGTCGTGTCATCGGCGCGAATCTGCCGGAGAATATCCCACCCGGTCTCCTGCCGCTCCATCCAGAGATCGAGGATAACGAGGTCGGGCTGTTCCCGCTGTACGAGGGTATGCGCGCTCGCCCCGTGGGTGTCGCTCACCGCTCGGTACCCCTCGTCGTCGAGCAGTTGCCGCAGAAAGGAAACGATGGCGGCGTTGTCGTCGATAATCGCGATCATTTGCTCGTGCATCGGGCACCCCAGAGTGTACGTACATAGTTGGCGTGGCGCTCCATCTGTCCGCGTTGCACACAGTCTATGCATGAACGTGGTACTCTGCAAGGGGATTGCTCTTTTAGCACTATAAAAATGCCATCCGCTGGCACGGAATGTGGCCATGGCATTCCGCACACGCAAGGAGTGGCGGGGATGGAGAAGATCGTCTCTCAAATACTGGTTCGGACACGGAGCGAAGCCACCTACACGCGGGAGCGCCAGCGGGTCAACCGGGAGCGATTCCGCGCCTACTACGGGGACTTTCAGCGCGCGCGCGATGAGCGGGATTTCCGCCGTGCCTCGGAGGTTGTGCGAGACGCACTGAGCATTTCCAATGACACCGTGCGCCTCGTGCGGAAGATGGAGCGCATCCGGTCGCGCCTCATCGTGCTGCGGGCCGACACGGCGTCCGAAGCGCGCGTTGCAGTTCCCAATGATGGGTTCGACGTCATGGTGGATGGCTGAAGCCTACGCTGCCAATGAGGCAGCGAGGAGAGATCCAGATTGCTGCCCACAGCCAGAGAGGTGTACTCCTATTCCGGAATCTGTCCCCTTGCCACTTGATCGATGAAAACTTCACTGCAATCAAAGCACAAATATATTCTCGATAGTGATTGCAGTGGCACTAGTCATGCATGTGGATGGGCCAGGGGTAAGAGTAGTCTCCATACAATTACAGATTAGGAAAGGATTGCGGGTGGCACATCCGGTCGTCGCGATGGTGGAGGATGATTCGGCAACGATCACGGTGATCACGGATCTCCTGATTACTGAAGGGTTTCTGACGTTCCACTGGCGGCAGGGGAACGGCGCGCACGAACTGATTAAGGAGCGGCAGCCGCAGGCCGTGATCCTCGATATTCGCCTCGAATACTAGCGGGCGGGGAGCGACGTGCTGGACCACCTGCGCGACGACCCCGCGACGCGGGCGATCCCGGTGATGATTTGCTCGTCCGACGCACCCTTCCTCGCGACACAGGCGAGGCGCCATCTCGTGATGCAGAAGCCGGTGGAGCCGCGCGCCCTGCTCTCGCTGATCGCGAGGGTCGTCGGGCCACCGCCGCCGAAGCCAACGTCGAAACGTCGTGAACGGGATCAGTCGGCGTGACTCGCCCGACGCTCCACCATGGGAAAGGCGCACCAGTATGCCCAGTAAGCGAATCGTCGTCATCAACGATAACGCTGTCTTTCTCGATTTCATGCAGGAGTTGCTGAGCCAGGAAGGGTACGAGACGATTACCTGGCGTGCCGCCGACACCGCACACGCGATAGTCGCGCGTGAGATGCCGGACCTCATCATCCTCGACATCCGCATGGAGCGGCCGGATTCCGGCCTGATCATCCTCGAACTGCTCCGGCTCGACCCGAAGACGACGGAGATCCCGGTGATTATCTGCTCGGCGGATCTCGCCTTTCTCCGCCAGCAGGTGGATCACCTCCGCACATTGCGCTGCGACGTGCAGGAGAAGCCTTTCCGCCTCGATGACCTGCTCGGAAAAGTGACGGCATTCATCGGCCCCGCCGAGGGCGTGGAGCGATAGCAGTGAGCGGGTGAGGAAGCGTCACGGCCCATCCAGCAGGATCGCGGTGCCGTCCGTCGTGATGGCGACAATCCGCTCGCCGTCACGCTCCACAGTGCCCCCGCCTTCGAGATGGATCATCGTGCCCCGGCGGTGCGGCTCGACCGCCGCGATGCGCCAGACCATATGCAACACATCCCCGGCGAGCACCGGCGCGCGGAAGCGGATGCCCCACGTCCGCCCGAGCGAGTGCGCCCGGTCGGTGATCCGCGACGCACCGAAGCCCATCACCAGCCCTGCGATGTGCGCGCCGGACGCGACGAGCGCGCCGAACTCCGGCGACGCGCGGTGGTGCACCGGGTTCGTGTCGCCGAGCAGCGTCGCCATCAGGGGGATATTCTCCGCCGTGAACACGAATTCACCCTCGAATGTCTCCCCGACCGCGAAGGGGGAAGTGGTGGCTGAATCGTTTTGGTCACTCATCGTCGATCCATCATCTGATAAACCGTACCCGACAGAGACCGCCCGCCGCGATGGCATCGAACTCATGGTGATCCGATGTTGCTACTTCGCCGCCGACGAGATTTGCAAGGGCTATGGCGATGCAGTCGGCAAGCGAAACCTTGTTGGTGGCCTTATATCTACCGACTTGCTGCCAAAATGCACGATCCATGTCTTCCCTCACGAGAATCCCAAGATTCTCGAGGTCCGCAATGGCCGACTTTGCTGTCGCTTCATCGGAGGACCGAAAGAAATCGTAATACACTTCGCAAAGATTGATGGCATGGGCGATACAGCGATCCGTCTCACTCATGAGTAAATGCCTCAACGAGACCAGCGCCAGATTCATTGCGGAGGAACGCGATCATCGCGCTTGCATCGAGGATGACGATCACGACCGGCGGTCTTCGCGCGCTATTTCTTCTCGCTTCGATTGTATGAATGCGTCGCTGCTCGTCGGGATGGGCGCGTATTTACCCCGGACGGCCCGAACGTGCGCGATTCTCTCGCGCCTTGTCAGCGCTCGATTGTGAAGTGTCGCGTCTCGCGAATGCTCAGCCTGAGGAAGGGTTGCCACCGATTCGAGCGGTTCCGATTGTGCGTCGGTAGTCATCGTCATCACCTCGTTGCGTCTTCACTATCACCCTGCCAGTCTCTCATCCCCTTGTCATTATAAGACGACATCTGGAAGAGTATCTATCCCGCCCACTCGCGGGCAGCGGGAGTGCTGGGGACGGGGCCGCCGCCCGCGTCGAGCCAGCCCTGCCCGGCGAGGGCCTCATTGCCGACGAGGCCGAGCCAGACGGCGTCGCCGTGCAACTCCAGCCTGCCCCGCTCGAAGTACTGCGAGGTGAACCCGTTCTCGGTCACGACGCTGGTGCGCGGGAGGCCGAAGAAGGCGAGGCCGCCCGCCTGCTGCCACATCGCGCGGAAGGGCTGCGCGACCGCGTGTCCAACTGCGGGGAACCAGAAGGCGTCCGGGTTTGCGGGGGCGGCTTCCGGGGCGGCAGGGCCGCTCGCCGTGCCGGTCTTCGGGTCGAGCCAGCCCTTCGCTTGCAGGACGCTCGCGACGATCAAATCTGCATCGACGTGCGCGGGCTGTCCGTTCGCGGCGACGCGGGCAACCAGCCTGCCGCGCTCGAAGTCCTGCGTGCGATACCAGAGGCCGTCTGCCGGGTCACGCCGCGCGTACTCTGCCGTGCGCGGCAGGCCGAGCGTCGTCACCCCGCCGAGGCGCTCCCACGCGGCGCGGAATTCGCTCTGGATCACATGCCCGGTCTGCGGGAAGACGAGCGTCCCCGGCCCGGTCGGGGCCGTCGCCGCGACGGCTTTCGGGAATGTCTTGTACGCACTGTAGTACGGCTCTTTGGGCACGAACCGCGTGCCCGCGTCGATGCTCCGCCCGGTGCCGTAGATCGGTATTTCGGTTCCGAGGAGGCCGTAGTGCTCACCCGTCCAGTCGTGGAGCATGTGCAGGTTCGCGACCTCGATGTAGTCCTGCTGGAGGAGCCACGGCAAGCCCTGCTTGAGGAAGGCCGCCTGCTGATCGGGCGTCGTCTCCCAGCCATACTCGGTGATCCAGAGCTTCTTGCTCGCGTCGCCCGCGTCCACCATCCGCTTGCGGACGGCCTGGATCGGCTCTGGGATGATGGCGGCGACCTGTCCGTTCGCGCTCGGCTTCATGATCGAGCCGTACGGGTGGAAGGAGATCGCGTCCCACGGACGTTTGCTCGGGCCGTTCGTGTTATCGCTCACGCCGTAGAGCCAGTCGATGTAGAAGACGCCCGCCAGCGTGTTCGCCGCGACGACCGCGCCAGGGTTCACGGTGTGAATTTCGTCGTAGAACGGGCGGAGCCAGCGGAGGTAATCGGCCACTTCGTGGCCCATGTACGTCCACAACTCCGGCTCGTTCCAGAACTCCCACAGGCGGATGAAGGGATAGCGCGCGGCGATGGTGCGGACGGCGGCGCGGAATTGCGGCTCCGCGTCCGGCCGGATGCCGCAAGTGAGGCGCTCCTTGTCGAACTCCTGCTGCGCCTTCGCGCAGGCGGCAGGGTCCGGGCTGGCCCACGCGGGCGCGGCGACGAACGACGCGACGACTTCGATCCCCTCGGCAGCGAGGCGGTTCAGGACGCGGTCGAACTGCGCGAAGTCGTACTGCCCCGGCTGCGCCTCGAACGTCTTCCAGTCGAGCGAGAGGCGGACATTCGTGATGCCGAGTTGGTGGTAGTACGCCATGAACTCGTCGAGGTGCGAATCGAGCCACCACATATGCCCCGCGATGCCGAACTTCAGCCGGTTCGCGTCCGGCGCGTGCCAGACGGGGAAGGACTGAGGGTTCGGAACGGAGGTGTCGGCCCCCTGAACATGCGTTGTCGAGCAGGCTTGCGTGATGAGGAGGAGCACGAGCAGGGATGCGGCCATACCTCGCCAGATTCGCTGTTGTGGTTCGATCACCGGAATGCCTTTCAGAGAGCCAATAGGGAGGGGCAATACATTGGGCGAAATCGCGCGTCCACAGTATTGAACGGAGGAACGGGCGAAACGTTGCGGGGGTGCGAAAGAGCGCGCACAAAAACGGCGGTACGCCATTGTGCCGCCGCCCGGTGTGTGTCGCGTGAGGGTGCGCTAGCGCATCGTCTGCCGGGACACCTAACCCGCCTGCTTGCCCTGTGTCTCTTCGGCCTACATCGCCTTTTCATCGGCCTACTCCCTGATTCGTTCTGCCCGCTGCTCGCTGCTCTCACTCGTATATCGGCTCGCCGGAGCGGACGAGTTTCAGCACTGCGTGGGTTTGCTTCTCCAGCAGGGCGGGCGAATCGGCCTCGACATTCAGGCGCAGGAGCGGCTGGGTGTTCGAGGGGCGGAGGTTGAACCACCAGTCGGGGAAGTTGACGGTCAGGCCATCGAGGTGATCGAGGTGCGCGCCGGACTGGTCGCGGAAATGCGCCTGGACCTTCCGCTCCGTCGCGTGCACATCCCCGACCTCAGAGTTGATCTCACCGGAGCGGACACGATGGTCGAGCGGCGCGAGGGCCGCCGAGAGCGGAACGTTCTCGACGGAGAGCGCGTCCAGTGCGGAGAGCAGGGCGATCAGGCCGCTGTCCGCGTACCAGTTGTCGCGGAAGTAGAAGTGGCCGGAGTGCTCGCCGCCGAAGATCGCATCCTGCTCGCGCATTACCTGCTTGATGAAGGAGTGGCCAACGCGCGCGCGCACCGGCCTGCCGCCCGCCTTCTCAATCGCCTCCGGCACCCCGCGCGAGCAGATGAGATTGTAGACAATTGCTGCGCCGGGGTGGTGCCGCAGCAGGGAGGTGGCGACGAGCGCGGTCGTCATATCTCCACCGACGAACGCGCCCTTCTCGGTGACGAGGAACATCCGGTCTGCGTCGCCGTCGAATGCCGCGCCGAGGTCCGCGCCCTCCGCGACGACGCGCGCCTTCAGGTCAGCGATATTCTCCTGCTCCAGCGGGTTCGCGTCATGGTTGGGGAAGGTGCCGTCCAGCTCGAAGAACATCGGGATGAGCGTCACCTGCGGCAGCTTGGCGAAGACGCGCGGGAGCACCTTGCCCGCCATGCCATTGCCGGCGTCCACGACGAGTTTGAGAGGCCGGATGCTCGCCGGGTCGATGAAGGAGAGCGCGTGGACGGCGAAATCGTCCAGCACCTTGCGCTCCGTCACGCTGCCTGTGCGGGTGGTGGCGGGGAAATCGCCGGAGACGACCATGTCGCGGATCGCGAGGAGGCCCGATTCGTCGGAGACTGGAATGGCGTTCGCGCGGCACATCTTGACGCCGTTGTACCCGGCGGGGTTGTGCGACGCGGTGACCATCACGCCGCTTTCGTACCCGTACTTGCCGACGGAGAAGTAGAGTGCGTCGGACGAGACCGCGCCAATATCGACGACATCCGCCCCGACAGCGGTAATCCCCCGGATGAGCGCGGCGGCGATCTCCGGGGAGGAGACGCGCATGTCCCGCCCGACGCAGACCTGCCGCACGCCAAGCACCGGCGGAATCGCGCGCCCGATCTGTTCCGCCTCCGTTGGCCCCCACTCCTGCGGCACGAGGCCCCGCACATCGTACGCCTTGAAGAGCGCTGGATTCATCGCCATCATTCGTTCCCCTTCCGTATCATTGGCCGCATCAGTTCCCCTTCCCCCAGTGTATCGCACGCTTCCTGCCACACGCGATGGGAGCGAAACCGGGGAGAACCGCAGAGGCGCAGAGAGCGCAGAGAAACGCAAAGAGAGAAAAGAATTGGGTCAACTCCCTTCTTCTCTTCTCTGCGTCCTCTGCGTCCTCTGCGTCCTCTGCGCCTCTGCGGTTCTCCCCGGTTTCGATTCCGTTTGACCGGAGGGGGCGCGGGGCGTATTATCGGTGGGTTATGGCGAAGCAAGCAGCGCGGCCCACAGTGGCTGCACCGAAACCACTCGAAGAGAAGACGATCTCCACCAACCGGCAGGCGCGGTACGAGTACGAAATCCTGTCGCAGTTCGAGGCGGGGATCGTGCTGACCGGGTCGGAGATCAAATCCGTGCGCGCTGGTCGAGTGAACCTGCGCGAGGCATACGTGCGCGTGGAGCGCGGCGAGGCGTGGCTCGTCGGGGCGCACATCTCGCCGTACGAGCACGCCGGGTACACGCTGCAGGAGCCGGATCGCCCCCGCAAATTACTGCTGCACAATAGCGAGATCGTCACATTGCGGATTCAGACGCAGACGAAGGGGTTGACAATCGTGCCGCTCCGGCTCTACCTCAAGGGGCGGCGCGCGAAAGTCGAGATCGCCGTGGGGCGTGGCAAGAAACTCTACGACAAGCGCGCCACCATGGCGGAGCGCGACGCCCGCCGCGACATGGAGCAGCGCCAGCGCGAGTACGAGCGGTCGTAAACAGAGTAGTCAGTAGTCGGTAGTCAGTAGCCAGTGATCGGACGCTAAGAATCGTAGTGCTCGTGCATCTGGCGGCTCCGCTGGACGAGTCTCGCTGGTGCAGAGTCCCGCTGGCTACTGTCCCCAGGCCATTGCCGGATCGTCCCGCTTCTGGTATACTTCGTACATCGAACAGACTCAAGTGGAGAGGCGTTCGGTACCTTAACAATGTGGGGATGCGTGGTTTCGACAGGGTGCTAGGTTGTGTTGGTGCAGGCCGAGGTTGACCAGGCCTCGTTAAATAGGGTTACGCCAGTAACTGGCACACAAGAACTCGCAATCGCCGCCTAAGTAGCGACGACGTTCGCCCTCCTCCTCGGCCCGGTGGGAGAGGTGACGAGCGACACAATGCCGGGATGCCGCAAGCCGGATCGCCCGCTAGGGCTTGCGTAAGATTAGTGGACTAGGGTGACGTAACCCCGTCGGTGGGGGTGCGTGACGCGAAACTAAAACGCCGACTACGCCTGGAGTGCCAGCCAATTGAACATTTTGGACGGGGGTTCGACTCCCCCCATCTCCACCACTCTCTTTCTTTGAGACAAAGCAAATATCTGTTTGCCCTGCTGTAGCAGGGTTTTTCGTCGTACTCCTCGATTGGTAAGGTGCGACACGGGGAGCGATGACAGCCACGGTGACAGCCACCCGCCTAAGGATACGCTATGCGGTGCCTTCGAGCAGTGTCTGGATACCCTCGGCGGCGGTCCGGCGCATCGCGTCCGTGACGTGCTGATAGTGGGCCATCGTCATCTCGACCCCGGTATGCCCCATCGCGTCCATCGCGATCCGGGGATTGACGTTCGCGGCGGCGAGGAACGTCGCGGCGGTATGCCGTAACCGATGCGGGCTGAGATGCGCAATACCGGCCTGTGCGAGCGCCGTGTCCATCGCGCGCTGCACGGTGGTCGCGCCGAATGGCGAACCGTCCTTCGCCGGGAAGACGAGCGCCCAATCCTGCCAGCGCGCCCCGGCGCGTAGCCGCTCTTCCGCGCATACCGCGTGCTGCTTTCTGAGTGCGTTCACCGTGATGATGGGGAGGGCGATGGTCCGCTTCGAGCGCGCCGTCTTCGGCTCGCAGAACTGCTCCTTCTTGGCGATCCGCTGAATCTGATAGCGCACGGTGAGCACCCCGGTATCGAGGTCCACGTCCTGCCAGCGCAGTCCGCGCGCCTCCCCAATGCGCAGTCCTGTCGTCAACATCGTGATAAAGAGGGTTTCCTCGCGGGTGCCGTGCGCCGCCGCGAGGAACCGGCGCGCCTCATCGGGCGTGAGCACCCTCCCTTCGGTGTGCTCGCCGCGCGGGGCGTCCGCCAGCGGCACGACGTTGCGCGCGACCAGACCCCACTTCACCGCCTGATTGAGGGCGCGGTTCAGCACGGCGAGGTGATGGTTGATCGTGTTGGGGGAGAGTCCCGCCGCGCGCTGCTGGGCGATGAATCGCTGGATGTGCTGCGGGGTGAGTTTGTCGAGCGCGATCCGCCCGAGCGCGGGGGTGAGATGGTTCGTGATGCGCTGCTCGTAGGTGAGGGCGCTCCGGGGCCGCACGGACGGCTTGACGGCATCCTCAAGCCAGCGCGCGAGGAATTGCTCGACCGTTTGCCGCTCCATCGCGACGGGAAGCCCTTGCTGCACATCCCGGAGCACCTTCGTGAGCCGCTGCTGCACCGCCCGCCGGGTTGTGCCATAGAGATACTTGCGCTTCCGCTTGCCGTTGACGTAGCCGAGGTCCACCTGCGCGCACCAGCGGCCATCCGCCCGCTTGAAGATACTGCCCTCACCGTTACCGCGTTTGCCTGCCATTCGTCATCCCTTCGTGATGGGGCCGGTTGCCCGGCCCCGCTGCTCCGTGTTGCCAATTGGCAACGCTACGTTGCGAGAGGCCTGTCTTCAACTGAGAAGACGTCTTCCTATCGCTTCGTCGCCTCTTCCTGCGCGGGTATCGGCACGTCGCGTTGCGGGAACCGCCACCCCTGACCACGCACCCGGAGCGCTGAAAGTGCGAGGTTGGGTATATCGCGTCCGGGAACGTTCCAGAGCGCGACCGATGCAGTCATGCCCGCCTCGAACATCGCCGCGTAGCCCGCAAGCGCGATGCCCGCTGCCTCATCATGGCCGAGCGCATCGAGGGGGTTCGGCGTCAACGTGCAGCCGGGTTCATCGGCGTAGTAGGAAGCGATCTTACACGCCGCCGCGAGGAGCGCCGCCTCGTCGGGGTCGAGTTCGAGTGTCACGGAGCCGTCCTTGATTTCTCTAAATTCCATCGTCCTACCCTCCATAAACGAGCGGGGCCGGAACATCCGGCCCCCTTGACCCCTACTTTATGCGCGGTAGCCGCTGCCCCACGCCGATGGGCAATCTTCCCGTACCCTCACGCGGTCGGATCAATACCGAGCGCGGTAAGGTCGGCGATGTACGCTTCGAGCGACGCCTGCTCGATATTCTCAGCCTGCTTGTCGGCGTCCCATCTCACCCAGTCGATGCGATCCCTAATTGCGTCGGTCACAATGTCAGTGAGCACATCCGGCATCAAAGCTCCTTCGCACAAAGGACGACGTCGATCAGGGCAGCCCCCCACGAGTGCTCGGGGTTCGCATCGAGCGCGGCCTGAACCTGCGCGGCGAGATTGGGCGGAATGGCAATCGGCGGGTCATCGGCACGCAGGTGTGCCTGCATGACCGCGAACGCCTCCACCAACCGCTGTGTCCGCACCAGCGTGCGGTAGTGATGGGCAAGGACCGCATCGTCCGGCACCACCTTTTTCACCCCCTGTGCTTCGAGGTGGTGCTCCAACCAGGCGATGAACTGCGGCGAGGTCATCGCGTTCAGTTCGATCCGCTCCCCGGCCCACCCGCCGCCGCTCTTCCCGCGCACAAGGAAGTTGCACTCCTCTGCGGTGGCCCCGCACCGGCGCAATTCCCCGCGCGGGTCTCCCTTGCCGGAATAGGATTGCCCCTCGCTCGCCAGCCCCATCGCCTGTGCGTCGGCAAGGCGCAACCCCAGGTCGATCACCTTCGGCGGGGTCGGGAACTCGTACCGCCGGGTGTCCTCGCGGAGGGTGCGGGCGATGATGAACCCCGAACGGTCGAAGTCATGGGCGACGAAGATCGGCAAGCCGCGCTCGGACAGGTTGTGAATGAGTGTGCGCGCCGCGACGTTGCTCATGCCCTTCGTGCTCATGAGCGCCAGGTCGTAGCGCCGCGCCAACCCCGAGCGCTCGATCAGGTCGTCGAAGCCCTCCTTCTCGATGAAGAGCACGCCGCCGAACTGGTGCGTCGGCTCGCGCGTCTCAACGGCGTAGGGCATCGTGACGTCGGGGTGCTCGTTTGGGAGTTCGCTCGTCCACGAGCCGATGTACGCGCGCACATCGGCGGTGCCGAGATCCGCCCCGCCGCCGAACGGCGCGGTGAAGTGGCCGCGCGCGTCGTAGAGCACGTCCCATCCCGCCGTCAGGTCGGGATACGCTCGATGGTACTCCGGTAGGAGCGTCTGCGTGAAGTACGTATCGATCAATGTCTTGCCCGTACGCTGCTGCACGAGGGGGCGGGTGGCATAGAACAACTGCCGCGCGTTAACGGGCAACTGACCATCATCACTGGCGTGGGCGTAGGCGGCGGGCAGCACCGCGTACACGGCATCCTTCAACGTCTCGTCATCGCGACGCTGATCCCGCAGGAGCCGCTGACGGGCGCGGTCACGGCTGCTTGCGTCGCGTTCCACCTGTCGCTTATAGGTCGTCCATTGCTTGGTGAGTGGCGGGATCATTGCCGTCAGGGCGTCGCGAATCGTCGGGGAAAGGGCGAGCCGTGTCTTGCCGGGGTCGAGATACACGGGCGTCGGCGTCGCGAGATGGATGATCAGTGAGACGGGATCGTCGTACTGGACACGGGCCGCTGCGAGCAGGTTTTCCAGCGTCTCGCCCAGCGGGTTCGTGAAGGTCGTCGTGAAGTTGAGACCGACGGTGATGTCAATCAGGTTGTCGTCGTCACGGATACCGAACGCCGCCTCAAGGACAACCGGCACCCCCCCGTCCATCACCAGGGCCTTGCGATACTGGATGTTCGTTGGGGTGGCCCCGTGCTCAATGTCGAGGATGTCGGTGAGATGCTCCTTACCGAGCACACCGAGTTCGGTCGGTTGCACGACCCGGGCGGCGCGCTGCATGGCCGTCAGGAGCGTCGCGACCTTCGGTCGGTCGATATCGCCGCCGCGGGTGAGGTCGCGCAACCGGAGGCCCGTGAATCCCGCCGCATCGAGGAGTTCCTTGCGGGCAACCGTGCTCTTCAACCCCCGGAATTCCGCCAGGAAGTCGCGCACGAAGACCGCGCCTTGCTGGTCACGCACCTTCGCCGCGACCAGGTCGCGCATACGCTCGACGGTGTACCAATGCGGGGAGGTGGCGTCGTTTGGTCGCCACTTCTTCCACCCAGGATCGGTGGCGGGCCATTCCTCATGGTCGCCATCCACCAAGGTGAGGGTGAAGGTCGCGTGCGGATTGACGGTCGCAAGGTCGCGGAGCAGGATGCGAACGTCGCCGATGCCCCGAGTCGCGGCACGGTAAGAATCGGGCATTTCACGAGAATCGAGGTAGCAAGGTGAATCGGGCCAGCACACCCGCACGCTTGTCCCACTTTTTACCGCAGACGGCGCGGACGTGATGGCAATCTCGGGCGTGCCCGCGATGCGATTGGCGTGCACCGCAACCGTGTGGGCGATACCGCCCGTCTCGATGACGATCCGCCCCCGCTCGCCGCCGGACGCCGCGAAGGGCGCCGCGATCACCGTCTTCAGGGCGTTCCCCTGCTGGCCACGGGACGGCGAGGCGTAGAGCGCCTTGTCGGAAACGGTGACGGTGAAGTCACAGGCGGCCCTGAGGGTTGCCTCGGGCATCCCCGGCCCGTTGTCGCGTACGATGAATGCGTCGGGCGTGACGATCACGTCGATCTGCGGCGCGCAATCCGCGTTCTCGCAGGCGTCGAGGCCGTTGTCGATCAACTCCTTCACGAGGACGAGCGGCCACGCCGCGCGCGGATGGCCGATCTGCCGGGTGAGTTCCAGTTCACTGAAGAAGGAGAGCGCCCGCGAGACGATAAAGGTCTGGCGCTCGAAGGTCATCATCGGCATCGCGGTGGACTCGCTTTCCCTGGCATGGCTTCAATCAACGCAATCGTGTGACGGTTCGGCGTGCGCCCCTTTTTCTTCGGACTACTGGTTTCAACTATTGCCGCCATGCCGCGTCTCTTTCCTAATTCGGCGTGAGGGCGAGACGATTCCCGCCCTCCGAACCCCTACCCTATGCCGCCGTCTCGCAATCGTCCGGCGTCGTCAACTCGTGGATGGTCAGCATCCGGTCAATGCGGAAAGACTTCCATTGTCCGCGAAGGGTGCAATATGCCTTGCAGGTAACGTTGTCGTCTTTGGTGAGGGTGATGCTGTTCGGCCAGAGCACGCGGGCGTCCTGCTTGCCGTCCGCGCCGATGTAGAGCACGACGACCGCTGACGAGTCGCGCATCGCGTCCTTGACGAGGGCGAGCGTGTCATAGGCGACGCGATAGCCGTTGTAGCGGCTGTAGACGTGGCACGCGACTTCCATCAGGTTGAAGTCGGTCTCAGGGGTGATCGTCGTGGGCAAGATCATGCCGGACTTCGCGGCGACGGTGCGGGCGATGGTAGACTGTACTGTGACCACTGGGCTAACTCCCTCTGGTTGCCGCCCTCACCCTGGCCGGTGGGGGCATTTCCGTGTCTCGGAGCCGTTTGTCCTTGACTCTTACATCATACAGTATTATGCTGTATTTGTACAGGTATTTTGCTGTATCTGTGCTGGCAATATTCAATACATAGGAGGTAGGCTACAATGGTGTCGGAGGTTCAGGGAATGCCGACGAAGATGACTTTTCTCCTTGCAGACGAGGTGCGCGAGACGCTGCAACGTATGGCGCGCGAACAGCGCCGTAGCATGACCGGAGTCATCGAATACCTCATTCTGAATCCTGACGAGGCGAGTGTGAAGCAGATACGCGACGCCTACGAAAAGGGGCGCGAGAAGGGTTACGAAGATGCTCAAGAGGAATACGAGGAGAAGATGACGGAGGAATACGAACGCGGTTGTGAAGAGGAGCGCGAGAAGGTATTCGAGAGTGACGAATATGAGGAGAAGATGACCGCCGAGTATGAGCGCGGCTACGAAGAGGGCCGTGAGGCGGCGAGAGAGGGTGGGCGATGCGGTACAGCAGGCTTGTCGCCTACATCTCCCTAGATGGCCCTCAGAAAGAAGCGTGAAGCGATGCAACGGTTTAAGTTCATTGTCATCGGCGCAATAGCAACATTGTTCTGCGGCCAGTCAATCAACGTGTCTGCTGCCGGAGGCTTCACAAGCCCGGCGTTTTACAATGAGTGGCATCATGGCGAGGTGGGAATTCCGAACTTCTGGGGGCCTCTTTCGACCGCACGCGATGGCGTGATGGAACCCTACAAAGAGGCCCCCGGTGGCCAGCGCGTTGTTCAGTACTTCGATAAAACCCGCATGGAATTGACAAACCCAGCGACCGGCACCGTCACGAACGGGTTGCTCACGGTCGAGATGGCGACGGGGCAAGTGCAGATAGGCGATGCATCGTTCGATACACGTTCCGCCGCACGGACTAACGTCGCGGGCGATCCGGGTAGTACCGGGGTGACCTATGCTGATCTCGCCCTCGCACCGAAGCATCCGGATCCGAACGCGACCGGCAACGGCACCCCACAGCCGTGGGTCTTCAACAATGGCACGTTCAATCCTCGGGGGGACTTCCAATACAAGCGTGAAGGCAACAATTATGTCCCTGTCACTGCTGGTGGACCGTTCTATGCTTTCGACGCTCTGGGGAGTACCCGGCCTGTGCGAATCGAGGGCGGCCCGTATGGCCACTGGGTGTACGGGGCCTTCGTGCGATTCCTTCAACCCTTGGCGACGAGCGTTGATCGTGCTGCCGCAGTCGTTCAGACAGTTGGTTATCCGATCACCCCCTACTTCTTCGCGCAAACCACGATCAAGGGCGTCCCCCAGTGGGTGATCGTACAGGCGTTTGAGCGACGTGTGCTCACGATGACCGCTGATGGCTTGGTGGAGTTCGGCAACATCGGCCAACATTATTACCAGTGGCGTTATGGGAGCAATGCGCCAATGCCTGCAACGATACGTGCTTCGATACCCGATCCACCGGTTGATTTCTCAGCCTTTGCTCAACGCTGGGGGTCTCACGGATTTCAACTCGTCGTCGGCGCGGATGGTTATGCACACGCCCAGTCGCGCACGTATGAGCAGTGTGACAAAAAAACCAGCGATCCCAATATACCTTGCGAAGACCCATACACGTCGTACGCCGCTCATGCGATCATCCGGTTCACGTCGGTATCGGGCGATACTGCTTCCGGCACGGTGCTATCAAGCAACTTGCCACTCTCATTCCCAACTAATAGCAGCGTGACGCTTACACGTATGCCGTATGACATAGCAAATCTCACAAGCGCGAGAGGTTCCGGCGCGGTCTGCGGACCAGATTACCCTTCGCTCGCCCCTCCCTCTCTACGCGCTACGTCACCCTGCGGTGCATGAGATTCGCGTCCGTCGTCATGGAACCGCCGCCTATCTTGCAAGACCGGCGGCGGTCATCGGGTGACTGTACCGCCGCTTCTCCATCGTCGCTCATCATCCGCTGCACGGCAAGCAGGGGCTGGGGCACCGGCGCAAGAAAGGTGATGATTAGCGGGCGTCTCGCTGGATGCAGGGCCTCGCGAACGTGGTACACTCGGGCCATCGCGTATCACAGAGAAAGGGACAGGACGATGTCATCGATCTTCGCCGTCAACAACCGTCGCTTCGATCCGCTGGGCGACCGCCCGGTGCCGGGGATCGCCCCCGACCGCCCGGCCTATCGCCACGAATCGCGGGGGATCGCGTACACCCTCGACCCGTCCGCCTCGGGCGGCTACCTGATGACCAGCACTGCGGACGAAGCGGCGGTCGAGGTGCTTGATGTGGATCACGGGGCGCGGCTGATCGACGAGATCGAGGGTGCCGCTGGCGCGAATCATGACGCGCGCCGCGCGGGAGACAATCTGGCGCGCGGGGAAAGCGAGCGGCAGATGCCTCCGGAGCAGCCTCTCGACATCGCCGAGGACGCGAAGCCCGCCGGTCGCGAGGCGACGCCCGCTCGCCCGTTGCACCCGGCGACGGAGGAGCGGCTGGGCGCCGAGGCGGCGGAGGGGCACGCCATGGCGCATCGGGCCGGGGAAGCGGCGGCGGGGCAGCAGGACTGGCTGGCCGCAGACGAAGTGGCGATGCTGCACGACCCCGGGCAAGCGACGCCGACGCTGGCGGAGGTGCATGAACACACCGTGCGCTGGCGGGACGTTTCGGGCGAGGAGGAGCGCGGGCGCCGGGTGCCGGGACGGATCGGGCGGTGGGTCCTGCTCGCGGCGGTGGCGACGGCAGGGATCGCCGCCATCCTGGCGTACAAACGGCGGGGACGCTCAGCGGCACACGACGTGACGGAGCATGAAGCGTGACGCGGGCCGCGGAAAGGGGTTGCCATCATGCCGGTCGCGGTGATCGTTGCGCTGCTCTTCGTCTTCCTGGTCGTGGTCGTCTTGTATCTGCTCGGTCTCCCGCGCCGTCGCCGCTGATCGCGCCCCATCGGCGGTCGATCATGCCCCTCTTGCTGCCGCTATTCGTCGGTATCCGCTCCGGGGAGCGAGCCACGGACACCGAGGACGGCGAGCAGGAGCGCCGCGAAGATGAAGAGGAGAAAGAGCGCTCGTGTGACATGGAGACAGGAAGTGTTGGCCGCACTGCGCAACAATGGACAGTTACGAAGGAGCGAGTACCGATGCAGATCATCTTTGCCAGTCTCAGCTTTCCTCTCTGGTTGCGCCTCGCCCACTACATCAACCTCCTGTTCGTTGGCCTCCTGATCCGCAGCGGCGTCGAGATTCTGGGGGCGCACCCACGCTTTTATTGGAACGACGGCTGCACGCCCGGATCGGAGTGGATCAAGTTCACCAAGAAGGTCGTGCCGACCGAGCCGGGCGTCATCTACACGGGACGCGAGGAGGAGATGGCGATCTCCCCGCTGCTCGCCCTCCCCGGCAAGAAGAACCTCGGCCTGGGCCGCCATTGGCACGGCGTCTCCAATATCTTCTGGCTCCTCAATGGCATCATCTATGTCATCCTGCTCTTCACGACGGGCGAGTGGGCGCGCCTCATCCCGACCGCCTGGTCCATCTTTCCGGGCGCGTGGCACGCGCTTGTGACGTACCTGCATTTCCAGGTCCCGCCGCTGGCCGATTTCCGCCCCTACGATCCCTTGCAGCAACTGACCTACGCCTTCGTCGTTTTCGTGCTCGGGCCAGCGATGCTGCTGACCGGCATCGCCATGTCCCCCGCGATTGCCGCCAGCGCGCCCTGGTACATCAAACTGTTCGGTGGGCGGCAGGTGGCACGCAGCCTCCACTTCCTCTCGATGGCGATGTTCGCGGTCTTCGTGATCCTGCATGTCACGCTCGTGCTGGTGGTTCACTTCCGCGAGAACATCGGCAACATCGTCCTTGGCACACCGAATGGGCACTTCCGGCTTGCCGTCGCGATCGCGATCATCGCCCTGCTCATTGTCCTGGCCATATACATCTGGACCTCATGGTACTCGCTCCATCATAAGCGTCGGGTGCAGATCGCTCTCGACCACATCGAAGCGCCGGTCAGAAAGATCGCACTGCACAACATGGCCTCAGGGCAGCATTACCGGGAGTCGGACATCTCGCCCTACCTCTGGGTCAACGGTGCGTCGCCGGGGGGTGAAGAAAGCCCGGAGTTCGTCGCGCTGGCGAACGGCGGGTTCCGGGACTGGCGTTTGGATGTGGGCGGGCTGGTGAAGCAGCCCCTCAGCCTCTCGCTGGATGACGTGCGCGCGATGTCGAGTCAGGTGCAGATCACCAAGCACAACTGCGTGCAGGGGTGGTCGGGCGTCGGCAAATGGAAAGGGGTCAACCTCACCGACATCCTCGATCTTTGCCAACCGCTGCCCGCAGCGCGTTACGTCAAGTTCACCTCCTACGGACTGGATCAGTTCACGTATGGTGGCAAACCCCGCCGACCCTTCTACGAGGTGATCGATATGCTGCTCGCGACACATCCCCAGACGATCCTTGCCTACGAACTCAATGATGCGCTGTTGCCGTTGCTGTATGGCGCTCCGCTCCGCCTGCGGGTCGAGACGCAGTTGGGCTACAAGATGGTCAAGTATCTGCGCTCCATCGAACTGATCGCCGAGTATCACACCGCCGGCGACGGACAGGGCGGATCGCGCGAGGACACGATGTATTATGGTCGCGGGGCCGAAATCTGAGCGGTTTCGATCTGGCGCGGTCTTTTTTTGGAAGGGTTGGTGGACAGATGACGCCGCCGACAGGCGACGCAACGATCCCGTGGTCGCAGGCCGCGTCCGCGAGCGATCCCGACACCCCCGAGTAACCCTCCGCCACAACCGCCGCTACCGGGCGTTCGCGTGGTGGCGGGCGTGCCAGGCGTCGATGTGCGTCTGCTGCCAGCCCCGGAACCAGCAGGGCATCGCGACGGCGAGCACCAGATCGTCATGCACGCCGCTCCTGCCCTCGTAGCGGTCGTTCGCCGCCTCGGTGATCGTCACCTGGAAGTTGAGCAGTTCATTGACCAGTGTGGGCGCTTCCGGCAAGCCGCGCGCGATCTTCAGCCGGTCGGCTTGCAGGAGCGATTGCAGGGCGCTCACGAGGTCGCGCTTCGGCACCTTGTAGCGATCCGGCGGCTCGAATGTGACGTTCACCCCACCCGTGATCGTCACGTCCTTGAGCGACCGGAGCGCCAGCCGGAAATCGTCCACGACCGCCGCGCCGACGCCCGTGCCGTCCACGATCAACACCGCATCGCCCCTGAGCGGGGGCGATGCCAGCAGCGCGGCGACCCGCTGCACAATCGTCGGGTAACTCGTGCCGAGCGCGAGCCTTTCGAGGTGGCGCACCGAGAGCGGCGGCTGGGCGGGCCGTCCGTGCCGCCAGTTCTCACGCCGGAGTGCGATGCGCGCCTCGACGGAGAGCGTATCGGGCGCTTGCCAGCCGCGCGGGAGCGCATCAATCTCCGCCGCGGTGTTCCAACCGGGCGACCCAAAGGCGCGAAACGCCGCGTTGCGATCCGCGACCCAGAGCGGTTCCTCGACGACGCACAACGCACTGTAATCTTGTCGCTTGCCGAGGTCCAGTCCGACGAAATAGGAAGGGAGAGAGACCATCGTTCACACTCCAATCGAGGGGGCGAAGAGCGGCGTCACGTCATCGCTGAGTGCGCCCATCACGTCATCGTAGGAAAACACCTGATCGATCGTTTCTTCGAAGGAACAGAGATACTCCTGTCGGTAAAACCACTCGCCAATTGCCGCCCGCTCTTCGGCGAGGAAGGTCGGCGAGATGCGCGGACAGGCCGTCGCGGGCACCTCCACGCGCTGCCAATCGCCCGTGCCCGTCCATTCCGCGTGGAAAAAGCCCCGCTTGCCGAACGGCGTTGAGAGGCAGATGATCTTGCCCCGTGACACGGCCAACATCGGACGGATGGCGCGGTAGAGATCGTCGCGCACCCGCGACGCCTCGTCCACGATCAACCTACTCACGCCGCTAAATCCCCGGATCGTCCCTTCCTTGCCGGGCAGGGCGATGACGCGGCTCCCGTTCGTCAATCGCAGTTGCAGCGCGCTTTCTTCCGCCGCCGCGATGGGACGCCCCACGCCGTTGTAGACGTGCATCACCTTCTTGAATAATTCGCTCGATTGCCGAAGCGACGGGCTGAGCAGCAACACGAGACTGTTCGGGATGAACAGCGCGTCGTGGAGAGCAAGGACGGCACTGATCGTGCTCTTGCCTCCTTGTCTCGTCACGTTTAACAAGATGGCCGCCGCCGCCGACCGCAGCACGTCCCGCTGCCAGTCGTCCGGTTCGATGCCCGCCGCCTCCGCGAGGCGCACCGGGTCGAGCGCCAGGAGCAGATCGTCCGCGATCTTCATGCCGTCGCCCCCGTGGACGCGCTCAGGGCCAGCACGACGGCCTGTTTCGCCTCGGGATGGCCGGAAAGTGCGTGCAGGATGATCTGCCGGGTCTGCTGCCATTCCACGCTCAGTGTCAGATTGACGACCGGCGCGCGGTTCAGTTCGCCCTCGACTTCGAGGAGCAGTTCCACGCACGCCCGCGCCTCCCTCACGCCCATCAGCGCCGTTTTCAGGTCGCCCGCACGCTCGGCTTGTAGCAGGATCGAAATGGCCTTGCCGCGCAGTTGGCGGACCTGCTGCAAGAGGTCATCGGCGTGCGCGACTTCCCCGGCCTCGTGCGCCTTCGCGAGCGTTTGCGGTAGATGCTCGTCTTTGTGTCGTTGGATCGCCATGCGGCCAATCGTGACATAGCGTGACGCCACGGATCGCACCGGCTCACCGGCGATCAGCGCCTTGTCAATCTCTTCGCGGTGCGGCGAGGTGCATACCGTACAGATACGTCCCATCACTATCGCTCCTCATGAGGGGCGCGTGCGATGCGCCCCAGTGTGCCCCTCGGCTACCGTCCGCCGTACCGCTGCTGGATGTAACGCACCGACGCCGCGTGCGACTGCAACTGCTGCGCCGCATCGCGCCGTGCCACGAGCGCGTCCCGCTTGTCGCCGTGATTGAAGAGCCGCGCGCGCAAGGTGTTCAGTGCCGCTTCCAGCCGGGCGGTGTCGTCGCTGTAGCCGCGTTTCCCTTGCTCCGCTTCGAGTCGCCGCTGGCCATAGCGCAGAAACAACGCCATTGACGCCCGGTCGCCGCCCCTCCCGGCGTCCTCGCATCGATCCGCGAGGGCGGCGAGGGGGAGCACCTCGGCATCCTCCTTGACGAAGCCCGCCCGCGCATTCGCCTTCGTCAGGTCGTCGGCGATGAGGGCACCGACGGGATCGGCTTCGCGGCGATCGAGCGCGGCCAGTTCCGCTTCGGCGTCGGCAATCGCTGCGACTGCCGACGCCGCCGCATCGGTGAAGGTGTTCCTGAATGTCGCCTCGGCCTCGGCTTCGCGACGCGCCTGTTCTTCGGGGCTGAAGAGTGGCCGATTATCGCGAGAGAGTGCGGCCCGCGCTTCGGCGCGGGCGGTTCCTGCGGCTTCGACTGCCTTGCGGTGTTCTTCCAGATTCTTCATCGAGGTATCCCTTTCGTTCGTTTGATTCGTCGGTTCGAGGGTCTCCGGGGTGCAACGGGCGGGGCGCGCGCGACTTGGGCGGTATTGGGGACACTCACCAGTCCACCGCCTTTGCCGCCGTCGATGGCGCGGGCCAGTCGAGCGTGACGTACCACCGCCCGAGGTCGCTGCCGAGAAATGCCACCTCCGCCGCGCGGTCGGCGCGGGCCATCTTCGCGATGAGCCGCACGGCGCGGGTCGCCAGGCGGAACCAGCGGACTTCCGCCCTGAGCGTGTACCGCCCGTCGAGCACCGCCCGCCCATTCTCCAGCCTGCTGCGCAACACACCGAGCGCGGCGATGAGGCCGATGGTGTAGGTGCGCCGCTGGATGAGCGTCCACGTCGCGCGGTCGCGGTCGCGGGGATGATCGGGCAGCACGAGCAGGCGCAACGCTTCATCCACCGTGAGCGTGTCGAGCGCGACGCCGTACCGTTGCGCGAACGCTTCCGGGGTGCGGATGCCGAGCGTGTCCAGCCGGGCGCGGGCGCGTTGCAGGTAGTAGCCATCGGCGGGCGGCAGGCCGGGATCAGGGATCGTCTGCGCATCAATCATTCGTTGCCGCCTCTCGGTCGCCGGGGAAGAGATGCGACAAATCGCGATCCGTGATTAGCCGTGAGGTTGTGCGAGCGGGCGGCACATCGCTCGTTTCAGGGGGGGGAGGGGTATCTACCCCCTCCGACACACCTGCAACACTGCACAGCAAAGCCTCACGCAAACTATCCACGGAGGGCAGCACATCGGCATTTTCGGGCAGCGCGTCGCCGAGACAAATGCGCGCCGGTTGCCCGCGTTTCTCTTCGAGATTCTTGAGGTAGCCGCGATCGATCGCCGCATTGATCCGTCGGGAAACCGCACTCCGGTCGAGTTTCATCTGGCGCGCCACGGCGGTGACGGAGACGCTCGCATCGGCAACGCCGCCGAGCGCTGCGTGGACGGCAAGCACGGTTTCCCGCATCGTCGCCGCGACGGTCGCCTCGACCCCCTCCGCGACGAGGTCGGCGATCAGTTCCCGGACGGCCCCGTAATCCTCCACGGTGGCGACAATCCGGCCTTCTGCATCTTTCTGGCGGCTCTCCTGATGCAGGATCGCATGGGCGCGAATCAGGTTCAGCAGTCCGCCGAAGTCGCGCCGCAGTCGCACCGCGACGGGAGGCACCTTGCTTGCCAGCGTTCTGGCATAGGGGGTCACGACGCGGTGCTCCTTCGTCATCAGCCACGTCTGGAGCGCGTGCCACGGCGCATAATCAATCGGCGCGCCCGTGCCTTCCGCGAGCGCATCCATCACCGCCGCCGTCTGCTCCTGCGTGTCCGTGACGGGGAGGGAGATGAGGCGGGTCTCGTTCTCCGGGTGAAGATGCACGGCGGTCGTCGTGACGATCAACCCGGTCGGCCCCGCCCGCTCGATCAGGCGCGCCCGGAGACCGTCCTTCGTCTTCTCGACCGTCTCGTACCGCACACAGCCCTCGGACAGGAGCGAACGCATCAGGTAACTGGCGAAGTCCCCTGCCATCCCCGCCGCCTCATAGATGACGAGTATGCGGTGCACGAGCGGTTCATCGGAGTAGGCGAGCGCACGCTCGGACATCGCACTGACCGCATAGTAGGCGTCCGGCGGGAAGAGGGCGAGCACCCGCTCGACCGCATAGGACTTGCCGCCGCTGGACGGCCCCTTGACGGCGACGGAGACGGGCCGGTCGAGCAGCCGCGAGACGACCGCGAGGTAGAGCAACTTCACCGCGCGCGCCTCGCCGACCAGACCGGAGTCTTTCAGCGCCGCCTCGACGTTCGCGAGGATGTCCGCCTTTGTCGCGAGGTCCTTGCACATCTCCCACGCCTCGCGG
>JAABUT010001088.1_pt1 | contig 33806 bp, 28 predicted proteins | sample 5559281 | NCBI WGS metagenome assembly JAABUT01 (sample SAMN10711880, study PRJNA513359) | rock metagenome | isolation source: Antarctica rocks | place: Antarctica: Victoria Land, Ricker Hills nord | collected 2016-01-04 | reverse complement strand
TATTTCAAGAGCTATTTGCATCGATTATCAGAGAATAATTCAAACAAATGCTATGAAATATGCAATGCAAGACAAACGTTGAAGCATTTACTGCTGAACTGCAGACATTATAGAGCAGAGCAGATAAAGCTTAAGGAAAAAGCTCAGCTCAAAAACACAGACACTATATTGACACTGTTCATCATCAAGATTGAAAGAATTGCAACACTAGAGTATTTGAAAAATACTCGAATTGCAACGAGAAAATGACTATTAGAAACGAAAGAGTAGAACGCGAAGAGTGCGAAGAAACAAAGAAAAACGGAAGTACGATGACGAGAGTTGAGCGAGAGCGCTTGTATGCACAAACTATCAATGTGATTGATCAACGAAAAGATATAAAGCAGCGACTTTGATCAGATTACATGTAACTTAGCATACATACAGCGTCTAGACAGTGTCATAGTCATAGACTGCACACACTTAATGAAGAAATAAAAAAAATAAAAAAGAATGAGCTTTGATAGAAGCTTTGATATGAGTTTCGAAACTAGAAAATTGAAAACAATCATCTTTCATATCAATAGTCATCTTGATCTTATTCATTCATGTTTTTTCAAGAATCATCTGATGTTGATCTAATCGAGTGATCAGCATAAAGACGAAACGTTTCATATGATTTTGAACAGTTAGATTTGAATAAATTGCATGAGTAATGAGCTTTTTTGCATAATGATTATCGAATTCTCTTATTGATTTGAGCTTGATTAAACATAAAGATTCAATTTGCAAATGATCATAAACATTTTGCGTAATTAATTTATCAATGAACGAATAGTCAGCTGCTTCAGTGTCAATCAATGATTTTAATGAGTAACTAATTTCATTACTAAAGAGTACACATTCAATAGTCAAAGATTTTGAAGCAAAAAGATCATTTAAGCTGCTCATTGTTGAAGAAATTAACACATCTTTCATTGCATCTTTGATGAAAGTCACTAGTTTTTTGTCTCATTCTTTGATTTCTCTGTAAATAATTTCTTCTCTTCTTTTGACATGATGATTTCATTGAGACAAGAGATGAATGCACAAGATGTTGAAGTACTAGTCTTCAGCTGAAAGCAGTTCTTTGAAAGATGACTTGATACTTTGCAGTTGAAGCAAATGATTGATATTCTTGATCATTCAGATTCAAGAGTGAAAAAAGTAACAAGTTGAACATAACTAGTAGTTGAGACTGAAGTTGATATCAACGAAGAAACAAAACGTTTTTTGAAGCTGCTATTGATTTGACTGTTCATTGCTCATCATGTAGCTGATAATTAACTTATTGTTTGTTATTCACATCTTGAAGAAAGATTTTGAGCTTATCAAGTGAGCTAAACTCTATGAGGCAAACTGACAACACATTTTGAAGATGATTGTTGATTTTATTCTGAATATCATTCATCAAAGTGATATCATTGTAATTCAGAAAGCTGAATATTCTAGTAAATTCTGAATAGAAAGAGCTGAAAGACTTGTTGAGCTGCTTCAGAGTAACATATTTGCAACGACACTTTCAAATCAAATTCTGATCTTCGTAAATTTCTTTCAGATGTTTCAGTAACTTTGATAGTGACTGATAAAATGAGAAAGCATCAATATGATGCTTTGCATAAATTTGCTGATCAGCATCATCTTCTAGTCTGAAAATCACATAAACAATACAAATCTTTTCAGTAAAGTAATGATTCACATTAACATTGAGCTTGTCAACTATTTTGATCTTTCATGTTTTTCAGATAGAATCATCTGTTTCAATGAAAATGAGTAAATTCAAAAGCTTGATGAACTTGTGATGATTATTTTCATTATCAGATAAAGTAGAAGATTCTCATTGAGAGCGAACTTCTTTCTGATTGACTCGTTGCTCAGCTGACTGAGTATCTTAACGAAGCATAAATCGATCAGCTTGACGTTGTTTTGCTCTGAAGTTCAATCTCTTGTCTTGCAGCTGATTGATCTTTTTCTCTAACTCATCATTTTTATCAAAAGTAACTTCTAGTTATTTCACTCTCTTTTTGTGATTGTTTTGTACAAGAAGTCAATGTTCATTGAGTTGTAAAGTCAAGTCTTGCTGACTTTAAAGCTCATTCAGCATATTAATGACTTCATTAAGTTGATTGCTGACTCAATGAAACAGTTGTTCTTTGATGTTTATATTTCATGCAATGACAACTTTCTCAACTTCAACTGAAGCATCAATAAGTAGAAGTGAAACTCTTTTATTGACAATGCTTCTAAGCAAATGAGTTGTTCAAGACTCAACTGACTTGATGTTGCATGTCATGATGAAAGAAGATAAAAGTTGTTGAAATAAGAATAAATGAAAGATTGATGTTTTGAATTAATGTTTTTTAATGAGTGAAAATTCAAAGAATTTCTTGTGAATTTCAGATAATAATTAAGTGTTTTATTTGAAGAGTTTCTTGCGAATAGAATGATGAAAATAAGTGTAGAATCAAAGAATTTCTTGCAATTTAAAATGATGATGCAAATTTGAAGAATTTCTTGCAAATTTTTCTTACTGAATAGATTGTTTCATATCATCTATTCATTGATAACAAAGTAGTAAATGATGAGCATTTATTTAATGTTAAAGATCAGCATAGATTGAGTCATATGAGTGTCATTTAACTAGAAGATAAATGCTAAGAAAGAAAGATAGCTACAGAAAAGAAGCTGACTACATATGTGTATTTCTCAGTCGACGCTAGACTCAATAGAGACTAGTCAAGATGACGAAGCGAGAATAAATCTGACAAGACTAGAAGATTGAGTCTGACAAGGCTAGAATCATGACAGTGCTGACACATGAAATGCACACTACAATCGACATAAGCAATCAGAAGAAAGTCATTAGAAAGCTGATAAAGAATAACGCAAGACTTCATGAAAATCTTAAGATTTTAAGAATAGTCTGACTCAAGAAAGTAGCAAAAAGCGAAAAGATTCATTCATCACTCATCATGAAGATAGCAATCAAAGCGATGATGAATTAACTGATGAATGTGAATATGCTAAATGCATATCATGAATGCGCATGTGAGCTGTTCGAGAAGAACTGTCACATCACACAGTGCTTCAGATGTCAAGAATTTAATCACATGATCAGATTCTGCAAAAAGAATCAACACTGCGTCAAGTGTGCAGACAAACATCACATCAAGAAGTGTGTGACATCTTTAAATAAAAGATGTTGCATTAACTGCAATGAAAATCACGAACTTTGAAGACGCATCTGTTTTAAATAATAACAGCAGATGAAACAAGCGTTTGAAATCTATAGAAATAGATCATTCAAATACTCAGAAGCATCTAGATACAATTGCACACTCTTGCAATTCTCAAGCTCATTGCTGTTTTCAAGCTCTGCAGATTCAGGTTTAATGAAGTCTTCAAGTTCAACAAACTCTTTGAGATTCATGAATTCTCTCAGTTCAGCGAATTCATCAAGCTTAATGATAGTTGTGCTGAAAACACGCAGTCTAGTCGCTCATGAATTAACATGATAGATGATAAAAGTCAAGAAGAGACGCGTTGATCATTTCTCTTGCGTGAATAGCGACTCAAATGAGACGTCGCTTGAGCAGAGTCAGAAATGACAAATCAGAAGACAAGACAGACTCTCAATGATTGAAAGCATTCAAAGAGTCTTCTCTTTGCAGAGTTAACAACAGTTACAAATAACTTTATGACAAAACAATCTTTTCTATGAATACTGCAGTACAACATCAGAAAATCATTGAAAATTCAGAAATCATTTTTAATCAACAGAGAAGTACGTGATTTTGACATTGTAGTCATACAGAAACAAAATTGCAACATTAACGACATGCAATCATTTAACTCAGCTCACAACTTCTTTTATCTAGTGAAAAACACGTCATTACAGTCAAGAACTTGCATATATGTGAACAAATGCTTAAAACTTGATCAATGAGTAATAGAAACAGCTGAGTCAGTAGACTGATCATCGAGTTGAGTTTCAAGTTGACATTTTGAACTCGAATCAATATTGAGTCAAGTTACTCACATTTTCAACTTAATTCAAGTCAAGTTGCTCATATTTTCAACTTGACACGACTCGACTCGACTAGAAATTGAGTCAACTCAACTCAATTCATCAAGAACTTGAACTGAATGTCAAAAGCGCTAAGAATAGAAACATAGAACAACATGTTCATTTGTTCTTTGCATTATCTTTTTGCATTACTCATTGCATCATCTATATATTGCATTATCTTTTCGCATTACTCATTACATTGTTTATATACTATCTTCAAGCTATTAACAACTATTGTTGTTAATACAAACTATTCTATAAAATGTTTAGTTCGTTGACAACTTTTAATCTGTCTGACGAAAGCGTTTTGCATAGTTCATCTTCAGATAGTCTTCATTCTGAAGACTTCGCAAGTCAAGTTTAATGATCTATAAATTCTTCACATTATTTCAAAAAGAAGAAGATTAAACAAGAAGTAATGAACAAAATTCATCAGAATTTCTCACAGCTCAAGATAAAAGAGAATAGTGAGTATGTTCAATGAACTTTGAATACAGATGACTTTTTTCTATGATGATGATTTCAAATCTCTGTTGTCGAGAGTATTTAAAACAAGACTCAAAAAAAGATAGTTAATTCATTCTAATTCAAAAAAGTCAAAGACGATAAGCAATTTAATATATGAAATCACTTTGTACAGTTGACTTCGATTGTTGAAGAATTGTCTAAAATCTCATGCATAATCTGTCATAAGATTATGAATCATTCAACAGCTTTTGATAGCTTTAGCACGTCTTCTATGAAAAAGCATCTTGAATCAGACTTTTGCACAGCGACAGAGCGAAAATGCAAACACTTGCAATCATAGATTGAACTGACTTTCAAATGAGTAAATCATATCTGATAATGCAAATTGATAATGCAAAATTGATAAACTATTAGAAGAAAAATCATATTGAGTTAATCTTTGTCTTCAATCAAGAGAATTGAGAAAATCAATTATGCAAGATCTTTGTTGACTTGAATCTACTTTTTTGAATCGTTGATAATGAGCAATTTCGAAAGCTGCTACAAATGCTTCGTTCAGATCTGCAGATTGCACATTGCACAAAGATGATAATCATGATTTTCTTACATTATAAGAAGATTTGTGATAAGATCAGATCGAATCTTACAGAGTCACAACGTGTCTTTATTGCTTTAAACGCATAATCTAGTTCTCAAAGAGTAGCATACTTGAGAGTGTTGATATATTGAGTCAATGTCAAATTTCAGTTTCGTGAACATTTTATTGAATTTACGTCTCTCGATATTGAGCATATCGATCGTTAATTGATGATGAAGCTAATAAAAATTCTGAAGAACTATGCTATTAAGAACAAGCTTTTCAAGATTGTTATTAATAATGCAAGCAATAATAGTATCTTGAAAGAGAAACTTGAAAAGATCATGAGTCATCACGAGTTTTGATGAAACAGAATACAGAATTTCATTAATTGCTTAACTTACATCATTAATCTTATGACTCAAGATTTTATTCAAGCTCTTGAATCAAAGATAATAGCTGATAACATTATTGCTCAATTAAAGAATGAGCAAGTGCAAAATATTAAAACAAGCAGAGAATTATCTGTTGTGATCAAAAAGATATTGCTTCGAATGATAATGCAAAAAAGTAATGCATTTATTAATCATAAAATTAGATTTGTGCTCTGATGATAGCTGTCAACGACTCTTCTCAGCGATTGATTCACTTCAGAGCTTTTCAAGAGCAGAATGACAAAAGATTTAGAAAACTGATACAAAATATTTACATTTGTTGAAATTCTATGTACTTGATGCTTTGTCAAGTATATCAACTACGTGAATTTGTTGATCTTTGAACAGAGAAATACTGCAAAGATTTCAAGATCGCAAAGATCAAATTTAATGAAAGCAAGTGATTCATGATTTTGCTTGTTAACAATTTATTAAATCTCTTTTATGAATGCACTTTAATAATGTTACAAACAATTAATGCAGATATTCACTTGAGATTTCGAATATTTAATGCACTTTTCAATCATCTTGAGCAGATTGAAAAGAATATAAGAAGAAGTACTTGCTCGTTGAGTGCTGTTATAGTAAAGACTTGCGAAAAAGTCTCAATTAAACTTGCGAAGTATTATGTCAAGATTGAAGACAGCAATGAAACAATATATAATCTTGCAAATATTCTGAATTCTACAATAAAACTAAATCTTTACAAGATTTGAAACAATAAAGACAATGTCACAATGAAGATACAGATCATGATGAAGAGTCTGTTCACTACGAGATCAAGTACAAGACAGAATTCAAAGAGTATTTTCATCATTACTACAAAGATTCAGCTGTTGATTTGAAAGCAGAAGCACAAAGAGCAAGAAGTGATGCTGATAAGATAATGCATTATGATAATGCATTTGATCATTTACTAATGATCTTATAGTTTGTTGCAACTGTTAGAAGATCATTGCTTTGATAATCTCAGCATGCTCATTCTTTTCAAGACGAAGATGATCAATATCTTTGCACTGATGTTATAAATGAGAAATGTTCAACATGACAATTTTGAAAAGACAATGCTTTGAATTTTTCTAGATTAACGCAAATGACTAAAGATGTTCTTTCATACTCAATATTCTCAATAAATATTGAGCGAACTTTCAATCTTGTTAGAAGAGTATATTGATAAAATCAATCACAGATGAGTTTAAAAACGATGAAACAAATAATGTTGATGAAGTATTATAATTGAACTATAAATTTGAATTCAGATAAGACTATTACTGAGCTCTGAAATATTTATCACAAAGAGAAAAATGATGATCAAAAGATCAACGAGTCTGCTGATTTATTTCAAGTATCTTTGAAAACTGTTCTGACACAGATTTATTCATAAATCTGCAATATCATTTCATTTATTAAAAGTCTTGCATTTAAAGCAAGTACTTATTAGAAGTACAATTGAGTCAATGCACAAGAATAATGCACAAGAATAATGCGAATGTGATTTCAAGAATTACATTGTTTTTCTAATTGATGAAGACAGACATTTTCTAGTCTGTCTTGAAAAACATGATATTAAGATTCATCATGAGATTCTTCATAAATCTCATATTTCTATCTTGAATGATGACGTGTTTGACATGAATTGTTATCAAGTTGATGTTTGCATAGAGCAAAATGTCAATGAAAATTCTACAACAAGAGTGATAATGTAAAAGAATAATGCACTTACTTTTCATAAAGAAAATTATAAAGTCTTCAATGACTTCTTGAAGAGCATTCAAGACAAAGCGCTGAATGCGAAAATCATATTGTAACATGTTCACTTAAGCATAATCATGCATAATCTTTCTAATCAGTCTTTCGAAGATCATTTTGAAAATGAGATTTTCTGCAATCTTCTGATATTTTTGAATTTCATGCAACGCAACAGTGCCTGATTTGTAGCGTCTTTTCTGTTGCAAAGCATTAGTATGTCAATAGATAATGCATTACTCATATGCATTATCTTTTTAGTAGTAGTAGTAAATTTAAAGACTGAAGTTTCTTTGATAGCATAATGATCAGTTGAATGCATCAAGTTCTTAGACGTCTTACGTGCTGATGCACATGCTAAAAATGAACTTGTCAGCAATAAACAAGTCATATTGCATTATCAGTATGCATTATTAATAACATGCTTGCTGCATATTATTGTTTATCAAGAATGATTGATTTGATTTATGTAAACTTGATTTTTAAAAGTATTATTTTTGAAAGTATTATTTATTGAAGCATTGATTACTAAAACGATTCAAGAAAATATGATAGAAGAAGTGATTGAAAAATCAGAAAAGAAATTGAAGAAAATATTGAATAAGTGTTAAGAAATAAGTGTTAAGAATAATAATTAAATATTTCTTGTTGCACTCAAATTCATCTCACTTGATGAGTTTTTTCCTTACTTTTCAAAATTCTCTATCTGTTCATATTCTATCAAACTACTCAAATTTCATCAATACTGTTGCATTACTAAAATGCATTATCAAGAGAACAATGCTGACTTTAACAGATACTTTTCACTCTGTTCAACAATTCAGAAATAATTCTTCATGAAAATTAATTCATCTTACTTAATGAACTATCAGTCTATTTCTTACTTTTCAAAATTCTCTATCTGTTTATATTCTATCATACTACTCAAATTTCATTAAACTATTGCATTACTCAAATGTATTATCAAGAGAACAATGCTAACTTTAACAGATAATGTTCACTCTATTTGTAAACTCAAAGTCTATTGCAAGTTGAAATCATGGTGAAAATTGATTCAATGAGATCAAAGAATACTACAAGCAACAGAACAATGATCATGTAATCATATTTAAATGATTACACAAACTAAGACAGTTCAATGTTTGAAAAGAAGTGAATGAGATTGACAAAGCAGCAATGAAAGACAATGTAAGAGACGAGATAGAACAAGAGCGAAAGAACAAAGATATTCATGATAATGCATCTCAGTAATGCAATACTAAATAAAGCGTTGATCTGTTTATAGTTGAATGCTTTGAATCAAAAATCAGATGCAAGACAGATGCTGAAATTGTTGCTGAGACAACACAGCTTTTCAATATAACTGCTGCAACACAAGATGCAAATAGTACTGCAGAGAAAATTGCTTTGAAAGCAATGAAGATATGCATTATCTATATGCATTATTTTTCAGTTGTAGAAATTAATATCAATTTTAAAAGATAACAGATGAGCTGAACGTAAGCAAAAAAATATCAAAATTTATGATCTTTATAGTTCACTTAATTTAACAAAGAATTCTTCATCATGATGATCTGAAGAAGTTAAAGCAGACTGATGATACTAATTCTATAACAGCTTTTCAGAATTTTGCAACAGAATTCATCACTTTCTCAACTGTCAAAGAACGAGAAATTCAGAATTCAATACATGCAATAAATTTCAATTTAAATGATTTCATCATAGTAGAAAACGATGATGCAGAGATGTGCTATGAAGCAAAGAAGAATGAGAAGAAACTACAACATGATGAATATAAGATAATCAGTAGTGAGAAGAAAGAGAATAATGAAAGTGAAAAGAAAATAATAAAGCTGTTCAACTAATGAACAGCGCTTATCTTACTTTCTAAGTTCTAATCATAACTCATAATCTTATAAATTTATAGTGCATTATCTTTTTGCATTATTGTGAAGAGTGTTTGATAGAAAGTCATGATGAAAATTATGAAGTCTTCATGATGAAGACTGTTCAATCAAGCTATTTACATCTATCTAATATCTTGTTGAGTCAAGTTGAGTTGTCAAGTTGAATTGTTGAATCAAGCTTTTCAACTCGACACTTTTTCAAAAAAATTTCAACTCAACTCGACACTTTTTGAATCGAGTACTCACTCGACTTGAACTCAAATACTCGACTTGACGCAGTCAGTTTATGAGTCAGACATCTGCTTGATCAGAATATTAACTCACAACACAGATGATGAAACGCAGACATTGCAACTTTTTTTAATTTTTTAATTTTTTAATTTCTTCATCAAGTGCATGCAGTCTATGACTATGATACTATCTAGACGTTGTGTATATGTTAAATTACATGTAATCTAGTCAAAATTGCTGCAATGTATCTTTTCATTAATTAATCACATCAATAGTTTGTGCAAATGAGCATGTGAGCTGTTTATATAATCAAGTGATCATATAAACAACTTAAGATTATGAAAGCTGATCACTTTGATGTGAACTTTTAACTTGTCTGTATGATCATTAAGCTAAGCAAACTAAATGAGCTTTGATTTATATAAATGAAAGCTGATCACTTCAATGTAAGCTTTTAAGTTCGTTGTATGATCACTTAGTTGAATGAACTAAATGAGTTTTGATCTATGTATTTGCGACGCATGTAAATCGATCAGAAAATCGAAAAAATCGATCGATTTACTGCGTTGCACAGATGTGTATATGCATAAAAGCTGAGTCATGTCTTTGCAGTATGTATGTGTGTGATGTATATGAGTTGCAATGCATACGCAAAGACGTTGCTGTCATTCTGTGTATATGAGCAAAGACTGTGTTGTGTCTTTGCAATGTATGTGATTGCAACGTATGTAAATCAAGCAGAAAATCGAAACTGATCAATTTACTGCGTCACACAGATGTGTATGTGTGCAAAAGCTGAGTCATGCCTTCGTAATATGTGTATGTGTGATGTATATGAATTGCAACGCATGCGCAAAGACGTTGCTGTTGTTTTGTGTATATGAGCAAAGACTATGTCATGTCTTTGCAATATATGTGATTTCGATGCATGTAAATCAATCTGATAAAGCGAAAAATTGATCGATTTACTACATTGCACAGATATGTATGTATGCAAAAGCTGAGTCGTGCCTTCGCAGTATATGTATGTGTGATGTATATGAGTTGCAACGCATGCGCAAAGATGTTGCTGTCGTTCTGTGTATATAAGCAAAGACTGTGTCGTGTCTTTGCAGTGAATGTGATTGCAACGCATGTAAATCGATCAGAAAATCGAAATTGATCAATTTACTGCGTTGCACAGATGTGTATATGTGCAAAAGCTGAGTCATGTCTTTGCAATGTATGTATGTGTGATGTATATGAATTGCAACGTGTGCGCAAAGACGTTGCTGTCATTCTGTGTATATGAGCAAAGACTGTATCATGTCTTTGCAATGTATATGATTGCAACGCATGTAAATTGATCAGAAAATCGAAACTGATCAATTTACTGCATCATACAGATGTGTATATGTGCAAAAGCTGAGTCGTGTCTTCACAATGTATATGTGTGTGATGTATATGAGTTGCAATGCATGCGCAGAGACGTTACTGTTGTTTTATGTATATGAGCAAAGACTGTGTTATGTCTTCGTTGTATATGTGATTGTGATGCATGTAAATCGATCTGATAAAGCAAAAATCGATTGATTTACTGCATTATGCAGACGTGTAGATGTGCAAAAGCTGAATCATGTCTTTGCAGTATGTATATGTATGTTATATATGAGTTCAAAATGTGAATAAAGCGCTGTTACTGCTTTGTGTATGATTACGCTGCATGTAAATCGATCTGAAAATGCGAAAAATTAATTGATTTACTGCATCACATCTGTCTTTATATGTGCAAAAGCTGAGTTGTGTCTTTGCAGTATATATATGTATGTTGTATATGAGTTGCAGCATGTATGCAAAGACGTTGCTGTTTTTCTGTATATATGCAAACTTCAATGCATTGATGACTGCGTTGTTATTGTCTCGCTTTTCGATTGTGTGTGAACTCAATATATAAGTAAAGCGCTGTTACTGCTCTGTCAATGTTGATGAGATTGTTCAGCTCTTCTGATAAGCATAGCTTGCAAAAGATTCGTAGTCAGCATCTTGTACAGATAAATCTCGTTGTTGATCGACGTTGCAACTTATAAACGTTTACAATTCATGTTCACTATTCTCTACATCTACAGAGAAATCTTCAATCATTTTTTGCTTAAGCGAGCTACTCAAAGATGACTGCAAACAACTGATCGTGAAAAATTTCAATCTACATCATTCTTACTGAAAGAAATGAAGATGCTTCACTCAACATGCAGCAATTGACAGTTTACTTGACATCATTACTAATGCTAAGCTGAAATTATTGCTGAAATCAGACACTATTACTTGCAAGACTCACAATCAGTTTACAACTATTGATCTGATCTTTAACAGCGAGAAAATACAGTTCATGACACGTAAGTGCAAGATACACATTGATTTACATCAAGAGTTGAATCATCTTTTGATTATCACAGAACTTTGTTTACAAACAACTTCAGTACAGTCTTCAACTCGATGATTATGAAAGAAAATGAACACAGAAGCATTGAGCGCGTATCTGTATATGCATTTTTTGTTGAATTGTTCTTTGAACAGCAAGATGATGATGAACGAAAGAATGTGCAAAGTTATCAAGATGCTACAAGAAATCATTGAGAAATTTATTCTTTTGACAAAGTCATCAAGTTGAGCAAAGAACTTCTGAAATTTGAACTGCTCAGAAATAGTAATGAAATCAAGACGACTGCAAATCATATGAAAAACACAAAGCATATTAAATGCATGAAATGAATATCTGAAACACAATAATCATAAAAACAAGATCATTCAACAAGCAAAGCGCGCACATTTCAGATCACAAATGCATGAGCTGAGCGATGCACTTAAGTCAATATGATGCTTTGCAAAATGAATCAGAATCAAAAGTCAGCTATCTAAAAAACTTTCTTAGTTTTCATCACTGAAGTAAAGTGACATTGATCAAATGACAATGACATTCAAGAAAAAAATCAAGATATTGCAAGAAAAAATCTTTCTCTCACTTTCTCAAATAAACATCAGCAACATTGCAGACTCATTTATATTTTTAACAATGTTATTTGATTTACACATTTCAGAAGATGAAGTGAGACAGACAATCAAAAGAATAAAAGCAGACAAAGCATCAAACATTTCAGACATTTTGAATAAAGTGTTGCAGACAGATCTTACAAAACTGATCTCAATACTGATGAGTTTATTCAACGCATGTGTAACACACAGATATCATTTAAAGCAGTTCAAAAAAGCTCAAATGATAGTACTATGCAAATCAAAGAAGAGTGATTATACTGATTCAAAGACATATTAATTCATTGCTTTGCTTGCTATCATGAGCAAAGCTTTGAAGTCGATCATGACTAAAAGATTGAGTGATATAGTTGAGATTCATCACATGCTATCTGATGCTCAAATGAGAGCGAGATGCAAGCGATTCATGATCTCAACATTAAATCTACTAGTAGATCAAATTCACACAGTATGAAGCTGCAAAATTAAATACGTAGCATTCATGCTAAGTTTAAACGTTGTTGAAATGTTCAATCAAGTTTTGCACATCAGACTTTTGCATACTCTGAAAATAAAAAGAACTTCAGACTATATAGTTGAATGAGCATGCAGCTTTCTTAAAGATTGAGAAACATTGCTGAAATTCAATGAGCAAATGAATGACATGCGTAAGATAAATGCAGACATATCACAGAGATTTCTCATTTCATTGATTCTCTTTCTATTCTTCAACGCAAGTCTGATTAAGAAGTGCAAAACATTGAGAATTAAGATTGAAATGTTCAACTTTGTAAATGACATTAATATTCTAGCATATGATAGATTCATTGAAGAAATTTGCAAAACATTGAGCAGAATGCACAACATCTGTGCAAAATGAGTTTGCACTCATGACATAACATTTGCATCAGAAAAGTATGAATTTATGCATTTCATCAGAAAATCAAAGAGATTTGACATGATGACTAGCATACAAATAGAAAGCTCAGTTATTAAGTCAAAATCAGACGTGCAAGTTCTGAAAGTACAACTGAACATGAAATTACGATGAGACGCGCATCTTCGTCAAATCGAAGCAAATCACGTTACATGAATGCTAGCACTTAGTTGACTTGAAGTCTTTACATGAGAAGCAATCTTCACAAAAGCAAGACAGATATACTCAGCAGTAGTAAGATCAAAAATTGCATTTGAAACATCAGTCTGATATCAGCGAGAAAAAGAGAAAAAACTGTCAGACAAAGAATGCAGACTTGAAACATTACAGAATCAGACTCTGCATCATGTTGCAAAAATATTCAAAAGAGTAAGCATTGAAACTCTGAAAGCAAAAATGTACACAAGTTCGCTGCATGTTCATTTGAACATGCTGCAAGACAAAATCATGTTACGCAGTTGAATCAACAATTGTACACAGAAAATCAGATAAGCATGCAAACTGATATGCATTCATCTGATGAGTATTAATCACATTATTTCTCGCTTTTTTGTCATCAAGAAAGTGACGCTTTTAAACAACTTAATTCAAGAAGATGTGAAAATACAGTTGAGATGCAAGCGATTAGTTCTCGCTGTAATGATTTCAACTAGCAACACATCATAATAGTGCAGTATCACAGAAGTTAGTGAAAGCAATGATGAGAAAAATATAGAAAATGCATTGCAGATGTTCACATCATTTCAACACAAAGATTACATCTGTTCAACAAGATGATAAAGATGCAAAATGATTTTCAGAAAGTTGAAAGTACTTTCATCACTCACATCAGAATTGAACGCATAGATCTGAATGTTTATTTGCACTTCAGAAATGTTTCAGACGCAGACAATGCACAATGCAACTGCAACTGAGATCATCAGACGATGAAACATGTACTTATGCATTATTCAAACTGATTGCATTTGCAATTAAGAATGTTACAAGACATCAACTTCTCAAACTATTGAATAATCATCACTATCACGAAGAATCTCAAGCAGCTGCAAGAATGATGATGAAAACGAAGCTTTTGAAGCAATTTAAAGTGACTAAGTCACTCATTCTTTAACATGCGATCAACGCAAACTAATTTGATACATAGTCTCATAATGATAGTTTTGACTGCGTGAAGCAGTCGTATAAACAGCGAGTGATTTTCTATCTCAGAGAGTTTTGCTCACTCGATATAGATAGCATAGAGTTTCTCATGAGTTGACTTAATTGATGTCACAAGAATGTATGAATTTATTATTATTATTGTAGCATTTCTGAAAAACAATCACAATATATGCAAAATGAACTTTTGAAAAGAGCATTATAAATGAGAGAGAAAAGATTGAGTAAATGAATAAATGATGATAAATTGCATGAGCAGCAGTAATGCTAATTCAATGATGATTGCAAGCAACGTTGACTTATCACAGAGAGACAGCGACGCAAGATTTAAACATTCACGCAATGATGAGACAAAGGTTATCAGCATCATTGATTTATTAACACAAACATCAATGTTAAAGAAAGAGAAAAGCAAAGATCACTCATGAAAAGAAGTGACTTTAAAGCTGATTTAACGTTTTCAAAACATTTCAGAAAGAAAGATTGAAAGTCAAGATATGTTCATTGCAAAGAATGTACAAAAGTTGAAGACATTTGTTTAACTTCTTAATAAACAACTACAAATATAAGAAAATATGCATTTCATATTTAAAACATCATCATGAGTCAATATAAAAAGAGAAAAAGCAACAACAGAAAAGCAGTAACTCAGAAATAATTTGTCATTGCTTTGCAAGAGACGCAAGATTTTAGTAAAAATAGTAAAGACAAAAAAGATGAAAGAGATACAAAAGAGATTAATTGATCAGATCTTTCAAGAAATTGCAAACATGTCAATAATGTAATGAAATCTAATAGTGTCACTTCGCAAGCTTAAAAACAAAGACATTGCACTTTATGTGATGAGTTCAAAAGCTCAAGCAGCTTTAGAAAAGTTTCAAACATGAGTGAAGAGAATTGTAAACTCAATGCATGTAGTGCATAAAAGCTTCATGATATTAGCACATGATGTACACATCACATTGAACATAAGCAATTAAAAGATGATCATCAAAAGACTGATAAAGAATAATGCAAGACTTCATGAAGATTTAAAGATGCTGAGAATAGCTTGATTCAAAAAGATAGTTGAAAGTGAGAAGATTCACTCATTACTCATTGTAAAGATTGTGATCAAAATGATGATGAATCAACTACTAAATGTAAACATGCTGAACTTATATCAAGAATGTTTATGCAAATTGTTTAAAAAGAACTGTTGTATCATACAATGCTATAAATGCTTCAATTTTGATCATATGACTAAATTTTGCAAAAACAAAGAGCGTTGCTTCAAATGTGCAGACAAACATCACATCAAGAAATGCGTTGTGTTGATGAATAAAAGATGATGCATAAACTGCAATAATAGTCACGAACTTTGAAAACATTCATGTTTCAAGTGAAAATTACAGATAAAGCAATCAGAAGAATTTTTTTGAAACAGATTGATCAGATATTCTAAAGCATTGAAAAACAATTGCTCATTCTCTTCTTTCTCTTTGAACTTCTTGAATTCAATGAATTTCATGAGTTCAATGAATGTTTTGATGACAACAAGCAGTTGAGACATCAATGAGTCAACATGACAAGTGATGAAAGTCAAGAAAAGATGAGTTGATCACTCTTCATGCATGATTAGCGACTCAGAAGACATGATGTCTGAACAGATATAAAAATATCAAATCAGAAAATATGAAAGACTCTTGATGATTAAAAGCATATAAAAAGCTGTCTTTGCATAGAGTCAATAACAGCTACAGATAATTTTATGATAAATCAAATCTTTCTGCAAATTCTACAATATAACATCAGAAAATCATTAAAAATTCAGAAATCATTTCTGATAAATAGAGAAGTTTGTAAATTCAACATAATAGTCATTCAGAAACAAGATCACAACATTAATATTTTGCAGATGTTTAGTTCAACTCATAACTTCTTTCATCTAATGAAAGACTCATCATTTCAAGCAAAAACATGCATTTATGTTAACAAGCAAATCAGCGATGAAACTCATTTGTACATGATGCTAACTACGAATTTACTGTTTAGCTACAGTAAAGTTTAGAGATTATCAAAAGTTTGAATGACATTGAGATGCTGCGTGATGATGAAGCGCTGTGCATTGATTGCATGCAGAGTTTTCGCGATTGCACAGACTTTGATAATCTCAATGCGCATGTTACAAGCAATCTGCACGCAGATGAGAAAGTCAAATAGAACGCAGAACTATAAGAAAAATCGCTTATAAAAATCATTCAATTTAGTATCTTGTTGTCATAATGACAAGAACTGAGACAGAACACTCTTGTGTTTGATCTGTTAAAAATGATTAGCAAAAAGAACTTGAATCATGAACATTCTTTAAATTTACATACTAACTACGTATAAATCTTGTTAAGACTGCATGTCTGTTACTACAACATAAGCAACTCACAAGACTTGTTAAGTTCAATATAAGCAAACTCAAAAGGTTTGTTAATATCATTTAACAAATGTTCAAACACAGACATTTTATACATAAGCAATATGTTAACAAAAAGACTTTGTTAAAAGAAGAGAAACACAAGCGAGTTAATAAAGAATGATCAAACTATGCTGTCTGATTAAAAGTGTAGCATATGAACATTTTTGCAAAACATGATTGATCTGCACAAGAGAAATCTTTACAGATAACACAAAACAGACGAGTTGCACATTTTACAAGCGAAGTAAGCATCTGCAAAATGTGATATACAATGATGACAATTATTGATTTTAAGAATTTCATTTCTTCATTAAGCTTTGACTCTTAAATATCTTGATGATAGAATCAACTTCTAGTCAAAGACATCATTTGTATAACTTAAGAGAACAGTAGTGCATGTTGATGTGATTAAAGAAGAAATCAACTGTGATATGCATGCATATCATTGACAAAACGTCTGCAACTCATGCTTAAGAAGTAAACTGTTGAAATCTGAGCAGTGAAAGATTTTACTCACTTTGAACTGTGAATTTGCTGCAAGAGAAAAGACTATCTTTCATTAAAAGAAAAATCAGCATAAAAGTTGTGTTTTATGTATGTTGCATGCAACGTATGCAACATATTTTTAATAAACTCATCAAAAGATGAGTTGATAATGAGATTTATCTGTATCAAATGCTGACTACAAATCTTCTGCAAGCTATGCTTGTCAGAAGAGTTAAACAATCTCATCAACATTGACAAAGCAGTAACAACGCTTTACTCATGCATTGAGTTCACACACAGTCGAAAAGTGAGATAATAACAACGCAGTCATCAATGTGTTGAAGCTCGCATATATATAGAAAAACAGCAACGTCTTTGCATACATGTTGCAATTCATATATGATATACACACATATACTGCAAAGACATGACTGAGGTTTTGCACATATACAGATAGATGTGATGCAGTAAATTGATCAATTTTTCGCATTTTCAGATTGATTTACATGCAGTGCAATTACATACAAAGCAGTAACAGCGCTTTATTCACATGTTGAGCTCATATACATCACATACACATACATTGCAAAGACATGACTCAACTTTTGCACATTTACAGACTTGCGTGATGCAGCAAATCGAACAATTTTTCCCATTTTCAGATCAATTTACACACATCGCAATCACATACAGAGCAGTAACAGTGCTTGACTCAACGTTGAGCTCATATACAACATTTACACATATATTGCGAAGACATGATTCAGCTTTTGCACATCTACACGTCTGCATAATGCAGTAAATCAATCGATTTTTTGCTTTATCAGATCAATTTACATGCATCGCAATCATATACACTGCAAAAACATGACACAGTCTTTGCTCATATACACAGAATGACAGCAACGTCTTTGCGCATGTGCTGCAACTAATATACAACATTCACACAGTCATTGCAAAGACACGACTCAGCTTTTGCACATTTACATGCTTGCATGATGCAGTAAATCAATTGAGTTTTCGCTTTATCAGATTGATGTACATGCATTGCAATCACATACACTGCAAAGACATGACACAGTCTTTGCTCATATATACAGAACGACAGCAACGTCTTTGCACATACGTTGCAATTCATATACATCACACATACATACATTGCAAAGACACGATTCAACTTTTGCACATCTACACATCTGCATAATGTAGTAAATCAATTGATTTTTCGCTTTATCAGATTGATTTACATGCATCGCAATCACATACACTGCAAAGACATGACACAATCTTTTCTCATATACACAGAATGACAGCAACGTCTTTGCGCATATGCTGCAATTTATATACGTCACACACATATACATTGCAAAGACACGACTCAGCTTTTGTGTATATACACATTGATGCAACGCAGTAAATCAATTGATTTTTCGATTTTCTGAATGATTTACATGCGTCGCAAATACATACACTGCAAAGACATGACACAGTCTTTGCTCATATACACAGAACGACAGTAACGTCTTTGCGCACACGCTGCAACTAATATACAACATTCACACAGTCATTGCAAAAGCACAACTCAGCTTTTGTGCATATACACATCTGTGTTATGCAATAAATTGATCGATTTTTCGGTTTTCTGATTGATTTACATACATTGCAAATACATAAATCAAAACTCATCTAGTTCGTTCAGCTGAGTAATCATACAGTGAACTTAAAAACTCACATCAAAGTGATCAGCTTTCATCTACATAAATCAAAACTCATTTAGCTCGCTTAGCTTAATGATCATATAAACAAGTTGAAAGCTTACATTAAAGTGATCAACTTTCACAATCTTGAATTGTTTATATGATCACTTGATTATATAAACAGCTTATGCGCTTGTATGTGCAAACTATTGATGTGATTGATCAATGAAAAGATATACTGCAGCGATTTTGACTAGATTACATGTAATTTAGCATATACACAACGTTTAGATAGTGTCATAGTTATAGACTGCATGCACTTAATAAAGAAATTAAAAAATTATTATCAAAAGACGAAAGACGCTGTCGTCAAAAAAGTGAATCTGAAAAAGATGCAGAAATGATGATGCATGAACAGAGATAGTACAAATGTGAAATTTGTATCATGATGTAATAAAGCTGATCAAAAATCAATTCTGAATCAATTTTTTGAACAACGTTGAAGAAAAAGAAGTGTTTCAGACATACAAGTTCATTAAATCACGTTTAATTGAAAAGCTATTCTTGATACAAAACTTGCAAAAAGAATTGAAGATTAAATTCAATGAAAAGTGCGAGACATTTCTGAAAGTAATGTACTTATCATTTTTGAAAATTCAAATCAATGAAGAATTACTATTGAACGAAAGTATACAGTGATCAAAAGTTATCAAAGAGAAAATCAAGCACGCTATTAACTTCTCAGCACTCAGAAAAGCACTTGAATCAGATGATATGTCATTTGCAATCATACAGTGAGCGTATAAAACTGTATCAAAAATCTTCAATTTAGTGTATTCAGATTTGATTGAAAATGACTATCACTTGAAAATATGACGCGAAGGCACGAGAATTATTCTAAAAAAATCAGACAAGTTGAATTATTCAATTTTGAAAACATACAGAATTATTACGCTGCTAAATTGTTTAAACAAAGTAGCAGAAAAAATAATAGCAATGAAACTATCTTACACAGCTGAAATTAATGATAAGCTGCTGAATTTTGATCAAATGAAAGATAGAAAACAAAGATCAGCTATAGACGCAGTACTAAATCTAGTACATGATGTGCAAATAACAAAAAGTCAAGAAAACACGCTTATCTGTTTACTTCTAGATGTCAAAGAAATCTTTGATCATGTTGCATTGAAACAACTGATCAAAATATTAATTAGATTAAAAATATCAGTCAATTTAATCAATTAAGTAAAATGTTTCTTACAAAATCAAGTTATTGACTTAGCATTTGACGATGAACATCAGAAATGAAAGAAAATAAGCATAGAAATATCACAAGACTCATTTATTTCGCTCATTTTATTTCTAATTTATATTTGATATTTGTTTTCAAAGATTCACGCAAAGTTTGAAAATTTACAGTCACTCAGCTATATTAATGACATGATGCTATAAATTGAGAAAAGAAATATTGACAAGAATGTGAAAATACTGAAAAACGCAGCAAAAATCGCTTTCACATAAGTTGAGAACAATGTAATGCAATTCAATGACTTGAAATCTGAACTGATACACTTTGAAAGTCACAAGATGACACTTAATCAAATGATTATTCTACTCAATAACATGATCATAAAATCAAAAACATATGTATGATGATTAAAAGTTTGACTGAATTGAAAGCTTAACTTCAAAGTTCATATAAAAATGAAAATCATGCATTCGCAGTTTGAAAAGTGAACTGAATTATTGAGTTTAGCTAAAGAGACATTTGTCGCTTAAAGCGAGATAAAGTCGAGATTTTAGCTGAGCTCATCTGAATGTGATCAGATTTTATGAATAAAATCTGCAATCATTTCATATGTCGTTGAACTGAATCTGCGTTTATTCATATGTCATTGAACTGAATCGCGCTTTCGTCGCTTTCATTGCTTTCGTCGCTTTCGTTTCTTTCGTCGCATTCAGCCTACTACTCGTCTATCTACTCGCTCATCTACTCTTCACTCTACTCTTCATTCTACTCGCCTATCTACTCTTCATTCTACTCGTTTATCTACTCGCTCATCTACTCTTCACTTTACTCTTCATTCTACTCGTCTATCTACTCGCTCATTTACTCTTCACTCTACTCTTCATTCTACTCGCCTATCTACTCGCTCATTTACTGTTCACTTTACTCGCTCATCTACTGTTCACTTTACTCTTCATTCTACTCATCTATCTACTCTTCACTCTACTCTTCATTCTACTCGTCTATCTACTTGCTCATCTACTTTTCATTCTACTCTTCACTCTACTCGCTCATTTACTCTTCACTCTACTCATTTATCTACTCGCTCATTTACTCTTCACTCTACTCGTCTAGCTACTCGCTCATCTACTCGTCACTTTACTCGCTCATTTACTCTTCATTTTACTTGTCTATCTACTCTTTATCAAACTTTCTATCAAATGCTTTATCAAACGCTTTATCAAATGCGTCGATCAAGCGCACAAAACACGTCAAACAATGCTTCAAACAATGCTTTCTACTGAGCTTTTCATTGATCTTTCTACTGATCTTTCTACTAGTGAGCTTTCTACTGATCTTTCGATCGAGTCATCTAGTGAGCTTTCTACTGATCTTTCTATCAATCTTTCTATCGACTTTTCTATCGATCTTTCTATCAATCTTTCTATCGATCTTTCTACTGAGCTATCTATTGAGCTATCGACTGAGCTTTCTATCAAATGCTCTATCAAACATTCTACATGCTTCAAAATACGCGTCGATCAAGCGCATAACACGAATCAAACAATGCTTTCTACATGACTTTCTACATGACTTTCTACCCAGCATTCTTCATGACTCTCTATCAAGCACTCTTCATGTTTCTCTATCAAGCATTCTCGCTGATCTTTATACTGATCTTTCGATCAAGTCATCTAGTGAGCTTTCTACTGATCTTTTGATCGATCTTTCTATTGATCTTTCTATTGATCTTTCTACTAGTAAGCTTTCTACTGATCTTTCGATCGAGTCATCTACTGATCTTTTTACTACATGACTTTCTACATGACTCTCTTTATGACTCTCTACATGACTTTTCATCAAGCTTCGAATTGCTTTGCAATCAAGAATCAAATTTGTTCTCTATCAAGCTTCAAACATGATTCTATCAATCATTCTACATGACTCTCTATCTCTCTAGTTTACTCATTAACTTTCTCATTAACTTTCTCATTAACTTTCCCATTGACTTTTTCATTGACTTTCTCGACGCATATATTAAATAGCTATTATTTAGATAGTCAAATCAACCATTAATTATTCAACGTTGCAACTACGTATCAATGCTACAAATGTCAAAATAGTCGTGTTTATTGAATCAAACGATAAAGGCGCATACTGCGCTCATGAGAATGCTAGAAATGCTAGAAATGTTGAAAATATTGACGCTTTTATGAATATGTCTCAGCTAAAAGTGACGCAAATCTGAGACATGAGATTAAATGAATATTTGAAATATTGATCGCTAAAAGCGCTAAAATCTGTCACTGTCACTCTTTACAAATTGCGAATGTGACAGTTATAAGAATGCTACACTCGTTGTTTAAATTAATGAATAATGAGTGAAAACTAAATGTCAAATCAGAAAAGCAGTTATATCTAACATGCATCACATCTATTAATGATTATGACGTTGAAATATGATGAAATAATCAAAAAGCTACTTAGTCAAATTTCATAAACTGCAAAACGTTGCATTATGAAAAATTCTGAATGTGTTTCAAATATCATCAATAAATGCTATGCAAATAGAAGTTGAAATCTCGTCAATGAAGATGCAATTAAATCAAAAGTGCAAGAACTATGCAATTTGAATAGTTGAATTATTGAAAAAATACTTTATCAGAAAAAAAACATTTATTTTATACTCATCTTAATACTTTATTGAATTGAATCTAAATTTAAATGCATTGAAATATTCGAACTGAAACGAGATGAAGACGAATTTATCTTGAAAAGTCAAGAAGTGCAAAGATAGACTTATGCAAATATATTGAATATTGAACAAAGTGCAAAAAACATTGAATTCAATAAAAGAAATTGAAATTTCTCACTTCAAGAAATCATGAGATCAGAAAATTGAATATCTGACAAAGATGCAAATCGAATTCACAAAAGATGAAATGTGCAAAACAATAAATACACACTATAAAGAATTGAAAACAATAGTCAAAAAGACGAAAAATCTAGTGATGTACATTAATGCATTGCAAACTCAAAAAAAGATAGCAAAGCTCAAAACAGAAATTGAAATTGCAATGATATTCACACATGAGTCTGTTAAATGCAGTAAGATGACAAGCGTGATCAATGAAATAATCATAATGAAAGTGAAATTGCAAGCTATTGATGATGCAATTGTGATATGCAGCGAAGAAACATCTGAAGACAGCGAAATTTGAATGTACACAGACAGTCAAATGATGCTGCAAAGGTTAAAAGCAAAAAGCAATGTCAACTTGAAGTTATTCAATAACATACAACAAAATCTGATCAATTTGCAACAAAATCAATGTCATATTTGCATACAGTGAGTATTGAGTTGCAAAAATATCATTGAAAATGAAGCAGCGAATCAATTGATCAAAGATGTGACATGAAAAAGATCGACAATCAACATCAGAAAAAGAACAATCATGAGCTTCATCAAAAAACAAATAAACAAAAAGATAAAAGAGCAATAATTAATTGCATGAAATAACAGCATCAAAAAAGAAAATCAGTATCAGAAGTACACAGCAAGAGTGAATCTGAGTTACAGATCATTAAAGAAGCTTCAAAAAATAAACAAACTGACATTTTCAATGTTTATACAGCTAAAAATGAGACATAACTATTTTAAAAGCTATTTGCATCGATTATTAAAGAATAATTTGAACAAATGCTATGAAATATGCAAGATGAGACAAACGTTGAAGCACTTACTATTGAACTGCAAACATTATAAAGCAGAACAGTTACAGCTTAAAGTAAAAGCACAGTTCAAAAACATGAACACTATATTGATGTTGTTTATCATCAAGATTGAAAGAATCACAATGTTAAAATACTTGAAAAGTACTTGAATTATGATAAGAAAATGACTATTAAGAATGAAAAAGTAAAGTGAAAAGAACATGAAGAAGCGAGAAAATGAGAGCACGAAAGAAAGAAGTTGTTTGATTGAAAGCACTTGTTTACACAAACTATCAATGTGATTAATCAATGAAAAGATATAAAGCAGCGACTTTGATTAAAATACATGTAATCTAACATATGCACAGCGTTTAAACAGTGTCATAGTCATAGACTGCATGCACTTAATGAAGAAAAAAAAATGTTAACAAGCATTTAAAACTCAATTAATGAATGATGAAAATCATTGAATTGAACATCTGCTCAATTAAGCTACAAACTAGTAACTTGAAAGATGAGATACAGATGTTACGACTCATAAATGTTTACAATTCATGCTCGCTGTTTATCATTTTTACAAAAGAATCATTTACTATTTCTCATCTGAACAAACTAATCAAAAATGATTGTAAATAGCTAATTGTAGAAGATTTTAATCTGTATCACTTACATTAAGAAGACAAAAGATGCTTTACTTGTCACATAATGATTAATGCTTTACTAAACATTATTACAAAGGCTGCAATGCAAGACTAAAGCTATTGCTTGAATCAGACACAATTACTAGAAAGATTCACAATCAACTTCACAACAATAAATTTAGCATTTGACAGCAAGAAAATTCAATTCATGATATATAAATGCAAGATGAAAATTGATTTACATCAGAAATCTGATCATCTTTTAATTGTCACGAAGTTATGTTTACACACATCTTTTGTGCAGCTTATGACTCGTCAATTATGAAAGAAAATGAACACAGAAGCACTAAACACTCATTTAAGAATACATTTTCTCATTAAGCATTTTCTTGATGACAAGACAGCAATAAATGACAAAGTAGCTGAGATCACTCATGTGCTATAAGAAATCATTGAAAAGTCTATTTCTTGAGCAAAGTTGTTGATTTAAGCACGAAACTTTTGAAATCAAATCTGCTCACAAGTTGTGATGAAATCATGATGATTATGAATCATATGAAAATTGCAAAGTACTTTAAAGACATGAAACAACTATTTGAGATACAATGATCATAAAAACAAAATCATTAAAGAAACAAAATGTTCACATTTTAGATCACAGATGCATAAGCTGAGTAATGAATTGAAATCAACTTGATGCTTTGCAAAATGAATCAAAATCGAAAGTCAGTTACTTAAGAAACTTTCACAGTTTTCATCATTAAAAAGCAATGATTTTGATCACATAGTAAATTCATTTGAAGAAAAAACAAAAATGTTATAAAAGAAGTTCTTTTCATCATTGTTTTAAGCAAACATCAGTGATATTTCAAGATCATTTATATTACTGACAATATCAGTTAATTCAATCTTATCACAAAATGAAATGAGATAAATGATTTAATGAGTAAAAGTTGACAAAGCATCAAATGCATTCAAAATTTCAAATAAAGTGCTTTAAGCAAGTTTAACAAAACTGACTTTGATATTAATCAGTTTATTCAATGCATGTATAATTCACAAATATCATTTGAAGCAGTTCAAAAAAGCTTAAACAATAGTATTACATAAATCAAAGAAGAGCAATTACATTGACTTGAAGATGTATTAATTCATTGCTTTGCTAAACATCATGAGTAAAACATTGAAATCAATCATGATTAAAAGATTAAGTAACATTACTGAAACTCATTAAGCTTTGAGAGCAATAGCGACAGCGATCTATTGAAGCATATGATATATCAAATCGATCGACAAGTTATAGAGCACAATTGTACGATCAAAACAAGCTCTTATTCGACTTAATAGCTTCATAAGTGACTGCGTCGCAAGTCAAAAATCGAAAATCGAAATTTTTCGCGCTCACGCAGGCTAAAATCGGCGACGAAACGAGAGTTCATCAACGCAGAAAAAAGAATCATTAATTCAGAAGCAAAAACTAATTCTTTCACATGCAAGAATTGACGACAGCGATTTATCAAAGCATATGATATATTAAATTGATCGATAAGTTATAGAGCACAATCATATGATCAAAACAAGTTCTTATTCGACTCAATAACTTCACAGATGACTGTGTCACAAGTCAAAAATCGAAAATTGAAATTTTTCATACTTACGCAGGTCAAAATCGGCGACGAAACGAGAGTTCATCAACGCAGAAGAAAGAATCATCAATTTAAACAGTAATTTGATTGATAAATTGAAGAGTAAACTCACATGAAAAGAACAAGTCATCAATCAACTTCAGAACAGCACAGAAGATGATGTATTGATGCAAAAATTGAAATAGAACTTTTTTACATTTAAAGATTGCACAAATTTTATTTTATTTTTATTTCTTCATTAAGTGCATGCAGTTTATGACTATGACGTTATCTAGACGCTGTGTGTATGCTAAATTACATGTAATTTAGTCAAAATTGCTGCAGTATATTTTCTCATTGATCAATCACATCGATAGTTTACGCATATGAGCGTGTGAGCTATCTATATAATCAAGTGATCATATAAATAATTTAAGATTGTGAAAGCTGATCACTTTGACATAAGCTTTTGACTTGTTTGTATGATCATTAAGTTAAGTGAGCTAAATGAGCTTTGATTTATGTAGATGAAAGCTGATCACTTCAATGTAAACTTTTAAGTTTGTTGTATGATCACTCAGTTGAATGAACTAAATGAGTTTTGATCTATGTATTTGCGATGCATGTAAATTGATCAGAAAATCGAAATTGATCAATTTACTGCGTCACATTGATGTGTATATGCGCAAAAGCTGAGTCGTGTCTTTGCAATGTATATGTGTGTGATGTATATAGATTGCAGCATGTGCGCAAAGACGTTGCTGTTGTTCTGTGTATATGAGCAAAGACTGTGTCATGTCTTTGCAATGTATGTGATTGCGATGCATGTAAATTGATCTGATAAAGTGAAAAATCAATCGATTTACTGCATCATGAAGACGTGTAGATGTGCAAAAGCTGAGTCGTGTCTTCGCAGTATGTATGTGTGTGACGTATATGAGTTGCAGCATATGTGCAAAGACGTTGCTGTCGTTTTATGTATATAAGCAAAGTTTGTGTCATATCTTCGCAATGTATGCAATTGCAATGCATGTACATCAATCTGATAAAGCGAAAAATCGATTAATTTACTGTTTCATGCAAACGTGTAAATGTGCAAAAGCTGAATCATGCCTTCGCAGTATATGTATGTTTGTCGTATATGAGCTCAACGTGTGAATAAAGTGCTGTTACTGCTTTATGTGTGATTGCGCTGCATGTAAATCAATCTGAAAATGCGAAAAATTGATCGATTTACTGCATCACATCTGTCTGTATATGCATCAAAGTTGAATCATGTCTTTGCAGTATGTATGTATATGTCATATATAAGTTGCAGCATGTATGCAAGGACGTTGCTGTTCTTCTGTGTATATGCAAGCTTTAATGCATCAATGACTGTGTTGTTATTATTTCGCTTTTCAACTGTGTATGAGCTCAACATGTGAATAAAGCGCTGTTACTGCTCTGTTGATGTTGATGAGATTATTCAGCTCTTCTGACAAGCATAGCTTGCAGAAGATTCGTAGTCAGCATCTCATACAGATAAATCTCGTTGTTGATTGAAGATTGCACAGAAAACAACGTTGTTTCAAAGAAGTACAACATTTTTTATCAAATCACTATCTGTGTTATCTTTTCTTGATGCATAAGACAATAAGTCAAGATCAGTCGTTACTATTCTGAGTGAGATAATGCAACTACTTCAATATATGAAATATAAAGTAATTGCATCAAGCATTTTCTATCAAACAGATTTTTAATTTTTAATTTCTTCATTAAGTGCATGCAGTCTATGACTATGACATTGTTTAGACGTTGTGCATATGTTAGATTACATGTATCTTGATCAATGTTGCTGCTTCATATCTTCTCATTGATTAATCACATCGATAGTTTGCACAAACAAGTGCTTTCAATCAAACAACTTCTTTCTCTCATGCTTTTGTTTTCTCACTTCTTCATGTTCTTCTCACTTTACTTTTTCGTTTTAAATAGTCATTTTCTTGTTGCAATTCAAGTACTTTTCAAGTACTTTAGCATTATGATTCTTTCAATCTTAATGATAAACAACATCAATATAATGTTCATGTTTTTGAACTGTGCTTTTGCTTTAAGCTGTAACTGTTCTGCTTTATAATGTTTGCAGTTCAGAAGTAAATGCTTCGATGTTTATCTCATCTTGCATATTTCATAGCATTTGTTCAAATTATTCTCTGATAATCGATGCAAATAGCTTTTAAAATAGTCATGTTTCATTTTTAGCTGTATAAATGTTGAAAACATCAGTCTGTTTATTTTTCAAAGCTTCTTTAGTGATTTGTAACTCAGATTCACTCTCGCTGTGTGCTTCTGATACTGATTTTCTTTTTTGATGCTGTCATTTCATGCAATTAGTCATTGCTTTTTTATCTCTTTATTTATTTGCTTTTTGATGAAGCTCATGATTGTTCTTTTTCTGATGTTAATTGTTGATCTTTTTCATGTTACATCTTTGATCAATTGATTCACTGCTTCGTTTTTGATGATGTTTTTGCAACTCAATACTCACTGTATGCACATATGATATTGATTTTGTTGCAGATTGATCAGATTTTGTCATATGTTATTGAATAACTTCAAGTTAACATTGCTCTTTGCTTTTAATTTTTGCAGCGTCATTTGACTGTCTGTGTACATTCAAATTTCGCTATCTTTAGATGCTTTTTTGCTGCATATCGTGATTGCATCGTTGATAGCTTGCAATTTCGCTTTCGTTATGATTATTTCATCAATCACGCTTATTGCTTTGCTGCATCTAACAGACTCATGCGTGAATATCATTATGATTTTAATTTCTGTTTTAAGTTCTGCTATCTTTTTTTGAGTTTGCGATGCATCAATGTACATCACTATGTTTTTCGTTTTTTGACTATTGTTTTCAGTTTTTTATAGTATGTATTTATTGTTTTGCATGTTTCATCTCTTGCAAATTCAATTTGCATCTTTGTCAGATATTTGATTTTCTGACTTCATGATTTCTTGAAGTGAGAAATTTCAATTTCTTTTATTGAATTCAGTGTTTTTTGCACTTTGTTCAATATTCAATATATTTGCATAAGTCTGTCTTTGCATTTCTTGACTTTTCAAGATAAATTCATCTTCATTTCATTTCAGTTCAGATATTTCGATGCATTCAGATTTAGATTCAATTCAATAAAGTATTAAAATGAATACAAAATAAACATTATTTTTCTGATAAAGTGTTTTTTCAATAATTCAACTATTCAAATTGCATAGTTCTTGCACTTTTGATCTAATTGCATCTTCATTGACGAAATTTCAACTTCTATTTGCATAGCATTTATCAATGATGTTCAAAATGCATTCAGAATTTTTCGTAATGCAGCGTTTTGCAGTTTGCAAAATTTGACTAAGTAGCTTTTTTGATTATTTCATCATATTTTGACATCATAATCGTTAATAAACGTAATGCATGTCAGATATAACTGCTTTTCTGATTTAACATTTAATTCTCACTCACTATTCATTAATTTAAACAACGAGTGTAACGTTTTTGTGACTGTTGCAATTTTCGTTTGCACATGAACTTTGAAGTTAAGCTTTCGATTCAGTCAAACCTTTAATCATCATACATATGTTTTTGATTTTATAATCATGTTATTGAGTAGAATAATTATTTGATTGAGTATTGTCTTGTAACTTTCAAAGTGTATTAATTCAGATTTTGAGTCATTGAATTGCACTGCGTTGTTCTCAGCTCATGTGAAAGTGATTTTTGCTGCATTTTTCAGCATTTTCACATTCTTGTCAATATTTCTTTCCTCAACGTATAGCGTCACATCATCAATATAGCTGAGTGACTGTAAATTTTTGAACTTTGCGCGAATCTTTGAGAACAGATATCGAATATAAATTAGAAATAAAATGAGCGAGATAGATGAGTCTTGTGATATTTCTGTGCTTATTTTCTTTGATTTTTGACATTCATCGTCAAATGCTAAGTCAATAATTCGATTTTGTAAGAAACATTTTACTCAATTGATTAAATTGATTGATATTTTCAATTTAATCAATATTTTGATCAGCTGTTTCAACGCAACATGATCAAAAACTTCTTTGACATTTAGAAGTAAATAGATAAGTGTGTTTTCTCGACTTTTCGTCATTTGCGCATCATGCACTAGATTTAGTACTGCATTTATAACTGATCTTTGTTTTTTATCTCTCATTTGATCAAAATTCAGCAACTTATCATTAATTTCAGCTGTGTAAGACAGTTGCACTGCTATTATTTTTTCTGTTACTTTGTCTAAACAATTTAACAGCATAATAATTCTGTATATCTTTGAAATTAAATAATTCAACTTATCTGATTTTTTTAGAATAATTCTTGTGTCTTCACGTCATATCTTTGAATGATAGTTGTTTTCAATCAAATCTGAATACACTAAATTGAACATTTTCAATATAGTTTTGTACACTCACTGTATGATTGCAAATGACATATCATCTGATTTGAATGCTTTTCTGAATGCTGAGAAGTTAATAGTGTGCTTGATTTTCTCTTTGATAACTCTTGATCACTGTATACTTTCATTTGATAGTAATTCTTCATTGATTTGAATTTTCAAAGATGATGAGTACATTGCTTTCAGAAATGTCTTGCACTTTTTATTGAATTTGATCTTCAATTCTTTTTGCAAGTTTTGTATTGAGAATAGCTTTTCGATTAGACGTGATTTAGTGAACTTGTATGTTTGAAATACTTTTTTTTCTTCAACGTTGTTCAAAAAATTGATTCAGAATTGATTTTTGATCAGCTTTATTGCATCATGATATGAATTTCGCGTTTGCACTATCTCTGCTCATATGTCATCACTTCTGCATCTTTTTCAGATTCACTCTTTTGACAATAACGTCTTTCATCTTTCAATGAACTCATTGTTTCATCAGAGTTTTGATTTTGCGCATATTCGCTGTTTAAATACAAATAATTTCACTGTATTCTTGATGCATTCAGTCAAATAAATGACTTTTGCTTCTAAACTTGTGATTCTTTGCATCTTGATAATCATTTTATCTTTCATCTTTTGCAAATGTTCATTAAAGTCTTTTCAGTCGACTTTTTGCAGATTGTATGACGCGTTCAGCAAATTTTCGATCAACTTCACTTTTTTCATAACTATTGTAAATAAAATTACTTCATGATTGAATTCTGTGTCTGTGTTTTCATCTATATGTCAATTCTTAATGTGATTGTGCATATTCTTTGATGCAAATGCTAAATCAAGTATTGAGCTTAACTGATCTGAATAGCTGTAATATGTGTTTATATCAGAAGTGTTAATCAGATTGCACTTATGTAAATTTACTCACTTTATTGTCGCTTTCGTTCTAATAGAGTTTGAAATTTTTGCGTTTCATCAGCTATAATGTGCATTAAAGTCTTCAATGATAATAACTTTTTGCTCAGAATTTAGCATAACTTTTGCTAATTCTCGCTCAATCGTGTATAATTGCTTATTATCTGCATTTTGTGACTTTTCGTTGTAAATATTGAACAATAAAATTCTCTTCTGAATTTTATTGTTTGCTATTGATATTGCTTGCATATCTTCGCTATTGACTATGTCTGATCTTGATGTGCATGTAAATTTCTTTGCGTTTTTTGCAACAAATATCAATACTCTGACACATGTATTCTGAACATTTAATTTGATGCAGATAAACAATGAATGTGAAATTGTTATATTTTTGTCTCTCATTTATGATTCTTGTAGTATAATAATATCTGTCTTGTTTTTCGCAAATTTCATGCATGCATGCATAATTTGCGTTGATCTTGCACAATTGTGCTGTAGAATTCAAATATTCAACGTGTTTGCAAAGCTTTCGTCATTTGCGTTGTTTTGTAACATTTCAACTGCACTACTCATTACAATTGGCGAAAAGTCGAGAAAACACGCTTATTTGTCTACTTCTAGATGTCAAAGAAGTCTTTGATCATGTTGCGTTGAAACAGCTGATCAAAATATTGATTAGATTAAAAATATCAGTCAATTTAATCAATTGAGTAAAATGTTTCTTACAAAATCGAATTATTGACTTAGCATTTGACGATGAATGTCAAAAATCAAAGAAAATAAGCACAGAAATATCACAAGACTCATCTATCTCGCTCATTTTATTTCTAATTTATATTCGATATCTGTTCTCAAAGATTCGCGCAAAGTTCAAAAATTTATAGTCACTCAGCTATATTGACGACGTGATGCTATATGTTGAGGGAAGAAATATTAACAAGAATGTGAAAATACTGGAAAACGCAGCAAAAATCGCTTTCACATGAGCTGAGAACAACGCAGTGCAATTCGATGACTTGAAATCTGAATTGATACACTTTGAAAGTCACAAGACAACACTCAATCAAATGATTATTCTACTCAACAACATGATCATAAAATCAAAGACATGCGTACAATGACTAAAAGTCTGACTAAATCGAAAGCTCAACTTCAAAGCTCATGTGCAAACGAAAATCGTGATAGTCACAAGAACACTACACTCGTTATTTAGATTAATGAATAGCGAGTGAGAACTAAATGTCAAATCAGAAAAGCAGTTATATCTGACATGTGTCACGTCTATTAGCGATTATGACGTCGAAATATGATGAAATAATCAAAAAGCTACTTAGTCAAATTTCGCAAACTGCAAAACGCTGCATTACGAAAAATTCTGAGAGTGTTTCAAACATCATCGATAAATGCTATGCAAATAGAAGTAGAAATTTCGTCGATGAAGATGCAATTAGATCAAAAGTGCAAGAACTATGCAATTTGAATAGTTGAATTATCGAAAAAACACTCTATCAGAAAAAGAATGTCTATTTTGTATTCATCTCAATACTCTATTGAACTAAATTTAGATCTGAACACATTGAAATATCTGAACTGAAACAAGACGAAGAAGAACTTATCTTGAAAAGTCAAGAAGTGCAAAGACAGACTCACGCAAATATATCGAATATTGAACAAAGTGCAAAAAACACTGAATTCAATAAAAGAAATTGAAATTTCTCACTTCAAGAAATCATGAGATCAAGAAATTGAGCATTTAGCAAGAATTCAAACCGAATTTGCAAAAAGCGAAATTCGCGAAACGATCAATTCACACTACAGAGAATTAGAAAGAATTATCAAAAAGGCGAAAAACATAGTGATGTATATCGATGCATCGCAAATTCGGAAAAAGATAGCAGAGATCGAAACTGAAACTGAAACGACAGTGATGATCACGCATGAATTCGTCAGATACAGCAAAGCGACAAGCGTTTACGACAAAATAATCACAACGAAAGCGAAACTGCAAGCTATTAGCGATGCAATTGCAATATGCAGCGAAAAAGCACTCAAAAACAGCGAAATTTGAAT
>JAABUT010001087.1_pt1 | contig 33841 bp, 29 predicted proteins | sample 5559281 | NCBI WGS metagenome assembly JAABUT01 (sample SAMN10711880, study PRJNA513359) | rock metagenome | isolation source: Antarctica rocks | place: Antarctica: Victoria Land, Ricker Hills nord | collected 2016-01-04 | reverse complement strand
AGGTGAAATTTCGTCGATTAGATTGCACAAAGAAATGATCTCTATCTCTTCGATGACTCTGAAAGAGATGACTAGTTTTTTGAATCAGACTCTGAATTGAAGTTCAAAGAATGATCAAACTTGTCATCTAATGCGTTAATTCTGAAAGATCTATTTGAACACTCTTTAGAAGTATGATCAGACTTATGACAAAGAAAGCAGTTTTCGATTAGTAAGTCATTTTCTTTGACGCTAGTCAAAACAGCGTCGCGTGATTTTGACTGATCAGTCATCTTCGTTTCTATGATTCTACGAGTAGCTTTGACTGATTCTTCAGCGAAGATGATCTGTTTAGTTGTTTGAGCTTTGATCATTGCTTCTCTATTCTTGATCTCTCGAATAGCTCGTTGATCGTTATTCAATCGAATGAGGTAGAAACGAATTTCTTTCAGAGTACTGAGTTGAATCAATTGAGTTATTCAAGCGAATCGAAGTCGAGAGTTTATTTTATTCTTTAGATCGACGATCAGCTGTTTTTCTTGATAGTCTAGATAGAAGAATAGTCGTTGAAATTGAGTATAAAACTCGCTGAATTTCTTCTGTTCTTGAATCAAGTTGTAGTAGTCTCTACGAAAGTTGACTTCTTTATCTGAGTCATCGAACAACTGAGTTAGCTCTTTCAAAAGCTCATTGATGATCTTGTATGAGTTGAAACAGTCACGTTCGCGTCTTGACTGAATGATCTCAGCTGCATCATCGAATAATCTGAAATGTACGTAACTCAGCTTGGCTCGTTCACTTGAAAAAAGATCGACATTGATTTTCAGCTTGTTCTGAACTTTTTCATATCAGTTCTTTCAGATAGAGTTCTTTTCATCAGTGAACAACGAAGAATCGAGTATTTTCTGAAATCTAGAACGCTCAGAGTAGGTTGACGATGACGAGGTAATCTCTCTAGCTTGTAGTTTAGCTTTCAGCTCTTCGCATCGTTTCTTCAAAGCTTTCATAGTCATAGAAGGTGTTATGATTTCAGCGAATGAGTCGTTATCTTCGACAATGAAGAATGAAGCTTCGAAACGCTCTTTGAAGAGACGAGGCATGAGAAAAAAGAGGTTGAATTGAACGAGTGTTTTTGAAAGAAAGAGATCGAGCGAAGAGCGATGCTCGACAATAGAAGATGAAGTCGTTTTTGTTGTTTGGTTTGAAGATTGATTGATTCTCTTGATCGATTTGATTCTCTAGCAATCAACGAAGATTCTTTATCGCTGATTCTATTAATCGAGATGAACGATGCGTACTTAATAAGCTGTAAGTCGTCTAGCAATTCAATCAGCCTCGCTGTTGATTCTATAGATTCTCTAGTGTTGTTCTGCCTTTCGATTACGTCGATCATCAGGTAAACGAATTTCTTTAGACTCGATCTGCCTGAACGAGTATATTGAACGAGTAATGAGTATCTGTATCATATGATAAACGAGATTCTTAATGTAATGTTGAAACCGTGCCTAGATCATTCAATCAAAGAGACTCAGAGCTGATATGTATGTATTGTTCTTTAGAGATAGCTATAACAAGACATTAAGAATACAGAAGAGAAAGAGTGCGAGCTCTTCTATAAATAATGGCTTGAGACTGCGCTAGGCCCGATACAGATGTGATGTAATAGATCAGATGTGTTTGCCTAAAAGAATGATGAAAGAAGTGAATGAAGAAAGTGCTGAACAACTGAAAGAAGTGCTGAGAATGACTCGAAGAAGTGCGCTAGGTTCAAACTAGGCATAGCGTCATGACTTGCTCTAATCAAATTGATTAGAATTAAATCTGAATTCTGGTCGATTCAAGCATGTTCGTAACAAGATATGATCTTTATTTCTTCAATGATTTTGAAAGAAATAGCTAATTTTTTGAATTAGAATTGAACTCAAAGTTTGATGTAAATCAATTAAACTTGTCATCTTTTAATGCATTAACTCTTGATTGATCAGAACACTCTTTAGAAGTATGACTCAATTTGTGACAGATGAAACAAATTTCAGCTTGTAAATCAATGTCTTTGACGTTAGTTAAAATCACGTCGTGCAACTTTGAATGATCAACAAATGTAATGACTTCGATCTTTTTATAGAGATTCAATGAATCTTGTTTCTCAGCAAAGATGACTTGCTTTCTGACTTTGACCAAGAATTTCTTTTCTTTGATGTCATTCATGACTTGATGCTCATTGTTCAAATGAATCAGATAACTACGAATTTCATTGAGAGATTCTGACTGAATCAGCTGACTACTTCAAGCTGCATGAAGATGATAAACTATCTTGTTTCGTAAATCAATGATCAATTGCTTTTCATGATACTTTAGATAAAAGAACAGACGTTAAAATATTGAATAGAAGTCGCTGAATTTGCTCTTTTCTTGAATGAGATTAGCATATTTTCTTGAAAAGTTTGTCTCTTTGTCAGAATCATCATAAAGCTGAGCAAGTTCATCTAGTAGATCATTGATCATTGAATAAGAATTCAATGAATCTCGCTAACGTCTGACTAGAATGACTTTGACTGCATCTTCACTGATTTAAGAATGAATGTAGACTAGTATAGCTCTGTCATTGTTGAAATGATCGACGTTGATTTCTAGCTTGTCACGAATCTTTTCTTGTCAGTCATTTCAGATAGATTCTTTTTCATCAGTAAACAGAGATGAATTTGAAAGCTTTTGAAATCACTTGAATGAATTGAACATGATGAAAGAAGTAGAAGTATCTTCTTTAGTCAATTGCAGTCAATGTTGTAGTTTCATCAGCTGATCTTGAAGCTTTTTAAGATTTAGATTCGATCATTTTTTTGCTTAATCAATTTTCTTGAAACGAGTCTTTCATATCTGTTCGCTGAGTATTCTATCAAATAGCTCACAAGCTTCTACATCTAGATCTCGTTGAGTTTGAAGATTGTTTAAATCTTCTAGAAAAACTTCTGAGTCTTGTTCAACTCAGTGTTGTAGCTGCTTTACATTTTTGATATTTCAGAGAATAAAGACTTTCAGAGATTCATCGAGTGTCTGAGAATGAGGCATGAATTGACGATGTTTTCGTACGAAGTCAGTTCTAAGAAATTTCAAGAGACGAGAAGATAACTCAAGATAAATGACTGAATCAAGACTTTGATTACTCTCAAAGAAATTGAGTTGAGTATTCACAGATGATTGAATCATGATGAAGATTTTGATGATCAAGCGAATGATGATGCTCAATAGTAGATAGTGAGATCATTTGTTAAAGTGTTTAGTCTTCAAAGAAGAGTGTTGCTGATTTGAAGAGATTTTTTTGTGATTCTCAAGCAATCAACAAAGATTCTTTATCATTGATTCTATTAATCGATTTGAACTGATGTTACTGACTGAGCGATAAATTCTCTAGCAATCACATGATTGTATATTCTTGTTGATTTTATTAATTTCTTGATGTTGTTCTGTCTTTCAATGTTGTTAATCATCAGATATACAAATTTCTTTATACTTATTTTATTGTCAGTTGAGTGAATTTGAATGAGTAATGAAATCAGTATCATATGATTAATGAATTCTTAAAGTAATGTTGAGATCATGTCTAAAAACTAATCAGAGTGCATGCGTGACTAGAATGTTTGATCTATAAAGATAGTTATAACTAAGACTTTAAGAATACAGAAGAAAGAAGATACAAAAGACAAGAAGAACACGCTCTATATAGTAGTTACTCAGATTAACGTTAGTTTCAAAGAAGACGTGTTGAAACACAAGAAAGATGTTGATTCAAAATATGTTTATGACACAAAGAAATGTATTTGTCATAGAAATCTGTTGATTACTCGTAACAAAAAGAAGTGTGTTTGTCTAAAAGACAATAGAAGCTGATTAGAAAATGCTAGAAAAGAAAAAAGATGCTGAGTCATATTTGAGTCAAATCTGAGTCAGATCTAGATCAGATCTCGACTAGATCATTGACTAGCTCTAATCATTACGCAGAGTACTCGCTAGCGTGCACTGTAAATTAATTAGAGCTTCAGTCTTGTTCAGTCTTGTTCAGTCTTGATACGCTCGTAACAGATTGAACTATGTTGTCTAATTAAAAGTGTAGCATATGAACATTTCTGCAAAACATGATCAATCTGCATGAGAAAAATCTCTACAAATAATGCAAAACAGATGAGTTGCATATTTAACAAGCGAAGTGAGTGTTTGTAAAATGTGATATACAATGATGATAATTGTTGATCTTGAGAATTTCATTTCTTCATTAAACTCTGACTCTTGAATGTCTTGATGATAAAGTCAATCTTTAGTCAAAGATATTATTTGTATAACTCAAGAAAACAGTAGTGTGTATTAATGTAATTAAAGAAGAAATCAACTGTGATATGCATGCATATCACAAATGAAACATCTGCAACTTATGTTTAAAAAGTAAACTGTTGAAATTTAAGCAGTGAGAAATTTTGTTCATCTTAAACTGTGAATCTGTCACAAGAAAACTCTTTGAGTAATCTTTTAAGTTTAAAAGAGAAATCAGCATAGAAGTTATGTTTTATGTATGTTGCATGCAATGTATACAACATATTTTCAATAAACAGAAAGAACTCAAATCATGAACATTCTTTAAATTTACATGCTAACTACATATAAATCTTGTTAAGACTGCATATCTGGTACTATGATATAAGCAACTTACAAGACTTGTTAAGTTCAACATGAGTAAACTTAAAAGTTTCATTAATATCATTTAATAAATGTTCAAACACATCAACAAATTCTCAAGTGCTAATTAGTCAATCACATGCAGCTAATCATCACGTTGACATCGTTGACATCATTGATAAATAATCAAATCAAAGATTCAATCAAACATCATTAAATTACGTTATTAATCTTGTACTTAAATCTAATAGCTGATAAATTGAATCATTTATCTCTGCACATAGATAATTAAATGATTAACAGCATCACTAAACAGTTTAACAACATCTTCATTCTTCGCATTTTACATGCTCATCTATTTACATACTCATCATTTTACTCATCATTCTATATACTCATCATTCTACTCGTCATTCTACATACTCATCATTCTACTTGTCATTCTACATACTCATCATTCTACTTGTCATTCTACATACTCATCACTTTACTCGTCACTCTACATACTCATCACTCTACTCGTCATTCTACATACTCATCACTTTACTCATCATTCTACTCGTCACTTTACATACTCATCACTTTACTCATCATTCTACATACTCATCATTTTACTCATCACTTTACATGTTATGATTCTAGTCTTCGTCTATTCTTTGTCTAGTCTTCGCCTGATTTCATTCTAATCGAGTCTAGCGAGAATCTGATCTAGAAGTGATATCATTGAGACTCTGCATCATATGTGTAAGACATCAATTCAATCGAGTCTAGCACAGAGCTGAGAAATACATATATAAGAATCAAGTTCTTTTCTGTAGATACTTTTCTTTCTTAGCATTTATTTATCAGTTAAATGACACTTTTATAACTCGCTTTAAATCGATCTCTAACAGTAAATAAATGCTGATCAACTACTCTGCTATCAACGTGTAAATGATATGAAATAATCTACTTCTATTTAGAAAATTCGCAAGAGATTCTTTAAATTACTTTCATCAAAACACATTTGCAAATTTACTCAAATTTATCAAATTAATCACTTAATCTTACTACAATCAAATCTATTCTTATCTTTCTCACAATGATACACGACTCTGAATCAGTTAAGTCACAAACAGCTCATCTGCTTAAAAGCATTGCTAATAAATGAGTTTTTCTTATTTCTTTCAATGCTTCAGCTGAATCTCAGAATGTCACTATCTTATGAAACATCAACATAAGTCAACAACTTCGTCAATGAGCTTATGATCAGTTGAACGAGATCATCAAGATGTTGATCGAGTTAAAAGATTAACAAGACATGACTTTGAAACTGAATGAACAGTGAATCATTGTTCAAGTTGAACATGACAAAAGATTAAATCAACTAGAGATCAAACAGATGATCATAGACACTCTAAAAGAGATAAACAAATGTTATCAAAAAAAGATGTTGAATTTCAAGAATAAATTTAAAGAAGTATCACATTCAGCAAATCAGTCTTGATCTTGTCAGTCTACTAAATCTCAAGTTTCTATGAAATTTTTATTTCATTAATCTATCAAGAATCATACTCAACATAAGTCGTTTACTTTATTTGATAATAATCATCATAAGTCTTTCAAGTTTTTGAATTCATCTGTATTCATCAATGAAGATGAATCAACATGAGATAGCTGAAGAATCAAGATAAATGACAAGCTTCAGACAAATGTTGATCACTTCGTCAATGAGACTATCTGCATTGTTTATGTGATATCTAGACTAGAAGATGATGTTGCTGAGCATATTTTTGCTTGACATCATCATGATGCTTTGCATTCTTACATCTCAATCTACGAGCTACTTGAGCATCTAGAAGAAATTTACGAGAATCAAAATAAGAATCGAAAGTGTTGTTGTAAGTACAACACTTTGAGACAAGCAGACAAGTTCTTCAATGTCTTCTACTTCAACTTTATGAAGCTATTCAGTTATCTAGAATATAATGATTACACTCTGATGAATGATCTTTAGAATAAGATCAACAATCGCTTGCAGAATGCTTTATTAATTTGCTCGAAAGATTTTATCACTCTACATTGTCTTAAGAACTTTCTTCAAAGTATGAATAATAGACAGTGAGTCAATTATCAGCTTCAAAGCGAACGTTGCATGATCATCATCAAAGTCATCATTGCATCTGAAAAGCGTGTTACTTTTCTGTCAGCAGTGACGACTTTGATAATTGAATATATTAAGTCAACTATCTTTTCTACATCTGAGTCAGTCAGATCATTTATCGTTTGCTATATTTGCAAGATCTTAGATCACTTATTCAAGAACTGTTTTCAGAACAAGATCAACACTTCAGCATTTTATCTCTTCATCTTTCATCTACATGAAATCATCATTTCAAAGAATAAAAAGAATGAGAAAATGTCTTTCGAGAATAATGAGGCAAAAAACTAGAGACTTTCATCAAAGACGTGATGAAAGACGTGTTAATTTCTTCAACAATAAGCATGTCAGACAATTCTTTTGCTTCTGAATCTTTGACTACTGAATATGTATTATCTAGCAATGAAATTAGTTACTCATTGAAGTCACTGATTGACATCGAAGCTGCTGACTATTCGTTCATTGATGAAGTGATCACGCAGATTGTTTGTGATCAGTTGCAAATTGAATCTCTGACTTTGATCAAGACGAAGTCAATACGAGAATTCAATGATCATTATGCAAAAAGACTCATTACTCATGTCATCTATTTGAATCTGACTGTTCAGAATCATACAGTTGAAATCACTTCTATGTTGATCACTCAATTAGATCAACATCAAATGATTCTTGAAAAAACATGAATAAACAAGATTAATCTAGTAATAAATATGCAAATTGATTTTCTTCAATTTTCAAATTTCAATTCTTTTATTTCAAAATTGATTATTCTACTCTCAAGTCATAGAACAATCTTGAAACAAAAAAGCTTGATCTTTACTCATATTCTGAAGAGATTTACTATCTTCGTTACATCTTTTTTCAGTCAGTTCAAAGAAAAGTCAGTTAAACAATTAAAATCGCTTGATGCAGTTTTGTCTAACGTCAATTCTAAATCAACGTTCAGTCTGAAATCAGCTTTCAGTTCAATCAACATATTCATGATAGAGACAGTTGCATATAGAATGTTAGTCAAACAATCAGATGTCAAGATCTTTGCTGTTATCATCTTGAAAATCGATCGACTCATAACTACAGTTGAAAACAAGTCTGAAGAAGTGAATCTGCATGAGCTTTTTCATGCTGAAGCTCTTAAGCAAGTTAAGATCAAGCTTTTCTCTGAATATTATGACTATTTAGACATCTTCAATCGAGCAATGATTAATCAGCTATCATTGCATCGTTTCTATGATCACAAAATTGAGTTGATCAATGAAGAAACATCTTCGCGAAGCAGACTATATCAGATGTTCAATCACAAGCTTCAGAAGATAAAGAAGTATCTGATTGAACATCTGAACAAAGAGTTCATTTTCTTCAACTTTGCATCATACATCTCGCTCATTTTGTTCACTGAAAAGAAAGACGAAAGTCTGCGTTTCTGCGTCAATTACAGAAAGCTTAATGCTTTGATCAAATGAGATCATTACTCTTTGTCATTGATAGACGAGACTCTCGCTCATATACAAGAAAGTAAGTATCTGACTCAATTAAACATCATTGTCACGTTCAATAAACTGCAAATGCACTCAGATAGTGAAGATCTGACTATCTTTATCATCTTCTTCAACTCATACAAATATCATGTAATGCTCTTCAAATTAATCAATGAATTAACATTCTATCAACATTATATGAATGATGTGCTGTTCAAATATCTTCATCAGTTTTGTCAGATTTATCTAAATAATATTATTATTTACAGCAAGATCTTGAAGAAACACAAGCAACATGTATGATTAATTTTAAATAGATTACAAGAAGCTGATTTACAAATAGATATTAATAAATGCAAGTTTCATGTTCAGAAAATCATCTTTTTAGAACTTTTGATGTCAATCGAGAAACTTAAAATGAATTCACGAAAGATACAAGCAGTAGTTGATTGATCTACACTCAATAATCTTACTCAGATGCAGTTTTTCATTGACTTTTGCAATTTCTATTGATGCTTCATTAAGAACTTTTCAAAGATTGTTCATTCAATGATTCAACTCACTCAAAAAAAGATCATATTTGAATGAAATAAAGTCTGTCAGATCATCTTTGATCATATGAAGAAATGTATGATCAAGACTTTTATACTACATCACTTTAATCAAACTTGTGAAACTATTCTTGAAATTAACTCATTTGACTACGTCAATGATGAAGTTCTCTCTTAATATGACGATGAAGAAGTACTACATTTGATTGTCTTTTATAGTAAGAACATGTTTTTTGCTGAATGCAACTACAAAATATATGATAAAGAACTTCTGATCATCATTTGAGCATTTGAACACTGATAACTCAAACTGAAGCTAACTGACATTTTTATCAAGATGTTCATCGATCATCAAATGCTCATCTCATTGATGAAAGACAAGAAGCTGAGTCAATGATAAATGCGTTGAGTTCAAAAGTTAGTTGACTTCAACTTTAAGATAATGTATTGATCTGATAAACAGAACATTAAGATTGATGCATTAACTTGTTGAGCTGACTTCATGTTTAAAAATCTTGATGATGAATGCATTCAATATCAAAGAACTATTATTCTGACATTGAATTAAATAAAGATTGCTGATCTAAAGAAGAATAATGATCAATCAATTTATAAACAGATTCTTGAAACTAATGAGATTGACGAGAATTATACGTTACTTCGCGAAGCAATAGCAAGAGATGAGACATAATATGAAGATATCAAATTAAAGAATTGTTAAACTCAGAATGAAATCTTGTATCATGATAGTCAGTTATGAATTTTGTTCAATGAGCTTCTACAAATGAATCTGATTTGTGAGATACATGATCAATCATTGATTGATCATTCTGAAATTCTTAGAACAGTGAAGATCATAAAGCGAAATTACTATTGATTTTTTATGCGAAAAACGATAGATCGATATATTTGAAACTGCTACATATGTCAACGTTCAAAAACATCAAAAGATAAATTAAATAACTTGCTTCAATCTTTATTTATATCTGAACAGCGATGACAGAACATAGTCATGAACTTCATTATTGATTTATTTAATTCATACAACTACAACACTATTCTGACTGTCATTTGCAAATTGTTGAAAGAAAGACATTATATTTCTTGCATCATTGATGATGAAGATATCATAGTTGAAAAGACAGCTGAAATGTTGCTTCAATGAGTATATCAAACTCATGATTTATCAAGCTTCATTGTATTCAATTGAGATTCTCAGTTCATCTCTATACTATGAAAGTTTCTTTGCAAATGACTGAGTATTTCTCTTCAATTGTTCATCGTTTATCATCTTCAGATCAACGATCAAAGCGAACAAGTCAATTAAAATGTTGAGTGATATCTTCATTTCTTTTATTCATACATACAGAATGACTAATTCAAGTGACTATTCATGATTAAGTTTGTTAACAATAATGTCTTGTTTTCAATCATTTTCTTGATTCTCTTCTTCATGAACAAGAACTTTCACTCTCGTATGAGCTTCAACTCTGACATCATTGAGTATGAAAGCACTTACGAACATCTGCAGATCGCTCAAGTTGAAGATATATTCAATCACATGAATAAGATACTGATCTTCGCTCGCGAAGCTCTGATCAAAACATGAGAGCAAATGATGAATCAAACTAATAAGTATAGAAAGAAAATCAATTATGAAATTGAATCAAAGATGTTTCTGAATGAATGAAACATTGTTACAGCGAGATCTTTCAAAAAATTAAATGACAAGATGCTTAATTCATTTCAGATCATTGAGTCTGTTAACTCATTCTATAAGTTGAAACTATCAGAAACTATGCATATACATGATGTATTTCATTCAGAGCTTCTTTGTTCTGTCGTTAATGATTCTCTGTCTGATTAAAAGAATGAATCTTCAAAGTCAATAATGATAAATGATGAAAATGAATAAAAAATCGACGATATATTGAACTCTTGATGATATCAAAGACAACTTCAATATCAAGTCAAATGAAAAAGCTATGACAATGATCTCAACTGATACAACGCTGATGATAATGAATTTATAAACGCTTAAAAGATGATTAATGATTTTCATATCAAATATTCAAGAAAAGCGCACTAAGAAATAACATTCATGCAAACATGAATAGTCAAGAAAGAGAAGTAATATTATGATTCTAGTCTTCGTTTATTCTTCGTCTAATCTTCGTCTGATTTCATTCTAATCAAGTTTAGCGAGAATCTGATTTATAAATGATGTCATGAGAACTCTGCATCATATGTGTAAGATGTCAACTCAATCAAGTCTAGCACAAAGCTGAGAAATACACATATAAGTTGAGTTCTTTTCTGTAGATACTTTTCTTTCTTAACATTTATTTATTAGTTAAATGACATCTTTATAACTCGTTTTAAATCGATCTTTAACAGAATCTTATGAGTAATAATCTTTCTAACTAACTTCTCATCATAGTCTCATATTAACTTTTCTTTTGCTACATCGAGAAATCTTGTTGAATGTTTAATCACGTAATTAGTCAATAAATGAGATGATTTATCATTTTAATTGATCTCTCTTCTTATAAGATCACTTTGACGTGATTAGCTGCGAACGTATGTTTAATAGCTTAAATGACATCATTTATCACATTGACATGAATCATCAAAATGACATGAATGATACTGCTGATAATGATTATTCTTATTCTATATGTTCAAGCGCATGTAAAAGCAAAGTATTAAATCAATGAATTTATTATTTAACTAGTTATTTAATCATTTATTTAAACGAATTGTTAACTATGTAAAGTGCTTGATAGAAAAACATGAAGAGTGCTTGGTAGAAAAACATGAAGAGTGCTTGATAGAAAAATATGAAGAGTGCTTGATAGAAAAACATGAAGAATGCTTGATAGAAAAACATGAAGAGTGCTTGATAGAAAATCATGAAAGAAGTCATGTAGAAAGCACTGTTCAACTCATGTTATGCACTCAATCAATGAGTAATTTGAAGCATGTAGAAAGTTTGATAAAGCATTTGATAAAAAGCTCAATTGAAAGCTCGATTGAAAGCTCAGTAGAAAGCTCATTAGAAAGATCAGTATTAGAAAGCTCAATTGAAAGCTCAGTAGAAAGCTCACTAGAAAGCTCAGTAGTAGAAAGCTCAGTAGAAAGCTCAGTAGAAAGCTCAGTAAAAAGCTCAGTAGAAAGCTCAGTAGAAAGCTTGATCAAAAGATCAGTAAAAAGATCAGTAGAAAGATCAGTAGAAAGATCAGTAGAAAACTCGATCGAAAGATCAGTAGAAAGATCAGTAGAAAGATCAGTAGAAAGATCAGTAGAAAGATCAGTAGAAAGATCAGTAGAAAGCTCAATCAAAAGATCAGTAGAAAGATCAGTAGAAAGCTTAATTGAAAGATCAGTAGAAAGCTTGATCAAAAGATCAGTAGAAAGATTGATAGAAAGATCAGCAGAAAAATCAGTAGAAAGTTTGATATTGAGTCATTAAACTGATTGCATCAAGTCAAGTACTTAAGTTCAAGTTGAGTACTCGACTTGAAAAGTGTTGAATTGAGTTAAGAAGTTGAACTTAAGAACTTAAGTTGAGTTGAAAAGCTTAACTCAACAACTTAACTCAAAAACTCAACTTGATTCAACAAGATATTAGATAGATGTAAATAGCTTGATTGAACAGTCTACATGATTTTTCTTCATGACTTTCTATCATGTTTTCCCGTCATGACTCTCTATCAAAGTCAAATAATCTTCATGTTTTCTCGTCATGATTTTCTATCAAATGATCTTCATGTTTCTCTTCATGTTTCTCTTTATGTTTCTCTTTATGTTTCTCTTTATGTTTTTCTCTATGTTTCTCTCTATGTTTTTCTTCATGTTTCTCTTCATGTTTCTCTTCATGTTTCTCTTTATGACTTTTTATCAAATGATCTTCATGTTTCTCTTCATGTTTCTCTTCATGTTTCTCTCTATGTTTCTCTTCATATTCTTCTTTATGTTTTTCTTTATGACTCTTTATCAAACGATCTTCATGTTTTTCCTTCATGACTTTCTATCAAAAAGATAATGCAAAAAGATAATGCAAAAGTCGGAAAAATTTCTATATTTAGTTCTCTTGACATCAAGCTCAAGTTCTTGACGAGTCGAGTCGAGTTGACTCAATTTTCAGTTGAGTCAAGTTGCATCAAGTTGAAAATATGAGCAACTTGACTTCAAATCGAGTTGAATTCAAAATGTCAATTCAAAACTCAACTCAACGATCAGTTTATGAGTCATGAAAAGTGTATTTTATTGAGTCAGTTAGCATTATTTCGTATGAAATAAAAAGTAGAAACTGTTCTATGAAGAAAGAAAGAAGTGAGAAGAAGTAAATACTCTGAATCTTTTGAATTTTCTAACATCAATCTTCAACTGAGAGCGAAGATTACTAATCACAAAGGTAACAGTACTGTTCTCAAGTCATGTAGAAAGCATTGTTTGAAGCATTGTTTGACGTGTTTTATGCATTCAATCGACGCATTTGATAAAGCGTTTAATAAAGAGTTTGATAGAGCATTTGATAAAGCATTTGATAAAACATTTAATAGAAAATTTGATAAAGCGTTTGATAAAGAGATTGATAAAGCGAGTAAATGAAGCGAATAGATGAGCGAGTAAATGAGCGAGTAAATGAGTAAGTAAAGTGATGAGCATGTAAAGTGATGAGTAGAATGATGAGTATGTAGAATGATGAGTAGAGTGATGAGTATGTAGAATGATGAGTAGAATGATGAGCATGTAAAGTGATGAGTAGAATGATGAGTATGTAAAATGACGAGTAGAGTGATGAGTATGTAGAATGATGAGTAGAATGATGAGTATGTAGAATGATGAGTAAAATGATAAGTATGTAGATAAATGAGCATGTAGAATGCAAAGAACGAAGATGTTGTCAAACTGTTTAATGATGCTGTTAATCATCTAATTATTTATGCGCAAAGATAAATAATTCAATTTATCAGTTATTAGATTTAAGTACAAGATTAATGACGTAATTAAGTGATGTTTGATTGAATCTTTGATTGAATTAGCTGTCAATGATGTCAATGATGTCAACGTGATAATCAACTGTGTGTGATTGACTAATTAGCACTCAAGAATTTGTTGATGTAGTAATATAAATTGTATTTTAAGTTTCTGACATACTTTATTGACTAGCTTGTCATGTATCAGCGTGTAGACAACGAAATCACTATTTATCAAAGAACAAAGACTAAAAGAATTGTTCTGAGCGATGAGAAAAACATTGATCAGAAATGATTTTTCAAAGTAGTTTTCTTCTGATAGAACTTCAACTTAATTGCACAAAGATATAATCTTTATTCTTTTTGTCACGATTCTAGCCTTGTCAGACTCAGTTTTCTAGTCTTGTCAGATTTATTCTCGCTTCGTCATCTTGACTAGTCTCTATTGAGTCTAGCGTCGACTGAGAAACACATATATGTAGTCAGCTTCTTTTCTGTAACTATCTTTCTTTCTTAGCATTTATCTTCTAGTTAAATGACATCTCTATCTGACTCGCTCTAAACAGGCTTCTGACATTAAATAAATGCTCATCATCTACTACTCTGCTATCAACGTGTAGATGATACGAAATAATCTACTTCTATTCAGAAAATTCGCAAGAAATTCTTTGAATTACTTTCATCAAAACACACATTCAAATTTACTTAAATTTATCAAATCAATCACTCAATCAAATCTATCTATCTATCTTTCTCATAATGACACGTAACTTCAAATCAGTCGAGTCATGAACAGCTCATCTGCTTAGAAGCACTGCTAGTAGAAAAGTTTCACTTCTATTCATCAATGCTTCAATTAAAGCTGAGAAAGCTGTTATCTCATGAAACATAAACATTGAAGAACAATTGTTTCATTGAGTCAGCAATCAACTCAATGAAGTCATCAATATGCTGAACAAGCTTTGAAGTCAGCAAGACTTGACTCTACAACTCAATGAACACTGACTTTTTGTACAAGAAGATCACAAAAAAAGAGCGAAACAACTAATAGTCACTTTTGATAAAAACAATGAGCTAGAGAAAAAGATTAATCAGTTACAAGGCGAGTGATTGAACTTCAGAGCGAAACAACGTCAAGCTGATCGATCTATGTCTCGTCAAGAGACTCAGTCAGCTGAGTAACGAGTCAATCAGAAAGAAGCTCATTTTCAACGAGAATCTTCTACTTTATCTGATAACGAAAATGAAAATGATCATCACAAGTTCATCAAGCTTTTGAATTCACTCATTTTCATCGAAACAGATGATTTTATTTGAAAGATATGAAACATTAAGATACTAGCTGACAAGCTCGATGTCAACGTGAATCATTACTCTACTGAAAAGATTCATATTGTCTATGTGATTTTCAGACTAGAAGATGATGCTGAGCAGCAAATTTATGCAAAGCATTGTGTTGATGCTTTCTCATTCTATCAATCACTATCAGAGCTACTGAAACATTTGAAAGAAATTTACGAAGATCAAAATCTGATTTGAAAGTGTTATTGCAAATATGTTGCTCTAAAGCAGCTCAACAAGCTCTTCAGCTCTTTCTATTCAAAATTTACTAGAATATTCAACTTTCTGAACTACAATGATATCACTTTGATGAACAACATTCAGAATAAAATCAACAATCATCTTCAGAACGCGTTATCAGTTTGTCTCATAAAGTTTAGCTCACTTGATAAGCTCAAAATCTTTCTTCAAGATGTAAATAATAAACAACAAGTCAATTATCAGCTACGTGATGAGCAATGAACAGTCAAATTGATAGCAGCTTCGAAAAAACGTTTTGTTTCTTCATCAACATCAGCTTCAGTCTCAACTACTAGCTATGTTTAACTCATTACTTTTTTCATCTTCGAATCTGAATGATCAAGAATGTCAATCATTTGCTTCAACTGCAAAGTATTGAATCATCTTTCAAAAGACTGTTCTCAGCTGAAAACTAGTACTTTGACATCTCATGCATTCATTTCTCGTCTCAATGAGATCATCATGTCAAAAGAAGAGAAGAAATTATTTACAGAGAAATTGAAGAATAAGGCAAAAAACTAGTGACTTTCATCAAAGACGCAGTGAAAGATGTGTTAATTTCTTCAACAATGAGCAGCTCAGATAATTTCTTTGCTTCGAAATCTTTAACTATTGAATGTGTATTATCTAACAATGAAATTAGTTACTCATTAAAGTCATTGATTGACATTGAAGCAGCTGACTATTCGTTCATTGATGAATTAATTGTGCAGAATGTTTGTGATCAGTTGCAAATTAAGTCTCTGACTTTGATCAAAGCGAAGTCAATTCAAGAATTCGACGATCATTATGCTAAGAAACTCATTACTCATGTCATTTATTCAAATCTGACTGTTCAAGATCATATGATTGACACAGCTTCTATGTTAATCACTTGATTAAATCAACATTAAATAATTTTTGAAAAAATATGAATGAACAAAATCAATCTAGTAATTGATATATGAATCGATTTTCTTCAATTTTTGTTACGAACGTATCAAGATTGATAAGACTGAACAAGGCTGAAGCTTTAATCAATTCGCAGTGCACGCTAGCAAGTACTTTGTGTAATGATTAGAGCTAGTCAACGATCTGACTGAGATCTGACTCAGATTTGACTCAGATATGACTCAACATCTTTTTTCTTTCATCAACATCTTGTTCATCTACATCATCTTCTTTTCATGTCACAAACACATCTCTTTCAAGTTCAGCACAGTCTCTGAATATTACATAAATAGAAGTTCTTGTATCAATCTTCTTCTGTATTCTTAATATTCAGTTATAGCTATTTCTAAAGATCAAGCACTATCAATTCTGATCTTCATTGATTGTATCATTTAGACATGATTCTGACATTATATTAAGAATTCGTTAATCACATGATACTGATCTCATTACTCATTCAACATACTCGTACAGACAGAACGAGTTTAAAGAAATTCATTTATCTGATGATCAACACAATTGAAAGATTGAACAACATTAAAGAGTTTAATAGAATCAACGACAAGACTGTTTGAATCGTTAGACAACTTATCACTCATTAAGTATGCACAGTTCAAATCGATCAAGAGAATCAATTCATTTTCATGAAACAGACGAGTAAAAATAAGCTGTTTAACTCGATTAAGAGAATCGACAATAAAGAATCTTCGTGAATTGCTCAAGAATCAAATCAATCAACAAACAAATCTTATTTTCTTTGTTGAAGATTAAACATCATTCTATACATTTTTCTTCTTCAATCGTCAAGCATCATCATTCATTCAATTATTCTTTCAAACAAATCTCATCATGTTTAGTCATTCATCTACTGAAGAGCATTCTGAGAAATTTCGAAATCGTTTCTCTTAAATCTCTGATGCTGATTCATCGAAATCACGAACGAAATCATCAAGTGCTGCGTCATTCATTCATGAAGATGATAAATCATTCACTGAAACAATAATATTTCTCGTGTTCTACGAAATCTGAAAAGCTCGAAGTCTAGTTCTTGATAAAGAAACAGATCAACTTTACAAGTTAGATAAACAACAAGAAGACGAAATCAAAAAGTTGAAGACAAGACTTCAAAATAAAGAAAACACTTCTTCTGATTTCATCTACTCTGAGCATTCTAGATCTCAAAAAATATCTGATTCTTCGCTGTTTACTGATGAAAAGAACTCTACTTGAAAGAACTGATATGAAAAAATTCAGAATAAACTAAAGATCAACATTGATCTCTTTTCTAATGAATGAGTCAAATTGAGCTATGTACATTCTAGATTATTTGATGATGCAGCAGAGATCACTCAGACTAAATGCAAATGTGACTGTGTCAATTTTTATAGAATCATCGAAGATCTTTTGAAAGAGTTAGCTCAGTTGTTCAATGATTCAAATAAGAAAGTCAACTTTCATAGAAAATACTACAACTTAATTCAAGAATCAAAGAAATTCAACGAGTTTTATACTCAGTTTCAACGACTATCTTTCTATTTAGACTATCACGAAAAGCAACTGATCATTGATCTGAAAGATAAAATACACTCTCGTCTTTGATTCATTTGAATAAATCAACTAGTTCAATCTGATTTTCTAAAAGAAATTCGTTTCTATTTGATTCATTTAAATAATGATCAGCGAGTCATTTGAAAGATCAAGAACAAAATTAAACGCGTCAATGACATTTCAAAGACTATCTTTCATAAAGCAACTGTTGTCACTCAGCAGTCATTTGATTATTCGAAGTCTGATCATCTAAAGTCGCGTGACGCGATTTTAACTAACGTCAAAGAAGCAGACATTCTAGTTGAAAGCTGTTTCATATGTCATAAATCAGATCATAGCTTTAAGAAATATTTCAATCGATCTACTAGAATCAATGCAGTGAACAAAGAATATGATTGCTTCGATTTCAATTTGAATTTCGATTCAAAAAACTAGTCATCTCTTTAAAAGTCATCAAAGAAATAGAGATTATATCTTTGTGCAAACTAGATGAAATTCTATCAAAAGAGAATTATTTTGAAAAGTTGTTTCTAATTGATGCTCATCTCATTTTTCAGAAATGATCTTTCAGTCTTCATCTTCTAATAGACAGTGATTCAGTCATCTACATGATTATACATTTCAATCTAGTCAATAAAGTATACGAGAAACTGAAAATTCAATTTATATCACTGACAAAAGAGAAGCTAATAAGAGATTATGATGAGAAGATATTTAAGAAAACAATCACTCATAAAATTCTATTCAATCTCATCATTGAAAGTCATAAGAAATTGACTGTATCAATGTTGATAGCTGATATTGATCATCATGAAGTTATATTAAATAAGCTCTGAATGAATAAAAACGAAATATTACTGAATATGCAAAACAACGTCATTGTTTTTTTGAATCAATTGAATACTTCTATTTCAATTTTTTCAATCTTGCTCAATTTCAAGCACTCAAGTTAATCGCGATCAACTTTGCTCTCTTCAATTACTCAGACTAAGACTTCTATGATGCTCAAACGACTCATTTCAATCACTGCTCAGAAAGAGTCATTCTTGATTTAAAGCATAAATGTTGCTTCGTTCAAAACATTGTTGAATCATTTAAAGAAGAATAAGATTGAAGTTTTTGCTCTATTTATGATGAACATCAATAGAAAAATCGCGTACAATACTCAGTGCAATTTGAACGTTCTAAACGTCTTTTCAATCAATGAAATGACTCAGAATTTAAAAGACATTAAAGCGAAGCTGCTCTCAAAATATTACGAGTTTCTAAATGTTTTTAATTGAGTTCAATCAAATAAACTACTCTTTCATCGCTTCTACAATCATAAAATCGAGCTCATTAGTGATTCAACGTTTTCTTGCTGCTGAGCATATCAAATGTTCTCTGTCAAACTTCTGAAAGTAAAGAAGTATCTGAACGAGAATCTATCAAAGAAATTCATCACTTTCAGTCAGATCTTTTATTTCTCGTTGATTTTATTCGCTCTCAAAGCAAATAAAGATCTTTGATTTTGCATGAAGTATTGAAAGTTAAATGTCATTTTTAAAAGAAATAAATATTTTCTATTGTTGATAAATGAAATCATTGATAAAATAATGAGTTGCAAGCATCTGACTAGATTGAACATCATATCAGCATTCAACAAACTTCAAATGCATCTTGATAACGAGAATTACATCACTTTCATCACTGCTTTAAAAGCATATAAATACAAGATGCTATCATTTGAACTGACTAATGAATCAATCTTCTTTCAGCAATATATAAATGACATTTTATGAGACTTTCTGAACGACTTTTGCCAAGTTTATCTAGATGACATTCTTATCTATAGCAAAACAAGAAAGAAACATAGAGATCACGTCAAACTAGTATTGAAATGACTACGTGAAGCTGAACTGCAGATGAATATTTGAAAGTGCGAATTTGATGTAGAAGAGACTGTCTTTCTAGAAGTCATTGTATCAGAACTAAATCTTCATATGAATCTCAGCAAGATGACAGTCATAGTCAGCTGAATCACTTTGATCAATCTAAAAGAAATTCAAAGCTTCGTGAAATTTGTTAACTTCTATCGTCGTTTCATTAAGAACTTCTTGAAGCTAGTAAAATCATTCACTCAGCTGACTAGAAAGAACACGTCTTTTGTATGAAACAAGATCTGTGTTCAAGTCTTTAACAATTTAAAGAAACAAGTCAGTTCAATCTCAGTACTTCGTCACTTTAATCTCAAATGACAAGCTATTCTGAAGATCAACGCTTTGAACTATGTAAAAGGTGAAATACTATCTCAGTACAATGACGAGAAAGTTCTTCATTCAATGATCTTCTACAGCAAAAGCATGATTTTCGCTGAAATCAATTATCACATATATGACAAGAAATTGCTAGTCATTATTCAATGTTTCAAACATTGACGACTTGAGCTGAAATGCATTGAACTATTCATTCAGATGTTCATCAATCATCAGATTTTGAAGATCTTTATGAAAAACAAACAGTTGAGTCAATGACAAGTCAACTATCTGAACATTTTATCAGAGTTCAACTTTCAGATCATTTTTAAATCAGGCAAAATGAATACTAAGATTGATGCTTTAACTAGAATGCTTCTAGCGAACATCTCTGAATTAGCTCAGTGTCTTGAAAATCATTTTCAGACTATTCTGATTTCTGATAAAGTTAATGTTTTATCTGTTGAATCGAAAGCAAATCTCTATCAATGAGTATGTATGATCAATTAAACAGATGAGCTCTGCAGCGAATATAAACAAGCTATGAACGACAACAAGCTCAAATTTCATATCACTAAACTGAAGAACTGTAAAATCATTGACGACGTTCTATTTAGAAAAGATCTACTGTGAATCTCTAAGAACATGCACACGAAATTACTACAAGAAGTGCATGATCAATCTTCAATCTCTCATCTCAACAATAAATGAATCATTAATTTAGTTCAGCGTTTCTACTATTGATCAGATCATTGAGCTACTATTTGATGATACATTTGAAACTGTCATGCTTATCAGCGAAGCAAAGTTTCTAGAAATAGTATCAATGAACTTCATCATTCTCTTTCAATTTTACAGAAACGCTGAAAAGATATAGTTATGAACTTCATCACTGAACTATCTCTGTCAGAAGACTATAACGTCATTTGCATAATCATATGTCATTTCATCAAAGAATGTCATTATGTTTTCTGTCATTGAGAAGATGATGACATCTCAGTTGAAGAAATGATTTGAATCATGCTATAAAACGTCTATTGACTGCATGATCTACTCAGTTCTATTGTTTCAAACAAAGACTCTCAATTCATATCAACTATGTGAAAAAGTCTTTGCAAGCAACTGAGAATCACAGCTAGTTTATTCACAGTCTATCATTCTGAGATTGATGATCAATCAAAATGAGTCAATTAGAATGTTGAACGCGAACTTAGAATCTACTGCAATTACATGCAGAACAACTGAGTCAAATAAATATCTATGATAGAATTCAGCAACAATTTCAATATCTTCTTAATCACTTCAATGACTTTCTTTTACTTTAATAAAGAATTTCACTCTTGAAGAAGTTTCAATTCAGACATTACTGACTATGAAACAACTTGTGAACGACTTGAAGCTAGAAAGACAAATGATATTGTTATTTGAATGAAAGAGTTACTGAGCTTCAATCATTAACAATTGAAAAAGATGAAGCTGATCATCAAAGTTCAGATCAATAAACATAAATGAAACGTCACATATGAAGTAAATGACTGAGTTTGACTATCTTTCAGAAATGTCAAGACAACGAGACTCTGCAAAGATTTGAAAGATAAACAGCTAAATTCATATCAAATCACTGCTAAAATGAGTATCTTCTATCATCTTCATCTATCAGTCAGCATGAAGCATCTGCATTCAATGTTTAGCTCAAAGCTACTACGATTGTATTCAGAAGACTCTTTATCAGAACAACATTCAGAATCACTCAGATTAATCACTATTAAAGACAATAAATATTGAAAGATAAATGATATATTGAACTTCAGATGCTATCGAGATCGAATACAGTACAAAGTCAAATGAAAAGATCTAGATAGAAATGACGAATGATACTATGTTGATAAAGAGAAATTCAATGACTCAGAGAAAGTTTTGAACGAATTTCATAAGCTATATTCAAGCAAATCGCGCTAAATATCGAAATAACTATCAACAAAAGCGAGCAAAGAAACTACATTCATGCAAACATGAATTTTCGAAGAAGAGAATAATGTTACGAGCGTATCAAGATCGATAAGATTGAACAAGACTGAAGCTTTAATCAATTTGCAATGCACGCTAGCGAGTACTTTGCATAATGATTAAAGCTAGTTAATGATCTGATCGAGATCTGACTCAGGTTTAACTCAGATATGACTTAACATCTTTTTTCTTTCTCAACATTCTTTTCTTTCATCAACATCTTGTTTATCTACATCATCTTCTTATCATGTTACAAACACATTTCTTTTAAGTCTAACGCAGTCTCTGAATATTACATAAATAGAAGCTTTTGTATCAATCTTCTTCTGTATTCTTAATATTCAGTTATAGCTATTTCTAAAGATCAAGCACTATTAATTCTGATCTTCATCAATTGTATCATTTAGACACAATTCTGACAATTTTCGAATTTCATTTCTAGTCAGAAATCGATTGTTCTACTCTCAAGCAACAAGACAATCATGAAGCAGAAGAGTTTAACTTCTACTCAAATACTAAAGAGATTTATCTCTTCTGTCATCATTTGACTCAGCGAGAAGTCAGCTTCATTCAATAAAATCGTGAAATCATTTAATTCAGTCAACTTCGCTTCGTCTTTTGATTCAATGAACATAGCAATGATAGAAGCTGCAGCATATAAATCACTAGTCAAACGATTGAATGTGACTACTTTCATGATGATCATCACGAAAATCAATCGACTTCTAAAAACAGCTAGAAATCAACTTGAAGATGTAAATCTACAAGAGCTTTCACATGAAGAGATCTTGAAAGAAGTCAAAGCTAAACTTTCTTCAAAATATCATGACTATCTAGATGTGTTTGATCGAGCGATGATTGATCAACTACTCTCTCATTGACTCTATGATCATAAAATTGAGTTGATCAACGAGAAAACATCTTCTTGAAGTCATCTCTATCATATGTCTGACTACAAGCTTCAAAAGATAAAGAATTATCTGATCAAGCATCTGAATAAATACTTTATATTTTCTAGCTCAGCTTCATATGCTTCGCTCATACTATTCATCAAAAAGAAAGATGATAGCTTGCATTTCTGTGTAAACTACAGAAAGCTCAATGCTTTGATCAAACGAAATCGCTACTTCTTATCACTAATAGACGAAACTCTCGCTCGTATTCAAGATAGTAAGTATCTGACTCGATTGAACATCATTGTCATCTTCAACAAACTGTGTATGCATTCAAGCAGCGAAGATTTGACTATCTTTATCACCTCTTTTGATTTCTACAAATATCACGTAATGTCTTTTAAATTAATCAACGACTCGACTTTCTATCAACACTATATGAACGACGTGCTATTTAACTATCTTCATCAGTTTTGTCAGATTTATCTAAATGACATTATCATTTACAGCAAAACATTGAAGAAACATAAGTGACACGTACGATTGATTCTACATAGATTACAAGAGACTGATCTTCAGATGAATGTAAATAAGTGCAAGTTTCATGTTCAGAAAATCTTCTTTCTGAAACTATTGCTATTCATTGAAGAACTAAAGATGAACTTCAGAAAAGTACAAGCAATAGTTGAATGATCTACTTTTACAAATCTCACTCAGATGCAATTCTTCGTCAACTTCTGCAACTTCTATCAACATTTTATAAAGAACTTTTCAAAGATTGTTCATTCTCTGATTCAACTAACTCAAAAAGAGATGATATTTGAATGAGATCAAGCTTGTCAAATGATCTTTGATCATATGAAGAAATGAATGACTGAAGTCTTTATTCTTCGTCATTTTGATCAGAATAAAGAGACTATTCTTGAAACAGACTCACTCAACTACGTCAATGATGATATACTTTCTCAGTATGATGATGAAGAAACATTGCATTCAATGATCTACTACAGCAAGAATCTGAGTCTCGCTGAGTGCAATTACAAGATTTATGACAAGAAACTACTAGCAATCATTCAAGTCTTTAAGCATTGATGATCTGAGCTGAAATTGACTGAGCTACTCATCAAGATGTTCACTGATCATCAAGCTTTAACGTCATTAATGAAAGATAAAGAGCTAAGTAGATGTCAAATGCGCTGAGTACAAAAGCTCGTTGACTTCAACTTCAAAATCATGTATTGTTCAAATAAACAAAACATCAAAGTCAATGCATTGACTCATCAAATTGATTCAATTTCTAAAAGTCTTAAGAATGAATGATGTTGCTATCAGCGAACTACAATTCTCACATTGAATTGAATGAAAATTGCTGATCTAAAGAAGAACATCAATGAATCAATCTATAAACAGATTCTTGAGACTAATGAAATTGACAAGAATTGTATGCTACTTTATGAAGTCATATTAAAAAATGAAGCTCAATACAAAGATATTAAATTAAGAAATTGTCGAGTTCAGAACGAAATACTATATCAAAGTGATCTTCTATGAGTTCTCTTCAATGAGCATCTTCAAATGAAGTTAATTCAAAAAGTTCATGATCAATCTTTGATTGATTATTTTGAAATTCTCAGAATGATGAAGATCATAAGAAGATACTACTATTGATCTTCAATGCAAAAGACAATAAGTCAATATATTTGAAACTGCTACATTTGTCAGCGATCAAAGACTTTTCAAGATAAATTCAATAAACTACTACATTCTTTACTTATACTTGAACAGCAATGAAAGAACATAGTCATGAACTTTATCATTGACTTATCTTTTTCGAAAGACAAAAACATCATACTAATAGTGATATGTAGATTGACAAAGAAACGACATTATATTTCTTGCTTCATTGATGACGAGAAAATCACAGCAGAAAAAACAGCTGAGCTAATGCTTCAGTGAATATATCAAATACATGATTTACTCGATTTCATTGTTTCAAATCAAGACTCTCAATTTATCTTCATTCTATGAAAGTTGCTTTGCAAAAGACTAGACATTAATCTTTAACTCTTCACAGTTTATCACTCTCAGATCAATGATCAAAGTGAATGAGTCAATCAGAACGTTGAAAGATATCTTCAATTCTTCTGTTCATACATGCAAAATGACTGAGTTAAGCTACTACTCATGATCAAGTTTGTTGACAATAATGCTCTGTTCTCAGTCATCTTTTCAATCTCTTTCTTTCTAAACAAAGACTTTCATTCTCATATGAGCTTTGAACTCAATGTCATTGAATATAAAAGTTCTCGTGAACGCTTGCAGATGTTACAAGCGTATCAAGACTGATTAGAACTAGTTAATGATCTAGTTGAGATCTGATTTAGATCTGACTCAGATTTGACTCAGATATGACTCAACACTCTTTTTCTTTCTCAATACTCTTTTCTTTCATCAACATCTTGTTCATTTACATCATTTTCTTTTCATGTCACAAATACATTTCTTTCAAGTTTAGCACAGTCTTTGAACATTACATAAATAAAAGCTTTTGTATCAATCTTCTTCTGTATTCTTAATATTCAGTTATAGCTATTTCTAAAGATCAAGCACTATCAATTCTGATCTTCATTGATTGTATCATTTAGACATGATTCTGACAGCAGATGACTAAAGCAAAGAATATATCTGAACATATGAACAAAATACTGAAGTTTGTTCGCAAGTCGCTAGTCAAAACATGAGAACAAATGATGAAATAAGTCAATAAGCATAGAAAAAAAGTTGATTATGAGATTAAATCAAAGATGTTTCTGAATGAAAGAAACATCATTACAGCAAGATCTTTCAAGAAGCTAGATGATAAAATGCTCGATTCTTTCATTAATTTAGATCTTGTCAACTCTTCATATAAACTGAAATTATCAAAGTCTATGCATGTTCATGATGTATTTCATTCTGATCTGCTTCGCTCTGTCGTCGACGATTTCTTGTCTGATCAAAAGAATGAATTCTCAGATTCAATAATGATAAACAACGAAGACGAGTGAGAAATCAATGATATATTGAATTCTTGTTGATATCAAAGACAACTTCAGTATAGAGTCAAATGAAATGACTATGACAATGATCTCAATTGATACAACGCTGATGATGATGAATTTATAAACGCTCAGAAGATCATTGATGATTTTCATATTCAATACTTGAACAAATTGCACTAATCAACAATTCAATCAATCACGATTTAACAGATTTGAGTCTGTGAAATCATGATTGAGCAATCAATCGAGTCGAGCAGAAAATACATTCATGCAAACATGAATTGTCGAAGAAGAGAAATAATGTCACGATTCTAGTCTTGTCAGACTCAATCTTCTAGTCTTGTCAGATTTATTCTTTCTTCATCATCTTGACTAGTTTCTATTGAGTCTAGCGTTGACTGAAAAACACATATATGTAGTCAACTTCTTTTCTGTAACTATCTTTCTTTCTTAGCATTTATTTTCTAGTTAAATGACACTTCTATCTGACTCACTCTAAACAGATTTCTAACATTTTTAATGATTTTGAAAGAGATAGTTAGTTTTTTGAATTTGAATCTGAGTCAAAGTTTAAATGATTGAATTCATTCTCATTATTTAATGCATTGACTCTAAAGAGTTGATCAGAGCACTCTTTAAAGATATGACTCAACTTGTAACAGGTAAAACAGGTTTCAGCTTGTACATTCAAGTCTTTGACGTTAGTCAAAGTCACGTCACACGATTTTAAATGATTAATGAGTGTAGTGACTTCGATCTTTCTATAAAGATTCAATGAATCTCATTTCTCAGCAAAGATGACTTGCTTTCTGATCTTGATCAGAAATTTCTTTTCTTTTATATCATTCATGACTTAATGCTCATTGTTCAAATGAATTAAATAACTATGAATTTCATTGAAAGATTCAAGCTGAATCAATTAACTATCTCAAGCTGCATGAAGACAATAGACTATCTTGTCTCGTAGATCAATAATCAATTGCTTTTCGTGATACTTTAAATAAAAGAATAAACGTTGAAACATTAAATAAAACTCACTAAATTTGCTTTTTTCTTGAATGAGATTAGCATATTTTCTTTGAAAGTTTGTCTCTTTGTCAAGATCATCATATAGCTGAGCAAGTTCATTTAACAAATCATTGATCATTCTATAGAGATTTAATGAATTATGTTGATGTCAAGCTAAAGTAACTTTGACTGCATTTTCATTGATTCTGAAGTGAATATAAATCAGTATGACTTTATCAGTATCAAAATGATTGATGTTGATCTTTAGCTTGTTACGAATCTTTTCTTGTCAATCATTTCAGAAAGATTCTGTTTCATCAGTAAATAAAGATGAATTTGAAAACTTTTAAGATTGCTTGAATGAATTGAACATGATGAAAAAAGTAAAAGTATCTTCTTTAGTCAATTGCAGTCAATGTTGTAGTTTCATCATCTGATCTTGAAGCTTTTTAACATTTAGATTTGATTATTCTTTTGCTCAATTAATTTCTTCAAAACGAGTCTTTCATATCTGTTCGCTGAGTATTCTATTAAATAACTCACAAGCTTCTACATTTAAATCTCATTGAGTTTGAAGATTGTTTAAATCTTCTAGAAAAACTTCTGAGTCTTGTTTGATTTAATGTTGTAACTACTTTACATTTTTGATATCTCAGAGAATAAAGACTTTCAGAGATTCATCAAGTGTCTGAGAATGAGACAAGAATTGATGATGTTTTTGTATGAAGTCAGTTCTAAGAAATTTCGATAGACGAGAAGATAACTTAAGATAGATGACTGAATCGAGACTTTGATTACTTTTGAAGAAATCGAGTTGAGTATTTACAGATGATCAAATCATGATGAAGATTTTGATGATCGAGCGAATGATGATGTTCAACAGTAGATAGTGAGATCGTTGTTTTAGTGTGTAGTCTTCAAAGAAGAGTGTTGCTGATTTAAGAAGATTTTGTGATTCTCAAGCAATTAAGATTTTAATCTCTTGATTCTATTGATTGATTTGAATGAACGCGTACTGAATAAGCTTTAAATTCTCTAGCAATTCAACAATCATATGTTTTCGTTGATTTTATTGATCTTTTGATATTGTTCTGTCTTTCGATGTTGTTGATCATCAGATACACAAATTTCTTTATACTTATTTTATTGTCAGTTAAGTGAACTTAAATGAGTAATGAAATCAGTATCATGTGATTAATGAATTCTTAAAGTAATGTTGAAATCATGTCTAGAAACTAATCAGAATGCGTACGTGATTAGAATGTTTGATTTATAAAGATAGCTATAACTAAGACTTTAAGAATACAGAAGAAAGAAGATACAAAAAATAAGAAGAACACGCTTTATATAGTAGTTACTCAGATTCAACGCTAGTTTCAAAGAAAACGTGTTGAAACACAAGAAAGATGTTTATTTGAAAGATGTTTGCAACACAAAGAAATGTGTTTGTCATAAACATCTGTTAACTACTCATAACACAAAGAAGTGTGTTTATCTAGAAGACAATAGAATCTGATTAGAAAATGCTAGAAAAGAAAAAAGATGCTGAGTCATATTTGAGTCAAACCTAAGTCAGATCTAAATCAGATCTCGACTAAATCATTGACTAGCTCTAATCAATTCTGACACATTCGTAACACATTTTACAATTGATTCAACAAAATGCTGAAAACATTAAAAAGAAAATCAATGCAAAGCAAATGACAGAGAATTTGCAAATCTTGCAGAAGATGCAGATTTTGCAAACGTTGCAGATCATGCAAAATTCGCAAAAATCAACGCAGAAGCTCACATATGTGCAAAAAGCAGCTCAAGTCACAAACGTAAATGCAAATGCAAACATAAATGCAAATGCAAATGCAAATGCAGATGAATGAAATCTGATTATCAAAAAACTCTCGTCAAAGTTACAAGAAATATCATATTGCAAAAGAAGATTAATAGTCACTTTGAAAAATGAGAACTGAATCTTACAAGCGATGAAAATGTGCAATGCAGTGAACAACGCACTGAAGAAGGCAAAGTCTGACATAAAAGTCACTACAATAACTAAAACATAAAGAGATAACAATATTGCTTTAATGATTTCAGAGAAATACATCGCAAAAGCTTTACTGAAGCAAAGAGATATATGAAAGCATATATTTGAAGTCAAAAGTATCAAGAAGAATGAAAAATGATACAAGATAGTGATACACAGTCTGAAAATCAATATCTTCAACATGAAGATTGAAATGAAATATCTGAGAATTGAGCTAAAGAAGTACAATTCTGAATTGAAGCTGATAATCAACTTGATATGATTATCAAAAGATGAAAATAAAGTAAGAAAGAATCATGCTTTGATGATACTGACATTTAAAATTAAAGTTGAAGCATAAAAACATCTGAAAAATGAGTTTTAGCAGCAAGATCAACATATTAAACAGTTGAATATTAAGATTATTGATCAAGCAATCAGTGTCAGAGATGTCAAACATTTGAATATTTGCAGAACAAATGCAATAAATCATCAAGATGCTTGTTTTGTGAACGAAATCATCTGACATGAGAGCATAAATATCAATTACCTACATGCAAAGACAAGCAATCATGCAATCACATGATTTCTAGATGCTGCAACTGTCAAAATGTGCACTTCATAAACAGCGTAATGTGTAAAACATATCAGACAGCTCAGTTTACTAGCTCATAAAAAGATCATCTAGTCACGAAATTGTAATGAGTAGTGCAGTTGAAATGTCACAAAACAACGCAAATGATAAAAGCTTTGCAAACACATTGAATATTCAAATTCTACAGCACAATTGTGCAAGATCAACGTAAATTATGCATGCATGCATGAAATTTGCGAAAAACAAGACAAATATTGTTATACTACAAGAATCATGAATGAGAGATGAGAATATAACAATTTAACATTCATTGTTTATCTGCATCAAATCAAATGTTCAGAATATTCATGTTAAAGTATTGATATTTGTTGCAAAAAACGTAAATAAATTTACATGCATATCAAGATTAAACATAGTCAATAGTGAAGATATGCAAGTGATATCAATAGTAAATAATAAAATTCAGAAAGAAATTTTATTGTTCAATATTTACAATGAAAAGTCACAAAACGCAGATAACAAGCAATTATACATGATTGAGCAAAAATTAGCAAAAGTTATGTTAAATTCTGAGCAAAAAGTTATTATCATCAAAGACTTTAATGCACATCATAGCTGATGAAACGCAAAAATTTCAAATTCTATTAAAACGAAAGCGTTAATAAAGTGAGTAAATTTACATAAGTGCAATCTGATTAATACTTCTGATATAAACACATATTACAGCTATTTAAATCAGTCAAGCTCAATACTTGATTTAGCATTTACATCAAAAAATATGCGTAATCACATTAAGAATTGATATATAAATGAGAATGCAAACACAGAATTTAATCATGAAGTAATTCTATTTACAATAGTTATGAAAAAAGTGAAGTTGATTAAAAATTCGTTGAATGCATCATACAATTTGCAAAAAGTCAACTGAAAAGACTTTAAGAAGTATTTGCAAAAAACGAAAGACAAAATGATTATTAAGATGCAAAAAATCATGAGTTTAAAAGTAAAAATCATTTATTTGACTGAATGCATCAAGAATACAGTGAAATTATTCATATTTTTTTTATTCTTACTTAATTCAACACTCATTATGAGTCTCAAGATTTTATATACTGTAGCGAGTGCTGCGCTAGCGTAATGTTCTTTTTGCATCAAAAATCGCTTCTTTCTGCACTTTATACTATAATTGTTCTCAATGCAAGAATTTTATAAGTTTATTTCTCTTCTATTTTCTCTCTCTTTCATTTGACTCTTCAATGATGTCACAGCTTGAAATTGATTCAATATGCTCATTGAGAGTATCATTTGAATGATCATTGTTGCTGCACTCATGATTTTTAAGAGCTTTCTCAAGTTCGTGATGTTCTTTTCTCATTGCATTGCTTTTCATTCTACTTTTCATCTGAAACATGTTAATAAAATGTGCTTGATTGACATTTGATTTCTGTTGCACTTGCATGTTGTCATAGCAACATCAAGTACTCATCTCTCATATAAAAATTGATTGAAGTCAATTTTTCTTGTGCATAGCTGCATCAATAATGCACTGTGAGACTTTGCATGACTTTTGTGCAGTTGCAGATGTCGATGTGTCATCTTTGATATCAAATATTGAAAATGAGCTGCATTGAATTTCTCTTTTCAAACTATTCTTCATGTTTGTCTGATTTGTTTCTGTATGAGTGTCAATCTCATTATCATTTCAGTGCATTGATGCTTGATCAGCGATAGAAACAACTCATATGCATCATTAATCATCTTGTCTGCTGCTTCATTTTCAAGTACTTCTGCATGTTTTGTTACTTAATGTAACTTCAGCATGATTTCTTAAAATTGAATATTCTCATGTGCAGTTTGAACTTTTCACAGACGTGTCTGATCTTTTGTTGATGTCATGACTTTCACTGTTTTCAGAAAGATCTGACTGTCACTGTATATCTTGTATATTTTTTCATGACACTCTTGATTTACTGTCTGTTATGAGTCTGCATAGAGCGAATCATATGAATGTATTCTAACTAGAAGTTCAAAGCTGAAGAAGAAAGAAGATGCAACACGTCGTGAGTTTTACTCACGAAGGCACGCTAGGTCGCTAGCGTGTCAACATTAGCTCTATACTAGTCTATGATAGTCTGACATGATCTATGTTAGGCTAATTCGAAATGCATGATCGCAACATTATCTTTCTTTCTTCATCTAGCAATGTTCTCATTGCTGCAGTTCGATCGACCTTTCTTAAGTTGATTTCTATCTTGACTTGTTCAAATATTGTTCATGAAAGTCATTTACAATCTTCAAGCATTCTTCGAATTCACTTTCATCGACGTTGTATCAATGCAGATCGACGTCGTATTTTTTTCAATTGACACGATATTGTAGTCGTTTACCTCGTTCGTAGTGTCTGAAGTTCAGTATGTTCTTCATCTTTCATTCATCTTCGTCGTCGATCACTATAGAGTCAGGCGATTCATTTCGTTGTTCGTTCAGAGAATTCTTCGAATCTAGTCGCAGCAGATTTGATGCAAACTTCAAATGTATCTTCATAGTCGATGATAGTTTCAGTCGATACACATGTTCAATCTCGATCAGAATCTTGAAGAGTTCTAGCATCTTATCGTTTAGCTTCTTTGATGATCGTAAGATTGTTATGTTTCTAGAATTCAGAAACATCATGTCATCTATCTTGTAGATCATTTTCTTTCGATGCTTGTCAATCTGTTTCTTCATTGTAACTCTGACTCTTGTCAAGACTTGTTTGATCAATGCTAGTGATCATTTCATGTGTTCGAATATATTCTTTGCTTTGCCTGCTTCGATTCTAGCTCGAATGATCTCATATTCGATTGAGTTCGAATCGAAGCTCATATGAGAATGAAAGTTCTTATTAAGAAAGAACGTCGACTGTTCAATTGACGGCGAAATAGCATTGTTATCAACGAATTCGATCATGAATAATCAGGCGAATCAATCATCTTGCATATATGAGCAGTAGCTTCGTAGATATTGTTTCACATTCTGATTCGCTCTTTCTGTTTGATCATCGATCTGCAAATGATAGTCTGTGAATAGTTTTACCTTGATGTCGAGTCTCAGACATAGAGACTTTCAGACAATCGATATGAATTGTGAATCACGATCGAACACTATTGATCTGAGTAGTTCATGAGTTCTGAAAACTCATATTAACAGTAGCTTGACTGTTTATTCTGCGAAGGTTTCTTCGTCATCTGATCAACACGATATATAATGTCGTTTCTTAGACAATCGATCTATGACTGTCAGAATCGCGTTGTTTTCATCACTTTCTGATAGATCGATAATGAAGTCTAATGATATGTTCTGTCATTGCTGCTCTGATATGAGCAATGACTTCAGCAGTTCATTGATTCGATCTCTCGATGCTTTTGATCTACGACAAACGTAACAGTTTCGAATGTAGCGCTTGATCGTCGTTCTCATCTTTGATCAGCAATATGATCATCTCAGCAAGTTCAACGTTCAATTCATGTCAGAATGATCATTGATCGAAAGATCATGTGCTTTTCTTATCAATTGAGTGTTCATTGACTGAGAAACTCATAGTCTATCATCTTTTCAGAGTACTTCATCAAGTACTTTGCAATTGTCTAGATCAATATCTTGACAAGTTCTTCTGTTCTGTTTCATGACTATTTGAATATTGAAGCACAGTTAATTCGTTTGATTTTCGACTATAATTTGATTCTGAATAGAAATCATCTCTTTGACCGAATTTTCGTTAGCGTTCGATTCATGTTTCGAATCTGAGTCAGATTCTGAGTCAGATTCTGAGTCAAATCTGAGCAAGATCTGAATCAGATCTTGATCAGCTTTCTGATCATCTTCTTGATCAGCTTTTATTGACTGCAGTTCAAATCTGTCTTCTGACAATAGCATCTGATGCTGATATAGCTTTCAATCATCATTTGCTTCAACTGACTTGACGTCTGACATTCTGATCAGCGCGTCGACTTTCAGATTCTGTTTTCCCGACTGATATATGATCTTGAAGTTATATTCAGATAACTTCTCAGCTCATCTAGCCTGTCGTCTGATCAGTTCTTTGATCATCATGAAGTACTTCAAATTCAGATGATCGATGAAGATCTTGATCAAAATATCTGTACATTTCAATTCAGAACGTCAGTGCTTCAAGCAGCAAATAATGATC
>JAABUT010001086.1_pt1 | contig 33847 bp, 37 predicted proteins | sample 5559281 | NCBI WGS metagenome assembly JAABUT01 (sample SAMN10711880, study PRJNA513359) | rock metagenome | isolation source: Antarctica rocks | place: Antarctica: Victoria Land, Ricker Hills nord | collected 2016-01-04 | reverse complement strand
CCGGCGCCCCTGAGGACACCCCCGCCCAACGCCAAGGCGGACGAGGGCGAGGACTCAACCCCTCCAGCAACCCGGGTGGGGCCATATCAAGCCATCATGGTGGGGCCACTTCGAGTTGACACGGCCACCCACCCGACGCTGCTCGCAGTCGTCGGCGACGTCGCGCACCCCAGCTGGCGAGCCCAGGCCGTAGGCATCTACCCGTTGTGGCGCGATGGCGGGTTCGCCGTCGGGGCACTGCTCGCCGGCGTCCTCGCCGACCTATACAGCATCCCGACCGCGATCCGGGTCGTCGCCGTCCTCACCGCCGCCTCGGGCCTGCTCGCCGCCGCCCGGATGTACCAGACCCACCCGTCCACAAGCCACCGGACGGCCGGACGGGCAGTGCACCGTGCTGTGCTTATGCGCCGGTCTTGTTGTTGGGGGCGGCACTGGACAGGTGGGACGTGCAGCCACCGGCGCGCAGCTGGATCTGCTGGTTGTGTTCGGGCGCAGCCAGTGAGCCCGGCGGGTGTTCTAGTGGTCGACGCCGAACATCTGCGATGCGGTGACGAACTGGTAGCCGCGGGCTTTGGCGCCTTCGATGATGCCGGGTATGGCCGCGACGCCGACATGGCGGTAACTCGGGCCTTGATCGTGGCCGAGCAGCACCGTGCCGGGCGTCAACTGGCGCAGCACCTGGTGCACGTTGCCAGCGATGTCCTGGCTCTGCTCATGCAACTTGACGTCCCACATCAGCACGTCGTGGCCCGAACGGGCGGCCGCGCGCAACGCCACCCCGGACAGGCGGCCGTAGGGCGGTCGCAGGAGGGCAGGTCTTCGTCCGGTGAGCCTGGCGATGACCTCGTTGGTTCGCTCAAGCTCACGATCCACCCCGGCGGCGCCTAAAGCGCTCAGGTCCGGGTGCGACCAGGTGTGGTTCACCAACTCGTGCCGGCCAGACAGCTCACGCCGCACCAACGACTGCTGCTGCTGGACCCGAGCGCCGACCACGCAGAACGTCGCCGGGACCTTCGCCCGGTCCAGCACCTCCAGCAGCGGTCGGGTGAAGCGCTCCATCGGACCGTCGTCGAAGGTCAGCGCGACAAGCCGCTGCGCCGTGTTCGAATCCCACAGCACCCGGGTCGAATGCGGAAACGAACCACCAGACGGTCCCTCGAGCGAGCCCAGAGCCCGTTCACGTTCCTGATCCTGGTAGGCCCTGGCCTCGGAACTACCCGACTCAGCCAACGTGCCAGCCAGCCCCAGCAGCACTGCTCCACCCAGCAACCGCCGCCTAGACAACCAAGACGACGCCCGCAACCCGTCGCGCTCAGCCATCCCGAGAGGCTAAGTCACCAGCGCCGGTCTGCCGTCCTCGGCCAACAGGTCTGTGTCGTCCTCAGCCCCGTTGCCCTTGAACGGTGTGTAGAGGTCAACGTAAAGGTCGTGATGCGTATGCGAGGCCGCCACGAAAGCAGAGTTCACCGCGCGAGTCAGCGCGTTGCTGACGGAGACGTAGGTCGGCCCGCGCTGGGCGGCCACCGATCCGTCGAGGAAGACGTTCCAGTAGCCGGTAACCACGATCTTGGTGCCAGCGCGCGTCAAGGCAGCGATCTTGGCAACTACTGCGTTCATCGTGGTGGTCGGCCGCGCCAATGCGCCGCGGTAGCAGCTGAGGTCAGCGCACACGGCATCACCGGCTTGGGTGTCCGGAACGTCGTTGGCGCCCATCGTCACCGTGACGATGGTGGCTGAGCTCAGCGCGGCCCCGACGGCCCCGACCGGCCCTGCGGGGCGGCTTCGCCGTCGAAGCTTGCGCCCGGGAACCGGGGGCCTGACCGGCCTGGCGCCGCAGCGCCGCTGGCTCGTTCTGCCGCTCGCCGATCTCGGTCACGGGCCTATCGTCGCCTACGCGCACGTCCGGGCAAGCCCTTGCCCCGGGGCCGCGCCGTAAGGGTGCGTCGTGAGAGGGCCAACCGAAGGCGTCGCGGGGCCGCTGCGGCCGCGTGGGGCCCTGCTGGCCCCGGCGCTGGCTACGCTCTGCTTGTGGACGTGAGCTCTATTGATTTTGACGCCGGGCGCCTGCCATCGCACGACGAGCCCCACGTCCGGGAGCGCCAGAGTCCCCAGGCCGGAGCCCGTCGTCGTGCCTCCCGACCGGGTCGAGCGCTCGCAACGCTCGCGGTTGGTGTGGTGGTGGCCCTGACGGCAGCGTGTTCGGCCAGCAGCCCGGTGGTGGGCGTGATGACCCCGGGGGGCCAGCAGGGTCCCGCGCCGGTGTTGAGTGACGGGGCGGTGCCTGCGGGGCCGCTGGCGGAAAGCACCCCGACCGCGCAGGACCCGCCAACGACCCGGCGGGCTCCGGTGGTGGTGCCGGTCGCTGTGCCGGCGACCAGGTTGGCGGTGACGCTGAGCCGGGTGGGGACGTCCCAGCAGGTGGTGTTCTTGGGGGTGGATGACGGGTACGTCCGCAGCCGCTGGCTGCTGGCGTTGGAACGGCAACGCCACCTGCCGTTCACGGCGTTCTTGACCAACGCCGCGTGGCGGCAGGACCCGGGGTACTGGCGGCAGCTGCAGGCCGCCGGGGTAGGCATCGAGGACCACACCCTGACCCACCCGCTGCTGACCGGGCTGGCCCCGACGCAGGTGCGGCGGCAGATCTGCGTCGCGGCCACCGCGGACACCGCCGCATTCGGCCGGCGGCCGGTGTTGTTCCGGCCGCCCTACGGCGGGACCAACGCGGTGGTGCGGCGGGCCGCGGCGGGGTGCGGGATGCGGGCGGTGGTGCTGTGGGACGTCACCGTCAACCGGGGGGCGTTGCAGTACGTCGCAGGCCGCCGACACCTGCAGGCGGGCGACATCGTGCTGATGCACTTCCGGCCCGAGATGCAACAGGACATGACCGCGTTCCTGCGCCAGGCCGCCGCCGACGACCTGGCCGTCGCCGGTCTGGAGAACTACCTCACCCCCGGGCGATAACAGCCACGCCCCACCCGGCCGCGCCGGTAGTCCCAGATGCCCACCCGTGTTGGTTAGGCTCAACCGTGCCGATCTCCCCCCCCCTCGCCGCCAGACTCGGGCGGTGACCGCCCGGGCGGCCGTGCTCGGTGCAGTCATTGTTGCTGCGGTCCTGGGCGCAGCGCCGGCTGGGGCCGACTCGACCGCGGTCGATGGTCCGCTGCTGGCCGGGTCGGGTCTGGTGCTGCCGGCGTCCGGGCCGGCGCTGCCGCCGGGGTTGGTCGCGGCGAGCTGGCTGGTCGCGGACCTGAACACCGGGCAGGTGCTGGGGGCGCGTGCTCCCCACGCGCCGCACGCCCCGGCGAGCACCCTGAAGATCCTCACCGCCGAGTCGTTGATCCCCAAGCTGAACCCGACGGAGCTGGTCACCCCGACCGGCGCCGACGTCACGGTGGACGGCTCCCGGGTGGGTCTGGTGGCCACCATGCGCTACCCGGTTCGGCAGTTGTTCACCGCGATGCTGGTGGTGTCAGGCAACGACGCGGCCACGACCCTGGGCGACGCCGCCGGGGGCCAGGCCGCCACCGTCGCCGCGATGAACTCCGAGGCGTCCCGGCTCGGCGCCCGTGACACCCACGCGGTCAACGACGACGGGCTGGACGCCGCCGGGCAGCTCAGCTCGGCCTATGACCTGGCACTGATCGCCCGGGCCGCGATGGCGCAGCCCGCGTTCCGCGGCTACGTCGCGACCAAACACGCCAGCATCGACGGACCGCACGGCCCGCTGATGATCTCCAGTCACGACAGGCTGCTGTTCAACTACCCGGGCGCGATCGGGATCAAGAACGGCTACACCGTCAAAGCACAAGCCACCTTCGTCGGTGCCGCCCAGCGCAACGGCCACACCCTGGTCGTGGTGTTACTCAAGACCCACCCGCGGTACTGGCCCGAAGCCGCCGCCCTGCTGGACTGGGGATTCGCCGCCGAAGCAGCCCACACCCAACCCATCGGTGAGCTCATCACCGCGCACAGCGATGCCACCGGGCAACACCCCCAGACCCCAACCGGCACCGCCCACACCGCAGCACCCAAACACCCCGGTGACAGCGCCGGGCTACCCACCAGCGCCCTCGCCGCCAGCGCCCTGCTCATCCTCCTCGCCGCCCTGATCCAGCGGCGCCGCCACATCGTGCGATCTCGGCGGTCCACCCGGGCAGCCCGCCACCAACTCCGCTGACACCACACCCACAGCCTCGTGCAGCCCCCAAACAGACCCCTGGTCCGGTGCCTGGACGCTAACCGGTGGCGCTGTCAGAACCGGTTGCTGACCCAGACGAGCGCAACCAACACGATCACCAGCATGAAAAAGACCCAGACAGCGTCCAACAGTCGCTTAGCCCGCGCTGCGACACGTGCATCACGCTCCCTTCCCTACTTCGGTCCTGCACCAAACAACAGCCCTCAAACTATGCCAACCGCAGCCCGAAAGCCGTCCTGCCTGACTTCCCCCGGCCTGATGCGCCTACGCGGCCTGCACCAACGGGTAGGTCTGCAAGAAGCCCGGAAGGTGTCCGTCCGGATCTGCCAGGGCCACAGGCCACAGGGGGTGTGCGTAGCAACCGCCAGCAGCGCCAGACTGACCAACACCAGCCGGGATCGTGGTGGTGATCGCCAGCACCGTCGCCAGCCGCCTCGGTCGCCGCCGCCCACTCGCCGTGCGCGTGGCCGGATCCGTCGCCGTGTCTGTGCCCGCTCACCAGCCAGGGCGCGCCCGGCGAGCCCCTCAGGGCGATCCTGGTCCTGGCTGTCGGCCGGCCAGTCAATGCGAGCCCCACGAGCTAGTCAGGCGGCGACGCCGACAGTCGGCGGCCTTGGGCTACCCGGTTGAGGCGAGCGCGGGCGCGAGGCCAACGCCTTGTGCCCGGCCAGCGGCTGCAGCGGCTCCCCGTCGAGCGGGGTCGTAGATGTTGGGACCGACGGCAGCGACGCTGTGCTCGTCGGGGGCAATCAGCAGCACCCGGGCATGAGCGCCCAGAGCGGTGATGTCCCGGGCTGCGCCGGGGATGGCGCTGTACCCATCGGGCAAGGGCGCGATGACCACGACCCGGTCGTAGCCGTGGGCAAGGTGGGCGTTGGCGGCCGACACCATCCCGCCGTCGATCCAGAAGCAACGGCGAACCGCTCAGCGGCCACACGCCAGGGACAGCGCCGCTGGCCGCAACGGCGTCGACGAGCGGGACGCCGCAGCCGCCACGCTCGCCGAGCTGCTGCGTCGGGCAGGCAGCGTGCGAGCCATGGAGCTCGACATCAACTCCGAGTGGATCAGCTTCGCGGGCGGGGCTACTGCACTGGCCGGCGGGCGGTGTCCCGGCCGATGCCGATGAGCAGCGCGACGCCTAGCAGCTCGGCGAAGATCGCTGAGCCGCCGTAGGAGACGAAGGGCAGCGGGACCCCGGTGACGGGCATCAGCCCGACGGTCATCCCGATGTTGATGAAGGTCTGTAAGGCGAACCACGACACCAGCCCAGCGGCCAGGACCTGGGCGAATGGGTCCTCGGCCCGGCGGGCGGTGCGAAGTCCGCGCAAGAACACCACCGCGAACCCCGCGAGCAGCCCGGCGCAGGCCACGAAACCACCTTCCTCGCCGACGACGGTGAACACGAAGTCGGTCTGCTGCTCGGGTACGAAGCCGCCGTTGGTCTGGCTGCCGGTCAGGAAACCGTTACCGGTTACCCCCCCGGAGCCGATCGCGATGATCGACTGGTGCAGTTGGTAGCCGATCGGGGTGGTCACCGCGTTCGGGTCGGTGAAGGCGGTGAACCGCTGCTCCTGGTAGGGCTTGAGCAGGTGCATCTGGAAGGCGCCGGCGCCGCCGAGCACGCCGAGCATGAGCAACCCGACGATCAACCTGGACGGCGCGCCGGCGATGGACAGCGCGACCAGGGCGGACAGCGCGACGATGATCGCGATGCCCAGGGCGGGTTCGGCCAGGATCAGCAGCAGCGGTACCGCGACGGTGAGCAGCCCGACAGCGATGTCGCGGTGCGCCGGGTGCTGGGCGTTGTCCTGCCGGCGGGCCAGCAGCTCCGCGAGCACCGCGACGACTGCGATCTTGGCGAACTCCGACGGTTCGAGCTGCGCGACCCCGAGGGAGAACCAGGCCCGGGCGCCGTTGATCACCGAACCGACCCCGGGTACCAGCACCACGATCAGCAGCAGCACCACCAGGGCGTAGAAGCCCCGGGCGCAACTGCGCAGGACCCGCCCGGGCAGCAGCGCCACCGGCACCGCCATTAGCAGGCCGACCGCGTCGTTGAGCAGATCCCGCTGCAGGTATGCCATCGGGTTGCGGTGCTGCACCAGCAGGCTGTTGCGGGTCGCAGCGTAGACACTCACCGCCCCCGCCGTGCACAGCCCGGCGACGGCGAGCAGCAGCATCAGGTCGACGCCGGCGAGTCGGCGGTGGTTGGCCGGTTGCCGGTCCACGGCGCGACGCTGAGGTGGCCCGGTCGACCGCGGTGCCGCGCTGAGCATCACATGCCCCTTCCTCGCCGTGCGCCTACGTTCCGTAGGACTTAACCTGACGGTAGTCCAAGGTCGGCGGATCCACTGCCCGGCGGTCCCGGGCCACCGACCGATGGGTCGAGTGAGCGGACCCGGACCAGGCTCAGCCAAGGAGAAGGCACCCGATGACCGTGCGATCGGCGCAGCTTGAGGCGCCCCCAGTCCTTCCGCTGGCGCCTGGCCGCCGGCCCGGGCCCGGCTGGGGCCGCAGCGCTCGGCCCCGCCTGGCGCGGTTAACCGTGGCGCTCGCGGTGGCCGGTGTGGTCCTGCCGCTGGCTGGGGTCGCTGCTCTGTGGCCGCTGACCCCCTCGGTAGGCGACGCCGAGCAGCGCATCACGGCCCGGCTGCAGCAGCACCAGGCGCGTGACCCGCACGCCCTGGCCGGGCCGGACAAGGTGGGGGTCGCGGTGATTGCCACCGAGGACAGCCGGTTCCTGTCCCACCACGGACTGGACGCGGTCGGGGTCCTACGGGCGGGCTGGACAACGCTTCAGGGCAGCCACCGGGATGCGGGGGGTGCGACGTTGGACCAGCAGCTCGCCAAGAACCTGTACACCGCCGACACGATGTCGGCGAAGGTGGAACAGATCGAGCTGTCGTCCAAGCTCGAGGCGCAGTACAGCAAGCCGCAGATCTTGGAGATGTACCTCTCGGAGGTTTACTTCGGGCACGGCTTCTACGGCCTGCCTGCTGCCGCCCGGGGCCTGTTCGGCGTTGCCCCCACCGAGTTGTCCTGGGCGCAGGCGAGCCTGCTCGCCGGGCTGGTCCAGGCCCCCAGTGCCTACGACCCCTACCAACACCAGAACCTGGCCAAGCAGCGGCAGCGGCACGTGCTGGAGCGGCTCGTCGCGACGCACACCCTGAGCCAGGCGCAGGCCGACGCTGCCTACGCCGATCCACTCGGCTTGCGGTAGATGGCTGCTTCGGGCCGTCACGCCGCCAAGCCCAGGCAGACGGCCTCGGGCAACGCCCTCGACGTGGCGGCACCTGATCTGGCCGCGCTCGAGGTGGGGCGGCGCCCAAAGGCGGCGACTCTGGCGGTGCTGCTCGCCGGCTTCGTCGCGCTGCTGATCGGGGTGGAGGCAGACGGTCCAGTGGTCAGCGCAGACCTGGGGGTGCGTACCTGGGTGCTGGCACACCACCCGTCCGGCCTGGTGGCACTGTCCACCGCAGTGACCGACGTCGGAAACCCGGAGGTCTCGGTCATTGCCTTGCTGGTGGTTGCTGCAGCGCTGAGCCTTTGGCGCGGCGCGGCCGCTCCGCTCCTGTTGGCACTGCTGGGCGCCGGCGCCCTCACCGCGGCGGTGCTGGTGCTGAAGGCATGGGTGGGTCGACCCGGCCCGGCGCTGCGCGACGGGCACGTCGTCACCGGCTACTTCCCGTCCGGGCACACCACCTCGTCGTTCCTGTGCTACGGCCTGATCGCTTTGTTGCTGACCTACCGCGGCCCGGCGGGGCGGTACGGGGCGGCGTTCCGTGTCGGGCTGTGCGCTGCTGCGCTGGTCGGCACGGCGATGGTCTACAGCAACTTCCACTGGCTCAGCGACGTGCTGGCCGGGCTGACGCTGGGAGGTGTCCTGCTGTGGGCTGCCGTCGCCGGTGCCGCGCGTTGGCCCGGGGTGTGGGCGCCGGACGCCCTGCTCCGCCGTCCCGTCCGCTCGCCCGATCCGGTGGACACCGACGGGCCGCGCAGGGCTGGGCGCAGCCGGCGCGCGGGCGGCTGACCGACAGCCGGACCGGCAGCTGCGCAGCGTAGGAGTGGGGTCCAGGATGGTGGTGAACCGGCAGGACCGGGTCCGGCGGAGGCTTGGCCACACCCTGGTGACCCTGTCCGCTCGGCGCGAGGGAGCAGACGGTTCTCGTTGAGGAAACCCGCCGCAGCCGTGCCCATCCGGGGGTAACTGGCTCCTTGCCGAACGGCCGCCTGGTGCGTCGCCGGTATCCCGTGTGCGGCACGTGTGGGATCCGACTTCGTCAGCTGGCTGAGACCGGTGGGGCCGAGATGGGACCACGGGACCGTAACCGGGGTGCCGGCCGGCCACGGACGAAGTCGGCTACCCGTTACTGGCGTCGGCGGCCCCGTCCTAGCCCGAGCGCGACCATCGCGCAGAACAGCATCAACAGGCCGGCCACGACGTGCCGCCGCCCGTGCTCACCGAAGATGAAGTACAGGCCCAGGACGGCCAGAGCCAGCGACAGCACCAGCAGCGAGCCGGTGCTGCGCGCAGCACCTCCACGTACGAAACGCCCCGTGGGCTGTTTCACTGGTGGTCCGTCCTTCCACTAAGCAAAGCTGCTGCCGCAAGATGGACGGCGCGCCGTGGCGGGGGGTGGGAGACGGGTCGATGCCGGTGCCTTGCCGCGTCAGTTGGGTTCCACCAGCAGCACCTTGAGCCCTCCGGTGAGGGAGGCGCACACGTTGTAGAGCGCCGCCGCCAACGGGGCCAGGGTTGCGAGCAGCACCGCGCCGACGGCGGCCAGGAGCGCGGCTGCCCCAAGGAAGCCCGAGAACGTCAGCACCGGTGCCCCACCGCCTACGGGCGCGAACAGGTCGTTCACGGTCTGGGGCACCCGAGGGCGGCCAGCCCGCTGTACAGGGTAGCGGCGGCGGCTATGGCTACGGACGCCAGCACCAGCGAGGTCAGCAGCGCCACCTTGAACACCGACCAAGGGTGGATCCGGCGCAGTCCCAGCACCGCGCGCCGGGGGCCGGGGGCGGGCCGTCCGGCCGCCCCGTCGTGCGAGCGCGCGGCTCGGTCCTGGACCGGCAACCCGGCCGGTGCGCTCACCGGCCACCACCGACCTGGCCACGGTCCTGTCCGCGGGACAAACGCATGCGCACTCCCGCCCTTTCCATCGACTGGGCCTGGTCGGTCTCGGTCGTCCAGCACATTGGGCCTAGCTTCGAGCCGCTCTCTCACACGAGCCATTCCTTGCAGCGGGATGGCCGCACCGTATCCCTACACGGCGTAGGAGTCGATCCGGGCGCCGGGTCACGGTGGCACCTCCCGCCCTGGCGGCGGCAGATCCGGCAGCGGGTCCTGACCAGCGGCGCGGTTCCGGCCTTCCGGTCTTGCTTGAGGACCTCGCGGGCGATCGGCAGGACCGAGATCAGGACGACGAGGGCGGCCACGACCTCAAGGTTCTTGCCGATGACGTCGACCTGTCCGAGGTAGTAGCCGAGCAGGACCACTCCGGTGCCCAGAGCAGGGCGCCGACCGCGTTCCAGAGGATGAAGACGCGCAGCGGCACCCCGACGGTGCCGATCAGGGGGTTGAGGTAGGTGCGCACCGCGGGTACCAAGCGGGCCAGCACGATGGCCTTCGACTCGCCGTAGGCGTCCAGGACCTCACGGGCCTTGCGCACGTAGGACGCCTTGAACAGCTTGCTGTCGGGCTTGTCGAACAGTGCGCGGCCGGCTTTGCGGCCGATGAGGTAGCCGGGCTCCGTTCCGAGGAAAGGCCGCGACGGTCATGGCGAGGCAGACCAGGGCGATGTTGGGGTGCAGGCTCCTGTCGAGCCGACCGGTGGCGAACCCGGCCGCGAACAGCAGCGAGTCACCCGGCAGGAGAAGCCGAGCAGCAACCCGGTCTCGGCGAACACGACGAACAGCGCGACCGGCAGTCCGGCGAGATAAGCAGCTGCTTGCCGTCCAGGACCGCGGGCAGGGAGCACCGGGGCCAATTTGGCGACTTTTGAGGGTTGGAACTGACCGCCGGGCAGTGCAATCCGGCGGCAGGCCCCGAACTGCACTGAGCCGATCCCGGCACCCAGGACCGCGTCCAGGCCCAGGCCGGACACCGCCAGCAGCAGGTGGGTCAACCGGCGCAGGGTCAAGACAGGTAGCACCGCGCCGACCACGAGCAGCACCAACCCGAGCAGCGTCCAGGTGAGCTGGCGGGCGGCGATGGTGAACAACGGCCCGGTGTGGGCAGGAGACGAAGCTCGAGGCGGACAGCCCATGACCAAGCCGGTGCTCAGCAGCGCCGCGGTGGAACCCCACAGCAGGCAGTACAGGGTCAACGGCGTGCCCCGCGACCAGGCCGACAACCAGCTGAGCGCTCACCCGGCGAACGGCGGGATCGGCGAGCAGGTCACGGACGGGTCCGGGTGCGGCGAGGCACCCGCGGTACGGTACGCCGATCTCCGACAACATGTGGGAGCTGGGAGGGTGGTGTAGCGGGCGGATGGGGTGGTCGGCGCAGCGTCCGGTTGCACCGCCCTGGCTCACTGCGAACGTCCGGGCCTTGGCGGCGGTGAGCTTCCTGCAGGACGCGGCCAGCGAGCTGCTCTATCCGATCCTGCCGATCTTCCTGACCGTCACACTCGGGGCGCCAGCGGCGGTGGTCGGTGTCGTGGAGGGGGTCGCCGAAGGGGTCGCCGCTGTGACCAAGCTGCTGGCCGGGCGGCTGGCAGACCGCCGGGCCAAACGACCCCTGATCGCGTTGGGCTACGGCCTGGCTGCAGTGGGCAAAGTCCTGCTTGCGCTGGCCACCGCCTGGCCGGCGGTGCTGCTCGGGCGGGCTGTTGACCGGGTCGGCAAGGGCATCCGCAGCGCACCATGCGACGCGCTGCTCATGGTGGATGTCCCGGCAGCCCGGCGCGGACGGGTGTTCGGCTTCCACCGGGCTGCCGACACCGCCGGGGCCGTCGTCGGCCCGGGGCTCGGCCTGGCGCTCTATGAGCTGCTAGGCCACCAGCTGCGGCCGCTGCTGATCATCGCGGTGGTGCCTGCGGTCCTGTCGGTCCTGCTCGTCGCCGTGGTCCGGGAGGGCGCTGCTCGGCCGGCCGCCTCCGGCCCGGCGGGGCCGCCATCATCGCCGGTGGCCCCTTCCGCGCCGACACCGCTGAGCCGGCCGCTGCGCCGGCTGCTGATCGTGCTGACGCTGTTCGGGTTGGTCAACTTCCCCGACGCGCTGCTGCTGCTGCGCGCCCATGACCTGGGGCTGTCCACGGCTGGCGTGATCATCGCCTACATCGCTTACAACGCGGTGTACGCCGTCGGTGCGTACCCGGCCGGGGCCCTGTCGGACCGGCTGCCGCGGCACCTGATCTTCGCCCTGGGTCTGGTGTTTTTCGCCGCCGGCTACCTGGGACTGGGTCTGGTGCACGCCAGCTGGTTGGTGTTCGTGCTGCTGCCGCTGTACGGCGGGTTCGCTGCCTGCACCGACGGGGTGGGCAAGGCGTGGGTCTCCAGCCTGGCCCCGGACTCTGGCCAGGGCTCGGCCCAGGGTCTCTACCAGGCGCTGAGCGGCGGCGCAGCGCTGGCCGCTGGGTTGTGGGCCGGTCTGCTGTGGCACGGGTCCGGGACCGTGCCGTTACTCAGCGCTGGCACTGCGGCCGCGGTCTTGGCGCTGGCGCTACTGCTCGCCGGCCACCGCCTTACCCCTACTGCACCTTCCCCGGGGCCGGTGCCGAACCCGGACAGGGCATCACCTGGCCCGGCCAGGGCGTCTGCTTGGGGTCCGGGACGCGCCGCGTGAACCTACCGCGAAGCGCATGCAGCGGTTGAGGATGCCCGACCGCCCAGCGCTTGCGAATCCGGGAACCGCTGGCCGGCAGCAGGGCACTGACGGCTGGGCCGTTCTCGTCGGACGTGCGGGGCCAGTGCCGCGCCGAACACCGGCGCCCAGCTCACCAACAGCAGCGCTACCGAGGCGCTGAAGCGCCCGAGCGCGACCAAATCGGCCAACACAGCTGGGCCCGGGCCCGTCTGCTCATCTGCCTTGAGGATCCCGGTGCACGGCCAGATGGTCAGACCGCATCGCCAGGGCACCGATCGGGCTGGGACGATCGCTGCGGCCCAGCTCGCGCAGCCGCGCGCCATGCCCCCGCACCGCCGCCCGGAGGGTGGGGACGTCCCGCAGTGGTTCGGCCGCCTCATCGGCCAGGGCTGCGGCGGTGCGGACGTGGATCATCGGCAGCTGGTGGCGTGGCGCGGCCGGGCGCAGGTGATGGGCCAGGTGGTGGGTCATCCCGCCGGTCAGCCACCGCACCGCCCGACTCCCGGTGCTGAACAAAGCGGTGGTGCGCACCAGGTGCGCGGCCCACTCCCGACCGGCGGGGACCTGCGTGCTGGGTACCAGGCCGAGGTTGATGTGCCCGACCACGAGCACCACGGCCGCAAGCACCCCTGCGATGGTCATCGCCGCCAGCAGGAGCAGGGTGAGCCGGCCCAGCCCGAGCAGCACGGCGTACGGGGCGAGGACCGCCACGCACATGGTTTTTTCTGCGGCGAAGGAGGCAGCCCGGCGGCCACGGCCAGGCGTGCGGGTCCCGTCGATCCTTCCGGTCCACAGGTAGGTCAGCTGGCTTTGCAGCTCACCGAGCCAGGCCAGGCCGTACAGGGGCCAGGCGTACAGGTGCTGGTAGCGGTGGATCGCACGGCGGGGGACCGCGGGGTGCAGCCGGATCAGGGCGGAGGCGTGGGTCGCGTCGACGGGGTAGACGGCGGTGGCCCGGTGATGCACCCGGTGCTTCAGGGTCCAGTGGCCCACCCACAGCCCGACCGGCACGGCGGTCTGGACGGCCAGGACGTTGAGCCACCCGCGCCGGTGGGACAGCCGCCGGTGGCCGGCGTCGTGCAGGACCGTCAACGTCCCGGTGGACAAGATGACGCCCAGCGGGACGGCCAACGCCAGCAGCACCGGGGGCGAGGGCTGGGTCAGCGCAGCGAACAGGAGCAGTCCGTGCGTGAGCACCGCGATCGCGGCCCAGTCCCGCCAGGGCTCCCAACCGCCCTGCGGTGCGGGGGCAGCCCGGCCGCCGCGTCGCGGCGCAGGGGCCAAACGGCGGCCGGGCTGGTCGGCTCGGCTGCGTTTCGCGGTCGTGGTCGGGGCGACGGTGGTCGCGGCACCCGGCAGCGCCGCACCGACCGCCAGGTCACCCTGGCCTGGGCGGCCTGTCTGGCCGGGACCAGGCGCGGGGCGGGTCAGCTCAACGGGACGCATCGCGCCTTCCTACACCAAGTAGGTGGGGCCGCGAGGAGGCCAGGTGCGCGCTGATCACGCGGCAGCGTGGGTCCGTCCCCGACCTGCGCGGAGCAGGGCCAGGACCAGTTCGGCCGGGTCCTGGTGCGTCGTGTCGAGCCGGCCCCGGGTGAGTTGGGCAGCTACCGCCCGCCCGAACTCGCTCTCGTCGCGCGCCCAGGGAGCCAGTCCGGCGCGCTCCAGTACCGCGGCGTTGGCCCGGCCGTGCCCGGGGATGCAGCGGTAGCTGACCGCCGGGAGTCCGGCGACCAGGGCTTCGGTGAAGGACAAGCCGCCGGCGTTGTGCACCAGGACGTCGGCCAGGTGCATCAGGTGGTGCATGTCCGCTCGCCAGCCCAGCGCGGTCGCGCCGGGCACTGACTGGACCTGGGCTAGGAGTTGCTCGTTGCGCCCACACAGGACCAGGGCGCTGAGCCCTTCGCGGACCAGGTGCGCGGCGGTGTCCTGCACCTGGCCGAGCCCTAGCGAGCCGGCGACTACCAGCCCGATGGGGCGGTCCTGGGGCAGGGCGAGCTCGACGCGCAGGCCTTGCAGCACCGCAGCGGGTGGTCGGGTGGCGAACCGTGCCGGCACGAGGGGACCGGCGGTGCGCATGACCAGGCCGTAGTCCGTGCCGCCCTGCGCGGCGGTGGCGGCAGTGGCGGTGAGGTGAACATCGACGTGCTCGTGCACCCAGGTCCGATGCGCCGCAGGGTCGGTCAGGTAGGTCACGAGCGGGCCGCCGATGGACCCAGCGGCGCACGACGCGGTCCGCCACGCGGCAGAACGCCAGCGTCAGGCGTTGCACGACCGGCTGGCACTCGATGCTGGTGAACACCCACTCGAACACCCAGGGCACACACCCGACCGAGGCGGTGTAGCCCTCCCGCAGGACCACCCGGCAGGGCGCCGGTAAGGCCTGCAGGTAGTCACGGACGTCGACGTGCACGCCGGCCCGGCGCAGCCGTGCCGCGAGCTCGTGTGCAGCGCCGTCATGGCCGGCACCGACACTGCCCGAGATGATCAGGACCCGCCCGGCGGCGGCGCTACCCGGCATCGGCGCAGTGGCCCCCGGATCCGGCCGGAGGGGGCTCCCCGAGCGTGCGGGCGCCGACGGGCTCAGCAGCGCGCTCCACCAGGCCTTCACCCGGCCCGCCGTGCCGGCTCGGGAGGCAGGGACGCCACCTGCTCAACTGGGCGCGCTGGTGCAGCCCGGGGTTCACCGTCGTCCTGAGCGGTAAGCGCCGCGAGGCGGATCACCGCGACCGTCATGATGGCGAAGCCGACGAGCTGCCCGGCGACGGCAAGGGGCCGGGCGGCCAGCTGCTCGTTGAAGCACAAGGCGCCGATCGCGACCGCAGCGATCGGGTCCACGATGGTCATGGGTGGCAAGCTGGCTGCCAGCCTGCCTGCCTGGTAGGCGGTCTGGGTCAGCACGAGGCCGGTGCCGCCGACCAGCAGCAGCGCGTACACCGACCAGTCCGTGAACGGCACGAGGGGGCCGCGTGCGAGCTCGCCGACGACCTGCTTGAGCAGCGCGGCGGTCACCCCGAAGCTCAGCCCCGCGGCGGTGCCCAGCAGTGCGGCGCGGTGCCGGCGCACTGTCGTGGCCGCCAACGCGACCGCGACAGCCGCGGCCGCCATCACCGCGCCGCCAAGGCCGGCCAGGGCGCCCTCATCGGCCAGTAAGACGCCCGGCGAGGGCCTGGCGGCCAGAAGGAACATCGCCAGGCCGAGCACCACCGCCACGGCCCACACCCATTCCCGCCACTTCGGGGAGGTGCGCTCTACCAGCACGCTCAGCGGCAACGCGAACAGCAGCCCCGAGACCAGCACCGGCTGCACGACGGTCAGCTGGCCGCGACTCAGTGCCAGGCCGTGCAGCGCCAACCCCAGCGCACCCGACACCAGCCCGAGCAGCCACAGCGGCCGCCGGGCCAGTCGCCGGAGCAGCCCCAGCCCCAGACCTGTGCTCGGGTGGGAGGTGCGAGCGGCCCGGTGCTGGCTCACCGTGGCCAAGGCGAACGAGACCGCGGACAGCACCGCGAACACCACTGAGGCATTCACCGGCTTCTGGTCATCGCGGCGGCGGTGCGCTGGGCGGCCAGGCCGGGTGGCAGCACGAGGACCGTCCTTTGGCCGGCACTGGCGACGGACCCGCCACCAGGAGCCAGTATGTACCTACAGGTTGTAGGCGTGCGACGCGGCGCGGCGGCGGCGGCCACACTCACGAACCGGGCTGTCCTCGGGGCGGTCATGGGGCGCACGCCCCGGCCGGGGCGTGCGCTGGCACCGGGCTGGCGGGCGCAGGTGGTGCGGAGGCGCTCGGGGTGGGGGTAGCGGACGGGCCGAGGTGCACCGGTAGGACGGCCGGGGCTCCGGGGCCGAGCACGAGCTGCACCCCGACGGGCAGGGTGGGGTCGGCTTGCAGTTGGGCGCCCGGCAGGGCGGCGGCCACCGTGCGGGCGGCGGCGAGCCTGTCGGGTCGGTAGCGCACGGTGGTTTGGTCGACGGCAGACGCGGTGCCGATGGCGGTGACGGTGTAGCCGTGCCGGCGCAGCGCACGGGCGACGCGTCCGGCCAACCCGGTGGTGGAGGTCCCGTTACGGACCTCCAGCGAGATCGCTGCCGGCGCCACGGTCAGCGGCTGGCCGGCGGCGGCCGCCGTGCCGGGCGCCGGGTGGCCGGTGCCCTCGTGCAGGCCGGCGAACAGCTGGGCGGTCCGGGCCGGGTCGAGCAGGACGACATCCACCCGCAACCCGTGCACCACCCGGACCGCTGAGGAGCTCAGCACCGGCAGGGTGGCGAAGGTGACGTGCGCGGGGTCCAGGTGCCGCAGCCGACGGCCCAGGGTAGTCATCTGGGACAGCCCGAAGCCCTGGTCGACGGTCAGGTCGGCGACCACCGCGGACAGCAAGCCGGTGAGCCGGGCCGGGTCGGCCAGTGTCCCGGCGGACAGCACCTTGTGCAGCAGCTGGGCCAGGAAGTACTGCTGGTCCTTAATGCGGTCCAGGTCCCCCCCCGGCAGGCCCTTGCGGTCCCGGACGAACGCCAAGGCCTGCGCGCCGGTGACGTCCGGGTGGGTCCCGGCGGTCAGGGAGTCCTGGGAGTCGTGGTCGTGCCGGCTGGTGCCGACGCACAGACTCAGCCCCCCGACAGCGTCCACAATGCTGCGGAACCCCCCGAAATCGACCTGGACATAGTGATCCAGACGCAGCCCGGTGAGCTGTTCGATGAGCTGGGTGAGCAGCACGGGGCCGCCGATGGAGAACGCCTCGTTGAGCTTGGCCGGGTGCGCCGCGGTGGTCTTGCCCTTCCGGTCGGTAAACGCCGGGAGGTGGACGTAGGTGTCCCGCGGGAACGACACGATCGTCGGCTTGGCCCCGTCAATCGGCAGGTGCAGCAGGATCACCGTGTCCGACCGGGCACCAGCCACGAAGTCCGCGCTGCCCGCCGGCGCCTGGAACGCCTGACCGCCGGCGAAGGCACGGGTGTCGGAACCAACCAGCAGGAAGTTCTCACCGACCGCGGTGGGCGCGGAGGCCGGCGACCCAAACATGTGGCCCAGGCCAGGGATCGAGATCCGAGTCAGCTTGGAGTCGTAGTAGGAGTAGGCGCCGACGACCGAAACCAGCGCGAGGACCAGCAGCCCAGCCACGACGGCCAAGCCCCGGCGCAGCCGCAGGCGTCGCCGCGCAGTGGGCCGGGCATTGCGCGGGCGAACGGGCGGGGTGGCGCGCGGTACGGCCGCTGAGCCCGCTGTTCGCCGCGTCGGCAACGGCGCGCGGGCCGGCGCTCCCCGTCCCTGCGGGTCCTGCTCGGTCACGTCGCTCCCTGCGTTCGGCGGCGGTGAGCGGAAACAGGGTAGGCACTGCTCCGTCGTCGTCAGCACGGCTGTCCTACGAGCCGTAGGATCACGGTAGGTCATCCGGACCGGGACAGCACGACAGCGGCGCTGTACCCCCCCGAACGTCCGCACCTACACTCGGTAGGTAGCAGATGGCGGAGGAGTTGAGAACGCGACATGGCGCTGGGTGCAGGCCGGGCAGAAGCCAGCAGGACGCGGCGTGCCCGTGGGGAGCTGGAAAGCGAGGTCCTGGCTGCGTTGTGGGCCGCGGATGAGCCGCTGTCCCCGGGGCAGGTGCACGCCGAGCTGACGCCCGGGCTGGCCTACAACACCGTCCAGACCATTCTGATCCGCCTGCACGACAAAGGATTGCTGCTTCGTGAGCCGGACGGCCGGACGCACCTGTACCGCCCGGCTCAGGCCCAGGCCGATCTGGCCGCGTCCCAGATGCACGCCGTGCTGGCCCGCGGGAGCGACCACGCCGCGGTGCTGCAGCGCTTCCTGACGATCCTGAGCGTGCAAGACGCCGCAGCCCTGCGAGCACTGGTCTCCACCCAGCGCGACGCAGCATCCTGAGCGAGCATCATCCTGGCGCACGAGTCAGTGCGGCATCGGCATCGGCGTCGGTGTCGGCGGCGCACGGCGAGGAGGGTGCATGAGGGTCAGCGTGTACCTGCCGCTGCTGCTGTCCGCGGTGCTGGCCGTCGGCACGCCGGTCCTGTCCCGTCGCCTGGCCCCGACCGTCGCGGCCCGCGTCCTGACGCTCAGCGCCGCCGTGACCGCGGCGGCCAGCACCTGGGGGCTGCTGCTGCTAGCCACCACCCTGCTGCAGCACACTCCCGAAGCAGAGGAGCACGGGACCCAGGCCAGGCCGGTCCCGGCGCTGGCCGCAGCCGTCGCGGTGGTCGCGCTGACGCTGGCCGTCTCCAGGGCGTGGCACGCTGTCCGCGTCCGGCTGCAGACCGACCAGGCGCTGCGCCGGATCTGCCAGAGCTGCCACCCCGATGGTGAGCTCGTGGTCCTGCGCGACGCGGGGGTACACGCCTATGCCGTGCCGGGCCGACCCGGCCGCATCCTGGTCAGCACCGGCCTGTTGCGCACGACCGACCCCGGTGACCGACGCGTCGTTCTGGCCCACGAGCGCGCACACCTGCGCCAATCCCACCACCTGCTCCGGGCCGCCACCGAGCTCGCCGCGGCGCTCAACCCGCTGCTGATCCCCGCCCGCCGGGCAGTCACCTACCTCGTCGAGCGCGCCGCCGACGAGGCGGCGGCCGACGCCGTCGGCAGCCGCACCAACACGGCCGCCGCCCTGGTGAAGATCGCGCTGGCCAGTGCCGCGGCAGCTCCCGGGACGCAACTGGCCTTCCACCAGCACGCCGTGCTCGACCGGGTCGCCGCGCTGCGCAGCCCGCCGGTGCACTCAACCCCCCCGCTCGCCGCCGCGTCGCTCGCCACCGCGCTGCTGGCCTTTGCCGCCGCCGGTGATGCCACGCTGTCGTTCGGGCACCTGCTGGCAGCCGCCACCGGGCTTTAGAGCGGCGCAGCACAACACCTGCGCTGGCCCGCTCAGCCCAGGAAGCCTCCGACGTACAGCACCCCCAGCAACATGACGGCGACCACGGCCACGATCAGTGCGAGCAGGGCTGCGTTCGCCACCTCAGGCACCTCCCGTTCCGTACCGGCGCATGTGCGACCACAGTACCGACAACTTGTAGGAGGCACGGGTACAGTCGGGCCTGACCATGGCTGGGGACCTTGGTCTGGAATGCCGTTAGACCCCGTGCGCTTTCTGGTCCGCTACTTCCAGACACGCACGCTCACGCCGTTCGCGATCTACAGCCTGCTCGCCGGATCGGGTGCGTCATCCGCTTCTCCACTGTCAGTTAACCCTTGAGGGGTCAAGGTCATGAACAGTCTCGAGCGCGTTCTGTGTCACCGCGGGGCGATCGGCGGGGGCGCAGTCGGGGGCTTAGGTGTGGTGACGTTCTTCGTCACAGCAGCGCACGAACTCGGCCGACCACACCTGCGAATCAGCGAACGCGCACTACTGCTGGTCACAGGCCCGGCAGTAGGCGCGGTCCTCTGGGTAGGAGTTCAACTCCGACCCGCTCGTCGCCGGCCCTAAGGCGCCCAGCCCTGGCGCTTCCTGAACCTGACCACCGGGCTACGGCAGCTCACACAGCTCTACCAGGGCTCGAACCTCAGCGACGGCCGCGGCGAAAAGCATCGCGTCGCCGCGACGACCATCAAGCAGAGCACGCTGCCGTGCGTCAGCCCAGCGATCCAACAACTCCTGTCGCCGCACGGGGCCGCTCGGTATCACCTCCAGGTCTCGGTCCACATCGGTCGCCTCTCGCTCATGCTCGTCCGACAGAGCCCGGGATCGTCGCATACCTCAACGTGAAGGCGCTGATCGCCGCCGCTTACGGGACGTCGCCACCGGGAAGCGCGCGAGGACTCGGCGAGTGATCAAGCCGGTGCCGCTGGCCAGGTCCGGTACCCGCAGTGCGCGGCCGCACGCGGCCTCCACGGCGTTGAGCACAGCAGTGAACCGCTCCTCACGGTCGGGCAGGTAGGACTGCTGCTGGGCGTCCCACCGCTGCTGCCAGCCGGTCCAGTCCATCACGGCTCCCCTGCTCTGTATGAGCACCACATGTCGCGCTCGAAACCGCGCCGCTTTGGGCGACCCAATAGGCTCGGGCCGAGTGGGAGAACAATCCAGTTGCGACATGCCCGGGCTCGGGCCGAGCGGGACGACATCGTTGTGGACCTGTGCGACTACCGACGCAAACGCGGCCCTAAGCGCCAGGAACTAGCCGCAGGTACGGCCTCCTGGGCTTTAACGTGACACAAGGTAGCCTTATCGGCGGCGGGCTTTTAGACCGGGGGAGGGTAGTCCAAGCACCCGCTGGGCGCTCAGCGCGGGCACGAGGACCTTCACACCCACGGTGTTGCGTCGTTCGCCGGAATCCAAGCCGCCACCCTAGGGCCAGCTCAAACTGACAGGGCCTGCCGTGCGGGCTTGGAGGCAAGGTATGCCGGGCTCCACGGGCCGAGGGCTGGTCCTTCTCGGAGGTCATAGGTTCGTGGCGTGCGCCCGTTGACGGATCCCGAACTGCTCCAGCGCATCCTGGTGGGTTTCGCGCTGGCCTATGCCGTCGGCTTTGAGCGGGAGCTGCGTGGTTCGGCGGCAGGGGACCGCACATTCTCCCTGATCGGCTCGGGGGCGGCCGTTGCGGCGGCAGTGACCGGGCAGAGCAGCCCGCAGGCCCTGGCCGGCATCATCACCGGTGTTGGCTTCATCGGCGGTGGGCTGATCCTTCGGGGCGGCGATGATCAGGTGCGTGGGGTGACGACCGCGGCGACGGTGTTCGCCACGGCCGTGGTCGGTCTGGTCGTGGGGCTGGGGCATCTGCTGATCGCGGGGGTGGTCACGGCCCTGGTCCTGCTGATTCTGGAGCTCCGCTTCATCCCGGGACTGCGATATCTGGATGCCCGCAGCTACCGCGGTCGACTACCTACTGACCGGGACACCGCCGGCACTAGGACCGACCCGCCCCGTCCGTAGTCGCGCCGACAGCCCGGCTACGGGACGGGTGCTTCACTCAGTGCTCGTCCCAGTGGTCGTCGTGCGCGGCGTGCCGGTGCCCGTCGTGCAGGTAGTCGCTGTGATCACCGTGCGGCACTACAGCGTGGCCGCAGTCCGCCCCGTGCACGTGGTCGTGCTCGATGTGCGGGGCGTGCGCTTGGCTCTGTTCGCCACGTGCCCCCCGGGTCAGGCGGGACAGGACGTATGTGCCGCCGGCGGCGGCGAGCACCACTGGCCATTCCAGGACTCCGAGGGCGCCGAGCGCGGCGGCGCCGCCGTACAGGGCGAGCCGCTCGATCCCGGTCCCCCCGGCGTCCTGACCGGCCCCGACTGGTTGGGCGCCGACCCGGGCGCTGACTTGGGGCAGGGAGACGCTCAGGCTGCCGAAGGGCAGCCGGAGTGTTGCGGTCGCCGGCCCGGAGCTCTGCACCTGCGCGTCCGCGGCGGTCTCGCTTGCACTCTTGGTGTGCTGCTCGCGCGCGGTAGGGGTGCTGTCGACCATGACGCTGTCCTCCTGTGGTTGGGGTGGGACTGGCTCTATCGTGGGGATTAGTTGCCGGGCGACTCGGTGGGCTCGGGCGGACCGGTGCGCTCGGAGGCCCTTATGTGGGTGGGCTGGCCTGACGGGCGGCGATGGCGGCCTGGACCATCTTGCGGTGCCGGTGTGCTGCCTCGTACTGGCCGACGGCCACCAGGTCGACGCCGCTGTCGTCCAGCCGTTTGAGGACTTGCGGCACAGTCAACGCGTCATACCCCGACCAGGGTTCCTTCGCCGCCGCGGACCTTGCCGGAGGCTGCGGCGGGGCAGGTGCGGATCGCCTTGCCGAGGCTGCAGATCTTGGCGCAGCGGCCGGTCGGCGTACGGCCGGGGCGACAGGGCCTGGCGCGGATTCAGGTGGGGTGTGCGCGGCCGGCGGGTGGTCCAGCCGTGGCTGGTCGCTCATGCCGGTGGCTTCAACGGGTTCGGTCTGGTCGGGCTGATTGGGCTGGCGGTGGACGAGGAGGTAGCCGCCGGCGACGAGGAGGGCGACGGGCCAGTCCACCAAGCCCAGGGCAGCTGTGCCGGTCACCGCAGCCAGGAACGGCAGCCCAGTGCGCTGCTGGCCGCGGCCTCGCACGGCCTGGGCGGGGGCGGCTGAGATCTGCCAGAGGACCTCGGGCACCGCTTTTCCCCGCTGGATCACTGTGTGCATCAGGTTCATCTCGTGCTCCTTGTCAGTATCGCGCGACGTCAGGCCGGCGTAGGTTGGCTCGCCAGCATGGGCGGTCCACGGCTTCGGAGGCGGTGGGGGTGCCGCCTACTGTCGGGTGCGCCAGCTGCGCAGCGCCAGATAGCCCAGGCCCAGGGCGCCAGCGACGGGCCACTCCACGACCCCGGCCAGCAGCAAGGCGCCGGCTCCGAGCGCGACTGGGACCGGGCTGTTGGGCAAAACCCGCTGGGCGAGGGCTACCGGGGCGGTCAGGGCGCTGACGACCTGGTCGAGTGAGCGGGTCGGCGCCGTTGACTGGCCGGGGTCCCTCGTGTTGCTGCCCGGGCTGGTTGAGGTTGTTCGAGCGGCTGTTGTTGGGGTGGTCATGAGCTGTTCCGTCCTGTCGGTGGGGCTCCGGTGATGGGGCGGCGGCTGCCGTGGGCGGGCAGCCCCCTGCTGGTGCGGCGGGCTCAGGCGGCGGCGTCCAGGGCCTCGCCCAGGGCGCGCAAGGTGCGGTTGCGGCGGTCGTCGGTGAGCAGGTGCCCGAGTCCGGTCAGCGCCGCGATGGGCCACTCGATCACCCCGAAGGCGACTGCTGCGCCCAGGCCGGCGTAGAACGCGAGTTTGTCCAGCGGCGGCAGGGTGACCTCGACGGCCATGTCAGCGATGTGGAAGTGCAGGTGGCTGCTGTTGGCGTCGGTGGCCTGCTGGGTCGCCTGCTGGTGCTGGCCGCTTTCCGAGCCGGCAGGGGTTGAGCTGCTGGCGGCTGTGTGCACCGCCGTGCGGCGGCCGGTGGTGTCGGTCATCGGTGCTCCTGGTGGTCGGTGGCGGTCAGGGCGTGGGGTGTTCCGGCGGCGGTGCGGGTGAGCGGCTGGGCAGCGGCGCGGACCGCGGTGCTGTCCTGAATGCTGGGGTGGGCAGCAGGTGGGGGGCGATCGCGGCCAGGGCGGTGGCGCCGGTCGCGCACCCGACGACGGTGAGCCAGGCCAGCGGGTCCAGCGGGGTGCAGCCGAAGAACTGGCTGAGCCCCGGGACTTGGATGATCCCGGCCAGGGCGGCGGCCGAGCCCAGCCCAGTCGCCAGCACGAGCGGGTTGCGGCCGCCGACGAGCAGGGTCTGGCCGAGCTGGGTCCCGACCAGGGCAGCCAGTGCGATGGTGCTGGCCCGCCGCCGGGGGCCGGTGAGCCTGCCGACCTGCCAGGCGGCGAGGGCACCGGCGCTGGTGGTGGCGCCGCGGACCGCGATGTCGCGCAGCAGCGGCGCTCCTAAAGAGGGCACGCCGCCGGCGAGCAGCTGTTGGCGGGCACCGGGGTCGGCCGGGGTCGAGGCCAGGGCGATGGCCATGGAGGGCAGCAGGTCGGTGAGCATGTTCACGAGCAGGAACTGGCGGGTCCCGATCGGGGCACGCCCGGCCAGGGCGGTGCCGGCCAGAGTGAACGCCACCTCCCCGGCGTTGCCGCCGAGCAGGATCGACACGGCGTCCCGGACCCGACCCCACATGGCCCGGCCCTCAACTAGCGCGTCCAGGATAAGGCTGACATCGGGGTCGGTGAGAACCAGGTCGGCGGCGGTGCGGGCCGACACCGAACCGTGCGCGGCCATCCCGATCCCGACATCGGCCAATCGGATCGCGGCGGCGTCGTTCGCGCCGTCACCGGTCATCGCCACCACCCGGCCGGCATGCTGCAGCGCCCCGATGATCCGCAGCTTCTGCTCCGGCGACACCCGTGCGAACACGTTGGCCTGGGCGACCAGGGCGGTACGGGCGAGGTCGTCCAGCCCGGCGAGTTCCGGGCCGGTGACCACCTTGCCGGCCGGGATACCGAGGCCGTCAGCGATGGCCTGGGCTGTCACCGGATGATCACCGGTGATCATGATGGTGGCCAGCCCGGCGGTGTGCAGCGCGGCGATTGTTGGTGCCGCCGAGGGCCGTGGGATGTCGGCGAGCGCGACGAACCCCAGCAGCGTCAGGTCCTCGGTGAGCCCCTCCGGGTCCGGACCGTCGCCAGGGCGCGGGTTCGCTTCGGTGTCCGGCAGCGCCTCGCTGACGTTGCGCCGGGCCACCGCCAAGACCCGTAGGCCCTGGCCGGCCAGGGCGTGCACAGTCTGCCCGGCCCGGTCCCGGCCAGCCCGGTCCAGCCGGCGCTTGCCGCCGTCGTCGCGCGCATGGGTGCAACGGGGTAGCAGCACCTCCGGGGCGCCCTTCACGACCAGCCGGAGCGTGCCGGCGGTCCAGCCGAGACTGGCCGAGAACCCCCGTTCGGAGTGGAACGGCAACTCGGTCAGCTCTTGCCACTCATCGCCGTCGCGGTCCGCGCCCAACACCTGTTCGGCGGCGTCCAGGATGGCCTGGTCGGTGGCGTGCGCGACTGGTTGGGCGTCCGGGCGGGGACAGGCGCGGGCGGCGTCCCGCAGCACCCTTCGGCCCTGCGGGTCCTGCGGCGCCCACTGGCTGTCCACGCTGGCCAGCCGGGCCAGCCGCAGCCGGCCCTCGGTCAACGTGCCGGTCTTGTCGAAGCAGACCGTGTCGACCCGACCCAATGCCTCCACCGTCCGGGCGGACCGGACCAGCACTCCCCGGGCGGACAGCCGGCGGGCGGCCCCGAGCTGCGCGACAGTCGCGACCAGCGGCAGGCCTTCCGGGACGGCGGCGACCGCCACGCTCACCCCAGAGGAGATCGCGGCCGGAACGGCCTGCCCGCGCAGCAACGCCAGGCCAGTGACCGCCGCCCCACCCAGCAGGGTGATCGGCAGCCCGCGACGGGTCAATTCCTCCAGCCGGGCCTGCATCCCGGCCGGCGCCCCGGCCCGCCCAGCCAACGCCAACGCCCGACCCGCCTCGGTCGCCGACCCGACAGCGACCACGACCGCCCGGGCAGAACCAGCGAGCACGATGGTGCCTTCATAGACCAGGCAGGCCCGGTCGGCGAGCTCCGCCCCCGGTGTGGCCTGGGTCTGTTTGCCGACCGACACCGCCTCCCCCGTCAGGCTCGCCTCATCGACCTCCAGGTCGTTCTCGCTCAGCAGCCGGGCGTCGGCGGGCACCACATCGCCGGCCCGAAGCTCGATGACCTGCCCGGGGCGCAACCGGCTGGCCGGCACCTCGCGGACCGGACCGGGCAGCTGTACCGCACCGTCCCGTGGCCGGCCGCCGCGCTGGTCGTGCCAGTCGCGGTCCTGGTTGGCCCGGCCCGCGCCTGCCGGATGGGTGGGCTCGACGAGGCGGGCTGGCAGTTGCTGGTCCAGCAGTAGGGCGCGCAGCGCCTGGTCAGCGCGGAGCCGCTGAGCGCCGCTGATCACCGCGTTCGCCGCTAGCACCCCACCGACCAGCAACGCATCGGTCGGGGAGCCGATGACTGCCGACGCTGCCGCGCCGGTCGCCAGCACCGGGGTCAACGGGTCCGCCAGCTCCGCCCGCACATGCCGCATCAGCGCGCCCACCGGGGTCAGCAGCGTGACCGGGATACCCAGCAGCGTGCCGACCGGAGGCCCCCAGCCGCGGCCGACAGGTATCGGCTCGCCCGCGGTAGGCAGCGGCAGGCGGGCCAGGACCTCGTCGGCTTCCAGGGCGTGCCAGGGGGTGTGCAGCACCGGTTTGGGCGGCGCGGTCCGGGTGACCTGCCGGGCGGACAGGCTGCCGGACAGTAAGGCGGCGCCGGCCGCGGCGGTCACTGGCAGCACGGCCCGGGCCGTGCGGCCGGGGCCGCCGACCGCGGTCAGCAACGCGCCCAGGAACGTCGCGGCCGTCGCCGAGGTCACCCCGCGGGCGCTGACGGTGTGGGCGGCCGGGACGGCCGCCAACAACCGCGGGACCTCCAGCAGGCCCGGTCCGCACAGCACGTCGGCGGCCCACGGCACCCGCCCGGCGGCCGGCACGATCCCGATCCCGAGGTCAGCCACAGCCAACGCCTGCTCCTGCGCGGACACCACCGCCACGACCTGCCCCGCGGACTGCAGCCGCCGGACCTGACCGGTCAACGACGCCCCAGCCTCAAAGACCTCATCGGCGCGGCCGGTGAGTTCCGGTGCCGCCGGGTCCGCGGTCAGCACCAGGCGTAGACCGGCCGCCTGGGCGGCGGTCAGGACCGCGTCGGCGTACGGGTCGAGTTCGGTCCCGACCAGCACCTGCCCGACCGGGATGTCGTCTTCGGTCAGCACCTGCAAGGACACTCCGGTGCCCGGGTCAGGTCCGGCTGTGGGATGGAGCGCCAGCCGGTGCCGCTGCCGACCCCGAGGCGGCGGCAGGGGCAGGTCCGGGCCGGCCCACAGCAGCCGCTGCGCGGCGCTCCAGAGGTGTTCAGTCGTCCAGGAGTCGGCGTGCGTCACGGCGGACAGCACCAGCGGCCGGTCGTCGTGTAACACCGCACTGTCGACCACGACGGTGTCGACCCGGTCCAGGTGGCGCAGCGCCGCCGGGTCCACCACCGTCACCCCACGCCGAGACAGCCCCGCGAGCAGGGTGTCCGCGTAAGCCTCCCGGCCGGCCCGGGCCGCTTTGGGGGCGCCGATTAGCAGCACCCGACCAGCCAGGTCGGCGTTGCCGGTCGCCGTCAGCAACCCGCCGGCGGTCAGCAACGAGGCGGACGCAGCCCGGTCGCAGTACCGCTCCACCACGCCAGGTGGCAGCGGCACCGGCCGGCCGCCCGGCTCCACCATTGCCGCGGGGGCCGGTCGGTCCTCGCCACACAACTGCTCCTCCCGGGCGGTGAAGCCGTCCCGGCGGGCTCGGGCCGCCAGCACCGCCTGCGTCCGCTGGCCGGTGTCGACCAGCAACGACGGAACTCCCTGGGTCAGCCCATGCACCGCCGCGGTCGACACCGCCAACACCACATCCGTAGTCGCCGGCCCCAGCCTGGTCTCCAGCACCCGACGCAGCCGCGGCTGGTTATCCACCAGCACCACCGCCGCCGCCGCGCTGCCCGGCAGCGACGGCAACCGCACCAGCCGGCCGGCCACCGCGACCGACAGTCCCACCACGTCGGCGGCCAACGCCCACGCCTGCAACGTCACCGGCTCGCTGTCACCGGGAAAGACCACCTCGTCCGGCTGGTAGCCGCAGGTGGCACCGGCCGCGGCCTCCGCCGCGGCCACCGCTTCCACCAGGTCCGACACGCCCAGCCGGGCCGGGTCGAAGCGCACCACCACCCGGCGGGTCACCACATCCACCCGCGCCCAACTCACCCCGTCCAACCCGGCCAGCGCGTCCTGCACCCCGGCGGTGACCGCTGGGCACCCCGGGCCGTCCAGACCCCACACCTCCAGCTGAGCCCGGCCATCCACCGCCCAGACCCGACGCCGAGACTCAGCGCTGAGCAGCGCGGTAGCAGCCCGCGCCACCGCGGCAGGGCCGGTCACCGCCGCAGCGGCGGCGCTGCGGGCCGCCTGAGTAGCCACTGTGCCGGTCGCCCGGGTCAGCGCCCACGAGGTCCGCGCGGAGGAGCGGACCAACGACGGGCCCAACCCACCCACCGAGCCGACCGCACCCAGCAAGCCCATCAGGGGCATTTAGGCGGCGAGCAGGACAGCAGCATCAGCACGGGCGGTCAGCCTCCGGCCACGTGCCGCTGAGCCGCAGCAGAGGGAATGGGCGCTGCGGCGCGGAGCGGCTGGCCCGCAGCCAGCGGCGCGGAACCGGCGGCGGCGACGGTCCCGCGGGCCCGGTCAGCCACATAGGTCCCAGCGGCCACCAGCAGCGTCACCGGCCACTCGACCACCTCCAACGCCCCCAACGCCACCGCTCCGGCGTAGAACGCCACCCGCGGCAGCGACACACCCCGCAGCCCAGGCACGCCGGCCGGCGTCGCACCGACAGCAGGTACCCGGCCGTCCGACGGGGTCTGCTGCCGGTCGGGACGCGCCGAGCGCGTGAACGTCGCGCTGATCAGCGGCAGCCGGATCGTGGTGGTCCTGGCGCCACCCGGCGCCGCCTGCGTCTCCACCGCAGGCTGAGCGCCGCCACTCGTGCCCGCAGACTCAGCCATGGTCGGAGGTGTGCTGTCAGCGCCGCTGATGACCATGGCCTACCCCTACGTCTATCCGAACGAATGCCTCCCCGACCGGCAATGACATTCCCGGCTGTGCGTCGTGCCACGATGCAGACGAACCAGACAGGCAGGTTAGACCTGCGCTATCAGATGAACAACAGCAGGCCAGCCGATGACCACCCAGCACGCCCCGCTGGCAACGCCGGACGAGCAGCGCCGTACCGCAACGCAGGAGCCACCCTGGCGCTGGTCCAGCGCGACAAGAATGAGCACGCACGCGGCAGAACTCATGACCACACGGGAGAGCGTACGGAGCTGACCCGGCTGGGCCGGGGAAACAGGCGCGTGCTGCCCCTCACCGGTCGCTTCGCGTCGACTTAGTTGTCGGGTCCGGCAAGGGCGTGGTCCCGGTCGGCGGTGCTGCCTTTCGGTGGGGCGCCGCTGCCGGCTCGGGGGTCGCTGCCCAGGGCGATGCGCTCAACTTCCGAAAGTTGTTCGCCGCGGCGTTCGCGGTCGTAGGCCTTTCGTCCGCCGCGGAGCCCGAACAGGTACTTGGCCAGCAGCAGGTACATCACCGCTGCAATGTTGATCGTGACCGCCCCGGCCCGGGTGAGCGTGACGCCCTTGGCCAGCTCGCGGACCTCCAGAGCCAGGATCACCGCGGTCGCGACGGTGGCGAAGTGCTCCCCCGCGGGACAGCAGCCACAGCCCGGCCGCCTCGACGGCCTCGGCGGCGGCGTAGCCCGCCAGCAGGGCCGCGACCAGGGTCAACCAGGAGGGCTGGCGGTCAGGGCGTGCTGGAGCTCGTGGATCAAGGCGTCCCGGCCAAGGGCGGCCTGGATCGAGCCGCGGGAGGCCCTGAACCGCAGTACCGCGTACACCGCCAGGGACAGCAGCACCGCGCGGACAACCCGTTCCATCGCCAGCACCCGCAGGGTGACCGCCGAGCAATGGGTTTCGCGGCGCAGCACCAGCGGCGCCTGGTCGCGGTCAGACCAGCCAGGACCTCGAAACGGCAGGTGGGTCCCCCGGCGCTCGAGGCGCCAAGCGACCCGCCTGCTGTGCTGGGCTGGTTTTAGCCGTTGAGGTTGGGGTTGGGGTCTTCCTTCACTGCGACGCCGTTGCTGGCTGAGGAACTCTTGATCCCATCGATGCTGGTGTTGGCGTCGGTGATGCCGCTGGCATCGCCGCCCTTGAGCTTGCTGACCGCACCGCTGATGGTGTCCCCGACCTTGGCCAACGGCGCCGCGACCGCCTTGCACAGCGTCGGGTTGGCCTTGACGTCCTCGGTGGCCAGGCGGACCTGGCGCTTGATGAACAACGCCGCCGCCCCCGCCTTCACAAACGCCTTGAGCCGACCCGGGGTGCCTTTGTGGAACGACCCGGCCTTGTAGGGCTTGTACAGGTAGCGGTGGAAGGCCCCGAACGCCTCGCCGGTGTGCAACACGAACCGGGTCTTGGCGAAGTTCTTGGTGTTGCTGCTCGGGCACTGCGTCCCAGCGGCAGCCGTACCGGTGCTGGCCTGGCCCTGCGGGGCGCTGGAGGCCTGGGACTGCGCAGACCCACCCCCAGAGCTGCCGGTCGCGGTGCTGCTCTTACCGCCACACCCGGTCAGCAACAACGACACAGCGAGCAGGACAGCCACGATCGGCGGGGTACGACGAGACACGGAACACTCCGGGAAGCTGGGGGGTGACTGCCCCACGCACTGCCCCGCGTGCCGGCCAGGCACTCGCGGTGCCCGGTCACAACCCGGTCACAACACCCGGTCACCACCCACCGGGCGGGTGGATGGGCGCAGCGGCCGCCCGGGCGTCAGTACCGCTGCTCACCCTGCTGCTGCTGGTCGTAGCCGCCCTGACCACCCTGCTGCTGGTCGTAGCCGCCCTGACCACCCTGCTGCTGCTGGTCATAGCCACCCTGCGCGCCCTGACCAGCCTGCTGCTGCTGGTCATAGCCACCCTGCGCGCCCGGGCCACCCTGCTGCTGCTGGTCATAGCCACCCTGCGCGCCCTGGCCACCCTGCTGCTGCTGGTCATAGCCACCCTGCGCGCCCTGGCCACCCTGCGACTGGTCGTAACCGCCTTGTCGGGACTCGCCGCCGCCGAAGCTGGGCTGCTGCTGGGCGTAGTCCTGGCCCTGCTGGTAACCGTTGAAGCCAGGCTGCTGCTGGGCATCCAAGTGCTGCTGGTACCCGCCGTTCTGCAACTGCTGCGGGTCCACCCCCATCTGGTTGAGCAACCCGGCGTGCTGCTGCGGGTCAACCTGATCCATCCCCTGCAGTTGCTGCGCAGCCTGCTGGTGGTTCCCGCCGAGCTGACCGACCAAGTTCAAAACCTGACTGGCATCAAACCCCATGAGCACTCCTTCAGTGGCGGACTCGCGCAGGTGTGCGCGAGCCCGGACATAGGTGTTCCACTCCCGCGGTGGGCGACACCTTGTGCAGGTCGTTGCCACCGGCCCGTCCCGCAGCGGACTATTCCGGTCTACGGCTGCGCTGCGGCCACTGCTGGAGGTTGTCGTGCTGCTCATCGTTGCTGCTGTCCTAGCCGTGTTGTGGCTGCTCGGGGTGGTGGCCTTCCACATCACCGCCTTCGCGATCCACCTACTGCTGATCATCGCCGTCGTCGTGGTGATCGCCCACTTCGTGACCCGCGGCCGGTCACGCGCCTGACCGCCGATCAGATCGCGCTGTACGTCGCAGCCAACCAGCTGGTCGCTGACGCTGGGAGCAGCCAGACCTGGTCGTGGTTCAGGACCTGCTGCCCTTGCTGCCGGGTCTGCTGGACCTCTTCCCACCACCGGCTGCGGTCAGACCGACCAGAACCGCGAAACAGCAACCGGGCCCCTGCGGCGCTCAACACGCCACTCGACGCCTTGCCCTGCCGTGCAGTGCCGAGCTGGGCTGATCCTCACGCAGGCGAGCAGCACCTCCGAGCTCAAGCTCGCCGGCAACGACTCGCACGTCGGCCGCAACATCGGCCTCGGCATCAGTGGTTGAGGTCGTACGCGGACACCCGCCCGCGCGGCGCCGCCGGACGGATCGGGAACCCAGCCCACGCTCAGCAGCCAAACTCTAACGGCCGCTGCGCGGGCCTACAGGCGGATCGAGACGTCCTCGTGGGCTAACTTGCCGACTGTGCAGCTGTCCGATCCGGCTGCCCCTGAGGACGAGGAAGACGTGCTCGAGCTCTTGCGGTTCGCGCCCCTGACCACAACCCGCTCAGATCCAGGCCCCGGGGTCCCTTATGGGGTCGCCCTCCGCGGGACCCGTCCGTGCGGGCACATCCAAGAAGGTGAAATGGCAGGACGACGGCGAGGCACTAAGGGCCCGGTGCGGCCCTCGCGCGTGCGGTGTTGCCTGAGGTCATCGACCGGAGGAACTGTCGGTCACGTCGCGCACCGGCCCGGGGGGTGAATGCCCAGTCGCGCCCAGGCCGATGGACGCCGGCCATCGCGTTTGCTGCCTGGGCGTTGGTGATGGGCCTGTGGGCAGTCGCCAATCCGCTCATGACTGGACCCGATGAGCCACAGCACATCATCAACGCCGTGGCTGTCGCGCATGGGCAGATCGGGCGAGCAACGGTGGGGAGCCCGATCGGGCGCCGGTTCTTGGTGGACGTACCGGATTACGTCGTGCAGGAGCGGCGCAATGCTTGTACAGCGTTCCACCCAAATATCACCGCGGCGTGCCAGCGGCCGCGGCCTGCGCGGGCTGGGACGAGCCCTGCCTTGACCCAGTTCAACAACTACCCGGCGTTGTACTACGCGGTCGTTGGTTCGGCGACGTACGCGACCTCTGGGTTGCCGGCTTTCGTGGCGATGCGGGTCCTGAGTGTGCTGCTCTGCGCCGCGATGCTGACCGCCGCGACCTCCTTTCTGCTCTGGAGCCGATGGCGCCGCCGGGCGCTACTGGGGCTCGCGGCCGGCATCACCCCCATGACCTTGTTCCTGACCGGGGTCATAAACGACAGCGGTTTTGAGATCACGGCGGGGGTCGCGGCCTGGGCCGGAGCCATCCACCTCTGCACTGTCACCCGGCCAACTCGCAGGGCGCGAGTGCTGTTCGCCGTGGTGTGCTTGTGCTTTGCCAACGCTCGCGCCCCCGACGTGGCCTTCCTGCCGGCCATCGTGGTCATCGTCGCGGTCGTCACCAGTGAACGCGCAACGCCATGGTGGCGGCCCTTGCGCGCCGGTGCGGTGTGGGTGCCCGTTCTCGCGGCGGACCTGATCGGGCTCGTCTATCTGGCGGTCTACGGTCCACCGAACCTCCTCGGTCACCGTCCCGTCCAGCCGGTGGGGTTCTGGGCTGCAGCCCACGTCAGCCTGCACGGGCTGTCACTTCATGGCCATGAAGTGATCGGGGTCTTCGGTTGGCTGGACACCCCGGTGCCCGCCCCGGTCAGCACCTTGTGGCTCGTGGCCGTCGGCTGCCTTACGGTCAACGCGGCACGGCGGCGCGCCGTGCGGGCGCTCATCGTCAGCGGGCTATTGCCCATCATCTGCGTCCTAGGAGCGACGTTGGTCGAAGCAAGCAGCTACAACGCGGTGGGATTGATCGTCCAGACGCGTTACGTGCTGCCGCTGCTCGCCGGGATCCCGCTGCTACTGCTCGCACGGGGTGGGCCGGACCGGAGCCTGCGAATCGTGATCCTCAGCTGCCTGGCAGCCGGGGACCTACTGGCCTTCCAACAGGAGCTGCGCCGCTACACCGTCGGCCTCAGCGGCCCACTGTTCCCCCGCCACGCCGCATGGGAACCGGCTCTGCCCTGGCCGGTACTCGCCGCCGCCTACCTCACGCTGGTAGTCACTGCGGTAAGCCTCGGACTTCGCCGCAGCCGCGCGACACGAAAACCCACCGACCTGATCGGCGACCAGCCCCACACACCCGGACAAGCAATCATGGGCACTGCCCTCACCCACGACCTGACCTAACTACCTCGACCTGAAGAAGTCGAAGCGGGGGATGATCACGGCACCCGGGCCTGGGCGACCCAGTCGGCGGACCCGCTCAGCCCTGGCTGCTCGGCACACACCGCATCACAACAAGTGTCTCCTGCTTTGCCAGCACCGCAGCAGCGCAGCAGGTCACCGCCCAGCCCAGCACGGTGAGGTGTGCTGCGGCGCAATGCACGGCCCCATCAACGATGGTTGGCTACCTCGAGGCGGCTACTGGGCCGCGTCGTAGGCCTCCCGCACCTTGGTGCTGATCCGGCCCCTGGTGCTGACCTGCAGCCCTTGGTCCTGCGCCCACGCACGGATCTCGTCCGGGCCCGGCCGGCTGGGCGTGGCCGTTGGCTGGGCCTTGGGCCGCGCGCTTGTGGACCGGCGGGTACCGCCCATTCGGCGTCCGGCGTCGGCGTAGTGCTACAGCACCGATCGCAGCTCCCCGGCGTGCTCATCGCTCAAGTCGATTTCGTAGGAGGTGTTGTCCAGGCCGAAGCGGACGGTTTCCACCGCCTCGCTCGCACCGTCTGAGGTCGTCAATCATCGTCACCTTCGTCCGCTGCGCCATAGGCCACAACGTAGCTGCCGGAGAAGGCGCCGCCGGTACCCAAGGATGACGTCCAGCGGGGATGTCGGGTTTTCAGTAGACCGAGATGTGGACGTGGTCGTAGTGGCCGCCGGTGATGCCGTTGGGGTGGTTGGGGTGGTTGGGGTGGTTGGGGTGGTTGGGGTGGTTGGGGTGGTTGGGGTGGTTGGGGTGGTTGGGGTGGTTGGGGTGGTTGGGGTGGTTGGGGTGGTTGGGGTGGTTGGGGTGG
>JAABUT010001085.1_pt1 | contig 33875 bp, 27 predicted proteins | sample 5559281 | NCBI WGS metagenome assembly JAABUT01 (sample SAMN10711880, study PRJNA513359) | rock metagenome | isolation source: Antarctica rocks | place: Antarctica: Victoria Land, Ricker Hills nord | collected 2016-01-04 | reverse complement strand
GCTATCGAATGGCATGCAGCTCGCTCGTCATCTCCTCATTTCTTCCTCACCTATTTAAACCAATTGGCAACCAACCGCTCGGGCTCATGTGCCCTACGCCGTTATTGCTTGCTGCCTTTCCTGCCGTATCTTGTTATGAATCAGTACTAGCCGACCAGAAATACCAACGTCGACGACGATGACATTCCCTCCGTGAATAAGTTTTGCCGTCCTCATTGTGCTCTCTCGCACTCATTACTCATTACTCATGTCCGCGAGACACCCGCCGTCAACACAAGCAGAGCAAAGAAGCAAGAAACAACCAACCTTAGGTGCTCCAGGGTACGCTATGGCAGCAACACAAATCCTGCCAGTCGGTCCCCACATTCTTCCTCCACCTTCAACGCTAGCAAGGCCCGAGCCATGGCATCCTTCTCATCTGTCTCAACCTCTGTTTACACCAGACCCTGCCTTAACTCGGCCCCAATTCCACGGCTATCCAGATCAAACCTATCCTATCAACCCTCCGCCGCAATCATACAACCAGCCCCCAACTCATCTGCCTAGACCAACCCAGCAGGCTGCGGCACCCTTAGAACAGCTTCTTCACCCAGCGCCGTACAACTCCGTCCGCACTGAGTCATCCTATGCGTCTTCTTATCAGCAGCCAGACACGAGGCGGTACCAGCAGAACGCACACCCTGACAGATCGGCTTTTCAAGAACATTCAGCACATGAGACATTCGAGAGTTCAAGACAACATCTATCAAGGGACGAAGCAAGATTTAATGCGAGGGCGTTGCCATCACCAAGCCAGCAACTTCACCGAAGCTCGGTAGGCTCACAACATAGCTCTACTACGTCCTCCAGCGGCTACGGTGGAGCCCCAGCGCATTCTGTGCTTGCTGGCTCAGTTGCGCAATCGCCACGGAACTCGCGCGACATGTGAGTCATAGTGAAACTCCAAATCTGTCGATGTACCGAGATCGCTGACAAACATCAAAGAACAAGCCGCTACAGGCTAAGCATTCGTCAGCAGCCCATCGCCGCTCGGGCCTGTGGCTTTGGTGAGCGTGATCGGCGTGTCATTGATCCTCCCATCGTCGTCCAGGTCTCTCTAGCAAATTTCGACCCCACATCTGCCTCGGACCTTGCTGAGCTACGCTACCCCAAGGTGATACAATGTGGGCTCAAATCCGTTCCATGGGGTACAGACGTAACGGCCGTCTCGGACCCGAGCAACGCCAATAAGCTGAGCCGCCGTCTTATGGGCTCTCTCGTTGCTTCATCTATGGTTTGCGCTGATCCCGATGCTCCGGCATCGAGCGATGCAAACGCGAGGCTAGGCTGTTTCTTTGTAATTCACGACCTATCATGCCGTCAAAATGGCCATTACAAGCTTCTGTTTCGATTGATGAAACTTGACATAGAAGGTTTGGATATTGGCGGTAGTATTCCCATCTTGGGAGAGTTGGAGAGCGATGTCTTCGAGGTTTTCAGTGCAAAAGATTTTCCAGGGACAAGACCCAGCACGGCTTTGACAAAGGCGTTGAAGAATCAAGGTTCTGCCGTAAGCGTAAAGAAGGGCTATGAAGGGAAAGCCGGGAAGAAGGGTAAGAAACGGGGAAGCGGCGACAGCGACGACAGTGGAAGCGAAGGGGACTACCCCGGTACAAAAGATTTAAGTGCAGCGCAAAGACAGAAACGGGTATGAGCGATCTTTTGCTCGCTGCAAGGATTTTGGATTTACAGCTTTTCTCTATTGCTGCTGCTCCCGAATATCTCTACCGCCGACCCCTCTTCGAGGCGCGAAGCGGACGATTCTCAGCTGCTTTGAAAGTAGACTCTTCCATCGTTTTACGGCAAGCAGCTCGTCGAAGATCTCGAATTAGCTTTTGTTAAAGCGGCTAGATATATTCAATGTCGGTTTGTACCAGGGTGTTTCGTAAAATGATGCTATCGTTCAATCGCTGCAATCTCGTCAAGGCAGAGCATAAGGCAGAGCATAAGGCAGAGCACAACGCGTTACAGTACCATGTCAGCTCTGAGCCCCCAGCCGGACCTAGACAATCCGATCGTCGGTTGTGCACACTGAGCGTTCCTTCAAACCTTAACACTATGGGAGAATGCCCCCTCATCAATGGGTATCAAAAGTTCATCAATGAGTACCTAAATCTAGAGAATTCAGCCGGGGCTGTCATGAGCTAGAGCATCACCACGTGAACAGCAGTTCATAATCTACCGCCTACAGATTCCATCTTGCGGGTATCGCACTACAGCCAGCTTTACTTTACGAACGAAGCAACCCCTGCTATGGACATGATAGAGCGAAATATATCTACCAACATACAGTAAATATATACACTAGACTACTCTACTCGGTCATATCATCTATAGCATTACTCCCATAGATCCCGATGCAGCAGGTTGCATGAACATCCAGCTGGTAGCAGCTCCTCTCATCCTGGAGAAGAATCCCATGATAGCCCATCTCTCCACCTGGACACTCGCGTTGAAGCACCTTCTTCGATTCAATCCACATGAGCCAGCGACTTCTTTGATGCATACATTTGATCCTGGCCGCGAATCGATGTATCACAGGGGAGGGGCAGGATGAGTAAATTCTGAGATATAAGATTTATATGAGACGATGTCTGCGGTTGGCAAGATACTGTTTTAGCGAAGGGGGTTTTGTTTGAATTCTCGCAAGTAGGCGTGTAAATGGGACGAACATTTACTGGTGGTAAAGGTTTGCATTCGGGGGTTTGAAAAGGGTTGGGCTTGTAGAGGATATCTTTGCAGATATCTCATGATCCTCTACACCCAAGACCATCGTCTACGAGTCCTACATAGGTCGCACACGGTTATCACATCACGTGCCATCGCATCACTCGTCTCATCACCAAAAATTGAAAGAAGCATCCGTTAGAACTGTTCCAGTTATCCTTAACCCCCTACTTATCAATCCTCATCCCACCCCGGGTTCTGCCCCCCCGGCGGCTTCGGCCCCCCCGCCTGCCGTGCCACAATAATCTGGTCCACACTCAACACCGTCCGCGCCGCTTCCGTCGCCAGCCGTATCGCCCACTGCTTCGCCACCAGCAGATCTAGGATGCCTTCGTCCTTGGCGTCAAGCGTGCCTGTGCCGTCTTCGTTCTCAATGTCAACGCCTAGGCACCAGTCTTCTTCGTCTTCTTCGGAGGAGGAGGAGCTTGATGATGATGATGATGAGGAGGAGGAAGAAGAAGGCGAGGATTTGTGTGACGAGAAAGATTTGTGGTGGGCGGCGTACAGACGCGCCAGGACTTCGGTGGCGTCCAAGCCGGCGGATTCTGCCAGGGTGCGCGGGATCACTTCGAACGCCTCGGCGTATTTCCTAATGGCGTATTGTGTAAGGTCAGGCGTCTTATCTCCAAACGCGGAAATGCGCTCGATGAGTTGCATTTCCGTTGCACCTGCGCCGGGGACAAGTTTCGCATCTCGGGTGATGGCTTTGACAACGTTGACGCCGTCGTCGATGGCGCGCTCGATGTCGTCGAGGTGATTTTGGGTCGCGCCTCGGATGACGAGCGTGGCCGTGCGGGTCGCGTCGTTTTCTTGTCTGAAGACCGTTACGCGGTCGCCACCGATTTCGAGGGTTTCCACGATGTCGACGTGACCCATTTCATCCGGCATGGGGGCGCCGAGGCGGGCGAGAGGGGTAGCGCCGACGACGCGGCAGAGGCGGCGGAGCTCGAATTTGGAGAGGACTTTGATGACGAGGAAGCCGAAGCGGTTAAGGTAGTGCATCGCTAATTCGCCCACGGTAGACCCGGCGACGATTACACGCAGCCCGGAGTCGTGGAGTTCTTTGATTGCGCGCTCGAGCTGGTTTTCCTCCCCCGTGGTGAAATCGAGCATTTCTTTTGCATTGTGCAAGAGGACTGTCCCTTTGGTTTCGGTCTGAGAGTTATCTATGGGGCAGGAGAAGACGCCGACTTTGGCGTTTTTTGCGCCCTTTTTGGAACTGTCTGTTTCGCGACCAAAGACCATGCCTTTGACGACTTTCGATTGCTCGAGGGAGCCGCCCATTATCTTGACAACGCGGATATTGTCGACGTTGAAATTTTGGGGGACTTTAGGGAGGACAGCGAGAACACCTTCGGCGACCATGCTAGCGAGGAAGTCTTCGCTGCCGGATTGTTTTGAGGCGACAACGGTGCGGATGGCTTTGGTGAGTTCGGTGTGGGATCTTAGGTCTTTGACTTCGTCTACAACGAGCTCTATACGCCCATCAGTATGTAGACTCATCGTGTGCTTCCCATTGATTTAAAGTCCCAGCGTACCATCTAAACACCGTAATGCCTCTCTTTGTGCACTCTCGTAGCCTTGTATAACATCGCTAACCTTCAGCCCCATTCTTAACAGCTCCTCTGCTTTCTTCAACATCTCCCCTGCCAACACAATTACCATGTTTGTAGCATCACCCATCTCAGCCTCCTGCTGCTGGCTGGCCATCACTATCAGCTTCGCCGCTGGATGTACGATATCCAGTTCTCTCAAAATAGTCGCAGCATCTGAGGTTAGGATCATTTTCTGCAGGTGGTTGATGACGATTTTGTTTCGTCCGTAAGGACCTAGAGATGTCTGAACTGTTTGGGCTATTGCCCGGCAAGCTTCAATGTTGCGTAGAACGGCGCCATCTTCGGATTCATAGCTAGAACCGAGATCAGTCTTTACTCTCAAGATGCAGTGGATACGAAGTATCACTTTTGGTAGCCTTGTTTGAAGAGCCCACTATTGGGTGCATTGGGTATTGAAAGAGACATCTTTGCTTGCGTGGTATTGCCTAATTTTTGGTGGAGGTAAGGTTCAAACAATTGTTTTTTGGAGACGCGCATTTTGGTAGCGCGAACGACAGGCTGCGCCAAACTCGCCTAAAGCTACCCGCCGATAAATCTCCAATTGAAGTAAATCTATAAATTTTCTGCTATCATGTTCACTAGGAAGCAGAAGGCTTCTTCATGCTTGGTCATGGACATATCGTGGGAGACAGCTCAGCTGCTTTCAAACTCGCAGCTTTTACAAAACCTTCCGGAGGATATTATCCAAATCTTGTATCAAGGTTCTAACATACAGTATCTTGACGTACTTTCAAGATTGGCCTTAGATCCTAGTAACACTTCTGTGATTTTTCTCACTCACAGAACACTTTTTGTGGAGATATGCAGCAGATGGCTACGACAAGGGGCTTTCAAAGAAAATTCGTTAGCTGTTTTGGCCGCTCTTGCGCGGGTCCTCCCACTCGCTCCTCATTTGAGAGTGTACGTCAAAGAACTCTTATGCCAAACAGAGACCGGTGAATTAGTGGCTCTCACGTCGCGGAGCTTGACAGGGCTGTTGGACCTACCAGAAAAGTCATTGCATGACCTTCTTCTGGCACTTTGTCGACTCTTGAATTTTGATAATAATGCGTTTGGTTCATTTATCTCTCCGGCGCAATTACAGCTTCTCCTGAACCACCCTAAACGACATATCAGATACTTAGCTGTCCGAATAATAAGTCAGTATCTGCATGCATCTGACGCAGCTTTAATGGGCATGGTAGGGAGGTACTTGGGTAAAGATGAAATGAATGGCACATGGGAGGACAAGACGATCGATTATGCATTCTTCAGCTTGTGGGAGGAGAAAAGGATCGAAGACCTCCGACGAGACATGGACAGTCTCCAAACTCTGCATGACAAGAGAAAAGTCACTTCTAGAAATCAAAGAACTTTTCAACTGCTAGACTTATCGCCGGCTACTGCATGTATAGGCGAAGTTCTGGTTCCTCGTTTGACAGGGAGGCCTGCTGAGCCCTCTTGGCTCGTCGCCACAAAAACCACGAGCCAGAACTTGCGCTTACTGGCAAATTCGATTAACGAAATGAAGCCCTTGTTGGTAACAGGCTTTTCTGGTGCAGGTAAGACTTCTTTGATTAGGGATCTGGCAAGAGAGCTGGGAAAGACTTCCTCGATGGTAACTTTGCATCTGAATGAGCAGACGGATGCCAAGATGCTTATTGGCATGTATACCAGTGATAAAACACCTGGATCGTTCAATTGGCAACCCGGGGTCTTGACCACTGCGGTCGTGGAAGGTCGATGGGTGGTCGTCGAAGATCTGGATCGCGCACCCACAGATATCATCAGCACTTTGTTGCCGCTGCTTGAACGAGGGGAGCTTCTTATTCCAAATTGGGGTGAGACAATCCGTGCTGCTCCTGGATTTAAGCTCATCAGCACTGTTCGCTCCATCTCGAATGTCAGGAAAGAAGAAGTCAACCCAGCAGTAAACATAATCGGGTTTCACCACTGGTTACAGGTTCCTTTGAAGATGCCATCAGACGAGGAGCTAGGAGATATAACACGGAGCAGATTTCCAATACTCCATGCATACGTTCCAAAGATTATGAGAGTATACACCGTTGTTCGAGACCTAAGTAATGGCGGAGTCGTTGGTCCAAGAGTAGCTTTTAAACTCGGTCGACCACAAGGGCCTCGAGATCTTTTCCGATGGTGTGGGAGGCTACACGATCTTCTGTTGAACTCGGGTGTCAAAAGCGGTAACGAGCCTATCTCGGAGATCACGAACGACTACATCTTCCTCGAAGCAGTGGATTGCTTTGCAGGTATGCTTCCTTACGGATACGCAAAGTCTAAATTGGTAAGTCTTATAGCACAAGAGCTACATATGCCCAGGGAACGCGTTCAGTATTGCTTGGAAGCAAGAAAGCCGGAGTATCTGCAAAGCGATGCTGTATTGCGCATTGGTCGCGCCACTGCTTCAAGGACAAGAAACGCTCGACGTAGAAAGCCTACAGATCAATCGGCCTTAAGCCGACCTTTTGCCAAGACTAGCCAAGTCCTTCGCAATCTAGAATCCGTTGCAATAGCAGTCAAAATGGCCGAACCATGCCTATTGGTTGGTGAGACTGGTACAGGTAAAACAACAGTCATCCAGCAGCTTGCACGTGCACTAGGCCATTCTTTAACGGTAGTGAATCTTTCGCAGCAGAGCGAAGCCGGAGATTTACTCGGCGGTTTCAAGCCATTAAACATCCGCGCTCTTGCTATGCCGATAAAGGAAGAGTTTGATGATCTTTTTGAGATCACATTCTCAACAAGAAGAAACCAGCGATATATTGAGACTGTAGGTAAGGCGGTAAGCAAAGGCCGGTGGACCCAGGCTTTGAAACTCTGGCAAGAAGCCTTGGGAATGGTCGAGGAGGCTTTCGGTTCCGTAAATCTTCCAGTTGACCAAGGCATGCAAGAGCCACGTGCGAAGAAGAGAAAATTAGACTCTCCCAAGCATAAGAAGCTGAAGGCGAGATGGGACAGATTTACCTCCGATGTGCAGACTTTCCAAATGCATCTTTCAAGCGGTTCAAAGGGCTTTGCATTTTCATTTGTTGAGGGCAACATTGTTAAGGCTGCAAGAAATGGCGGCTGGGTCCTGCTTGACGAAATAAACCTTGCTTCACCGGACACACTCGAAAATTTAGCTGACCTCCTTACCAGCGGAGGCGACGAAAGCCCATCGTTGTTGCTTTCGGAGGCCGGAGAAATTGAGCGTCTTTATGCTCATAAGGACTTTCGCATCTTCGGTGCAATGAATCCTGCGACTGATGTTGGTAAACGCGATCTGCCGCTGAGTTTCCGCTCCAGGTTTACGGAAATTTTCATCGATTCTCCTGACAAAGATCTTGAAGCCCTAACGTCACTAGTCGGCGCCTATCTGGGCAGTTATAATTACCTCGAAGTACGAGCTGCCTCTGACATAGCCCATCTTTACTTCGAGATTCAAAGATTCGCCGCAGAAAATCGACTCGTAGACGGCGCAGACCAGAAGCCGCATTTCAGTCTTCGAACACTTACCAGGACTTTGGTTTACGTAGTAGATATTGCACCCAGCTACGGCTTTCGTAGGGCTCTATTTGAAGGCTTTTCTATGAGTTTCTTGACATTATTGAACAGAGACTCCGAACTAGTCCTTCAACCACTCATCGATAAACACATCTTAGGCTCTCACAAGAATGCTCGAGCCCTTCTATGTCAAACACCACGGTTTCCTGAGAATAACAAAGAATATGTTCAGTTCCGTCATTATTGGATAGCCCAAGGAGCTGTGCCCGTCCAAAAGCAGCCTCGCTACATCATTACACCATTCGTTGAACGCAACCTACTTAACCTAGTACGAGCGACCTCAACTCGTAGATTTCCGGTTTTGCTTCAAGGTCCAACTTCATCCGGGAAAACGAGCATGGTTGAGTACTTGGCCAACATATCCGGTAATAGATTCGTGAGGATCAACAACCACGAGCATACTGATCTACAAGAGTATCTCGGTACATATGTCTCAGGTCATAATGGGCATCTCCAGTACCAAGAAGGTGTTCTGGTGCGTGCTTTGCGGGAGGGTAACTGGATTGTCTTGGATGAATTGAATCTAGCACCCACGGACGTACTTGAAGCTCTTAATCGTTTGCTTGATGATAACCGAGAACTTTGGGTCCCAGAGACACAACAAGTGGTAAGGCCTCACGAGAATTTCATGTTGTTTGCGACACAGAACCCTCCAGGTATGTACGGTGGGCGCAAGGTCCTGTCACGTGCTTTTAGGAATCGATTCCTTGAGTTGCACTTCGACGACATTCCAGAAGATGAGCTAGAGACCATTCTGCGGGAAAGAAGCCAAATTGCACCTTCGTTTTGTACGAAGATCGTTGCCGTCTATAAAAATCTGTCCATCCTTCGCCAAAAGGGCCGGCTGTTCGAGCAGAAGAACAGCTTTGCTACTCTTCGAGATCTTTTCCGTTGGGCATTACGAGATGCAGATGATCGGGAACAGCTTGCAGCAAACGGATTCCTGCTGCTTGCTGAACGTGTGCGAAACACAGAAGAACGCTTAGCTGTAAAAGTCATCATTGAAGACGTTATGAAGGTCAAGATCAACGAGGACCACCTATACAGCCCAGCTGAGTTGAGAGATCTCTCAGGCCGGCAGTGGCCGTCTACACATGGAGTTATTTGGACTAAATCTATGCGACGACTTTTCGTTCTTGTTACCGAGGCCTTGAAAAGCAATGAGCCTGTTTTGCTTGTAGGTGATACAGGATGCGGGAAAACGACCATATGCCAAGTCATAGCAGAGATCATGCAAGCCAAGCTTCACACTGTCAATGCTCATCAGAACATGGAGACGGGGGATTTGGTAGGCTCGCAACGTCCTTTACGAGACAGGGCTCTTGTTGATGTACAATTGGCTCAAGAACTTACGAACGTCTTAAGAAACTCCACTACATACGAATGTGGACCCCGAACCCCCCTCGTAGATCTGCTAGCAGCTTACAATGCCCTCAAAATCAATGGCTCGGACACTATTACGCCTGAAACGTACAATCGTATCGAGCAGCTTCAAAGTAGATCGAAAGCTCTGTTTGAATGGGTAGATGGTAGTCTTGTTCGCGCAATGCGGGCTGGGCAACACTTCTTGCTCGACGAAATTTCCCTAGCAGACGACTCCGTATTAGAACGATTGAACAGCGTGTTAGAACCTGACCGCAAGCTCTTGTTGGCGGAAAAAGGAACTGACGATGCACTTATTACTGCATCGGACGGCTTCCAGTTTCTGGCTACTATGAATCCTGCAGGGGATTATGGTAAGAGAGAATTATCTCCAGCTCTTCGTAATCGGTTTACCGAGATATGGGTGTCGCAGACTTCAGAGAACGAGGAAATACTCGAGATTGTGCGTGCTAAGCTTTCACCTCAGTGGACACAATTCTCCATGCCCATGGTCAGTTTTGCAGCCTGGTATGGCACTAGATACAATCCTGCGGCGCCTCTTACGTCGATTCGTGATATGCTTGCATGGGTACAATTCGTCAACACTTATCCAGGTTCAGATCCACGTTTTGCCTTGCTTCAAGGCGCGGCAATGGTATATATCGATGGTCTTGGAGCTAACCCAGCTGCAAAGATGTCGATTCCTGAGACCACGATACCCGCTGAACGTTATACTTGTCTGGCCAAGCTCAACGAGCTTTTTGGTTACGACATGAAGTCGCTGTATTCGCGGAGATACCCCCTATTAGTCACCGATCACAGCTTAAGCATAGGTCCGTTCAATATCCGTAAATCCGACGCAGCAGCCCATAACCCGGAGTACAGCTTGCAAGCACCTACAACGAAGGCAAATGCCATGAAGATTATCCGAGCCTTACAACTCCGAAAGCCAATACTGCTAGAAGGCAACCCAGGTGTAGGGAAAACCACCCTTGTTGAGACTCTTGCTCAAGCAGTCGGTATGCCGCTCACTCGTCTCAATCTTTCAGAACAGACAGACTTAATGGATCTGTTTGGATCTGACGTTCCCATTGAGGGAGCAGAAGCAGGACAATTTGAATGGCGGGATGCACCTTTCCTTCGAGCTATGCGAAACGGCGAGTGGGTCCTGCTGGATGAGATGAATCTAGCCTCGCAAGCAGTATTAGAGGGTCTTAACGCTTGCCTCGATCATCGAGGCCAGGTATATGTCTCCGAACTGGATCAAACATTTTCAAGGCATCCGGATTTCGTTGTTTTTGCCGCCCAAAACCCGCATCATCAAGGTGGAGGGAGAAAGGGACTCCCAGCTTCATTTGTCAATCGCTTTACCGTTGTGTTTGCTGATGCCTTTACTCCTGAGGACATGCTGGTGATTTGTAGACACAGCTATCCTGACTCATCTGTTGAGGAGGTAGAGATTTTAACGAGGTGTGTCACATTCCTAAGCCTTCTGGTACATCGTGATCGTAGGATCGGAGCACATGGCGGCCCATGGGAGTTTAATCTACGTGATGTTCTTCGCTGGCTTCGCTTGTTGACTCCTAGCGATCGACAGATGCTGGTTGGAAGAATTGCTGACTACCAAGATATTTTGATCTTGCAACGCTTCCGTACGCCCGATGATGTAGCTGCTGTGGGAGCATTACTACAGCAATATCTGCCTAAGATTGAGTCACCCAAACGCTATTTCCATAACATAAATCACAAATCGCTCCAGATTGGCCTTGGCCTATTAGGAAGAAATGCAATTCAGCAGCCGGTTTCAAGCCACCGCGCCGATGCATCAACGGTTAATCTGCCTATAGCGGAATCCATTATGATTTGCATCCAACAAAATTGGCCTTGCTTACTTGTCGGACCATCTGGTTCTGGAAAGACTAAAACCATTCTTCAGTTGGCACATTCTGTGGGAGCTGAAATTGTTGATCTTTCTATGAATGCTGACATGGATACAACGGATCTAATCGGCGGATATGGACAACTTGATGCTCAACGTAGAGTTTCAAGCTTCGTGAGGCAAATGCGCAACTATGTCCATACAGCTATGATACAGAACTTCTTGTCAGCAGGTGTTCCAAGCGAAGCTCTTGTTGCTCTAGAAGAATACTTGAATGCCATGACGCCTGACCTCACTGTAGCTCTTCGGTCAATCAAAGCGTTGGCAGAGGAGTATCCATCCCAGGAATATTCACGGTTTGCAGATGAATGTGAAGGTATTAGTCGGCTTTCTATGCATGATAACAGAGCTCGCTTTGAATGGGTTGATGGCATTCTCATCAAAGCTCTCGAAGAAGGCAAATGGCTCATTCTTGATAATGCCAATCTTTGTAGCCCATCGGTCCTTGACAGGCTAAATTCCCTGCTTGAGCCCAATGGGTTCCTCAGCATCAACGAAACTCGATCTCCCAATGGCTCAGCACGTATTGTACGACCTCATCAGAATTTCAGACTCTTTTTAACAATGGATCCACGTCATGGTGAGCTCTCCCGGGCTATGCGTAATAGGTCGATCGAGCTCTTCATGCATGCTCCTGCTTCTTCGGTCAATCTTGATGTAATGGGCTTGACCTGTGAATCCAGCCTTTCGCGTTTCAAACTCGTCGAAAGTGTTGATGATTCTACTCTGGATGATGTGAATTTCCATGAGCTTTTACCTGTGATGTTAGACCATCTATGCTGGTCTGATTACGGGTTGTGCACTCGATGGCAAGCTCAAGCTGTCAATGGTTTGATCCGGGTATCACGATCAAAGCAAGCTTCTTTTTCCTCGGCTTTGAAGCTATATCATCAACTCTCCCAATCCGGTGGAAAGGTAGTGCAAAACATCTTAAAAAGCTATCAGAAGCTTGCTGAGGAAAGGGCCTTATTACCTGGTTTTGGAGCTTCGCAGGTCAGTCCGTGCATCGGGGTAGGCATATTTAGGATATGTACTGATAGATATGTCCTAAACATAGACAATCCACCCTTACAACAATTTTGTATTGCTCCCACTGACCGCTTGTGAGAGTCCATCAACGAATCTCAGCTTTCTAGGGGGCGCTTTTGAGCTGTTGGTAGATATTTCCAACTTCTTACAAAAGCTGGAATTTGTGGAGGAAAGTCTGGAGTCCAGATTACCAGCTGAAATGACACGACTTGAAAGATCCATCTTTTCAAATTATTCAAAGATGTTTCAGAATGATTCCACGCAGCCTCTGGGGAGCTTCTTAAAAGGCATGGGGACTTTCATGCTACACAAAATTGACGAGAAAGGACCTGAGATCAGCATTGTTGAATCTGTAGGTTGAGTTGTATGTTTCAAGAATAGAGCAAACTAATCAGACTGCTAGTCGACTCTGTCTTTCGCGAAGGAAGTAATGTTCTACCTCTCAGACATGTTTGATCTTGCACAATCCGCCAACTTTGACGAGGGTGCTTTCCAGGTGTATCAAGCTTTTGGCAGGTCGATGATTGCCAACGCTATGGGAGCGGGAACGTTTAACGGCTCTACCGCCAATTTGGCCTATGAATTGCAAAACGAACTCCATGATTTCAATGCATCCTGGCAGCTGTCTTCAGGCCTCAGCATGGAGACTCTTTGGGTCATTTTCAGACCCTCAGTGGCGGAGACTATGCAGCAACTTGAAGCTTGTCTTGAAGTTGAAGAACTTGCAGATCGATTCGACGCATCAAGAAGGGCGTCAGGTGCTTCTTTCGAAGAGATACGGACTTTGCGCCAGTCAATGATAGATATGTATAATAGAGTCATGCCTACGGATACGCAATTTAATGAAAAATTTGAGGTAAGCAAGCGCACTATTGCTGACGGCAAAAGACGCTCATCGCTTCCAGGACGTACGAAACGCTATCCGCGATCTCGAGAACTTAAGCAAAGGCTTTACAACTCATGAGAATACTTATTTTTGTAATCAATTTGAAGGTTTACGCCAATATGCGATCTCTGCTAGCAATGATGGTCCCACAGAGTATCTCTCTACTCTTGGTCTACTTGCAGGCAGATCAAGTAGATCTATGATGCGACTTGGACATTCGAGTAATGCTTACAGTGAACTCCTCAACATTACAGATTCTACTGGCATTGATGATCCGGACAGGGCTCTGATAGCCTTACGGCATACTCTGCCAGCTTCGGCTTTAAACAAACTGTAAGTGTATCAGTCCCACGACTCGAGCAACCGCTGATTTGCAGCAGTAGCAACATGGCCGAAGTACCTTTGAAGTCACTGGGACCTTTGTGTGAAGAGATGGGAGCTCTCGCACAGAATACAGCCCTCTTGTCATCTTCCATGACCTTCAACCATTTTCGGACTTTACTTAGCCTACTGAGCAGATTACACCTGGGAGTTTGTGGCCCTTTAAGTATACAATATAGCCAAGTTGACTTACAGTTTCCTAGGTTCTCAATGCGCATGAATCTAACTTACATGCCGAGTCGCTCGCTTCATGCCGTCGAGGTCTTGTGTATATCTCGCACGAGTCATCAAATGACACTACTGGTTCGAAATTTTCGCCCTTGAGAACAAGTCCCAATGTGCCACAGTCACACCATTTGAACAGGGTTTTGGGAAATTTCTTGAATCCATCAATAACGCATATGCAAGAGGTTTCCAACGAATGTAGTGGATCGATGGCCAGATTAGCTTCCGCTTGGATACTATTTTTCACTGGCTGTTTGGTACTCTACGTGCCCGACCGGCCGTTCGATCCAGCCTTGAAACCAATGATAGAACGAGATCGTCATAAGAAACGCACAAAAGACTTGCAAGATAAACTCAAGGTTCTTCGAGACTTTGAGATGATCTTCACCGGACAAATTACAAGTCTTCGGAGCCAGCTTGTAGAGCAGAATTTGAAGGATCTTGGGGAAGAGCCAAAAGTACCTGCAATAGTTCGTCCTCAGGTCTCTGCGCTTAGACATTTACAAGGAGAATTCAATCACCTGCATAAATCTATCATTTCTAGGTCTTCTGACGCGCCAAGACTGCGACTTCTCTTGGATGGCGATGTTCGTGCAAGGCAGGAGGCGGAATTACTACGGTCTAATATTGCCCAAGTAATATCGCGGCTATCAAACGGCTACCGTGCTTATGATGATATCACAAAACCGTTGGTGGCTATGCTCCAAGGCCTCGATGTTGGTCTGGCCATGGCGTTACTTTCGACTACGCCGAGAGATAGTCGTGACATTGCAATACAACGCATCTGCAAAACAACACCATTCCTTGGTATGCGCCCAGACTATCTTGAGGGGGTGCAATTTACCGATGTCATGGATGACCAAATTAAGAACCTAGATCTACGACAGATGTTTCTTAGGGGCTTTGCCGCAGCCCGAAGTCTTGATCATGACATAGGACAAGTCAATACGCAGACTATGTTCAAATCCTTTCATACTTTGTATGAAGAATGGAAAGAACATTTAGGAGAAGACCAGAGGAAAGACACAGCCAGGTCTTCAATGTACCGCTACCGAGGTGGCGAAGAAGACAACGACGAAGTCGATGAGAAAGACTTTCTCCGTTTGTTCCCAGATTATGACGCAGGTGGACTTGAAGGAAGTGACGTCGTGAAGCGTAGAGATGACCCGAGAATACAAGCTCAGTATCTTGCTAGCCGTCACCGGGACATCTTCCAGGACTGTAAGAGCACGTCGCACCATCTGCTTGAGATGCTGCATAATGCTTCTGATGATATTGCCAAGCTATGGCAAGACGACTCTGGCATGTCTAGATGCTCGGTCCCGGCAGCAAACATGTTGTCTGGGCTCATGCTCGGCATAAACAAAGGTGCCGAACACCTGCAAGGCTTACCTAGACCTGGAAAGCTATACAACTTTTACGTGGATGCGAATTTAGTTGAAGCGCGAAGACTCATAACTCTTATACAGAAGGTCCAGGACAGGTTTGCTGACCTCAAGGAGGCTTGGCCAGAATATGCAACGATACAAGACGTCATTAGGACCTCCTCCGAGCTACTTGAATTACGACACACCGAGCCGATTGCCAAAATCTTGACTAAAGCCGAGCAGGTGCATGGTTTCGTACACGAGTGGCAAGTTGTTGCAAGTAGAGAGTACTCTGTGGCTGCTCTGTATGATCAATTCACCGCGTTACTTGTAGATTGGCGGCGTCTTGAGCTATCGACCTGGGCTCGACTTTTGGACATGGAAGACAAGAAATGCAACGATGATGCTGATTCATGGTGGTTTATCGCTTACGAGGTCATCGTTGCGGTACCCCTCTCTATGGTGAGTTCTGGGACTGATCTTCAGGGATACGCTGAACCGCTCTTTACCACACTAGGTGAGTTCCTTGCAACCACCTCACAGGGCCAGTATTCTGCAAGGCTCCTTCTGCTCGAGTGTTTTGTAGACCATTTGAATCTATTGGTGGAGGACTTTCCCACCATGGAGATCGTACATGCTACGATCGTCAATTTCCTAGGCTACTATAAGCGTTTCAACAAAACGATTCAGGATTCATTACGCAAGGGTCGACAAGTAATAGAAAAAAGCATGAAGGAAATTTTACTTCTTGCCAGCTGGAAGGACACAAATATCATTGCTCTACGAGATAGTGCTAAACGATCACACCATAAGCTTTTTAAGATAATTCATAAGTATCGAGCTCTACTGGCTCAGTCTGCACAGTGTGTGATCGCTCAAGGGGTTCCCGAGAGACAAGAATTTCCAAATCCATCATCCCACGAAGCTTATAAAGATTATTCGAGAAGAGTGGACCCCCTCGCCCTCGAATTGTGTCGACAGCATATAAAAATATGGCCCACGAAACCGGTACGGTTCACAAATCCCGTGTCGACAGCGGAGAACATGATCCTCAGAACTCATATTCCCTCGGCTGCTATTGACAGTGCTTCCATGGTTGAATCTTTTGCGAACGACTTAATCAACAATATAAAGATCTTACAAGAGGAAACCCCGCCAAGCATGACGAAGGATAACGGTGGACTAGTTAAGCATCTCAAGTCTCGCAAGCGAAAACTCTTTGCAGACACGCTGAAAGAATTGAGACAGATGGGTTTTCGATCGAATCTAGGTGCGGATGCTCTAGCTAGGCAGGGTTCTCTGTCCATAGCACTTGCGAACAGCCCAGCATTTGAAGAATGTTCCATGGGAGACGACTTTTCAGTAGCGGAATATCATTTCCACAAAATACTCACCATCATACCTCAGGCAAAAGAGCTTTTTCGGAATCATCCCGAGGATCTAAGCGCTGGAGAGGTCGCACGGAGCATCGGATATCTAGACAGCATCCTGTCCAGTATTATGAAGCAAAGGAACACGTCGATCACCCGTTTTCGAGACCTAGCGTCCCTTGACCTGACTATCCAGAAGCTGTCAAACCTGTGGGCACCTAAATCTTATACGCTTAAACGTCGTGAAGAAAGCCTTGAAATCTATGCCAAAAGCGTCAAGCGCGCAGTTCAATGGCTTCCGGGCGTTCTTGACGTAGGACGTATCATCATCGAGAAGCATAGTAAGCTTGGTGGCTCTAACTCTACTTGTGTTCTCGAAAGCCTTCGACAGTGGAGTACTAGGATGGCAAACTTGGCCATAACCTACAAGGCTTTGCCCGATCTGCCTGACCATGTTTCTTCTTCTCTTCATGAACAGACACATGATTTTTCGCAGGCTCTGCTAAAACAACTCTGCCACGACCTGCAACAGTGGACAGATGAAGCACCTCATATAGCTTTCGTACTAAATCAGATAAAGCTATGGACTGAAACAAGCCAGCTTCCTTCCGAGGCACACATGAATGGAGAAAACCCTGTCGACTTAGCAGAGCTTGATACCGATGTCTCGAAAGTAGTGGACTCCATTTTAGTGGCTGTACAGGGTATTGAAAGAATACAGTTGTCGATCCCATCTTCTCATCAAGATGCCTCTTGGCTTTCTCGTACAGATGCTAGCATAACAGATAGTCTTAATATGTCGCATATGCGCGATATTAAGGACTTGCTCGAAGATGCGATGCTGAAGATACATCGCATTCAGACAGATGATGGTAGAGGTCTGGGCGTTGCAGGTGCAATATTTGCCATGGCGCTACCGATAGTACAGCAATATCGCGATATTCAGAAGGGGACTTTAGATCGATATGCAAGGTTACACCGAAGCACCTGTAGGTTAGCGTCTGTGCTGGCCCAGTCCTTTTCACGAATCGCTTCAGAGGGATTCTGCACGCCGACACATGATCCAGCGGTTGAGGCTGGGAAGCCAGAAAAACTAGAAGAAGGAACAGGACTTGGAGAAGGCGAAGGAGCTGAGGACATCAGCAAGGATGTGCAGGATGACGAAGATCTTTCTGAACTTGCGCAAGAGGGACAAAAGAGCAAAGACAAGAACGACATCGAAGATCAGGATGATGCTGTTAACTTGGATCACGATGATCTTGAAGGTGAACTCGGTGATGCTCCTGATAAAGATGATGAAAACGCACCCGAGAGTGCCGGAGAAGAAAATGACCTGGACGAAGAAGTCGGTGATGTGGATGATCTAGATCCATCTGCTGTAGATGAGAAGCTTTGGGATGGTAATGGAGAAGACGCCGAGAAAGAGAAGGAGAGTTCTAAAGGGACTGGTGAGACACAGAAAGATGAACAGATGGCTGCAGAAGATGGACACAGAGAGGACGTAAATCCTGAAGAAGCCGGCGACGACGAGAACACAAGCCAAGAAGGGGCTGCCGAAAGCGAAGAGGTGGCACGCGAAGAAATGGACAAAATTGATCCACACCTGCAGGAGGGGCAAAACCTAGACCTGCCAGGGGAGATGGAGTTGGACCAGGACAGTGACACTACAAGAACGTCTGAAGTGGACGATAGCGATTTGGACGGTTTGTCAGATGTGGACCAAGAGAAAGCTGTGGAGGAAAAAGCAGACGTAGCAGAAGAAGATGGCGACGGGGCGGAATCTGCAGAGATAGAAGACAGACACCCAGAGCTTGACTTACCTCAGGAAGATGTTACGGAAGAAGATAGGGCAGCGGGAGAAACGGAAGATGCTGGATCTCCTGTGGATACTGAGCCAGAGGATGATGGACAAGACCTCGACAAAGGGCTTCTCCGTGATAAGACCAGCGATGTGGCTGCTGATCCAGATGATACTGCCACAGGTGATGCCCAAGGCCTGGGAGAAGACGCAGATCAGCAGAGGGAACAAGAAGAGACCCAAGACAATCGTGCTCAGGGTAGCAAAGGAACTAAAGGGAATTCATTGGTTGACGATGATCCACAAGCATCTGCAGAGGACGGACAACTGGGTCAAGCCCAGGAAAATTCCGAGAATGTAAATAGAGAAAATGAAAGACTCAATGAAAGTGGTGGAAGCCAAGCGTTTAAGAAGTTAGGAGACGCTCTTGAGAAATGGCACCGGCAACGAGGTCAGATCCGCGATGCTCCAGATACGGTCGAAAGCGGAAAGCCCAACACGGCAGAAGCAGAAGAAGTGAACCGAGAGTTCGAGCATGTTCGTGACGAAGCAGCTGAGGCTGACACTCAAGCCTTGGGCAGAGCTACCGAAGAACAAGCTCAAACTTTGGATGAAAATGCTTTGAACTCGGAAATGCAAGACGAAACCCAAGAATTCATGCCGGACGAAGTAGATGGTAGTCAGGCGGAAGACCAAGAAGACGTTATGCAAGACGTAGACGCTCAGCCGGCGACCTCAAAGAACGACAAAGAGCAGTCAATACCAGGAGCGCTTGTCGGTCCGAGCTATTCTGAGGAACGACAAATGCATCAACTTGAGGGGGCAGACGCTCATAACGAAGAAGACATCGGAGACTTAGACACCAATCTTGCAACTACCCATCTCCAAGCAGAATTCACTATCTCAGCTCGTACTCCAGAAGAAGCTCGTCGTCTCTGGTCCCACTACGAAAACCTCACCCGCTCTCTCTCATTCTCCCTGACCGAACAACTTCGCCTAATCCTTGCTCCCACACTCGCCACCAAATTGCGTGGCGACTTCCGCACCGGCAAACGCCTTAACATCAAGCGCATAATCCCCTACATCGCTTCGCAATACAAACGCGACAAAATTTGGATGCGACGCTCTGTGCCCTCGAAACGCAACTACCAAATCATGCTCGCGGTCGACGACAGCAAATCTATGGGTGAAAGCGGGAGTGGCCAATTAGCCTTTGAGACCCTGGCCCTCGTCAGCAAAAGCCTGAGTATGCTCGAAGTCGGCGAAATCTGCGTTGTCGGCTTCGGGGAATCCGTGACCGTTGCACACGAATTCGACACACCCTTTTCCTCCGATGCTGGAGCGCACATTTTCCAGCATTTCACCTTTCAGCAAACCACCACCAATGTCCGCAAACTCGTCGCTGAATCCATATCTCTCTTCCGTGAGGCTCGCGCGAAATCCCGTAATGCCGGCGCCGATCTCTGGCAGCTCGAGCTCATCATCAGCGACGGCGTATGCGAGGATCACGAAGGCATACGCCGCCTAGTTCGCCAAGCGCAAGAAGAGCACATCATGATTGTCTTTGTGATTGTGGATGCGCTGAGGGGGGAGAGCATCATGGATATGAGCCAGGCGGTATTTGAGAGTGAGGGTGGGGAGTCGAAGTTGAGGATTAAGCGGTATTTGGAAGGGTTTCCGTTCGCGTACTATTTGGTGGTTGGGAATGTGAGGGAATTGCCGGGGGTGTTGGCGACGGCGTTGAGGCAGTGGTTCGCGGAGGTTGTGGAGACTGGATAGACCATATAGGAAGTAGGGACCGAGGAAGGCTAGAAAAGTGATTTGCGCGGAGTTTTCGAGGCGGTTGGTTCAAAATGTTTGACTATCATAGAAAGTTCTGTACACAGCTAAATAGGTACATCGCTCTTTCCATCACTACTAGAGTCTACATGGGCTCGATTAAAGACCGGAAAGAACATTGTACTATGTACGTTTCGAAAACGTTTCACTCCGATCCTTCACAGCCGGTGAACGTTAACGACTCGACCTGGCTCTGCGCCATCCCCACCATTGAAATCTTGTCTAACTAGAGGTGGGAATATAGATTGAATCAAGGACAACTCCTACTCAGCAAGGTAGCGTACGAGGCATGTCCTCCCAATCGACAACCCCTCTTGTTCCGCCCTTCCACCTCTGCGACAACCGTTTCTACTCCACATGCCTCCAATTGAACATCCCACAAGCTGGACAACCACAAGACATCGTAGATCTTCCTTGCCCCACCCTCGAGTGAGTATCAAACAAAATTTACGAACAGTATCCACCATGGGAGCAAATGCTGGGCTTGGCGAGCACATTAGCCCTGAACTATTCCCAAATAGACAGTGTGAGGACACACTTTTGCCGTGATCTGACTCTGAGGAATAGTGGAAAGGGACGGATTTCAGCTTCAACCATTCCTAACTGGGAGAGTTCTATAAGAAAATATTCGTAGTCCCTTTCTCCACATGTAGCGAAGTTCTTATTCTTGAAGGATATATAGGGGAGGTCGAGATGATGTTTATAGAGCGTATGGTTTCTTAGTCAACAGCGGCTGTAACATTCTGAATCGTTCAATCTTCCATTGCCACATCGTGATAAACGGAATTCATATCCATCATTTGTTAGAAGTTTCAATGGCTTTCATTCCATCTATCGACATGGCCAATTCGAACACTCCACCAAGGGCCATTGCTCCAACACCAATCGCTTTCGTTTTCACCAACTCTCCAGATGGAGCCATACCGGCAATGGATATTCCGTCCACACCCAAAAACCCCAAACGGAGGTCTTCAACTTCGACTCTTGCACCTGACCATTTCGACTCGGTAGAGGACGCCGAAAGGTTTCTCAAGAGACCCAAAGGCCGTGGAAGGCCAAGAAAGGATGTAGCTGCTGCGTTACAACTGGCTAGAGACATGGTACAAGCCCAGCAGGCACGAGTGCCTGAGCCAGCGCTCCCACTAGTTAAGCCTCCTACTGAGGTGACCGCCCCAAAGTTTGAGCGCGAAATTTCAGCGGCTCTTCCGAATACCGAGATCGATTTCAAGCCTGTAAGACAGCATATCGTCAAACGTTGGAAGTTTCTCATCGGGGCTGTGAAACAGAATCATCCCCTCGTTTTCGATGGCAATTATCGGCGTCATCTTGCTAAACTTCCATCTGCTAAGCTATATAAAGAGATGGAGGATGAGCTGATTGTTGATGATGGGTTGCCAGATTGGGCTGTCCGGGAAATGCCTTGGATACCATCAGCGGACAGCTCAAAGGAAAACTTCTGTGAAAAGGCGAGCAGTTTTTGCTAGGGGTAGCCGAAACTAAAGGACATTCTGCCCAGGGATCTTTGTTGATTTTCACTGGTCTGAGCGATTATCTACAATCACCAACCGTACTTGCTCCCGGCCTCCCTCTTATTTCTCCTTCCACTAGAAAACTGCTCCTCCAACGCATCCTTCTGGTTACTAGCAGCATTGACCAATTGCTTGAGACTGTGCTTGCCAGCCGCGAGGGCTCGTACCGGATTGTGCTGGACCTGCTCACCATTCTGGCGTAGGACTTCGTTGGCTGCGTATTCTTGATCGGTATTGAAGTTCACTATGTTGATTGATGAAGGATTGTTTCCGTTGCGCCCGAAGAGCTGGCGTTTTGCGGATGCTGAGAGTCTAAGGTCTGAGGCTATGGTGTCTAGGGATTGCGGAGCATCCGAGTGGCTTGCACTGTTCTCCACAATAGGCTCCTCTATAGGATCAGTGTCCTCATGGTATGGATTGATGCTGGGTGCAAGGGCCGAACCGTTCACTTGTTTATCAGAGGTCTTATAAATCATGGGCTTATATTCTCCTGTCGGGGTAGTCGGAGTGGTCCGGGGTTCTAACGCATCTCCTATAGAAAATAAAGAGGCCTTGGATATATCTTTTGCTTGTTGTGAAGAAACAATTTCCGGAGATCTGTGTGCGCCCTGACCACCAGCGGGTGAAGCTATCTTCTTTTTCTGGGGTTTTCTAGCAACTGAGAGTGGCTTGAACATAATTGGATTCCCCTTCTTATTTGGCTCTTGATTTGGTATTTCCACTGCTTTATCACCTTGTGCCAACGCAAGTCCCGTGCTCGTATGATCACCTACACCACTTTCAGTACCAATGTCTTCATTCTCAGCATTCACTATCTCCTCAGCAGGTCCATCAAGAACGGGCTCTGCTTCTCGACTAAAGCTTGGTGTAGCTCCTGTTTTAAAACTGACGCCGCCGCCGCCCGGTTCTCCTTTCCCAGAGCCATTTGATAGCCCTTCACTAATCCGTGCAGCTCGTTTTGGAGCAGGGAGGAAAGAGTTGAAGCCGCTGAATCCTCCAGAATCGATTTTAGCTCTCTTTGATGGTGGCTCTGATTTGTCTTCGCTATCTGTTGTGGTATTCTTCGAGAGGTCTGGCAGACTGACCCGTATTTTGTGGGGATTTGAGCGATCAACGACTTTGTGGAAGGTAGGTTTAGTTGGAGCTTTGATCTCTTTGCGTGTGTTTTCCGTATCTCCCACGTCAGAATCATCCGAGTCAGCGTAGTCAACGAGAGGCATGGTTCACCGCTCAGCAATATTTGGATGCGCAGACCACTTTCTTAAACAGAGCCCTCTTGTCGTTATCAGAGAACTAGGACTATTATTACGCTAGCTTCGTACCGTAAATCACTAGCCCTACAAGACCAAGCTGATTTGGAGATTATAGGACTACCAACGTACAATCAGTTAGATCCCTGAAACTGCATACCATATGGCAGTTCATCAGCCTCTCAGCTTCTGAAGTGGATACTATTTCCCGCTGTTCCGAAGCTACTGATGGTTGTTCAACTGAAGCCTCATGTCTTTGCTCCAGAACGAAGAGTAAGATGAGCCCATATCCATGCGTATTTCTCTTTTGTGTAGGTTCATTGGATTTTCTGGTGCGCAGCTTTTGATTTGACCAAATCGAAGTATTGTTCTTAATATTCTGTATCTTGTAGTTTCCTCATTTGGCAACTCAGGACGTCCTACTTGGCGCATATCAAAGATGGCATCGGCGAACGCCTGATCAATGTCGACTCTGGAGTTCTCAATGATCCAGCTTTCCGTGCGGCAGGATGGTCCGCCAACATTGCAGACATCAGAAGGACTTACTCACCACCTATTCCAACAGCAATCGCTTCAGACTACTTTGCTGCCCCACCAAGATCTGCGGGTATTCCACCTGCAGGTTTCAACGAAGAAGATGACGAAGGGGGTATGGTGACGGGACGTGGTAGTAACGACACCGTTGGACCAGGCCCTACTGTGAAGAGGAGGCGTCGCCGCGAGCAACAGGATGAGGAAGACAGCAGTGACCTAAGCGATGAGAGCGATGAAGACACGGAAGGGACGCAACGGTGAGGAATCTCTCATGGGACATGTCTTTTTTTGCGTGCTAAATTATACAAGAGCCGCACAGCAAATTAGATTTGCGAAAATGCCTGTCAGAATACGGTCAGGCTCATCACCAATTCGTGGCACCAATATGGACGACGTTGATATCCTTGTTACATCGCCGTCCAGAAGATCTGGTGACGGGCGACTACGAAGAGGTTCTCTTGGTGCTGTAGAAGCAGTGAAGCAACGTGCGAGGAGAGACACCACGACAAGCAGTGACATGTCATCCGAAAACGAGCTGGACCCTTCGATCTTCAAGCGGCGGCATGTAAACCCTACTAAAGCAGCAAAGGCTAGCCATCTTCTCGCTGAGAAGCACAAAGAGGACGAGAGGGAGCAGGCAGACAACTTAGCTGACACGATTGATGAAGATTCGGGAGAAGACTCAGGCCGAACCAGCCTGTCTTCAGAGTTCGCAGAGGCTGCTGACTCTGGGTCTCTGCTTGACGGCGTGCATAATCCGCTTCCTGGCTCATCGTTGGCTGACATGCGATCTGCGATGTCACTAGAACCTGATTCTCCTAAGAAAGTTAATAGGAATCCGCCATCATCGATGTTACAAGCTTTGCCTCCTCCTAGACCAATCAGTACGATCCAGCCTGTTAGTCTCCTTGGCCAAGCAATAAAAGCAAGGCAGTCTAAGCCTAAAAACCCGATCGAAGCCTTCGCAAGACTCTCTGGGAAAGGAGTTCTCGATCCCCTATACATTAAAATATATGCCCCTTTTTCAGAAAGTCCCAGCAAACCTTACGATATGCTATTACAACGGAGTATTCAAGATAGTAACTCAGGTGAAAACCCACAGGTTACAGTCGCCGATGCCATTGGTCTGAGTTTATGGAGGTATCAAGAAGAAGGCCTCAAACCTCCCATCGATAATCCCAAGCTCAACGTGAATCGATGGACATTACGGATGGTAGATGATGGGGAGGTTGAATTTGATTTCCCTGCATTGATGAGAACTAGACCTATGGTTGACTTCACTAGCAATAACAACAGATCTGCCCGAGGAAGATCTAGGGAGAGACCGTATGATGAATTTGCTCTGGTAGAAGCTACAGACGCACAATATAAGGAAAACCAAAGCTCAACGCCAAAGTATGAGCAGCAGATGTATCCGACTAAAGAAGAAGCAGTCGACTTTGTTCCACCACAGCAAGACTCCTATGAGAAAAAAGAGCCGCCGACTACTACAACCGACCGGCCTTTTAATACTGGGCTTCGCAGACCTCCCGCTGCCCCAGCCGATAAAGCGATCGTTCCAGCCTCGCACTCAACGCCTCGCATGGGCCCTGCCAAACTGCTAAAAATCCATTTCACTAGTCTCGAAGCCTTCACCCAAATCACCACCATAGAAGTCACCACCGACACCTACATCGCCGAAGTCCTTGACACAGTCTGCAAGCGCTGGAAGCTCGACAAGGCCTACCACATCCTCAAAGTAACCGGCACAAACACCGTAGCCCCAGTGGACAGAACAGTCGAAGCCATTGGCAATCGCACAGATCTCGATCTCATACGTCGCCGCTTTGCCAATGACGGCGCACTCGGCATTTCTGGATCACCTGGGAGCAGCTCGCCGAATGCGCCGCTGACGTTGACGGCAGAGACGCCGAAGAAGGGGAAGCGAACCGCGCAGATGATGCATCCTTTGTCGCAGAAGCAAGATGTTCTGGGAAGTACGGCGAGGTACAAGAAGTATAACGTAATTCGCAAGCAGCCAATGTCTTTCACGCCATCGCATCAACGGGTCCTGCTTATGGATGAGGATTACTTACATATCCTTCCGGGCGAGGCGGGGAAAACGTTATTTGATACGAGCGCGAAGACGAGCAGAGTTCCCTTTAGCATGATAGTTGGGTGTAAAGTCAGCAGGAGGCATCCAAAAACGTTTCGCGTAAGTTTTCTTCGTTCTCAATCCGACTATCAAACGCGAGTACAATTGACTGTGGATAAATCGCTGACATGACATAGGTTGTCGTATACCGGGAGAAAGAAAGCAAACGCTACGACTTCGAAGCGCAGAGTGTTTTGGACGCAGCAGAGATTGTAGAGGAGATTACGAAAGGCATGGAGCCATATCAAAATCAGCATCGGAGTACGGCGTGAAAGCTTGGATGAGGTTTCGGGTTGTCTTGTGTCCCATGTATAATTTGGATTGGCGTTAAGTGATACCCTTGCGAATGAAAGACTACTCAAAATATCAAGGATAATTCCTAACGGAATATATACACCCATTGTTATTTGTGCTGTTTGAGTATTCTGTTGGTTTACCGATTTTGCTAAAATGTGAGCACATTCAACTCGGCCCTATTCAGGTATGCATAGCATATTTCATCAATTTTTAGGCGGCAACTCATTTTTATATATATTATGGATACGCGAACGTGACGGGCTTGTCATCTTGACGTTTCAAGTTTGCATTTTACTAACACTACCGTATTTGGCCTGCCAGGCAAAGAAGTACAACAAGGCCGCCAAGGGCTGACCTACAAGACAGAAGCTGATCCAGAAGATACAGTTCCCGATGACTTTGCCGTGTCTTTCCAGCGGCAAGGTGGCTGTGATAAGCGGGAGCTGAACGACCATGCCTATAAAAGCGACACCTGCAAGTTGTGAGTTGAGCCGTAGGTCCTGTGATGAATGACAGTATGCAAAAGGAACAGAGCTTACCTAGAATGTTGTGCGTGGGTACGCCAACTACCAACTCATGTACAAACCCCGAAAACACAAAGACCATCGCACTCGCAAAGCTATGGCTATACCCCCTCCCTACCAGGGGTGAATAAATATGCCTCTTCATAAAATGGTAGACTGGCTTGTTCCAGTTCCTCCAATACGCCCCAACGCTAGGACTATTCCACCAGTCGGTATAAAACTCGCGATCCCCAAACATCATGACCTCCGCCAGGGCATTGAGCAGTGATTGGAAGATTGCGAAAAATCCTGCTAGCCAGATGATAAGTGAGATTGTTGAGAGCTTCATCAAGCGCTCGATGATGGAGGCAATGTCAAGGGTTGCGATTTTGCTAAGAGAGTTACGGAGAACAGGCGCTGCGTATTGGGCGGATGCAAGCCATATGAACATGCTGAGGCCAGCGGTTTCGGCCAAGCGCTTTGCTATAAAGATCCAGCGGATATGGGTTGTCCGGGGATAGACGGGTTGGTAGACGAGGGTTGGTGCCCGCCAGAAGTAAGACAGATTGCCAAAGGTGATGTTCCTTGGATATGGACATGTGGAGTAGATGTCGGGTAAGGACGCTTTTGTCCCCGGGTTTAGCAGTGCGTGTCGCAGGTCTCGATTGGTGAATGCATAGGAACAAATCTTCAGCCATACAATGACCGCGTGGATCTCGCTGATGGTGCCGATTAAGGGGTGATGGATATAATAGTACACGGTCAAGCTAGTGACCAGGAGGGAGAGTGTAGCATTGATGCCATGAGCCCAGGCAATGATCTGCCATGTTGTTTGGAAAGACTTCCTGGCCTGAGCGTTGTGGTAGTCTCGGAAGCCGGAATCGTCACGCTTCATGCGGCCGAGGACGCCTTTGGCTTGTTGGGCAGCGGCTAGCTCGATGATATAGGCGACTAGTAGATGGCACGGGACAAGAGCATAAAGAATGGCACCGAGGATAAGGTCTTGGCGCCGGTAGTCATGACAGCGGATGCAAATTAGGACTCCGTACTATAGGCTGGATCAGAAGAGAGACATAGAGAGACGTGCTGAACGGAGTAGTGATCGTACCTTCATCGAATTCTCAATTACTAGGCGTAGATTCATTACAACTACAGTACCCCGCACTAAGTCTTCGGCTAGATCACGAAAACACGTAAAATCGCGTACCTTCAAAACAATCCACCTTCTTCAACTGCATCCACAATGCTCAGAAGGGCTCCGTTAACTCCAATTTCTGGTAACAAGACTTCTAGAAAGGAGCTTTCTTTGCTCACCAAAGATCAAATATCAGGCCAGGCCCAATTAGGTCTAAAGCCCACCCAAATAGGACGGAATTTGAACGTTCCGCGAACCATCGTTCAGTGCGTTTTGAAAAGACTTCAAACAACATTCTCCGAAGCCAATGAACCCAGATCAGGAAGGCCCATATCAATTACTCCCCGAGCAGCTAGAATACTGTTACGTCAATTACGATCGGAGCCTAAAATCACCTGAAGACAGCTGAAAATCAACACTGGGATCGATTTGGACGCGAGAACTCTCAACGCAACACTACGAGCCCACGGAATTTCTCACTGGCTAGCTCTTAAGCGACCGAAATTAACACCTGAAGCTGCTCTGCTTCGGTTAAAATGAGCTAAAAATCATAAAGATTGGATCGTGAATCAATGAAGGAAAGTCATTTGATCGGACGAGGCATCCGTGGCTCGGGGATCAGATAAAACACCAGAATGGGTGTTTGGAACTCGCAAACAGAAATGGGATAGAGATAAAGTGATGGAAATTTCCAATGGAAAGACCTTTTCCATTATGATTTGAGAAGCTTTTTGAAGTTCTGGAAGATCGAATTTATACCTGCTCGATCGAGACTTCGAATCCAAAAAACACGGCTATTCAGTCGTCTTCTACATTCAGATTTTGAAATACAATTTGACTGGCATATGGGAATCAGGACTAGTGTTCATGCAGGATAACACTCCGATACATAGAGCCAGAAAATCGAAGCTTTGGTTTCAGGAAAATGGTATAGAAGTCATGGAGTGGCCTCCGTACAGCCCCGATTTGAACCCAACCGAAAATCTCTGAGCTCTACTGAAGAAGGAAGCCTATAAAGTCTATCCGAATTTGGATTCGCTGAAGGGTAAAGGCGACGAAGCTGAAACTCAACTGTTCCAGATTTTACAGAAGGCCTGGGGGAACATACGGGAGAAGGTAATAGAGGGGCTAATTTCCAGTATGCCACGCAGATGTGAAGCTGTAATTATAGCGGAGGGCTGGCATACTAAATATTGATTGGGGAATCATAGATCATATACTATCAAATAGTTGGTTCAAATATTGAAGTTCCCCAGCTTGATTTCGGGGTTCCATGGTAGCATGCATGTGGGGGGGGTGGTTTTGCGATTTCGTAGCCGAACACTTAGTGCGGGGCACTGTACAAGAAATGTTGGGTTAGTAGAGCATTTCCCTCCCAGACCTAGCACAAGGTAGTTTACTCAATACAATAACCATTAAGTTCCTAAATCCCAAAAAGCTTGGAGACACCTCCGAGTCCTGGCTCAAACAGGATGCTCGCTGTCTCGAATGTACTGCTGCAACATGCCGATATTTGGGGGTGACCTTGGCATTACCAGATATGGCTGTTGAAGCTTGATGATCCAGGACAGCAGTACCATTAGTCCTTCTTTGGGTCTTGTTACTTTCCCCCAGCTGAGCGGGGCTCAGCACACTAGACATAGTCGCCATAATTATTGAAGCCTGGGAAAAATTCAGGTCCATTTCAAAGGGCGGAAAGAATAAGGGTTATAATAAACAATGGGCTCCGAACGTGGATATTGACCTCCACTTGACAATAAACCTCCCAAACCCAACCCTATCCTACAATAAACGAGAGAACCTGGTGAAATATGTTTGAAAAAAAAGAGGGTAGAACTTTCTACCTTATCATTATTATCATTGCCACTTATGCAAGTCATTTTAGCATTTGCCTTAGAGTATTGTACTTTATGCACGGCAAGTTCGCTTGCGCTTGTCATAGCATTTGTGCAGGACAACCGCGCCATCATTCCAAAACCTCGCTACCTTATTACTTCGCTGCGTGATCACCCCCTCGGGAAACTGACGATGCTGTAACGAAAGTGTCGGCTGAAGTGTGTATGACTACAATGAGCATGCCGTAGTCAGCTTGGATCAATCATGGACCGAGACTTTCAAAACGGATATGGTGGAGGGGGGGGCTACGACGGTGGCTATAGACGTGCGGCTGGCAGGAGTTAGTAGCATTTTACAGCTAAAAGATCAGGTTACTATACTGGTCTCACGCGGCTATGTATGCTGGGAACCGGGCTGAATGTTTAAAAGGACCCGTAACAGACTACGGCTCGTCTATGGTGCAATGGATGCGACATCGCCAGCCACGGTACAAGGGAGGAGTGCGAATGGAGATGGAGAGGCCAAGTCCGAGCTACATAGTAGATGTGTGTAGATCAGCTGCGTTGTATGGCTCTTACAGATGATTCAATCTGATTCATGGTCTTAGATGCTACCGCCGCCAGCCAAGATTCAACGGCCTGTCGATGCAATACCTTCGCGGCATCTGCATTCTTCTACGAATAAGCTCAAACATCCAATTAACGTTGTTAAATGGACTCCAGAAGGCCGACGTCTGCTTACAGGGTCGAGCAGCGGAGAGTTCACTCTATGGAATGGCATGGGCTTCAATTTTGAGACTATCATGCAGGTGAGTTGAACTACCCTGGGGATTTTGATCGAGCTTATCACAGTCAACAGGCGCATGACTCCGCTATACGAGCAGCGAAGTATTCTCACAACGAGGAGTGGCTTGTCTCAGCTGATCAAGATGGAGTGGTAAAGTACTGGCAGCCTAATTTCAACAATGTCAGAGATATATCAAGAGCCCACACTGATCCTATCCGTGATCTTGCGTTCTCACCTAATGATACAAAATTCGTGACTGTCAGTGATGACGCTACCCTGAAGATCTGGGATTTCCATAGCGAAGCTGTACACCATGGCGGTACTGCAGAGGCAGAGTCTACCATCACTGGGCATAGCTGGGAGGTGAAATCGGTTGATTGGCATCCAACCAAAGGTCTCCTTGTCTCCGGCTCTAAGGATCATCAAGTCAAGCTCTGGGATCCGCGGACAGGTCGATGTCTGACTACTCTTCACGGCCACAAGAATACAATATCCAAAACCTTATTTGAGCCTAACAGAGGCCAGCTACTAGCAACATGTGCACGAGACCAAACTGCGCGAATATTCGATCTTCGGATGATGCGAGACATCTGCCTGCTCAAAGGTAATGAAAAGGACATCTCGACTCTGACATGGCATCCTATCCATGCAAATCTGTTGTCGACTGGTGGCGCGGATGGCAGTATTATTCATTATCTGCTAGATGAACCAAATAATCCACCTGGTACAGCAGTATCCCTTCCGCCATACGACAGTCCCGATCCTAGTAACACACCAGCTCAGACTATTCACCCCGCCCATCGTCTTCAGTATGCGCACGACTTTTCGGTCTGGTCCTTGGACTGGCATCCCTTGGGTCATATACTGGCCTCTGGTTCCAACGATCGTGTTACTCGCTTCTGGACTCGTGCACGGCCCGGGGAAACGGACTGCTTCAAGGACAGATTCCATCTTGGCGAAGCAGCTGCAGAAGCTCAAGGTACTTGGGACAGGCGAGGTGGGCGGAGATTAATGCGCGAAGAGGACGAGCAAGAAATGGAAGATGAAGCGGAAGGACTTGTCGATCAGAAGATGCCCGCGAAACAACCTGTTCTACCCGGAATTATTCCAGGCTTGACTATGCCAGGCCTTTCAACAAACGACGGTACAAGTACTGGCGCTCAAAGGAATATGCCCAGCATGGGAAGCCTACCCCCACCTCCACCGATCCCTGGCAGTATCGCGAATATGGACCCTGAGCAATTCGCAGCCATGTTTGCCGGTGGTAAAATACCTCTTCCGCCACCGCCATTTGGCGCACCGGGTATACCGGGCTCAGGTTTACCCCCACCGCCTCCATTGCCTCCAAACTTCGACATCTCGAAATTACCCCCAGGAATGCTCCCGCCGGGTTTTCAATTACCACCTGGATTTCCTCTACCGCCTCCTATCAACAACACCGGGGCTATGCCCGGTCTTAGCGCTGACAGCGTTAATGCAGGCGGTGGAAGTGTCCGGAGGAGGGCGCCTCTGCCTAGTCAGCAGGAGAGTCTAATGGAGGAGCAAAGGCGAGGGAAGTATCGAACTGCACGATGAGTTGAGTTTTGACATCCATATTGTGTATTCGAATACATTTGCAAAGATACCAGGATTGTTTGTGGATTTTCTTGTATTATAGACATATCACAGGTTTGGCCGCGCCGTGAATTGAGCAATAGTCCGTGTGGGCACGAGCCTCCGCATCTTTTATCAAGTACCGTATTACACATTTTTATCTCTCAATCTTCCTCGGTAGCACACGAGATCGTTCCTTACTTTGCGAACGTCCATCCTCCACGCGATGAGAATTCACTCAGTGGCCTATGATATCCGAGCTACGAGCACACTTTACAAGATATTCCAGAGCAAGTCGCGTCCTTCCATCTCCTCAACCGTTATAACATCCACCTCTTCTCGACAAAAATCCCAAAAAAAATCCAAAAATCCAAACCACTCGCCCCCTCCAACCCCCCCAACCCGGCCCAACCATCACGCCACCCGCAACCTCAGCCCTCTTTCGTTCACAAAGCATCCGAGCATCCACGCGTCCAACACCGCATTAGTGTTCCCGCCAATATCGGCAGACGCCAACTCGTGGGTTCAAACCCGGCCGGCCCCTTGCAGCCCGGTGCCTCCACAAAGGGCGGTGACGGTGGTATCTCGTGATGCAAGACCCTGGTTGCGCTGTCACGTTACAAAGCGTTGCGTTGCGATGCGGTCCTCGTATTTGGTCAAAGATGTTTGGTGGGGGGGGGGGGGGGGGGGTTCGTATCGCGTCCCGTCAGCCGTTTGTGCGACGTCGGGATGGGCAGGAAGAAGTGGGTCTGGGGGCTGAGGGGCTCGGGGTATATATAATAAGTTCTTTCAGCTGCAGGTTGGAGCAATATTTTTTTGGCCTTATTGATCTTCTGTCTCTGCACTTCTCTCTCTCCCAGTCACAAGCTTCATATTCTCACCTCCCCTAACCCAAGTCGAAAATCCCACAATGCGCTCCCTCATACCCATCATGACCCTCCCCCTCGCCCTCGCCCTCGCCACCGCCCTCTCCCCCTTCCAAATCCCCACCATGAACATCCAAGGCCCCGGCCCCACCGGCATTCCCGGCGGCGGCATCGCCCCCGCCAACGTCACCATCTCCTTCACCCTGCTGGATCCCAACACCGCTGCAAACACCACCTGCAGCGCCACCTACCTCCCGGCCAACTACCCGCAGGCGTACATCCCCTGCGCGGACCCAAGCGTGGCGTTTAAATTCGAGGCGCCATATAATTTCGCGACGTTTACGCTTGATGTCCGGCACACGTATCTCAACAGCTCTAGCACGCTCGAGACAAGTTCCTATGGCGGGGTTTACATCGTCGGCAATGGCCCCGCAGGCGAGCCGGGGGATTATCTCACTTGCGTGGAAGGCGCGCCGTTCGATGGCGTGAGGTGCCACATCACCGCCTCTTCACCGATCCTTATCCCCGTCACCACGAGCTTGTCGTTTAAACCGCTGCAGCTGGCGCCTGTGAGCACGTATTCGCCTGCGCTGGGGTCGACGACGGATCTTACTGATTCTGTGACGTTTTCGGTGGCGGACCCGAATACGATTGGGAGTCCTTCCTTTGAGGCGGACTGCGCGGTTTCGTGGTCGAGTATTGCGAGTCCGCCTTTTGGTTGGGTGGAATGCACGGGTGGTTCGGGGTTTGCGGTGCTCGTTCCGGACAACACGTTCATGGATGTTGCGAATTTTGAGTTCCAGGTCAGGCATGAGTATAGTAGTGCTTATCAGTAAGTCTTGATGGGTTTGTTTTCTCTCGAAGTGAGCTGATATATTGTGTTCCAGTCTTGAGCAAGCGGGGCCGGGGCCATTGGATAATATTACTAGCGTGGCAACTGGGGGTATACATGGTTCGGCCGGGCCGTTGAAGTGTGTGTACAATGGGGATGGGAGTATGAGCTGTAGCAATGTGAGCGGGGCGGGTCCGTTGTACGCGAGTATTACCAGTGTGTCTTAGGGGCAGCTGCCGATGACAAGTGATCTGTGAGGGCGTTGGTGAGTACTCTAGAAGGTGATAGACAAAGCAACTGTCGAAATGGAGGATAGAGAGTGGGAAAGATAGGGTCGAGATACTGGAACAACTAGATAAGGGGCAAAGATTTCCTCATTGAACTAATATGTTCAAAACAATAAAATTCAATTCAACACTGAGAACGAGAAGTTCTCGATACAAGAACAGTAAGATGTCT
>JAABUT010001084.1_pt1 | contig 33890 bp, 31 predicted proteins | sample 5559281 | NCBI WGS metagenome assembly JAABUT01 (sample SAMN10711880, study PRJNA513359) | rock metagenome | isolation source: Antarctica rocks | place: Antarctica: Victoria Land, Ricker Hills nord | collected 2016-01-04 | reverse complement strand
CCTACTACCGGACGGTGGTGTCCAGCGAGGTCTTCACCGCGCTGGACAATCACATGTGGAAGCTCGCTTACAAGTGGGCCAAGCACAGCCACCCGAACAAGCCGAAGCACTGGGTCTCCGACAAGTACTTCGGCCGGTTCAACAAGTCGAGGAAGGACCGGTGGGTTTTCGGCGACCGCGACAGCGGCGCCTACCTGCTCAAGTTCTCCTGACGAAGATCGTCCGGCACCAGTTGGTCAAGGGCAGGGCGTCCCCGGACGACCCGGCGCTGGCCTCGTACTGGGTCCAGCGGCGTCGCAAGGGACCACCTCCACCGGTCGACGGCATGACCGTGCACCTACTTCAGGCACAGCAAGGCCGTTGCCGATCTGCGGAGGGCTCCTGTTGCACGCCGATCACCCGCCGCGAACCCCGCAAGAATGGGAAGCGTGGCGGGCCGTCATCAGAAAGGCGATCTCCAAGCAGTACGTCGCGTTTCCGAGCGGTTGCCCGCCGGGCGATCAACGAATCCGTCTCCTCCACACCCTTTGTCAACGGCGGAATGGAGCCGCCGAGCTGACGAATCCTGCACCTTCTCCTGACCGCGAGCCCTTGGGGCTTGCTTGAGCCGTGTGCGGTGAACAGCTGCTTGCACGGTTCTGAGGGGGCGGGGACGCAGCAATGCGTCCCGCTACCCGACTCGTGCTCGGGTCGAACTGCCGCTCCGCCATCGCCACCTTGGTCGAGCGCCAGACCCGGTTCGCGATGTTGATCCACCTGCCAGATGGTCACGGCGCCATAGCCGTGCGTGATGGCTTGCTGGCCGCGATCAAGACCCTGCCGGTGCACCTGCGCAAGACGCTGACCTGGGATTCTCATACTGGTAGTGCCCCGGGGGTGGGGCCGGGTCTGACTCGACGTGGGATCGGCTTCGTGCCTTGCCCTGGATTCGTCGGCCTGGTACCTGCCCCCGGGGCGCACCATCCGGTCGGACGGGCGTGACCTCGGTGTCGGGTGCGGCCGGGGGGTCTGCCGGGTCGACGGCGCGCGGCGGTCCCACCGCGGTGGGTTCGAAGCTCTCTTCGTGGCAGCGGCGCGGGTCGGCCCCGGCCTCGGTCAGGGCGGCGCGTGCAGCGAGCAGGTACCCGGGTGGCCCGCAGGTGAACACCTCCCGATCGTCGAGGTCGGGCGCCACCTCGCGCAGGATCGCCGCGGTGAGCAGCCCACGTCGCCGCGGACTTCCCGAGCTCGACGTCGCCCGGGTGCAACGGTGGTGCGCCGCCCAGGTCCCCGAACACCTGCGCGGCGAGATCCGCGTCGAGTGCGCCATCACCGCACGCCATCTCACGATCTGTGAGTGCCGTCCCCCCTGGCGCGAGGACTTCGGCCCGGAGTGGACCCGGTTCCCCATCGCCCGCCTGCACCACACCAAGACCACCGGCCTCTGGGCGCTGTACTGGCGCGACCGAAACCTGAGGTTCCACCGCTATCAGCCGCTGGACCCCAGCCCCCGCGTCCAGACCCTTCTTGACTACCTCGACAAGCACGCCGACCCCATCCTTCTGGGGATAGGCGGAAGAGGCCGCGCACGGCGCTCCTGCGGCCGCCGCTACGGTCACCGAATGATGCGTTGACCGGTTGAGGCCAAGTTCGTTTGTGAAACATGCCCAGGGTGTAGCGATGCAGTAGTTGCGGCTGCTCGACCCGGCTGCTCGACCCGGCTGGTGGAGGGCCTGGTCGATCCGTGCCCGCTTGTTGCCGGCGGGCGGGCTCGACCTTGACGTCCTCGGCGCCCATCGGGGCCAGCTGCGCGGCCGCCACCGGGCCGGGCAGGTTGACGGCCAGCGAGACCACCCGGATCCCGGCCAGCGGTGGCGCGGCCGGGGCGCTCACGGGGTACGCATCCGCAAGTAGGCCGACATCGTGAGGGCGAGCACCCGCTCGTCGTGCTGGTTGGTCAGCTCCCCGGCGTACTCGACCAGCGCACGGCACCGCTCGGGCTGCAGCGCGACGTCGGTGACGACGGTGGCGCCGGTGAGGGTGTCTCCGGGGCGAACCGGTCGGCGGAGCTGGAGGTCGCGGATCCCGGCACCACCGATCACGTGCCAGTGCTGGACCCGGCTGTCGATCGAGAGCCGCTGGTAGATGGCCAGGGTGTGCACGCCGCTGGCGATGAGCCCGCCGAAGTGCCCCTCGGCGGCGGCGCGGTCGGGGTCGACGTGGAAGAACTGGGGGTCCCACTGGCGGGCGAATGACACGATGTCCTCAGCGGTGACATGGTAGCTGCCGAGTTTGGCCCGCTCGCCCACGCGCACGTCGTCGCCGTACAGGGCGAGGGTTGCATCCGTCCGATGCACCAAGCCCCCGCCTCTCGTTCGCTGCTGCCAAGCGTATGGCAGTCGGCGCGAGCGTACGACAGGGTGCGTCGTCGTAATCTGCGACGGTACGCCCGAGCTCCCCCACGCGGAGGCACGGTGGGCGCGACCCCGGCGACCCCCTGGTAGGCCGACGACCTGACGGGGAAAGCACGCGGGCGCCTCTGGATCGCGGGACAGCTCGTCGCAGGGCGTTCGTCCCGAAATCCCTACGCTTGTGGTTGAACTGCCACGCGGCTATGGTTGGTCGATTATCTTACTGGTTAGGCAACTATGGAGGTCTGTCGATGACGACAACCGAACCGGCTGCAGTGACTGTGCCAGCGAACCCTGCCGGAGTGGGTTTCCTCGACGTGCAAGCACCGGTGGATGGTCATGTGGTGGGCACGGTGATGGATACCGACGAAGCTGGTGTCGCCAGCGCCGCGACTCAGTTGCGCGTGGCTCAGCAGGAGTGGGAGGCGCTCGGGGCCGGCGGGCGGGCACGCCACTTGCTGCGTCTTCGCGACTGGGTGTTGGACAACGAGCCTTACTTGTTGGATGTCATGCAGTCCGAGAGCGGCAAGGTCCGCCAGGATGCTGCCTTCGAGACCGCTGCGGGCGCCGACGTCATCGGTTTCTTCGCGCGGCGGGCCGGGCGGTACCTGAGTGTGAAGCACCCGCTGCCGCACGGGCCGCTGACGTTGAGCAAAGCGCTTACCGTGGCCTACCGTCCCTATCCGTTGGTCGGCGTCATCACGCCGTGGAACTTCCCGCTGTTCCTGCCCCTGGGCGACTGCGTGCCAGCGCTCATGGCCGGTGCTGCGGTGCTGTGCAAGCCGTCTGAGGTGACCCCGTTGACGGCTGTGGAGCTCGGCCGCGGCTGGCAGGAGATCGGCGCGCCGGACGTCTTTCGCGTCGTCACCGGCGCAGCGGGCACCGGTGCCGCCGTGGTTGATGAGGTCGACTACGTCCAGTTCACGGGGTCGACCGCGACGGGCCGCGCCATTGCCGTCCGCGCCGCGCAGCGGTTGATTCCGTGCTCGCTCGAGCTGGGCGGCAAGGACGCGATGATCGTACTGAACGACGCGAACCTCGATCGAGCCGTCGGCGGCGCGCTGTGGGGCGGTTTCTTCAACTCGGGCCAGGTGTGCACGTCGGTGGAGCGTGTCTACGTTGAGGACGGTATCTACGACGAGTTCGTGTCGAAGCTGACCGAGCGGGCCGGCAAGCTGCGTCAGGGCCCGGACACGGTCGCGGGGACCAGCGAGGTCGGCGCGATGGCCAACGAGGCGCAGGTTCGCATCGTGGCGTCTCATGTCGACGACGCCGTCGCACACGGCGCCACGGTGGCCACCGGCGGATCTGCCGGCGCCCGAGCCGGTTCGTGGTTCGAGCCGACGGTGCTGCTCGACGTCGACCAGTCGATGCGGATCATGCGTGAGGAAACCTTCGGACCGACGCTGCCGGTGATGCGGGTCCGCGACGCCGACGAGGCCATCTCGCTGGCCAACGATTCCGCCTACGGGCTGTCCGCCACGATCTGGACGAAGAGCCGGCGCGGCGGCGAGCGGCTCGCTCGTCGCGTGGCGGCGGGCGCGGTCAACGTCAACGACGTCTTTTCCAACGTCATCAGTCCCACGGTGCCGATGGCGGGCTGGGGCAACTCCGGCGTCGGCGCACGCTTCGGCGGCGCGCAGGGGCTGCTGCGGTTCTGCCGACCGCAGGCCATCACCGCACCACGGCTCACCACCCCGGCTGACGAACTGCTCTGGTACCCGTACTCGCCGAAGAAAGGTCAGCTCGCTGCCCGCATCGTCCGGTTCGCTGTCGGGCGGGGCAAACGTCGCTTCATCCATCGATCGGAGGGCCGATGACCGGCTACGACAACATCGTCATCGGAGCCGGCAACACCGGCTGCGTGGTCGCGGCGCGGCTGACCGAAGATCCGGCGCGGAAGGTTCTCGTACTCGAGGCGGGCGGCTCCGACCGCCGTAGCGACATCATGGTTCCGGCGGCGTTCATTCAGCAGTTCGGCAAGGAAGCGATCGACTGGGACTACTGGACCGAGCCGGAGCCCGCGCTGGACAACCGCCGCATCCGATCACCACGAGGCAAGGTGCTGGGTGGCTCGAGCTCGATGAACGCGATGGCCTACGTCCGCGGCAACCGGCTCGACTACGACTCCTGGGCCGCCGACGGTGCGCACGGCTGGTCCTACGAGGACGTGTTGCCCTACTTCCGCAGGTCCGAGGACAATCAACAGTTCAACGACGAGTACCACGCCCGCGGGGGCCCTTTGACCGTGACGCAGTCCCGCTACATCGACCCCGTCAGTTCGGCCCTGCTGCGGGGCGCGCTGTCGCTCGGCCTGCCGGGCAATCCCGACTTCAACGGAGCCGAGCAGGAAGGCTTCGGGCACCTGCAGCTCACCCAGCGGGGCGGCATTCGCCTCAGCGCCGCTCGCGCGTTCCTGCGCCCGGCCATGCGGCGTCGCAACCTCACGGTCCTGACGAAGGTCCACGTGACGCGCATCGTGCTGCGCCACGGGCGCGCAGTCGCCGTGGAGTACCTGCGCGACGGCCGGCCCGAGCGGGCCGAATCCAACGGAGACATCGTGCTGTCCGCCGGCGCGTTCGGCACGCCTGCGCTGCTGCAGCACTCGGGTATCGGCCCGGCATCGCACCTGCGCAGTGTGGGTATCGACCCGCTGGTCGACCTCCCCGCGGTCGGCGCGAATCTCATGGAACACCCGTGGCTCTCCCTGCCCTACGAATTCGCCGGCGGCCACCTGGGGATGTTCGACGCCGAGAGCCCTCGCTATCTCGCGCAATACCTGCTGCGCCGCAACGGGAAGCTCTCATCGAACGTCGTCGAGACCGCCGGGCACTGGCGTAGCTCGACCAGCGGGCCGGCGCCCAACTTCCAGATCATCTTCTCACCGGCGCATGTCATGGACCACGGTGTGGAGAAGTGGCCGACGGCCACGTTCACGGTGGCGATCTCCTACATCGGCTCGAGCAGCCGCGGCTCTGTGCTCGTCGCCGACGCCGACCCGTTGAAGAAGCCGATCGTGCGCTACAACATGCTGTCCCACGCGTCTGAGGTCGACGAACTGCTCGAAGCGGTCGATCTGGCCCAGCGGATCGTGCACACCGATCCGGTGTCCGAGTTCCGGGGCGCGCCTGCCGGAGTTCTCGCCTCAGCCACCGATGCCACCGAGCTACGCGCCGGCATCCGGGCCACCTGCCAGCACACTTACCACCCGTCGTGCACCGCACGGATCGGCACGCCCGAAGACGGGGCCGTCGACCCAGAACTTCGCGTGCACGGCGTCGACAACCTGCGAATCGCGGACGTATCCGTGCTGCCGAGCATCACCCACGGGAACACCCAGGCCCCCGCCTACATGGTCGGCGAGCGTGCTGCAGACCTCGTGCGTGGGCGACGCCTTCTCGAGGCCCGCAGGGACTCATCAGCCGGCGCCCGAAAGGTAGTCGCGTGCGCCGCAGCTGCGTCCACCGAACCAGCGCAAGCGATCACCGTCGGTGGCTGAGAGCACGCGTGCGCAGTTGCAGCGCAGCGCAGCGATCGTCGGTGCGGGCAGCGGCGCGATCGGGGCGGCGCTACTCATCGCGCCGACCCAGCTGGGTCGACGTGTGCTGGGGCTTACTCGACCAGCAGAGGTGCGAGCGGTCGGAATTCTTGACCTGGCCCTGGCGCCTGGGCTCATGACTGCGACCACACGATGGCCATGGGCCGCTTCCCGGGCCGTCGCCAACTTGGCCATCGCCGCATGGTGTCTGCACCGCGGTCGCCCGCCCGCTGTGCGCCGCGAGGGGGCGCGAGCCGCGGCTGCGCTCACGGCGATTACCGTCATTGACGCCCGCCTTGCCGGTCGCCTGCGACGGGTCGAGACGACACGGACATAGCTTGGTTGCTTGGTTAGTATTTCGGTATGCGGTTGCGTGGGACCAGGCAGGCACATCGACTCGGGGGGCACTGCGATGGCGCGTAGCCGTGCCACTGACAGCATCGCGCTGGTCGAGGCGGCAGCGGGAGTATTCGAGTCGAAGGGTTACCGCAACGCGACCATCGATGACATAGCCGACGCGGCCAGCATATCGCGCCCGACCGTCTACAAGTACACGAGCAGCAAGCGGGCACTGCTGGACAGCCTGGTCGACGCAGTCTGCGACGACCTGGAGCAGCGCCTCGACGCGGTCGACGACTCGCCCGAGCCGGCGCCCGTTCGGGTGCGCCAGGTCGTGGCCATGCATATCGACACCGCCGTGCAGCGCCGCAGCTTCTACGCGATCGTGTTCAGCGAACAGGTGGAACTGTCCGAGCGGGCCAAGTCGAGATTCCATCGGTTCTCCCGCAAAATGGCGATCGATTTCCAGCGTCTGCTCGACGAATGCATTGCCGTGCAACGACCGGTGGCCGCGACGCCGGTCGACACGTTGATCGCGGCCAACCTGGTGCTGTCGATGTTGACCAGCCTGTACCGCTGGTATGACCCGAACGGTAAGACCTCGCCTGCGCAGCTGACCGACCAGGTGCTCGCGGTCCTGTCCGGTGTAGTGGGGCTGGGGCCGCTCGACGGGCGAGTGTCACCGACGGGTTAGGCGCGGGTTTGCCGCGACGCGGCGCAACAGCGCGTGTCAGCTGACCGCGCGGCCACGCAGGCCGGCAAGCATGCCCGCGGCCGCCACTCTCAGGCTGTCCTCCGGTGCCTGCGCGCGCAGCGCTGCCTTCGTGTGACGCAGTGCCCCAGTCGGCAGGCCGCCGACCGCCTCGGCGTAGCCCGCTGCGGCCTCGGCGGTGGTGCCTGCGGGCTCACACCGCAACGCCAGCCCCAGGGCCACGGCGTCGGCGCCGGTGATCCAACGGGAGTTGATGATCAGGTCCAGGGCCCGTTCGTAGCCGACGAGGTCACGGAGCACATGACAGCCGCCGAGATCGGGCACCACCCCCATGCTGACCTCGGGCAACCGTAGGCGGGCGGTGTCAGCGACGATGCGAATGTCACAGGCCAGGGCAAGCTCCATGCCCGCACCGATGGCCGCGCCCTCGATCGCGGCGATCGTGAGGAACGGGGCACGGGTCGGCCACCGGAACGCCCGCTGGACGGCGGCGAGCGCTCCCTCGGCTGCAGCTGGGTCAGGTTCGCCGGAGGCGCGGGCGAGGGCGGTGAGCGCGCCGTCCTCGGCCAACTCGTCGAGGTCTAGGCCCGCGCTGAAGGTGTCGCCCGCACCGCTGACGATCACGCAGCGCACGTCGCTGTCGGTGGCGAGCCGGTCGGCGGCCTGGTCCATGGCATGCCACATCGCGAGTGTCTGGGCGTTGCGCCGGTGCGGACGATCGAGGGTGAGGTGCCGGACGGGACCCGTTCCGGTGACGGTGAAGCCGGTCGAGGACGGTGTGACCATGCCTACACCTGCAGGATGGTGACGGAGGCGGCGGCGGCATCCGGACCGATGTAGCCCCCGGCGTTCTCGGCCAGCCCCACCCGGGCACCCGCAACCTGCCGGGCGCCGCACCGGCCGCGGAGTTGATCGGCCAACTCGACCACCTGGGCCAGGCCGGTGGCTCCCACGGGGTGGCCACGGCTGCCGAGCCCGCCGCTGGGGTTGATCGGCAGGGCGCCGCCGAGCGTCGTCGCGCCGCTGCGCAGCAGGGTCGTGGCCTCGCCGGGCGCACACAGCGCGAGCTCCTCGGTGACGATCAGCTCGGCCGGCGACGCAGCGTCGTGGCACTCGAGCACGTCGATGTCGCTCGGCCCGACGCCGGCCATGGCGTACGCGCGGCCGGCGGTCTGCGGCACGAGTTGCCCGTAGACGCCGGGTGTCCCGGCGCCGATGACGGTCGCGGTCAGGCGTACCGGGTGCGCGCCCCACTGTGCGGCGATCTTCGCCGTGGTGACGATGGCCACGGCGGCGCCGTCGGACATCGGCGCGCACATCGGCAGGGTCAACGGCCCGCTGATACGGCGCGCAGCCAGCACTTCCTCGACCGTCAGCCGGCCGCCGTACTGGGCCTTCGGGTTCAAGACCCCGTGTGCGTGGTTCTTCACGGCAACCTGCGCGAAGTCACGATCGGTGGCGTCGGAGCGTTCCGCGTACCAGGTGGCGAACCGCGCGTAGATGTCCATAAATACCGAGCCGGACCCGCCGGCGAGGTCGCTGCGGATCTCGTCGAGTCGTGTCTGGTCCAGCGCGGAGGTCATGGTGGCGAACGCGCGGGATTTGTCCGGGTGGTTCAGCTTCTCGGCCCCGATGGCAATGGCGACGTCGACCTGCCCGGCGGCAACGGCCAGCCATGCCTGGTTCAGCGCGGTCGATCCGGAGGCGCAGGCGTTCTCGACGTTGATCAGGGGGATGCCGGAGAGTCCGGCGCTGCGTACGGCGTGCTGCCCGCGAACCGATTCCTGACCTTGGATGAGTCCGGCGCCGGTGTTGGCGTAGTACACCAGTTGCGCGTTCTTGGCGGTGCAGCCGGCGTCGGAAAAGGCTTCGGCTGCGGCCTCGGCGACGAGGGAGTCGAAGCCGCGGTCCAGGTGTCGGCCGAAGGCGGTCATGCCGACACCGGCGATCACGACGTCCCTCATCGCAGTGGTCCCGTCGTCGCAGCGACAGGGCTGGCGTCGCGTGATGGCAGTGCGTCGGGCAGGTGTTCGGCGAGCGCCGAAAGCAGCGCCGGCCGGTCGCCGAACGGTGCGACGACGAGGGTGTCCACGCCGGCATCGGCGAAGGCGGCCAGCCGTGTGCCGAGGGTGTCCGGGGTGGCGACCAGGGCGACGAGATCGAGCAGGTCGTCGGTGAGCGCGGCGGCGGCGGCGGGGCGGTCGCCGGCGAGGAACGCGTCTTGGCAGGCGTTGGCCGACGCTCCGTGGCCATAGCGTTCGGCGAGGTCGACGTAGAAGTTCTTGCCCTTGGCGCCCATCCCGCCGAAGTAGAAGCTGATGACCGGTCGGACGGCGTCCCGTGCCTGATCGAGGTCATCGGCAAGTGCGCCGGCGACCAGGGGGGCGATATCGACGTCGGCGCGTTGCCGTCCGGCGCGCTCGATGCCCCGCAGCAGCGGAGCGGTGAGCATCTCGGCGTGATCGGGACTGTAGAGGAACGGTGTCCAGCCGTCGGCGATCTCGCCGGCCTGCTGGACGGTCTTTTCCCCGCCGACACCGAGATAGATCGGGATGTGCGGCTGCACCGGACGTCCCATCAACTTCAGCGGCTTGCCGAGGCCGAGTCCGCCGTCGACGAGCGGGATCGACCAGTGCTTGCCGTGGTACTCGACGCGATCGCCGGACAGCGTCTGGCGGATGATCTCGATGTACTCGCGGGTGCGGCCGAGTGGCGAGGTGAACGGCACCCCGTACCAGCCTTCGGACACCTGCGGGCCGGACAGTCCCAGACCGAGCAGCATCCGTCCGCCGGAGATCCGGTCGATGGTGGAGGCCGCCATCGCGGTGGTCGTGGGTTGCCGGGCGGGGATCTGCAGGATTCCCGCCCCCAGCTTGATGCTGGTGGTCTGCCCGGCGGCCATGCCGAGCATCGCGACCGCTTCTTGGCCGTAGCCTTCGGCGAACCATACCGAGTGCAGGCCCAACTGGTCGGCTTGGCGGGTCAGTTCGAGCTGTTCGGCCGGGGTGAACCACGGCCAGTACATCAGTGAAACGCCGATCTGCACGGCGGACTCCTCACATTGTTGGGACACCGGCGGCTGAGCCCGCAGGGTCAGGTTGCGACGGAGTAGCCACCGTTGACGGGGTAGGTCTGCCCGGTGATCCACGACGCTGCATCCGAGCTCAAGAAGGCGATCATCTGAGCGGCGTCGTCCGGTTCGCCGAGACGGCGGATGGAGTAGCCCGCCAGCACCTGCTTGAGCTGTTTCGGGTCGCTGGTCATCTCGGCGACCGACGCGGTGTTCATCGACCCGAGCGCCACGCAGTTGACGGTTACCCCGTACCGCCCGACCGCTTTGGCCAACCCTCGGGAGAATCCCGCCGCGCCGGCCTTCGCGCCCCCGTACACGACGAGGTTGGCCTCACCGACCCTGCCGGCGTCGGAGATGACCGTGACGACGCGGCCCCACTGCTGCTGCACCATGTGGGACACGCAGGCACGGGTGACGTTGAGGACACCGAACAGGTTCGTCGACAGCCACGGAGTCCACTGCGCCGGGTCTGTCTCCCAGAAGGGCGGCTGGTCGAACAGGCTGCCCGCCGCTGCTCCGGCGTTGCCGGCGTTGTTGACCAGCACGTCGATGCGCCCGAACCGGGCCACCGCGAGTTCCACCATCTCGGCTACGTCGTCGTAATCGGACACGTCGCAGCGCAACGCGATCGCATCGCCGCCGGCGGCGTTGATCTGCTCGGTGACCGCCGCGGCCCGTTCCAGGTGATAGTCGTTGACCACCACCCGGGCGCCGCGCCGAGCGCACAGGGCCGCCACACCCTGCCCGACGCCTTGGCCACCGCCGGTCACCAGCACGGTTCGACCGGTCAGGTCGCGAGCATCGCCCGCGTCGCGTTCGGCCGGGTGGGTGGGGATGTCGGCGGGAGTCGTGGTGACGTCAGTCATCGTGAGTCGTGTCCTTTCGGTGGTCAGCGTCCGGCGAATCGTGGTGCACGCTTGTCCGCGAATGCGGCTAATCCTTCGGCGAAGTCCGCGCTGTGCGTGTGCTCTGCGACCGCGTCCAGTTCGAGGCGCAGGGCCTGCTCGGTGGGTAGGGCCGCGCCAGCACACAGCAGCTGTTTCATCCGGGCTATGCCCAGCGGGCTCTTGGCGGCGATGCTGTCGACGAGCCGGTCGACCGTGGTCGCCAGCTCGGCGTCATCCACCAGTTCGTTGACGAGGTCAGTGTGGACGAGCTCGGCGGCAGGAACGGTGACGCCGGTGAACATCATCTGCCGTGCCCGACCCGACCCGACCCGACCCGGCAGCCGCACCGACGCGCCGCCACCGGGGAGCAGCCCGTAGTTGGCGTGCGCGTCGCCGAACGCGGCAGAGCGTGCGGCCACGACGATGTCGCAGACGAGAACAAGTTCCAGTCCGCCGGCGACTGCGAGTCCCTGCACTGCCGCGATGACCGGTTTGCCGAATGTTTCGATGCGGGTCAGCAACTCACCCACCGCGGCGAGGAAGCCGGGCAAGCCATCGGCGAGCGACACTGCGGCCGGGGGCGAATCCTGCCTGGCGTCGCTGATGCGGGTCAGGTCGGCGCCGGCGCAGAACACGCGCCCGGCGGCGGCGATGACGACGGCGCGCACCTGCGGGTCGCGTTCGGCCTCGTCCAGGGCGGCGTGCAGTCCGGTCACGGTGTCGGAGGTGATGGCGTTCAACGCGAGCGGGCGATCCAGCGTCGCCCATAGTGCTGCGCGACTGTGGGAGACCCGAACCGCCTCGGACGCGTCCTTGACGGTTGCCCCGGTGGGCACGGCGCCGCTCACGGCGCCGTCACCGCTGCCGCCGTCGCGACACCGTTCATCTCGCGTTCCAGGTCAGCGACGATCTGCGCCGCGGTTTGCACCGCACCGACCCCGGAAACCGAATGTCCCGCGCTCACAATGTCGGTCCACCGCTTCGGCCCGGTGCCGTCACCACGCCCGCCGTACACCGCGTCGGCGATCTCCGGGGTCACCTGCTCATCGAGCTTCTCGGGATCCAGCCCCGCGGCCGCAACGGTCGGCCGTAGGAAGTTGGCGGGCAGGCCGGTGAATGAGCGGGTGAGCAGCACGTCGTCAAGGGAGCAATCGATTAGCTGGCGTCGGTAGTGATCGGAGGCCGAGCTTTCCTGGGCCGCGATGAACTTCGTGCCGATGTAGCCGAGGTCGGCACCGAGTTCGAGCGCGGCGCGCAGGGCCACACCGTCGGACAGCCCGCCGGCCAGGACCACAGGACCGTCGAAGAACTCGCGCACCGCCCGGACGAACGCGAAGGGGTTGAGCCAACCGGTCTGACCACCGGAGCCGGCGCTCAGCAGAACCAGCCCGTCGGCGCCGGCCTGCACCGCTTTGCGAGCGTGCTGCAGCGTCGCCACGTCGCTGAGTACCAGCGTGCCGACATCGTGCAACGCGTCAAGGACAGGTGCGGGTGAGCCGACACTGTTGATGACGACCTCAACTCGGTGATCAACCACGCACGGCAGGTACTCGCCGATGATGTCCGGGCGCATCACCAGGTTGACGCAGTGGGGCGCGACCGGTTGGGAAGCGGTGCTCGCCGCCGCGTCCATGCGACCCAGCCACCCGTCGAGGTTGGCTGCAGTACGGGCGTTCATGGCGGGGAACGCAGCCATCGCACCCGCCTGGCATACCGCGATGACGAGCTCCGGTCCGGAGACGCGCAGCATCGGCGCGACGATCACCGGAACGCGTAACCGGTCGACGATCCCCGCCGGCAGCCGCGTCTTGTTCCATGAGGTCATGCGCCCCACCTCCTCGTCGTCCTGGAGCTTGCCAAATACTAATCCGTAAGTCAACATTGGTCTACCACCAACACCGGGAGACGACGTGGCCTCTGCGACTACCAGCCCGAGCTACTTGCGCATCGTGATCGAGGCGCTGACGCGCTACCCGAACCGGATAGCGCTCGTGGCCGGTGATCGACGGCTGACCTACGCCCAGTCCGCCGACTTGGTGAGCCGCCTTCAGCAGGTGCTCTACGACAGGGGCGTACGGGACGGGGCGACGATGGTCGCGCTAAGCCCCAACGCCCCGGAGGTCTACCTCGCTCAGGTCGCCGCCGGCCTGAACGGCGCCTGTTACACGGGGTTGCACGCGTTGGGCTCGGTCGAGGATCACGCTGCCTTGTGCGACGACGCGGCCGCCACCGTGCTGCTCGTCCACCCGACCTACGCCGCGACCGCAGCGGCGATCGCCGCGCAGGCGCCCTCACTGCAGACTGTGCTCACACTGGGTCCCGCCGACCACGGCGAGGATCTGCTCGCTCTCGCCGACCTGAAGTCCAGCGCGCCGCTACGCGCCCCCCTCGCCTCACCGCAGGACGCCGTGTGGATGCCCTACACCGGCGGCACCACCGGCCGCGCGAAGGGCGTCATCCACACCCACCAATCCATGATCCAGGGCCTGCTCGGCATCTCGGCCGCCTGGCAGCTGCCCGACACGCCGCGCTACCTCGCCTGCGCGCCGATCACCCACGCCTCGGTCCTGCCGGTGCTCCCGACCCTGGCTCGGGGCGGCACCGTCACCCTGATGAGCAAGTTCGACCCCAGCGTGTGGCGCGACACCATCGTCCGCGAACGGATCAACTACGGGTTCATTGTTCCCACCATGCTCTACGCCCTGCTGGACATGGCCGACGGCCACCGGCTCGACGAGCTGACCAGCCTGGAGACCATCGTCTACGGCTCCGCCCCGATGTCCGCAACGCGCCTGACCGAAGCCCTGGACGTGTTCGGGCCGATCCTCGCGCAGGGCTACGGCCAGACCGAGACGCTCGGACTCGGCACCGTGCTCCGCAAGGACGAGCACGACCCGGTCAACCGCCCCGATCTACTGACCTCATGCGGACGGCCGATACCGGGAACCCAGATCGAACTGCTCGACGACCTCGGCCACCCGGTCGACGACGGGACCGTCGGCGAACTATGCATGCAGGCCGGCTTCGTCATGCAGGGATATTGGAATCAGCCCGACCTCACCGACGAGACGTTGCGTGACGGTTGGCTCCACACCGGGGACCTCGCCGTCCGCGACGAGCAGGGACACCTGCACCTCGTCGACCGACAGAAAGACCTCATCATCTCCGGAGCCTTCAACATCTACCCCCGAGAGATCGAGGAAGTACTCGCCGCCCAACCCGATGTCTCGGCCGTCGCCGTCATCGGCGTCCCCGACGAAAAATGGGGTGAAGCAGTCACCGCCATCGTCGTCCCACGCCCCGGCGCCGTCCTCGACACCGAACAGCTACGCCTCACCGTGCGCGAACGGAAAGGCTCACACCAAGCACCGAAGCAAATTCATCTGGTCGAAAGCCTCCCCACCACCCCAGTGGGCAAAATCGACAAACGAGCCCTCCGAGCAACGTACTGGACCGGTCGAGGACGCGCGGTCAACTAACAAAAGGGCTCACCCGGAACCACGGAGAACCGACAACGGAGGCAGGATGGCCCTGAAGTTCGGATACAAGGCGTCCAATGAGCAGTTCGCTCCCCGGGAGTTGCTGCGGTATGGCGTGCTGGCCGAGGAGTGCGGGTTCGATTCGGTGTTCGTGTCCGATCATCTGCAGCCCTGGCGGCACGACGGGGGGCATGCGCCGTTCGCGTTGAGCTGGCTGGGCGCCCTGGGCGCGTCGACGCAGCAGATCGTGATGGGGACGTCGGTGTTGACGCCGACGTTCCGGTATCACCCGGCGATCGTGGCGCAGGCGTTCGCGACCCTGGGGTGCCTGTTCCCGGATCGGGTGGTGCTGGGCATGGGGACCGGGGAGTCAATGAACGAGGTGCCTCTCGGGCTGGTCTGGCCCGAGGGCAAGGAGCGGTTCTCCCGGTTCCGGGAGGCCGTCGCCCTGATCAAGCGGTTGTGGTCTGAGGAGCGGGTCAGCTTCGAGGGCGCGTACTACCGCACCGAGAAGGCGACGATCTATGACCGGCCCGAGCAGCCGGTGCCGATCTACCTGGCCGGTTCCGGCCCGGCCGCGACCCGGTATGCCGGTCGGGTCGGGGACGGCTACATCACCACCTCGGGCAAGGGTGCCGCCCTGTACACGGACACGCTGCTGCCCGCGGTGACCGAGGGCGCCAGCAAAGCCGGGCGGGCCGTGTCGGAGCTGGACCTGATGATGGAGGTGAAGGTGTCCTTCGATCACGACCGGGACGCCGCGATGAACGCGACCCGGTTCTGGGGCGCGCTCGGGCTGAGCGCGGAGCAGAAGTCCGGGGTGGAGGACCCGGTGCAGATGCAGCGCCTCGCCGACGAATTGTCCGTGGAGCAGACCGCGCAGCGGTTCATCGTCTCCATCGACCCCGACGAGCACGTCGAAAAGATCAAGACCTACCTGGATCTCGGGTTCACCCACCTGATCTTCCACGCCCCCGGCCCGGACCAGGAGAAGTTCCTCCGCCTGTACGGGGCGGAAATACTCCCGAGACTGCGCGCGCTATGAGCATGCTGGATCAAGGTTTCGTGGCCGGTGGTCGGTGTGAGCGGCGCCAACTGAGCGCGCGGCGCGAAAACGGGATCGAGACGGCGCGGCGATGAGCACCAACGGAAGTCGGCGGGTGTTGCGGCGGACCCGGGACGGCGTGTCTCTTGGTCGCGTCGAGGCGGAAACCTTGCTGTCCGCACGGGGCGACGACCTGATCGACCTGTGTGCGTCGGCGCCCCGGGTCCGTGACTCGGGGTTGGCCGTCGCCGAACGCTCGGCCGTGCTCAGCTACTCGCACACGGTTTTCATCCCGCTGACCCGGCTGTGCCGCGACCGCTGCCACCTACTGCACGTTCGCGACCACACCCCCTCGGGTGATGCCGCTGTACCTGTCCCCGGACGTGGTGCTCGCCACCGCCGAGCAGGGCGCGGCCATGGGCTGCAAGGAAGCGCCGTTCACCCTCGGCGGCCGGCCCGAGGACCGATGGCCCCCCAAAACGCGGACGCTGTCGACGCTGACCACCCGGCTGGCTCCGCCGGCACACCCGAACGCCCGTCTCAGCAGCTTCCTAGGGCCGTCCCATCAATTTACGCAGCGTTCCATCAGGAGGATGACCGGTGAACCGTTCGCCCCGTGACCGCACCTGGCTCGTCACATTGGCTGCGGCTGCTTGGGGGCTGGACGGTTTGTTGCGTCAGCCGTTGGCCACCGCGCTGGACCCGGCGACGGTGGTGCTGTGGGAACACCTGATCGCGGTGGTTGCGGTGCTGTGGTTCGTGCCGGGCGCCATCCGGGTTTACCTGCGGTGCAGCCTGCGTGATCAGGTGGCTGTCGCGGTGATCGGCATCGGCTCCTCGGCGCTGGCCACCGCCTTGTTCACTGAGGCATTCGCGGTGTCGGCCCAGACTGGGGACTTCGTGACACCGCTGGTTCTGCAGAAGTTGCAGCCGCTGTTTGCGGTGGCGCTGGCGGTGTTTCTGCTGCGTGAACGGTTACGGGCCGGCTTTGCTTTCTATGCGCTGCCGGCTTTGATCGGTGCCTGGTTGCTCGCATTCGCCGAGCCGTTCTTGGTGCAGGTCTCGGCGCTGAAGGTGGCGCTGCTGGCGGTCGTGCCGCGGTGTTGTGGGCGGCTGGAACGGTGTTGGGTCGGATGGTCAGCGCTGTGGTCGGCCCGCGTGATCTGACCGTGCTCCGATACAGCTGGGGCCTGCCGGCTGCCGCGGTGATCACATGGCAGACGCATGCGGCGTTCACTCCGGGCTGGCACAACGTGTGGGGCCTGGTGTTGCTTGCGTTGATCCCTGGCCTGGCCGCGCTGTCGCTGTACTACGTGGGTTTGCGGGCCACCGCGGCGTCGCGAGCCACGTTCGCCGAGCTGGCCTTTCCGGGTACCGCTGCGATCGTGGGCGTGCTGTTCCTGAACTCGCACCTGTCCACAACCCAGTGGCTCGGCTTCGCCATCGTGGTCGTATCGGTCACGGGGCTCGGCTGGCACGAACGCACACGCCAGCCGGCCGTAGCCGAACAGCGAACCGGCGACGACGCCCTCGCACTGACCCCGCGGTCAGCGAAGACCGTGTGACCGGTCCACTGGGTGCTGGTCGGTGGTGGGGGAGGTCAGGGGGTCGCAGGTCATGAAGGTGCGCACCGGGCACCAGGGCACGCCGCAGCTGCGGCGTGCTCAGCTGTCGTCGTGGACGCGGTACCCGGGAATGCCGGGGGCCTCGGCGGAGGCCCACTACGAGCTGCTGTGCGAGCAGCACCGATCGCGGGCCAGGGACCGGTTGCCTCGGGCGCTGCGCCGCCCGGTGATGGGGGGTGGGGGCTGCTGCAGGAGTGGGTGACATTCATCGTGACCGGGACAACGCGAGACGCCACCCGGCTGCAACTCGCCAAGGACCTCGGCGCCGACGCCACCATCGACGTCCAGCAGGAGGAGGCCCTCGCGACGGTGCTCAAGCTGACCGGCGGGAAAGGCGTCGACGTCGTGCTCGACTGCACCGCTGGCGCCGGCACCGCGCCGGTCCTGCTGGGGATCGACGCGCTCAAGCGCCGGGAGGGTGTCATGGTCACGCAGGGCGAGCTGGCCGCATTTCCCGACTTCCCACTGAAGAAGATGACCGAGAAGTGCATCGCGCTCAAGAGCGCCCGGGGACACAGCTACCAGGCCGTCGAGCAGGCACTCGCGATGCTCGATTCGCACCGCTTCCCCTTGGAGCGGCTGGGCACCCATCGGTTCGGCCTGGCAGACGTCGACCGGGCCATCCGCGCGGTGGGCGGGGAACTCGACGATGACGCCATTCACGTCTCTCTGATGCCCTGGGGCCTGGACGCATGAGCATTGTTGTCCGCAATCCACCCCGCGCCGACCGGGCAATTGTCGACGGGCTGGGCCGCTTCGGTGTCGCCACCGTCCACGAGGCGCAGGGCCGCACCGGCTACCTCGACGCTCGCCTGCGACCGATCTACAGCGGCGCCCGCATCAGCGGGACCGCGGTGACGGTCAGCGTGCCCCCGGCGGACAACTGGATGCTGCACGTCGCCGTGGAGCAGTGCCAGGAGGGGGACGTTCTCGTCGTCGCCCCGACGTCCCCTTCCGATGCGGGGTACTTCGGCGGGCTGCTGGCCACCGCCGTCCAGGCGCGGAGTGTGCGCGGCCTGGTCATCGACGCGGGCTGCCGGGATGTCGCGGAGCTCACGGCGATGGGCTTTCCGGTGTGGTCACGCTGCGTCTCGGCGTTCGGCACCGTCAAGGAGACCGTCGGTAGCGTGAACGTCCCGGTGGTGTGCGGCGGCCAACTGGTCCGTCCTGGCGACGCGGTCGTCGCCGACGACGACGGCGTCGTCGTGGTGCCCCGGAGGAGCGGTGCCACGGTGTTGGCGGCGTCCGCCGCGCGTGAGGAGAAAGAGGCCGGTTCTCGTGCTCGCTACCAGCGGGGCGAGCTGAGCCTCGACGTCTCAGCCATGCGGGAGAAGCTCGCCGCCAAGGGCCTGCGCTACATCGACCACGCCGATCTCGATCCCGCCGATGAGGACGTGCAGCGATGATCATCGACTGCCACGGCCACTTCACTACCGTGCCGGCGACGCACAAGAAGTTCCGGGCCGCCCAGATGGCCGGCCTCGCCGATCCGGCGCGGCCCGAGCCGGTCTACGTGGAGCCGAGCGACGACACGCTGCGGGAGGCGATCGAGAACAATCAGCTTCGCATGCTTCGGGAACGTGGCGGCGATCTGATGGTCTTCTCGCCACAGGCATCGGCGATGGAGCACCACGTGCCCGACCCAGCCGTGGCCCGCTCCTGGGCCCGCGTCTGCAACGACCTGATCTACCGCGTCGTCGGTCTCTTCCCCGACAACTTCGCCCCCGTCTGCCAGCTGCCCCAGACTCCCGGCGGCGGTCTGGACGACACCGTCGCCGAGCTGCGTCGCTGCGTCGAGACCCTCGGCTTCGTCGGTTGCAACCTGAACCCCGACCCGTCGGGCGGTTACTGGACCTCGCCGCCGATGACCGACGAGTACTGGTTCCCGCTGTACGAGGCCATGGTTGAGCTCGACGTACCGGCGATGGTGCACGTGTCCGCTTCGTGCAACCCCGCCTTCCACGCGCTCGGCGCCCACTACCTCAACGCCGACACCTCGGTGTTCATGCAGCTGCTGCAGGCAGACCTGTTCGGTAGGTTCCCCGCCCTGCGCCTGGTAATCCCGCACGGTGGCGGTGCGGTGCCCTACCACTGGGGCCGCTACCTCGGACTCGCTGCCCGACTGGGCCGCCCCGACCCGACGGCGCTCTGGCGGAACGTCTTCTTCGACACCTGCGTCTACCACCAGCCTGGCATCGACCTGCTCCGCAACGTCATCCCGGCCGAGAACATCCTTTTCGCCTCGGAGATGCTCGGTGCCGTCCGCGGTGCCGACCCCGAGACCGGCATCGCCTGGGACGACACCAAAACTTACATCGACGCAGCTGACCTGACCGAGCAGCAGCGGGCCCTGATCTTCGAGCGCAATGTCCGGCGGGTGTACCCACGACTGGACGCCCAGCTCACCCGCGCGGGACGGTGACCCTGCTCCAGCGGCTCGCCCATGGGGCGTCGGCCGGGTGGGATCGCATGTGCGGGCGTAATCGGTAAGCGGTCCGCGCCAGGTGCTCGCGCATTACCGCTTCGGCGGCCTTGACATCTCGATTGCCGACGGCAACGACGAACTGCCGGTGTTCGGTCGTACCCAGCATGCCGACCTGCGGATCCTCCTGCTGGGCGCGGCGCAGCGAGGAGAGCAACGGACCGTGGAAGGTCCTCGCGAACAGCGCCAGCGCGGGGTTGTGCGTCGCCTGGGCGACCCGTGAGTGGAACTCGGCCGAGATCGCGACCGGGTACTCCTCCGCGGTCTCGAGCAGCGCGTCGGCCCGGTCACAGATCTCCAGGAGATCGGCGATGTCGGTCTCGTCGGCGCGCTCACAGACCAACGGCACGATCGCCAACTCAAGCACCTGCCGGGCCTCGGTGACCTCGGCCGGCGAGAGCACCGACAGGGTGATGAGGTCCGACAGTCCCTCGCCGAGCCGGTCGCTGCTCGGCGCGGTGACGAAAGCCCCACCGTGGGCACCGACACGGATTGCGACGAGTCCGTTGGCCTCCAGGCCGCGCAACGCCTCCCGCACAGTCACCCTGCTCACACCGAAGCGCCGCCCGAGTTCCCGCTCGGAGGGCAAACGGTCGCCCGCGCTGAGCTGTCCGTCTCGGATCAAAAGGCGGATCTGGTCGACGATCATAGTTGAGATACGGCCGGCGTTCACGGGGCTGAATATGTCCGTCGATCGGCTGGCGGGCGGCGTGGATACAGGAACTCGCTCCTTCGAAACCATGGCCTTACAGTAAGGCCCTCGCTGGGCCGAAATGGCGCTCGTCCAGTTTTCCCTAGCGGCTTCGTGGCGCCCCCTCTCCGTCCTGATCACCAGTCCTCCTCGCTGCATCCACGCATCGGTATGGGAGCGGCGGATCCGGACTACGCGCTACGTTGCCTCGCGGAACGTGGGGGTGCGCGCTGCCTCGGCGGCAAAGATCCAGGACAGATGGTAGAGGAGCATGCGTCCAGGCAGATCCCCTGGAAAGTCGTCCTCTTTTTGTCACTGTGACGCTTCGAGGTATGACCAGGGTTCCCTCCCGTTCTCGGCCTGGCCGTCGAGCAGCTGCGTGTGCAGGGCCGTCCGGTCGACAACACGCTACTGCCGGGGTTTGCCCTCGGCGGCGCTCTTGACCAGGCACCACTCGAGCAGTTCGACGGAATCCCGACCGCGACCGGCTGCGGTGGGTCGTCATAACGACCGAAGGTAACTTATCGGCACCTGATATTGTGCTGGGGGAGAAAGTCTTTCAAGGTAATCTCACGTTAACCCACCCATAGCCTCAGGGTTGCCTTGACCCCCCAGACTGGGCGGCCATCACCCAGCTGACTTCGCTGCCAGAGCGAGAATCTTTTGGGCGCCACGCAGCACCGCGACGTCGATGAGTCGACCAGCCTCATCGAGCACAACCCCACGTCCTTGAGCCTCGACCGCGCCGAAAATCTCGATGACTGACCTAGCTTCCGTAATCTCCGCTTCTGTCGGGGTGAAGACGTCGTGGACGACGCTGATCTGTGAGGGATGGATACAAGCCCGCCCCACAAACCCCTGGCGGCGGACGCGCTGGGTCGATGCGGTCAACGCAACTAGATCGGAAGTGATACGAGACACGGGCCCGACCGGTGGATTGATCTGCGCGGCCGAGCTGGCCAGCACAACCATCATGCGAATCGCTGCCAACTCGGACTCGTCGTCGCCAGGCTCAATGCCGGTCTCGCCAGCTAGATCCACTTCACCGATCTGCAGTTGATGAACCCTCGGCGTGGAGGCGATCTCAGCCGCCTTCAGGACGGCACCGGCGGTCTCGATCAACGGCATCAGCAGGGTGCCATGGTCGCCTAGATGGACGAGCAGGTCGTTGACGGAGGACACGTCCTGAGTGCCTTCGACCTTCGCCAACACCAGCCCGGTAAGGCCCGGAATGTTCGCGAGCGCTGTGGCATCTTCGAGCCGTCTGGCACCAGGATTGATACGCACCCAGATCTCGGTGGTTTGGTCGGTGGGCGCCCCCTTCAACCAAGCCACCACCGTCTCGCGCGCCTTAACCTTCTCCAAAAATGGGACGGCGTCCTCGAGATCGAGGATCAGCGCGTCCGCACCCCGGCCGAGGGCCCTCCGTAGTTTATCGGAAGCGCTGCCTGGCACGTACAAGTAAGAGCGAGGCAGGCTCGTGGCGCTCATCCCACCACCGTCTCGCCGCGTATCAGCGACTTCGCGACCACCGTGCGCAGCACGTCGTTGGTGCCCTCACCGATGCTCATCAGGATCGCGTCACGATATAGCCGTTCGACCTCGAATTCCGTGGAGTAGCCGAACCCGCCGTGAATTTTCATCGCGTCGATGGCCGCCTCCAGGGCAACTTCGGAGCAGAAGATCTTCGCCATCCCTGTCTCACCGTCGGCCCGGCCGGACCGCACCGCGTCGGCAGCCCAGTAGGTCATCAGCCGGGCGGCCTGCACCTGGGTCGCGATCTGGCCCAGCTTGAGCTGGATCGCCTGGAAGTCCCCGATGATCTGACCGAAGGCCCTGCGCTGCTGTGCATAGGCAAGCGCTTCCTCGTGGGCTCGCTGGGCGATGCCCACCGATCGGGCGGCGATGTTGACCCGTCCCCACTCCAGTGCGGAGAGCACCTGCTGCATGCCGCGGCCCTCGGTTCCGCCGACCAGTTGGGAGACCGGAACCCGGACGTTGTCGAGCAGGATCTCGCAGGACTCCGTGCCCTTGTAGCCCAGTTTCGGGATGTCCTTCGTGACGGTGAAGCCCTCGGACTCCGAGTCGATGAGCAGTACGCTCATCCCGCGGTGGGCAGGGCTGGTTGCCGGGTCGGTCTTGACCAGCACGGGCAGCGGGTTCGCATAGCGCGCGTTCGTGATCCACATCTTCGTGCCGTTCACCACGTAGTGGTCGCCGTCGAGGCGCGCTCTAGTGCGGATGCCCTGGAGGTCGGTACCAGCATCGGGCTCAGTGAGGCCGATTCCGGTACGCCGCTGGCCGGTCGCGAGCTCGGAGAGATACGCCTGCTTCTGCTCCTCGGTGCCGTGCATCGCTATCAACCGGCAGGCCAGTGAGTGGCTCCCGAGGATTCCCGCGATGCCCATCCAGCCCCGCGCGATCTCCTCGAAGACGAGCGCGAACGAAACAGGGTCGAGGTCCAGGCCTCCATACTCCTCCGGCACGGTGATGCCGAACAAGCCCATGTCGGCCATCCCCTTGACGATTTCGGTCGGGTAGCGCCCCTCCTGCTCCCAGTCACGGGCGACCGGAATGATCTCCTTGTCCACGAAGCTGCGGAGCAGCGAGCGGAACTCGCGCTGATCCTCATCAAGGTTGAAATCCACCGGTCCTGCCTTTCTAGTACTCGTCCGTCAGGACACTTGTCGTTCAATTCCGTGGGTCGGACTAGAGACCGACTCCTAGGTTTGCTGCGCTGCCGGTTTCCCTCCGCAGCCGCATGCGCCACGGCCTCGAGGACTTTCTCAACCTCAGCTTGATCCGCCAGTGTTTCCAGCACCTCCACGAGCTCAGCGGCCTGCGTTCCAGCGTTGCCCTGGAACTTGGCCAACAAGGCCTGGCGGGTCAACGGCTGATCGGGTCCACCCGTGCTGCGCAGCACTGCACCTGTGACGTTGCGACCATCGCGCAACCTGACCAGCACGGATCCTGCCGCGTCGGCAGCTGGAACTGCTACAGGCGAAAGATCCCAGGCCACACGAGAGGCCAACGACGCGACCTCGGAGCGATCGATGGACGCCTGGTCAAACGTATCCAGCCCGATCCGGCCATCGGTGATCAACGCGGCGCTGCTCCATGGGAGCGAGAATTTCGCTGCATAGGGGCTAGCGGGATGGGTAAGATCTCGAGACGTATCACATACGACTGCAGCGGAGTCCGGGTGGACCTGCGCGACAACTCGCACAACATCGTCCGGGCCGAAGTCGACGTTCGACCGGGCATCAAGTAGCGCGTCCAAGGTGGCATGCGAAAGTTGGCAAGCTGGGTACGGTTTGATGCCGATCCGTTCGGTTTCCCAGAAGGTGCCGAGTCCTGCGGTGATGACTGTGGGGTCGATGGGTCCGCTCGCGAGGGCGTCGTACACGCTGTGCGGGCCGTCGAAGACAGTCACGGGTCCGGTGGCACCCGCCGCCGCAAGCCGCGCCGCTAGGATTCCGGATTGGGATGCGAAGCCCGGATGCAGTTGCTTAGTGGACGAGCCGGTGGCCAGGAACGCCAACAGTCCGCCTGCTTGGCTACCAGCGATCCCCAGCGCATTAGCCGCCTGAGTCGGCGTCAGTCGCATCAGCCGAGCCGCGACCAGGGCTGAGGAGAAGACTCCGGCGACCATGGTGGCGTGGAGACCGCGCGCATGGAATCCATTCGGAGCCACCGCTGCGACTCTGCATGCCGTTTCGTATCCGATGATTGCAGCGTCCAGCACATCCTGTCCGCTGGCTTTCACCTGTTGACCCACCGCGAAAGCCGCCGGAAGGACGACCGCGGTGGCGTGAACCAGGCCGCCCGCATGCGTGTCATCGAAGTCCAAAGCATGCACCAGTGTGCCGTTCGCCAGCGCCGCAGCCGGAGCCGACACTCTTGTCATAGATCCTAAAAGGGAGGCCTCAGGCGGCCCACCGAGCCCGCTTGCGACCTCGATAGCTGGTTCTGCCGCACCGGTGCGGAGCGCGCCGAGCGCCGTGCCGAAACCATCCAGAAGATGCCGGAGGGCGGCCCGACGGACGGAATCGGGGAAATCAGTGACCTCCAGACCCCACACGGCCAGCTCCACCGAGGTCATCGTGCGGCTGCCTCGGTGCCGGCCTCGTCCTTGCTGGCGGTCACCGCAGCACCGAACGCACCCGCTCGCTGTAGCAAGTTGATCGTCTCCTCGTCGAGTCCGATAACGCTACGAGTCACGAAATCGAAATCCTCGTTGCGTTGTGGAGCGCGACGGTAGGTCGGAAGCTCGCTCCCTACTCGGACTGGTGAGGCGACCTGTTCAACCGTCCCGTAGCGCGGGTGCTCCGTTTCGACGATCAAGTGGCGCGCCTTCGTGTGCTCCTCGTTGAGTGCGGCTTTTACGTCGTTGACAGGACCGCACGGAATTGCGGCCGCATAGAGCAGTGCAAGCCACTCCGTGACCGTCTTCTCCAGAAAGATCCCCTCGAGCTGCGCGAGCAGTTCCAGCTTGTGCTCGCGCCGACCGGAGAAGTCCCCGTAAGGCGAGCCTGCCTCGGCCCACTCTGGATGTCCCACGACAACGGCCAGCCGCGCCCAAAACTTCTCCTTCGCGCATCCGACAACGATCCAGGCGTCTTTCGCATGAAAGGCTTGGAAGGGCACAAGTGAGGGGTGCGCAGAGTTGTGCGTTCGTACCGGCTCGAACCCAGCGTTGAGGTGCCACGTCGCGGGATAGGTGAGCATACCGATCGCGGTATCGTAGAGGCTCACATCGCAGTCCATTCCGAGGCCGTCTCGGCGGGCCGCGTGTACTCCGGCTAGGAGCGAGATCGCGGCGACTAGCCCGCCAGAGAAGTCGACGAGCGAGAGTCCGGACTTGGTCGGGGCTCCGTCTGGCTCACCTGTCAGCTCCATCCAGCCACTCAGGCCCTGGAGCACATAATCGTATCCGGGCTCATTCTGGCGGGGGCCGCTCATCCCGAAGCCGGTCAGAGAAACGCACACAATCTTAGGGTTCAGGTGTCTGAGGGCCTCATACGTGATGCCAATCCTCGCTGGCACATCCCCACGCAGGTTGGAGTACACGGCATCGGAGACTCTGACTAGTTCCTCAAAGACTTTCCGTCCCGCATCACTAGATAGATCCAGAGAAAGGCTGCGCTTGTTGCGGTTGAACGTCTCAAAAAAGAGCGAGTCTTCCTCCTCGAAGTACGGCGGCACATAACGCCCGACGTCACCTCCCACGCGGGGATCCTCGATCTTGATCACCTCTGCGCCGAGGTCCGCGAGGTGCAGGCTTCCAAACGGTCCGGCACCGTACTGCTCAACCGCAATGATCCGCAAATCAGCCAAAGGCTTCATCGTTCAGCTCCTCCTGTTAGTTCGCCGGTCCTCCCACCTCTCGCCCTGGACGAGCGCCATCGACCGGCGCAGTGCCGGCGCCGCATCTGTTTTGCCCTGCAGGGAGAAATGCTTCGTATCAAGCCAACTCGTCCTCCAGCGAGAGCGGCTTCTTGCCTTCGGGGAAGATCCCCTCGACCTGCTTGGCGCCATGCCTGTAGACGTAGAACGTCCGTTTGAAAGAGCACACTTCCTCACCGTCCTGGTTGAGTGTGCGGGTCCGCACCATCACGATGCCTGCGTGCGGGCGCGACACCGACTCGCGCTTCTCCAGCACGATAGATTCACTGAATAGAGTGTCTCCGGCGAATACGGGATGAGTCATCTTGATGTCATCCCAACCCAAGTTCGCGAACGCGTTCTGTGTCAAGTCGGTGACACTTTGGCCCACAGCGATGGCGACGGTCAGCGTGGATACCACCAGAGGCTTCGTGAACTCCGACCGTGCGGCGTACTCGGTGTTGAAGTGCATTTGGTTTGTGTTCATCGTCAGCAAGGCGAACCAGGTGTTGTCGGCCTCCGTCACCGTCCTACCTAGGGGGTGCTGGTAGACCGCACCCACCGCGAGGTCCTCGAAGAACCGTCCGGTCCAACCCTCTGCGATCGCCACATTCTGCCTCTCGAACATCCGAAGTCAACGCCTCAAGGCTAAACGTCTGATGTTTAGGTGTCAATAGTCTGTGCACGACGCACTGCTACCGCGGTCTTCCGCTGACCTCTCGACGTGATACTGCGCTCCGTAAGGGATCTATCAGAGGTTTCGATCCGGATACCTCCGCCCGGCCTAGGCCCCGTTCCCAGCGGGGCGTCGGCCGGCGACGCTCGAAGGCGGCGGGTCTAAACTCTGATGTTTAGGATCACGGGGAGAGCGATCAGGTTTCGGAGCGAGGGAAGAAGTCATTGGGCAGTAACGTCCCTAAAATGCTGGCATACGCCGTGGTCGCCGACCAGATCCGCACGAGGATTCTCTCCGGGGAGCTCAGGCCCGGCCAGCGTCTCCCCACCGAGGTCGAGCTGATCGATGCGCATGGCTTCAGTCGCAGCACGATCCGCGAAGCCATTCGGTCACTCGCCAGTGAGAACCTTGTGCACACCACCCGCGGGGTGACCGGCGGTACGTTCGTGTCTTTCCCTAACATCGGCTCTATCAGCACTCACCTGCAAAACGGCGTCACCCTGATGGCTGCAGCCCAAGAGGTATCTGTCGATCAACTTATGGACGTTCGACAGCTCACCGAGGTGCCCGCCTCGGGCAAGGCGGCTCACCTGCGCAGTGAGACTCAGCTCGCGGATCTGCGCAGCTCGATTGATGATCCCTGGGGCGCTGCTTCGTACGAGGCGAACCAGGAGTTCCACCTTATAATTCTGCGTGCGGCGAGCAATCCGATGCTCGAGTTGGTAACCGCCCCGGTGTTCCGGGTCCTCGGCGTCCGTTTCGCCCGCGACCGTGCGCATGAGGCTTTTTGGACGTCTTCGGACCATGATCACCGCGAGATCTTGGCTGCCATCGAAGCGCGCGATTCGATGGCAGCCATGAATTTGATGCGTCGCCATCTCGACCGGTTGGGCGACGCCTACAAGGCCATGGACCTGCTGCGCGACCAAGACAACTAGGCCTGCTGACAGGGTTACTGAACGCGGCGTTACATCGATATAAGCGGACGGCGCTCGTGCCAGTCAGTGGCGGTCTGGTAGGCCTTCCCGATGTGAAAGAGTGCTTGCTCATCGCAACGCGCCGCTGTTACCTGGGCACCGATCGGCATCCCAGATTTGGGATGGAACCCGATTGGTAACGAGAGGGTCGGTCCGTCGTGCAGAGACCACGGGTAGGAGAGTTGCCCCATCCGCCGGGACTGTCCGACGACTATGGCGGATTTCCTACGTAGCGGCACGTCGACGGGCAACGTCGGAGTAACGACCACATCCACATACTCGAACACCGCCGACAGTGCTCTGCGGTATTGGTCGCGTCCCACCTCGGCTTCCCGGCGGTCTGCCGCGGTGATGGCCAGGCCGAGCCGTATGCGCTCCAAAGTTGCAGGCTGGAACCGTTCCGGCTCCATGTCTAACCGAACCCTGTGTAGTTCGACCAGGTCGGAGTACAGGAGCGTATAGACGTGATCCTGTGCCCGATCAGCGTAGGGAATCTCGACCGGAACGACGACCAGCCCGAGCTTCCTCAGCTGCTCGACGAAAGCACACACCGCCGAGGAAATTGCCGGGTCAATATCAGTGGTGACGAAGTGATCCGGCACTCCCACCCGTGACGGTGCTGGCGCATCGCTGGCGAGATGCTCGGACCCGGCCAAGACCGCGAAGACCCTCTCCACCATGTCGGTGGTGCGCGCGAGCGGGCCGACGGTGTCGAACTGGGGGCTCACCGGGTAGACCCCTGCGGTATCTATCAGCCCGAGGGAAGGCCTCAGCCCGGTGACACCGCAGGCAGAAGCTGGTAGCCGGACCGACCCACCGGTATCAGTTCCCAGTGCTACGTCCACAAGTCCTGAAGCAACCCCCGCGCCCGACCCTCCGCTGGATCCTCCCGGCACCCGCCGGACGTCCCACGGGTTTCCTGACCCACCGGAGGCAGAGTTCTGCGAGGTCACCCCCACGGCGAATTCTGCCTGGTTCAGTGTGGCCACGATGTCGGCACCGGCTGCCCTGAGGTGCCGGACAACGACCGCGTCTTCGGCAGACACTCGGTCCGCGAAGAACGCGGAGCCGCACGTCGACCGTACTCCCGCGACCTCGATGTTGTCCTTGATTCCCACAGTGATGCCGCTCAGCGAACCGTCTGGAAGGCACGGATCCGGGGGAATCCAGCTGATCACGCTGTTGAGCTCCCGATCTAGGTCGAGCTGAGCGGGGGAAGGGCTCCAGTCAGGAGCCCGTCCCCGCGACCTGGTCAGGGGCCCACTGCCGACGCGCGCAACCGGCTCGTTGCATGCTCGTCGACCTGCCAGGCGTTGGTGTCGACGACGACGCCGTAGTCACGCTGAGCATCTTCGGCGGTGAGGTACTCGTCCCAAACGTCCGAGAGCACCGCAAACGGATCACGCTCAAACGGGTTGCCGAAACCACCGCCAGAGGGCATCTTAATCTCGAGTGTCTCCCCCTCCCGGACGACCTCCTGCGTAACCTTGGAGAACAGCACTTCCTCACGTTCGGTACCGGGGTTGCGAATGAACGAGCCAGACACTCCATCCGCCCCGCCGAGTGCGCCTGCCGGGGCATCGCTGCGGTTGTCGGCTTCGGAACCGAAGAAGGTGTCGGTGCCCATCAGCCACTTGCGCACACTGCCGATGCCACCGCGCCACCTGCCCGGGGCGGGAGCCTCGTCGCGCAGCTCGTAGCGTTCCGCCCGCATGGCGTGGTTGAGCTCGAGTTCCTCAATCGGGTTGTTCCGGGTGTTGGCCATGAGCGCGTCGACCGCGTCCATTCCGTCACGGCCGTTGCGGCCGCCGTAGGAGCCCTCGTTGATCTCGATGTAGACCCAGTAGGACTCCCCGTCCGCCGCCACGCCTGAGTAAGCGATTGCGCACAGCGCCGCAGAGGAGCCTGCGATGGCGTGGTCGGGGAGGATCGGCGCCAGTGCCAAGTTGATTGAGTCAAAGATCCGGTTCACCTGGGAGAAGCGAGCGAAGCAGGACGCTGGAAAGTCCGGGTTGAAGATCGTGCCCTCGGGGGCGTAGGCCTTGACTGGCCGGAAGCAGCCGTCGTTCTGCGGCACATACTCAGACACCACGTCCTGGTCGAGCAGGATCGTGCGGATGGCGCTGACGGCGACCGGCAGAACCGACCCCTCGAAGGGCACGTTGAAGGCTGTCGGGACCTGGTCGTTGGAGCCAGTTAAGTCGATCAGGATGTCCGTACCGCTGACCTGGACGCGAACGGCGACCGTGAGTGGCTCGCCACGGTTCTTGCCGTCGTCATCGAGGTAGCCTAACGGCGCCTCGTAGCTGCCGTCTGGAATCGCCCGAATCCTGCTGCGCAGCATCTCCTCGGAGTAGTCCATCCACCGTTCGCTGGCGCTCATGACGGTGTCGACGCCGTATTTCTCAAGCAGTGCGGTGAATCGCTTCTCCCCGATACGGGCGCACGAAATGAGTGCTTCGAGGTCACCACGGTTCTGTTCAGGAGTACGGACGTTGTCGAGGATGTGCTGGATAAGCATGTCGTTGCGGACGCCGCCATCGTAGATCTTCATCGAGTCCATCAGCTTACCCTCGGCCCAGACGTCGACGACGTCCATGCAGAGCCCGGGGAAGTTACCGCCGATGTCAGAGACGTGGCCAGTGCAACCTGCGAAACCGATGTGCTGGCCCTCCCAGAAGATCGGAATGATCACGCCGTAGTCGGGCGAATGGGCGGCACCGTGGTAGGGATGGTTGTGCAACACCACATCGCCCGGCTTATAAGTCCCAGCCAGCCGCCGGTTGATGCCACGGATGTAGGCGGGGATCGAGCCGCAGTGCATCGGCGTGGAGTCCGACTCGCAGAGCTCGCGGCCGCTCACGTCGAAGATTCCAGCGCCGAGGTCTTCGGACTCACGGATCAGACTCGAGTAGGCCATCCGATAGAGGACTTGAGCCATCTCCTTGGCCATAGAGTCCAAAGCGCCACCGATCACACGCAAGGTGATCGGGTCGACCTCGACGTCATTCCATGTCCGCCGTGCCTCTGCGGCCAGCGAGACACCTGTGCGTGGCATCAAGGTCTTGGTCATGCGGGAACCCTCTCGATGATGATGTGGCCGACGGGGTCGACCACGGCCCGCTGGCCGATCCCGACGATAGTGGTGGAATCGAACTGCTCGACGATGGCCGGGCCCTGGAAGGCATTACCGGCTTTAAGAAGATCGCGGCGGTAAACCGGTGTCTCGATCCAAGACGGATGCGCTGTGTCGCGCTCCCAGAAGACGGCGCGTGTCGTGCACTTGATCGCATGGCTGGCGTCTTCACCGCCGGCTTCGATCTCGGGGATGCGGACGTGGGGTACGGCGCCGACACCGGTCACGCGGATGTTGACTAACTGGACCGACTTGTCGTCGAATCGCTGGGAGTAGGTCCGGCCGTGCGCCTCGTGGAAGGCCTCAGCGGCATGCTTGACCCACTTCTCGTCGATCTCACCGTCATCAGCAGTCACTCGCAACTCGTACCCCTGTCCGACGTAACGGCAGTCGACGCTACGCTCGAGACTGATGTTCTCGTGGCTGACACCGTCAGCCCGCAACTGGGCGATTGCCTGATCCGAAAGCCGGCCCATCTCCGCGCGTAGCCGCTCCACATCTGGTTCGGTCGAGGACGTCCACACGGTGGTCGGGACCTCATAGCGGATGTCGGTGGTGAGGAGACCTACTGCGGAGGTGATGCCGGGGTGGCGCGGAACGATCACTCGGGGAATGCCGAGCTGCTCGGCGATCTGCCACGCGAACAACGGGCCAGCGCCGCCCTCCGCGACGAGCGCGAAGTCGCGAGGGTCGTACCCCTTGCGCACCGAGTGCAGGCTGATTGCCTCGGTCATCGAGTGGGCAAGGATGGTGAAAATTCCCATCGCAGCCCGCTCCAGGCTGGTGTCAAGCTTCTCGGCAATGTGGCTGCGGATCGCGTCCTCGGCGAGTTTCGGAACCACCTCCATGGTCCCGGACAGGAAGCTGTCCTCACGCAACCAACCCATCACGACCATAGCGTCGGTCGAGGTGGGTTCAGTGCCGCCGTAGTTGTAGCAAGCGGGTCCGGGCATCGCGCCCGCGCTGCGGGGACCGACGCGGAACATTCCGCCTTCGTCGATGACCGCAATCGAGCCGCCGCCGGCACCGATGGTGTCTACCTCCGCCATCGGGACCATCGCGTGGTAGTCACCGATCCGAGTGTCGAGCAGATGCTTCATCCGGAGCTTGCCGTCTGGTGCGACACCAATGTCCGCGGAGGTTCCGCCTACGTCGAGGGTGATCACACTGGGGAAGCCCGACGCCTTGCCAATGGCACAACCACCCAGCAGTCCGGCAACTACGCCGCTGGTAAGCAGCGAGACCGGGGTCTCGCTTGCGCTGCGTGAGGTGACTAAACCGCCGGCGGAGGTCATCAGGTGTAGGTCCTCGCCGATCTTCGCCTCACGTGCCTTGGCCGCAAGGTTGGCGATGTAGCGAGAAGTCTTGGGACCGATGAACGCGTTGAGCGCCGTGGTGGAGAACCGCTCGTACTCGCGATACTGCGACGCAACCTCGCTCGAGAGCGAGACGAAGACCTCGGGGTACTCCTCGGCGATGATCTCCTTCACCCGGATCTCGTGCGCCGGATTGCGGTATGCATGCAGGAACGCGACCGCGATGGCGGCGACGCCCCGCTCGCGAAGGAGCCGCACCTCGGCGCGGACTGCCTTCTCGTTGAGCGGGATCAGCACTGCACCGGATGCATCGATGCGTTCAGGAACGGTACGTCTGTTGCGGCGCGGCACCAGCTGCCACTTCTGCCAGGGCAGTTCCTGGTAGTTAGAGTAGTTCAGCGGCCGCTTCTTGCGGGCGATATGGAGCAGATCGCGGAAGCCATCGGTGGTGATCATCCCGACGTCGCTGCCGTTGTGCTCCAGAACGATGTTCGTGGCGACCGTGGTGCCATGGAAGAACATCTCGATCTCACTGCGGTCGATGCCGGCCTGATCGGCGAGAACGTCGATGCCCTCCATGGTCCCAACCGATGGGTCGTGATTGGTCGACGGTGTCTTGTGCACAGTCACCGAGCCGTTGTCGTCCCACAGCACGAGGTCGGTGAACGTGCCGCCGACGTCTACGCCGATGCGTTTCATAGAGTCCCCTCTTGGGTGTCAGTTCACATATCGGTCCGCCGCGGCGGCAACGGGGCCGCCGCCGGCCACCGATGACGATCATCGTGCTCTACGTCACTGAAGTCGTCAATACCTCTGACCTTTTTACTCGGTTTGCGGCGAAATACTCACATTTGAGGCGCAGAGGCGGTCGCGCGCGTCGAACAAGCAGACGTTTAGAGTGTTGCCCTGTACTACAGCGCTTTTGCCGAGGCTCAGGTTCACCTCGCATGCCGGTATCCAGCCGGACCCAGGCATGGAGCTGGCCAGGGCAGTAGCCGGTGAGTCGAAGCCCGCCCGCGCTCACCCGCAGCGGGTTCGTGGTGCGCAGCGGTGGATTGTCGCGGGCAAGGGCCTGGTCGAGGTTGATGGTCACCGGCCGTCGCGGGGTGACCTTCCGGCAGGACGGGGTGCGTGGGAACGTTCCGTTCCACCGCGCAGCCGTCGAACGTATGAGCGAATAATAATGCTACCATCGTGCGGCTGGTAGTCGTTCGGCGTGATCGGGAAGGGGTCGCGCCGAGCGGCTGCCGCCGTTTCATTCTCGGTGCATGGTGCCGGGCCAAACACAACGTGGTCCCTGCTTCGCCGGGGGCGGTCAGAGCGTTTCTTCTTCTCCTTCCCGTTGCGGGTGCGCGCAGACGGTGCGGGTGCCCGTCGACCAGGTGGAACCGGCACAGATCACGGGGACCGTGCACGGGTGGTGCACCCGCTGCACCGCGGAGCGGTACGCGCACTCGGTACGAATACACCTTGCAGGACGGAAGTCCGCTGGTTAACCACAGACCGGCAAACCCCGCGGTGGCACACCGATCGGTGAGCACGTGGAGAAGGGCTCGGTGACGGTGGTGAGTTGGGTCGGCATAGAGAACCTCCTTGCCACCCATGAAGGTGTCTCACAGAAGGGTTTGTGACAGGTACCAAGAATTGGCGAAGACGCAGCAGCAGCGGCAGAGGGGGTCTGGTGATGTCCGGCGCGGGTCGGGGACCAACCCTTCCCGCGCCGGACATCAAGCCACTTCCCGTGGTAACCGTCACCGCGGACCAACAAGTTCGCGGGCACAGGAAGGGCTTTCGGGGCCAGCCTGAGCCGACCGGCACCATCATAGGCAGCGGCAGCGTCGATAGACCCCTGGTGTGGGCACAGCGACATGGGTGTCACCGCGCCGAGGTCAACGTGGCGGGGGCTGCGCCGGCGGCCACGGCGGTCAACTCATCGCGCAGCCACCGATCCCCGGCGGGGAACTCCACCAGCACCGGTGACGGGCCGGCCATGATCTGCTGCCACTCCACCTCGCTCACCGGAGATCCGGCCACGACGTACACCCCTGCACGCCCGGGCAGATCGACCGGCAAGTCGGGCAGTGCCGGCACTGTCAGCACCACCACCGCGGCGGTGTCCCAGTGCGCGACCAGCTCCCG